>OBLQ010000509.1_pt1 | contig 14862 bp, 10 predicted proteins | sample 1519881 | NCBI WGS metagenome assembly OBLQ01 (sample SAMN01911456, study PRJEB22533) | soil metagenome | biome: Soil | place: Malaysia | collected 2012-04-30 | depth DG_metagenome m | reverse complement strand
GGGCTGCCTGTCGGTGCCGGACTGGGTCGGCATGGTGCCGCGAGCCACCGACATCGCCGTCCGCTACCAGGATGCATCGGGGCAGTGGCAGCAACTCAATACCTCGGGGTTCGAGGCCCGTGTCATCCAGCACGAGGTTGATCACCTGGACGGCATCCTGTTCATCGACCGGGTGGTGTCGGTCCACGACCTGATCCGCCGGCCGCCATCCGGCTGATGCGGACTATTTTTCCGGCGGGTTGCGGTTGATCTTGTTGATGACCTGGATGGTGTCCGTCAGGGAATGGCTCGCCTGGCGCAGCATCGCGGCCAGCAGCGGCGGGTGGGCATCCATCGCCTGACGGAAGGTATCGATCGGCAGGGTCAGCACGACGCAGTCCTCCATGGCGACGATCGAGGTCAGGAAGGTATCGGAGCCGAGCACGGAACCTGTCAGCAATGCCGCCTCGTTGGCGATCATCTGCCCCGCCTTCAGGGAGTCGAACAGGTGGCTGTTGCCCTCCTTGTCGTCGGTCATGCGGCGGGCCTTGCCGGAGATCATGAATCCGACCTCGCGGATGGGCTTGCCCGCCTCGGTGATCAGCTCGAACATCTTGTAGCGCCTGGTTTGCGCCCGTTCCGCCAGGGTCCGGCGCAGCGTGGCGGGCACGGTGGTCATGATGGGGGTGCTGCTGAGCATCAGCATGCGCTGGCGGATATCATGCTCGTTGCGCACCGATATCTCGATCTCCGGGTGGTCGAGGAACAGCCGGGTGATCATCTTCGGGGTGAATTTGACCAGGATGGAATCGCTGTTGGCCAGGATGTCGGCATTGCGCGGGGCGCCGTCGAGGATCGCGCCCTCACCGACGGTCTGATCCTTCCTGAGGATGTCGACCAGCGTGGCCGGCTTGCCGTCCGTGCCGGGCAGCCAGATCGACAACTCGCCTTCCAGCAACACGTAGACGTGTTCGTCGGTTTCGCCCTTGTGGATCAGGTAGCTGCCCTCGCTGATCTCGACCTGTTTCGGGTGCTCGCCGAACATTGGCCAGCTCTTGTTGCTGGTGTAGGGGAGCAGGGGGCTGGTGGTCGCCGGCGGTTGCGTTTCGTCGGTACCGCCGATCAGCTGCTGAAGCTGTTCGAGGGCGTGGGCGTCATCCAGGCGGTCGAGCTCCTCGAAACGCTTGCGCAGCCTGTCCAGGACCATCTTGGCCTTGATATCCTGCCCGAGCTGCAACAGAAGCTCCGCGTACCGGCGCGGATAGCGCGTATCCTCCGGATAGACCAGGGTCAGCTGCTGATACATCGCCGCCTTGCGCGACAGCGCATCCTGATCGGAGGGCTCAGCCACGGGTCTGCCTGCTGACCTTGCGCATGAAGCGGGCACGCTGTGCCTGAGCATGGCGGAACAGATCCTCCCGCAACGGGGGATAGGCCTCGACCACGTTCTTGAACGCGCCATACGGGATGTGCGCCATCGACACGTGCTCCAGGGCCATCAGGTCGGCCGGGCACGAGGCCTTGAACAGGGCCGATGTATCGCCGATCAGCTCGCCGATGCGCAACGGTTCGAGGATGGCGCGTTCCCCGCTGCTGCTTTGCATGACATACGCCGCCTTGCCGCGCAGCAGCATGTCCACCTCCGTCAGCTCCTCGCCGGCGCGGTGGATGATGGTCTTGGCCGCGTAGTGCTTGATGCGGGCCTCGCCGGCCAGGTGCTGGCGCATGTGCATGGGGATGTCCCGCAGCACGCCGTTGACGGAGATCAGTCCGGTCATGTAGCGAAGCTCCGCCTTGATCTCGAGGTTCTGCTGCAGGTGGGGATGGTTGAGGATGAACTCCATGGTCTTTTTGCGGGGCAGCTCGAGGATGACGCTGTCCTTGTTGGCCACGACGTCGGCCCCGCGCGGACCGGGGTTGAGGAATGCGCCTTCCCCGAAGATGTCGCCGTCCTTGATCAGGTTGAGCAGGATGGCGCGGCCGCGTTCGTCCTTCTTGAACACGGCCACCTCGCCCTTGATCACGAGGAACAGCGTGTCTCCGTACTCCCCCTCGTGGCAGATATGGTGCCCCTCGCGCACCTTGCGCTGGTTGGCCAGTGTCCACAGGCGTCCCATGCTGCCCTCGAGCATCTGCGTCATCGGGTCTTCCATCTCCTCCTGGGGAGCGATCACCTTGCCGATGATGGGGAACTCGCGGATCAGCTGGCGGGCCTTGTCGTCCTGATGCTGCTCGATCAGCAGCTGATGCAGGCGGCGCAGCACCTCGGTGGCCGTGGTGGCCCGGCGGGCCTCGAGCAGCAGTTCCGCGTACCGGCGCAGATACCCGAGGTTGTCCGGATAGATCTTCACCAGATCCCCGTAGACCTCCAACTGGTCATCCGCGCTCTTGGCCTTCGCCTCCTTTTTGATCGGAAGGGGCGTATTGTCGTCGAATTCCATCAGCCCCTGTCCTCGTCCTGTTTCAGCGATGCCAGCCCTGCCGCGTACATGCAGCGCTGCACCATCAGGTTCGGCTGTTCGCGCAGGTCGACCTCGCGCGGCTGGATCTTTTTCCCGTGCTTGTCCAGCGTCAGCAGGATGCGGGGGCGCAGCGGAAGGCGGGGCTGGACGCGGATCACCTGTCCGACATCACCCGAATTGAGCTGGACATAGGTGCCGACGGGATAGAGGGATACGGATTCGATCAGTACCTTCAGGATCGCCGGGTCGAACTGGTTCTTGTAGCGGTTCACCAGCTCCCGGATGGCATCGCGCGGCAACAGCCGCTCCCGGTAGGCGCGGAAATGCACCAGCGCCTCGAACATCGACAGCAGGCCGGTGATCCTGGCGCTGAGCGCGATATCGCTGCCGGACAGCCCGTGCGGGCCGCTGCCGTCGAAGCGCTCCTGCGCCTGCTCGGCGGCCTGCAGCAGCACCGGGTCCGTGATGCTGCAATCCTTGAGGTATTCGACGCTCTTCTCGGGCGTCCTGCGGATCAGGGCGCGCTCGACATCGCTCAGCGTGCTCTCCTTCAGACGGGTGTCGACCAGGATCAGGGCCATGCCGATGTTGTGCAGCATCGATGCGGCCACATGGCGCGTGATCTCCCGTGGCTCCATATGCATCTGCATGCAGACCTTGATGCCGTAGAGCATCATCATGACGGCCTTTTCCAGCAGGTCGCCACAGGTGATGTGCTGCTCGCGGAACTCATCGATATGGTTGGAGATTTCCAGTTCGAGGGCGTTCAGGCGTTCGATGTCCTCGTAGACGGCATCGGTGAATCTCTCCAGATGCATCAGCAGCGGGGACAGATCCGAGGGCACGTTGTGCCCGGCATCCTCGTAGATGCGCAGCAGCAGTGCCACGCAGCCGGAAAGCCATGCGGCCTGGGTGGTCGCGCCGTCCGATTCCGTCAGGTCCAGCGTGGCATGAGACGGCCGGTCGGAGGTTTCGTCCGCCAGTGGCACGGTCGCCTCGAATGCCCCGGCCGCTCCGCCGGCTTCGCCGGACGTTCCCTGGAACTCATCCTGCATCATGGCATGGGGGCGCTGCTGCTGCGGCTCTTCGGACAGGGATGCTGCCGGTGTCCCCGCCCCGGCGGAACCGGAACGCTCCCGGTGCGCGCGCAGCATATCCATATGCGTTGATGCGGACGGTCCGCGATCGATATGCATGCGTGCGGTCCGGGCGAAATCGAGTGCCTCGTCGGCCAGCGGGGAGTCCCCTTCGTGGGGAAGCGGCGTCCCGTCGTCATCGGCGAGCAGTGGAGCCTCCTCCCGCGGGGCGGGGGATGGCGGCTGATCCGGGGTCTGCGGGCCGGGATGGTCGCCGGATTTCTCCGCGGCGGCCTCCTGCTTGGCCTTTTGGGCACGCAGCATATCGATATAGGTGCTCATACCAGAGCATACCTCTGGGCCGCTTCCGAGACCAGAGCACTGTCGATGCGCTCGACCTGTTTGCGCATGCCCATGACCAGGCAGCTGTCCATCAGGTGATTGATGCGCCGCGGCACGCCCTCCGCCAGGCGATGGACGTTTTCCACGGCCTGGCGGGTCAGAAACGGCCTGTCGTAGCCGGCCATGCGCAGGCGATACAGGATGTATTTCGTGGTGCCCTCCAGATCGAAGGGCCTGAGGTGCAGGGCCAGGGCGACGCGCTGGCGGAGCGGCGGCAGCTCGGTGATCATCGTGGACAGCTCCGGCTGGCCGACGAAGATCAGGGTGATCAGGAATCGCCCGTCCAGCTGGAAATTGAGCAGCAGGCGCAGCTCCTCGAAGGTCTCGAGGTCGGGGATGCTTTGCGCCTCGTCAATGCAGATCAGGGTGTGCCGGTTCTGTTCGGCATTGACGGCCAACAGGTCCTGGATGTGGTGCAGCAGCACACTGGTTTCCGTCGATTCCTCATGGATGCCGAGCTGGCGGGCGACCTCGGCCAGCATCTCGCCCGGGCCCAGCCTGGGATAGGCGATCAGGGCGATGTCGTATTCGGATGCCGGCAGGGAAAGCAGCGCCCGCTGCAGCAGCGTCGATTTGCCGCAGCCGATCTCTCCCGTCAGCAGGATCACGCCCTTGCGGCGGCGGATGCCGTCCATCAGGTCCTCATAGGCGGCCCGATGCTGCGGGGACTCGAAGAAATAGCGGTCACCGGTCGTGTTATCGAACGGGAAGTCGCGCAGATGCCAGTATTCCAGGTACATGGGTCTACGATGCGCCGTCGGCGGCGGATGCGGACACGCGGGTCCCGGCCTGCCATCCCGGGGAATGATCGGTCGAAGTGATTGTTTTCATGGCAAAATCGGCGTCATCCCGGACGCGAATCGCATAAGGGATCATGACCTGCTGGGCGATCGGACGGCGCGGTTTCGGCATGGTTAAAAACTATGCGGGAAGCACATAACAGAAGTCAAGTGAAGAAGTACAGAAAGAACATCGCGTATGGCATTGAAAAGTATGAAAAAAATTATACATCATCTGCATTGACTGATCCGCTGGTTTGTAGTTGACTATCACCATGTCGGGAATGGGAATATCGGGCATGCGCCGGGCAGCGCTTCTGGCTGTTCTGGCGCTGGTGTCGGCCTGCCATACCGTCGTTCCCGAACCGACCCTGCGCTTGTCCGGCAATCACGCCATCCCCACGTATTCCATGCACCAGATCGGTCCCCAGCGCGTCGAGGCCTCCCGGGCGGTGCGTTTTGCGGACCTGGACCAGGACGGAAAGCTCGATCTGCTGATCGGCGGGCGGGGGGATAACGAGGGCATCCGCATCGAGGGCGGCGACGGTCTCGGGCGCTGGCATTCCCAGGCCGGTCCGCAGAGCGGCATCCGGCCCCGTTTCATCTCCGTGGGCGATGTGAACCACGATGGCCAGCCGGATGTCCTGATCGGCGGCGGCGGCGATCAGAAGGGATTGCAGATCTGGACCCGCGATCCCTCCGACCATCACTGGCGGCAGCTTGCCTCCCCGGTGGACAGCGGCGTGTTCTATGACGCCAAGCTGGCCGACGTGAACGAGGACGGCTGGCCCGACATCGTGGCCGCCCGTCAGGACACGCCGCCGGCCGGAGGCATCTACGTCTGGCTCAACGATGGCCACGGGGGCTGGTTCGCGTCGGTCGGTCCGATGGTCGAGGGCCAGTTCACCGGGATCGCGGTGGCCGATGTCGATGGCGACGGGCATGCCGATATCGTGGCCTCGCGTCAGGGGGGCCTGGGGGCGGTGAAGACAGACAACGCCTGGCGGGAGGTGGGCGGCGTACAGATCTGGAAGGGCGATGGCAGCGGCCGCTGGTCTCCCGAGACCCTGCCGGCGGATGGTGATGCCGAATCCGTGACGGTGGGCGATCTCGATGGGGACGGCCGGCTGGATATCGTGGCGGGCATGTACCAGCAGGGGATCCGGGTCTGGTTCGGCACGCCGTCGGGCTGGGCCATGCATGTCGTGACGCGCAAGCATACCTGGGGCGCGGTGCGCATCGGCGATCTGGATGGCGACGGCCGGCGTGAACTGGTGGCGACCTCGGCCGACGGCAAGGGCATCGGCATCTGGGACTGGCGCGACGGCCTGTTCGCGTCCCGTCCCGGTCTGGTGCCCGATTACGGCGATTACCTGGGTATGGACCTGGGTGACGTGTTCGGCAAGGGGCGGCTGGACATCGCGGCGGTGCGCGCCGACGGCGCCGTCGAGGTCTGGTCCGGGCTGCAGGCGGCGGCCCCCCCGCTCGTCGGGATCGAAGGCAAGCAGATGGGCCAGCCCCAGGCCGTATTCTTCGCGACCGGATCGGCGGATCTCGGCGCTGCGGAAGCCGCAAAGCTGCAATCGTGGTACGACGCATTGCCCAAGGCGGATGTGCCGGTGCTGTTCCGCGTGGAGGGCCGGGCCGATGTGCGGCCGGTCCATTCCGATCTGTTCCCGAACAACGTCGCGCTTTCCCGCGCCCGCGCCGAGGCGGTGGCGGCGTGGCTGAAGGCCAAGGGCGTCAGCGCGGAGCAGATCCGCATCGTCGCCGTCGGCGACGAGCATCCGCTGCCGCCGGGAACGAACCCCGCGGCGCTCGAACAGAACCGCCGGGTCATGGTCTCCGTCCTCGACCAGAGCCATGTGCGCATGCTGGATAAGGAGCCGGGGCTGACGAAACGCGATCTGTACCATGTCAGCGAGAACGGCGTGTTCAAGACGATCGACGGCATCCCCGAATACCGGGTCGGGCCCGGCGATGAGCTGTCGTTCACGTTCTGGCTGGGCGGCAAGAGCGACGAGCACAAGGTGACCGTGCAGGTCGATGGCACGGTCTCCCTGCCCTACCAGGAGGCGCTGAAGGTCGAAGGGCTGACGTCCACCGAGATCAAGCACAAGATCACCCACCTGCTGGCCAAATACGAGAAGCATCCGCGCGTGGACGTGATGGTGCTGAAGCCCCGCAGCAAGACGGTCAGCATCTTCGGCGAGGTGCAGAGCCTCGTGCGCCAGCCGACCGGGCCGGGCACCTATTATCTGAACGGCAAGGAATCGCTGGTGGAGTTCCTGTCCCGGGCGGGCGGCCCGACCAAGGACGCCGACCTGACCAAGGTGCAGATCCTGCGCGAGGGCCAGACGGTGATGCTCGACCTGGACCGGGCGATCCGGCAGGGCGACTGGTCCGAGAACGCCATCCTGAACAACGGGGACACGATCTTCATCCCGTCCCTGGCGCAGTCCAAGCGGCGCGTCTACGTGCTGGGCGACGTCAAGAAGCCCGGCATCGTCGAATTCTCCGGCGACATCAATTTCCTGGATGCGATCTCCAAGAGCGGCGGCTTCGGGGATACCGCCTACCTGCAGGATATCCGCATCATCCGCGCCAGCAGGGATCACCCCCAGATCCTGCCGGTGGCATTCAACCGCTTCATGACGATGGGTGATCTGTCCCAGAACGTGGCCCTGCAGGACAAGGACGTGATCATCGTGCCGCGCAGCCCCGTCGGCAACTGGAACCACTACATCCAGCAGATCAGCCCCACGCTCGATCTGCTGCTCAAGCCGCTGTCCGTGTCGCAGGAATGGCTGACGGTGCGCGCCCTGCAGAAGCAGCTGGTCCCCTGATGGCGATCCAGCAGGCCGCGAGCGGCTACGAGCTCAACCTCGGCGAGTACTGGCAGATCGTCCGGCGCCGGGGCTGGATGATCCTCTTCTGCGCCGTGTCCATGGCCTGCTTCAGCTGGCTGTTCACCTGGCTGAACCAGCCGCCCCCGCTGTACAGCTCCAGCGCCTCGGTCAAGATCGAGCAGGACACCAACCTGGCCGACCTGTTGCTGCAGGGCGGGGGCGTGACCCGCACGGATAATATGCGCACGCAGCTGATGATGGTGAATTCCTACGCCCTGATGGAGCGGGTGGCCAAGAGCATGGGCAGGATCCCCAAGGATTTGACCCCCGAGGAGATCCGCGCCAATCCCCGCTACCTGGACGAGATCATGGCGCTGAAGGACGATGTCAGCGCCGAGCAGGAGTCCGACACCAACATCATCACGATCACGGCGGTGTCGATCTATCCCGACGTGGCCCGCGACCTGGCGCAGACGGTGGCGGACGAGTTCCGCACCTTCAACGTCGAGGAGAAGAACCGGCGCGTCTTTGAAGCCAAACGCTTCATCCAGCAGCAGCTCGTGCTGGTGCAGGACCGCCTGCGCAAATCGGAGGAGGCGGTCCGCGATTTCAGGCAGGCCAACCACCTGTCGGACATCGGGGCCAATTCCCAGGCGGTGGGCAACATGGTCGCCGATTTCGAGCTGTCCTACCGCAAGGAGGTGCAGCGGCTGAACAGCCTGCGCTTCGCGCTGAACCAGCTGCGCGCACGCGTGAAGAGCAATACCTGGGACTACCAGGCCGTATCCATGCCGGACAAGGTCAGCACCTATTTCGACGGCCTGAACCAGCGGCTGGTCGAGCTGGCGCTGAAGCATACGGAGCTGGCGACCGATTTCACCGACCAGCATCCGCAGATGATCGAACTCAGGGAGCAGGCGGTCGAGATCCTGCGCAGCATGGTCGACGAGCTGGCCCGGCAGGTGCAGATCACGAACCGGCGCATGGGGGATATCCAGACCAGCATCGAGGCCACCGAGAAGCAGTACATGGGCCTGCCCGAACAGGCGCTCGAGCTCCAGCGCCTGAAGCGGACCGTGCGCATCAATGAGGACCTGTTCGACCTGCTGGAGAAGAAATACCAGGAGGTGCTGATCAAGGAGGCCGAGAAGGTCCAGGACGTCAGCGTCATCCGGCCGGCCATGCTGTCGTCGGTGCGCATCAATCCCGTGCGTACGGCGCAGACCACGTCGGCCGGCGGCATCCTCGGCCTGGTGCTGGGGCTGATCATCGCCCTGATCCTGGAGGCGATGGATACGTCGATCGGCACGATCGAGGAGGTCGAGTCCTTCCTCGAGCTGCCGGTGATCGGCTTCGTGCCGCAGCTGTCCGACGACGAGGCCACCGAGCTGTTCTCGGGTGTCGAGGGCCTGGCCACCTCCGGTCACGAGCTCGATCGCCAGATCCGCCTGATCGCGCATTTCTCGCCACCGTCGACGATCTCCGAGGCCTACCGCAGCCTGCGCACGAACCTGCAGTTCTCGCAGACGGGCGAAAGGCGCGTGATCCTGGTGACCAGCGCGACGATCAAGGAGGGGAAATCGACGATCGCGGCCAACCTGGCCGTCGTCGTGGCCCAGCAGGGCGCGCGCGTACTGCTGATCGATGCGGACCTGCGCAAGCCGATCCAGCACCGGACCTTCGGCATCGCGCGCGAGCCGGGGCTCAGCGAATGCCTGATCGAGCAGATCGGATGGCAGGATGCCGTGCGCCGCTTCTCCGACGTGATGCTCGGCGACATGGGCATCGACCGCGCCCTGATGACCCCCGGGCTGGATCAGCTGGACATCCTCACCAGCGGGCGGATCAAGGCCAACCCGCCGGATCTGCTGGCATCGCCGATGATGAAGAAGATCATGGACGAGGTGCGCAAGGAATACGACATGGTCATCATCGACATGCCGCCGACCCTGCACACGACGGACGCCACCATCCTGGCGCCGATGGTCGATGGCGTGCTGCTGGTCTATCACATCGGTGCCGTGGTGCGCGGTGCGCTCAAGCGCGTCAAGACCTCGATCGAGAACGTCGGCGGCCATGTGATGGGCCTGGTGCTGAACGGCGTGCGCGGGGAGGTGACCCCCGATTATGCCAAGTACAAGATGGATCGTTACTATGCCTATGCCTACGGCGAGCGCGCGAAGGAGCCCAAGGCCTATTTCGGCGGAAAGGCCGAGGAGATGATCCGCAAGGGCATGGCGAATATCTGGCGGAAGGCCCGCGGGCTGTTCGGCCGGAGCAAGGATGCAGACCGATCTTAACCGCTTCCGCCGCCGGCGGCGCCGGCGCCGGCAGCTGATGGCCGTCATCGCCATTGCCCTGCTCGGGGCGCTGCTGGTTGTGCTGATGCGCTCCTGCGCCGACCGCTTCCACGGGCCGTACAACAAGGGCTACCAGCCCATGGACCAGGATCGGCAGATGCAGCAACAGGAGGGCCCGCATTGAGGCTGTCGTACCAGATCCGCATCCCCTTCCCGCCGGCGGTGCTGATCACCTCCCTGCTGGTGGCGCTGCTGCTGTACGCGGCCTTCCTCGTCGCGCCGGAAACGATCCGCATCCCGGCCCTGGTGCTGGCGGCGCTGATGATCGTCATCGTGGCCTTCTCCAGCGTGGAGCTGACGCTGTACCTGCTGATCCTGTCCACGCTGCTGTCCCCCGAGCTGGACTTCGGCGGCGTCAGCGCCGCCCAGATCGCGGCCAAGCACGTCTCCACCACGGCCTCGCGCGGCTTCACGCTGCGCCTGGACGATATCCTGCTGTCGCTGACCTGCCTGACCTGGCTGTTCCGCATGGCGGTGTTCAAGGACCTGGGGACGGTGCGCAAGACGCCGATCAACAAGCCCATCGCCTGGTACTGGCTGGCCACCGCCTTCGCCACGCTGGCCGGCTTCTATGCCGGGCGGGTCGGCGCCTACGGCTTCTTCTTCGTGGCCAAGTACCTGGAATATTTCGTGCTGTTCTACATGATCGTGAACCAGATCCACGACGAGCAGTCGATCCGGCGCTACATCAAGGTCATGCTGTTCACCTGCCTGGTGGTCAGTATCGTCGGCATCGCCCAGATCCCCAGCGGTGCGCGCGTCTCGGCCCCGTTCGAGGGCTCCGAGGGGGAGCCGAACACCTTCGGCGGCTATCTGGTGCTGATGTTCTCCGTGGTGCTCGGCATCTTCCTGCACGTGCAGGATCAGGGCAGGCGCCTCAGGCTGGCGCTGCTCGGCTGCGCCATCCTGGTGCCGCTGGCCTTCACCGAGTCGCGTTCCTCGTACCTGGCCTTCATGGCCTCGATCGCGCTGTTCATCCTGTTCGCCAGGCAGAAGCGCCTGCTGATCACCCTGTGCCTGGTGGGCCTGATCCTGGTGCCGGTGGTGGTGCCGCAGAATGTGGTGCAGCGGGTCATGTACACGTTCACCCAGGCCCCCGAGTCCGGCCAGATCTCGGTCGGCGGCATGCATATCGACACCTCGACCAGCGAGCGCCTGCGATCCTGGGAACGCGTGCTGAAGCGCGATTTCCCGCGCCATCCCCTGCTCGGGGTGGGCGTGACCGGCGGCGAGTTCATGGACGCGCAGTACCCGCGGGTGCTGTCCGAAACGGGCATCATCGGCCTGATGCTGTTCCTGTGGTTTCTGCAGCGCATCTGGGTGTTGTTGCGGCGAAGCTATGAACGCCTGCAGGATCCGGTGATCAAGGGGGCCGCGCTCGGCACCCTGTGCGGGTACGGGGGATTGCTGTTCCATGCCATCGGCGCCAACAGCTTCATCATCGTGCGCATCATGGAGCCGTTCATGATCCTGCTCGGGTTGCTGCTGGCGGCCATGCTCGTCGAGCAGAAGGACGAGTCGATCTCCGAGCCGGAGCCCGCCCCGGAAACTTCCGGGTTGCAAACCGCCGGCACAGGGTGAGGATATTACGGCATGAGGTTGATGACGGGTAGGATCCTTCCGGTGACCATCGCGGTCCTGTGGCTGGCGGCGGCCGGCATGCAGGCGGCCCAGGCCGCCACCATCAAGGACGTGCGCCTGTGGACGGCGCCGGACAATTCCCGGCTGGTGTTCGATCTGGACCATTCCATCGATTACGAACTGTTCAGGCTGCACAATCCCGAGCGCATCGTCGTGGATATGCACCGGGCGCGGCTCGGCACCAGCATGGACGGGCTGGCGCTGCCCGATCCGGTGATCCAGGCCATCCGGCACGGCTCGCCGAAGCCGGATGTGCTGCGCATGGTCATCGACGTCAAGGAACAGGTGCAGCCGCGCTCGTTCCTGCTCAAGCCGATGCAGGGCAAGCCCTACCGCCTGGTCATCGATCTGCTGCGTCCGGATAAGCAGGCCGAGGAGCAGTCGCCGATCACGGCCCAGAGCACGAGCCGCGAGGTGGTGATCGCCATCGATCCGGGGCATGGGGGCGAGGACCCGGGTGCCATCGGGCCATACGGCCTGAAGGAGAAGAACGTGACGCTGGCGGTGGCCAAGGCCCTGGCCAAGGACATCGATGCCCGCCCCGGCATGCGCGCCTTCCTGACCCGCACGGGCGATTACTTCGTGCCCCTGAGAAAGCGCGTGCGCCTGGCCGTGGAGGCGCATGCCGATCTGTTCATCAGCATCCACGCCAATTCCGCCCATGACCGGTCGGTCGAGGGGGCCAGCGTGTACATGCTTTCCGAGAAGAAGGCCTCGGACAAGGTGGCGCAGATCCTGGCTGACAAGGAAAACGCCTCCGACTCGATCGGCGGGGTCATGCCGCAGGAGGTGGACGATCCCGTCGTCAACGAGATCCTGGTGGACCTGAAGAAGCGGGAAAGCCTGAACAGCGCGCAGATCCTGGCCAAGGACATCCTGCAGGACCTGGGCAGGATCGGTCCCATCAAGTACCCGGAGGCCAAGAGCGCGCGCTTCATGGTGCTGACCGAGCCGCGCATGCCGAGCGTGCTGGTCGAGCTCGACTTCATCTCCAACCCGCGGCGCGAGCGGCTGCTCGCTGATCCCGGCTACCGGCAGAGGCTGGCCCAGGCCCTGAGCCAGGCCAGCACGTCCTTCCTGGAGCAGGAGGGCCGCCTGGCCAGGCAAAGCGCCCCGCAGGCCAGCAACCGCACCTACGTGGTCAAGCCCGGCGACAGCCTGTGGGACATCTCCCGCCGCTACAACGTCCCCGTCGCGGATATCCGCCAGACCAACCATCTGGACTCCTCGCAACTCAGGGTCGGACAGGAGCTGACGTTACCGGATTCCGACTCGTGAACACGCATCAGCTGTACCGGCGCCTGCTGGGGTTCCTGCGCCCGTATTCCGGCCGCCTCGGCCTGGCCGTGCTGTGCATGATCGTGCTGGCGGCCTGCACGGCGGCGCTGGCCTGGGCCCTGCGCCCGGCGCTGGACGATGCCCTGGGCGGCAGGAACCGGCAGATGATCTACATGATCCCGGTGATGATCATCGGGCTGTACGTCGTCAAGGGACTGGCCTACTACGGGCAGGCCTACCTGATGGGCTTCATCGGCCAGCGGGTGGTGTACGACCTGCGCAACGCCCTGTACACCCGCCTGACCGAGCAGTCGCTTGCCTTCTTCGCGCACCGCAAGACCGGCGAGATGCTGGCGCGGCTCAGCTACGACGTGACCCTGGTGCAGGCGGCGGTCAGCACCACGGTGACGGCGCTGATGCGCGATAGCGGCACCATCGTGTTCCTGATCGCGGTGATCCTTTACCAGGACTGGATGCTGGCCCTGATCTCGCTGCTGGTGTTTCCCATCGTCGTCTATCCGATCGCCCGCTTCGGGCGCAACATGCGCCGGGCCAGCCGGGACGGGCAGGTGTCGATGGGCGAGATGTCGAGCCTGGTCGAGGAGACGGTCGGCGGCATCCGTGTGGTCAAGGCCTTCGGCATGGAGGACTACGAGCGCGGCCGCTTTGCGCGCTTCACGCAGGATTTCCTGCATCACCAGTTGCGCGCCGTGCGTGTCAACGCCCTGTCGTTCCCGATCATGGAGCTGTTGGCCGGCTTCGGCATCGCCGGCGTGCTGCTGTACGGCGGGCTGAAGGTGGCCTCCGGCCAGACGACGCCCGGCACGCTGGTCTCCTTCCTGGCGGCCCTGATCATGCTCTACGAGCCGGTCAAGCGCCTGTCGTCCGCCAACAACCAGATCCAGCAGGGCATGGCGGCCTCCGAGCGCATCTTCGAGGTCCTGGATGAGCCGGTGGCGGTGCAGGATGCGCCCGAGGCCACCGCCCTGGGCGATTTCCGCCAGGGCATCGCCTTCGAGCACGTGGCCCTGCAGTACCCCGGCGCCGAGCGCCCGGTGCTGCAGGACGTCAGCTTCACGGTCGGCCTCGGTGAGGTCGTGGCCCTGGTCGGGCGCAGCGGCGCCGGCAAGAGCTCGCTGGTCAACCTGATCCCCCGTTTCATCGATGCAAGCCGCGGTACGGTGCGCATCGACGGGCACGACGTGCGCGAGCTGACGCAGGCCTCGCTGCGCGCGCAGATGGCGTTCGTCACCCAGGAGGTGATCCTGTTCAACGACACGGTGCGCAACAACATCGCCTACGGCCACGGCGAGATCGACATGGCGCGCGTGGAGGCGGTGGCGAAGGCGGCCAACGCCCACGAGTTCATCGTCAGGCTGCCGCAGGGCTACCAGACCGTGGTCGGTGAGCGCGGGGTGATCCTGTCCGGCGGCCAGCGCCAGCGCCTGTCCCTGGCCCGCGCCCTGCTGAAGGATGCGCCGATCCTGATCCTGGACGAGGCGACGAGCAGCCTGGACACCGAGTCCGAGCGCCTGGTGCAGCAGGCCATCGACCGCCTGATGCAGGGGCGCACCGTCATCGTCATCGCCCACCGGCTGTCCACGATCCGCCATGCCGACCGCATCGTGGTACTCGACCACGGCCGGGTGGCGCAGGCCGGCACCCACGACGAGCTCTTGGCCGCGGGCGGGCTGTACGCCGAGCTGTACCACATGCAGTTCGAGATGCAGCGGGCGGCGGATGCCGTGGGGAGTCCCGGCTGACATGCGGCGACGCTTCACCGCCTGGCTGATTCCCAGGCTGATCTATCTCGTCCACAAGCTGCTCGTCCTCACCATCCGCTGGGAGTTCGTCGGCGAACGCTACCGGCCGGGTGCCGCGCCCTACATATTGAGCTTCTGGCATGCGCGCATCCTGATGATGCCCTATGCCTACAAGGGCTGGAACGGTTCGATGCTGATCTCCGAGCACAAGGACGGCGCCTATATCGCCGATGCCGTGCAGCTGATGGGCATCGAATCCAGCAGAGGCTCGAC
>OBLQ010000508.1_pt1 | contig 14878 bp, 11 predicted proteins | sample 1519881 | NCBI WGS metagenome assembly OBLQ01 (sample SAMN01911456, study PRJEB22533) | soil metagenome | biome: Soil | place: Malaysia | collected 2012-04-30 | depth DG_metagenome m | reverse complement strand
CCCGCCACGGCCACGATTACATCGAAGACATCGGTGTAGCCCATGTGTGCGATCCGAAATACTTTTCCTTTGAGTTGATCCTGTCCTCCCGCGGCGGTAATCCCGTATTTAACACGCAAATCCTTATAGATCACCTGTCCGTCAAACCCTTCGGGGGCAACCACCGCCGTCAGAGCATCGCTGGGAGATTCCTTTGGGAAAAGCTGGAGCCCGAGTCCTTTCATCGCCTCTCGGGTCGCCCGGGCCAGAAGATGATGCCGGGCAAAAACGTTTTGAAGTCCTTCCTGTTTAAGCATCCGGAGCGCGGCATCCAGTCCCACGATGAGTGAGACTGCGGCCGTGTAAGCGGTTTGGTTTTTGGTCTGGCTTTCCCGCTCTTTCTTGAAATTGAAATAGAATCGGCCATTCTTCGCCTTCTCGGCCCTCCGCCAAGCCTTTTCGCTCACGCTGACGAACGCCAGTCCCGGAGGAAGCGACAAGGCTTTCTGCGAGCCGGTGACGACAACGTCGAGGCCCCAATTGTCGGTCTGAATGTCAAACACGCCCATCGCGGAAACCGCATCGACCACCATGAGACAGTCTTCATAATCACTGACGATTTGCGCGACCGCGCGGACATCGTGCGCCACTCCGGTGGAAGACTCGGAGGCCTGGGTGAAAACCGCCTTAATGCTCCCGTCCTTCTCCAGCGCGGCCTTGATCTGGTCGGGCCGGACCGCATGTCCCCATTCAACCTTGATTTCCTCTACCTTTACTCCGTAGGCCTGGCAGATCTTCATCCAGCGCTCGCCGAACTTTCCCCCGTTGACCACAAGGGCTTTCTCTCCGGGTGAAAGAAAATTCGTGACGGAGCCTTCCATCCCCCCCGTTCCAGTGGATGCTAGGACGAGAACGTCGTTCTGTGTCTGGAAGAACCACTTAAGGTCCTGTCTCACCTGTTCAAAAAGCTTGGCAAATTCCGGCGCCCGATGGTGAAGCACCGGCTGGGCCATCGCCAAAAGCACCTCGGGGGAAACTTGGGTTGGGCCCGGGGCCAACAGGTATTTTTTCTGCATGGATGCGCCTCTTCTCGAATTTTATTTGGGATTTCTGACAGTTTCCGAATTTTTCTAAATTATCATACGACAAAATCTAAAGTCAAGATAAAGAAGGCCGGCCCTGTTGCGAGATTTTTTCGGAACGGGTTCTCGCGTTGCGAAAATATATTCGATCTCCCCTGGATTGACGATGACTGTACTCGTCTGGCATGTTTACTCAGAAGACCGATCGATCTGATTCTGCCTGGCCTGGTGAAATACATACTCCTCGACCGGTTTTCCTCCTCTTAGGTGTTCCTCCAGTATTCGTTCAAGGACCTCGGGCGTAACGTTGTAATACCAGGTGCCTTCGGGGTGGACCACCAAAATCGGTCCGCTCTTGCATACGGCGAAGCAACTGCACCGGGTTCGCTTAACGCGAAATTCCCCATCATCGAGTCCATGGGATTTTAGTCGGTCTCCTAGTCGCTGGAAGAGGATCTCGGACTCTCCCTCCGTGCAGCGAGGTCCAGTGCAGACCAAAAGATGCCTATTGTACCCTTTGATGCTCGGCCTGGGAACAGCGGAAGACATGTAACACTCCATTTTAGAGTTCAACAAACCCACTTCGGAAGCGGCTAAGATTGCGCCCGTAATTCGCTTTCAAGCCAACAAAGAATGACAAGAAGCATTCGATACAATATCAAAAGATGCGCTCGGGGTGCAAGGAGAAAGAGGCCCGTGAACCGCGAGAGGAAAATCGGTCGGTCCCAGCGTCAGGAAAGGGCGATGTTCAGATTCAGGGTGCCGGGCTGGCTGGTCTGACCGGTCGTGCTGCAGGAACCGTCCGGTGTTTGATCAATGAGTTCGAGACTAAACAGGTCGATCACACGGATTGTACACACCGCGGTTTGAGAAACGGTCGTTGACGTCTGATTTGTTTGCTGGGCGATTACATGAAAAATTTTCCCGAACGGAATGCCCGCGATCGAGTAGCTTCCCGCCACGTCGGACGTGGTGGAAAATCCGGCAACCTCCCGGATGCTGATGGTTACACCTGCCACCGGACAATTGGTCACTCCCAAGGCCGAAGCGCACGAGCTCAGGCTAACCGAGCCGACCAGGGTAACGCTGTCTCCTTCCAGGTCGGGCCGACCGCAGGAAAGGAGAAGTAACGAGAGTACTATACCTCCCAAAAGAAGGGACATAGCCGGTCTGGAAGACCGGAGAGATCCTGCAAACCGATTTCCGGTTTGCCTCGCCGGATAGAATCGTTCTGACTTCAAGAAATGGTTCTCCTATAGATCAAATTAAACCGAAGGAAGACTGATTCGACAAGGGGTGGAAGAGCGGTGTGGTTCAATAGGTGATGAGAGTGTGGATGGGAAAGCCATTCACCTTTTGCCTTCCCTTCAATTCGGACAACTCGATCAAGAAGGCGATCCCCATAATTTCACCCTTCAAACGGCGGACTAGGTTAACGGTGGTCTGAACCGTCCCCCCGGTGGCCAAGAGATCGTCAACGATTAAAACCCTCTCGCCGGTGCGTATGGCGTCGCTATGGATGGCCAAGGCGTCCGTTCCGTATTCAAGGTTGTACTTCTCCTCAAACTTTTCCGCGGGAAGCTTTCCCGGCTTTCTGACCGGGATAAACCCCGCACCCAACTGATAGGCCAACGGGGCCCCGAAGATAAATCCCCTGGACTCAACCGCCACGACCTTCTGGATTTCGCTCTCCCTGAACTTTCTGACCATTTCGTCAACCGCGTAGCGGAAGGCCGAGCTGTCCTGCAGCAAGGTCGTGACGTCGTAAAAGAGAATGCCCTCCTTCGGAAAATCTGGGACCTCCCGAATCTTGGTCTTTAGGTTCATGTCTTCTCGACGCTTCGCTCTCTTCATAGAATTTCATCCGCCTTGATTGTTTTTTCCGTTACGATCGCCCGAAGCTTCGCCAGCGCCGAGGCTTCGATCTGACGGACCCGCTCCCGGGTGAGGCCGAAGATTTTACCAATTTCCTCAAGCGTCTTGGGCTCGTCGCCGTCCAAGCCAAAACGAAGCACGATGATCTGCTTCTCGTTCTCCTTGAGAACCTCCATCCAACGCAGAATGTCTTCCCGTCTGCGGATCCCTTCCGCTTTTGTGGACGGAAGGAGCTGAGAGCGGTCCTCAATGATGTCTTTGAGGGAGGTTTCCTTGTTTGCTCCGATCGGCGTCTCGAGCGAATAGGTTTTCTTCAGAAGCTGTTGAATCTGATCGACCTCATCCTCGGTGATCTTCATTTTCTTTCCCAGTTCCCGATTTGAGGGCTCCCTTCCGTACTCCTGAACCAAATCCTCGAGGTGGGCAAGGTAGTGATTCACCCGTTCCACCACGTGAACCGGAAGTCGGATCAGCTTCCCTTGGTTGATAATGGCCCGCTCGATCGACTGCTTGATCCACCAGGACGCATAGGTGGAAAAACGGAAGCCCTTCCGATAATTGAACTTCTCAACGGCCTTTATCAGACCGATGTTTCCTTCTTCGATGATGTCCGAAAAAGGAAGGCCCCGGTTCATGTAGCGTTTTCCGATGCTGACGACAAGCCTCAGGTTGGATTCGATCATCCGCTGCCGCGCGGATTGATCCCCCTTGGCAATTTTTTTAGCGAGAGATTGCTCGTCTTTAAAGGTGAGGAGCGTGGATTTACGAATTTCTTTCAGGTAAGTTTTTACTGCGTCCAAGCCGGTGGAAAACTCTTCTTCCGCCTCCTCGGCCTGAGAAGCTTCTTCTTCCTCGGACTCTTCGTCCTCTGCGGCCTCGACCGAGTCCTCCTCGATCGATTCTTGCTTATGCCACTCGTCGACCATGGCCTCCTTGCCGCCCTCCGCCGTGTCCGGAGGGCCAGAACAGCGCCGACTCTATTATCGTGAAAATCAGGCCGAAAGGCAAGCGAAAAATTTCAAAGACGAACGTCAAATCCTCTGTATTCTCCCGAATAGGGCAACGGAATGACATCGAGGTGATCCACTCTCCCCGCCGATGGTCCTTGACGCAGCCGTTCGACAAGCCGATCGATTTTCTCCCTCTCTCCCTCGACCTTCACCTCGACCCTGCCGTCCGGGAGGTTTCGCGAATAGCCCGAGAGACCCAGCCCCCTGGCGGCCCGCTCCGTAAAGGCCCGATAGCCGACTCCCTGCACCTTCCCGCTAACGAAGATATGTGCCCCTCGGAGATCAGACATTGAAGATTGGATCAAGACGGATGGTAAAAACCGGAAAGATGGTCGGGGCGAGAGGATTTGAACCTCCGACACCCAGCTCCCGAAGCTGGTGCGCTACCAAGCTGCGCTACGCCCCGAAGTCCGCGAAACGGGAACACTCTTTATACTCTTTTTCGTAGAACCTGTCAAATCGGACAAGCACAAATACGATTCAAAAGCGTTCGTAGGCTCAAGCCAGATATATCGTCTTGTGTCGGAAGCCGAAGGCCTCTGCCACCGCGGAATAAGTGATTTCCCCACCATAGACATTGACCCCTTTGGCCAATCCTTTGTCGGTCTTGACGGCTTCGGAAAATCCAAGAGAGGCGACCTTTAGGATGTAGGGAAGGGTTACCCCCGTCAAGGCAAAGGTCGAGGTCCGGGGAACGACCCCTGGAATGTTCGGGACGCAATAATGAACGACCCCTTCGGCGATATAAGTCGGTTGAGAGTGGCTCGTCGGACGGGAGGTTTCGAAACAACCCCCTTGGTCGATCGAGACGTCGACCACAACCGAGCCCGGACGCATCGACGAGACCATCTTCCGGGAAACCAAATGGGGGGAGCGTTCTCCCCGCCTAGCGACCGCCCCGATAATCAAATCGCTTTCCCGAATCAGGTCTGCGACCTCCTGAGGATGAGGGGGAATGGCGACCGCCCTCCCCTCGAACAGGTCATCCAGATGAACCCGGCGATGAGGGTCCTCTTCCACTACCCAGACTGTGGCTCCAAGCCCGAGAGCGATGCGCGCAGCATTTCTCCCGACCACTCCCCCGCCCAGAACCGTAACCCTCCCCGGAATGACCCCCGGCACGCCGGACAGGAGAATCCCGCTTCCTCCCGCTCCCTTTTGCAGGAGATTGGCTCCGATCTGTACCGACATACGTCCGGCTACCTCGCTCATCGGCCGCAAAAGTGGAAGTGTTCCGAACGCGTCCTCGACCGTCTCGTACGCGATCGCCGCAACGTGGCGCTGCACCAAGGATTCGGTCAGTTTTCGATCCGCTGCCAGGTGCAGGTAAGTCATCAGGATCTGGTCGGCATGAAAGAGGGAATGCTCTGAAGGCTGGGGCTCCTTGACCTTCACGATCATTTCAGCGTCAGTAAAAAGATTTTTGCGAGATCGAACCAGTCTTGCGCCGGCTTTTCGATACGACGCGTCCGTGAAACCGCTCCCCTCGCCAGCTCCCGACTCGACTAGGATCCGATGTCCTTTTTCCACAAGCGCCCGAACACCTGCCGGAATCATCCCCACTCGGTACTCGTGGTCCTTGATCTCCCTTGGAATTCCGATGATCATGCCAAATAAGCTATCAACTTCACCGGGGGTTGTCAATGAAGCCGGATATTTTCCTCCTTGCGTGGCGCGATCGATTCCCCCATCCGCTTCCGATTCTCTTCGCTACCCTTCAATTTTCCCTGCCGAATTTGATCAGTATCGGGCCGGAGCCGTCGGCGGGACTGCAACTCTCGTGACGGGATTGACAGCAGAAGTCCGTTCCTCTAGAATTAATTTTTCCTGGAGAAGGTAATGATTCCCACTTTGGAATGGAAAGAGGATCATCTTCGGATGCTCGACCAGACCCGTCTCCCTCGAGAGGTCGTCTACGTCGATTGCCGCGACGCCCAAACCGTCGCGGAGGGAATCCGCGAGCTTTGGGTCCGGGGAGCGCCGGCCATTGGCATTGCGGCGGCGTACGGGGTCGCTCTGGGGGCGCGGGAAATTAACGAGCGGACGTTCGAATCTTTCTACAAAAAACTCGAGGAGGTCTCGAGCATGCTGGCGGCCACCCGCCCCACGGCGGTTAACCTCTTCTGGGCGATCGAGCGGATGAAGAAGACGGCGCTCGACTGCCGCAACCGCTCACTCAAAGAGATTAAGGAGCTTCTCCTGGCGGAGGCGCATGCCATTCTCGAGGAGGACATTCGCCGAAACAAGAGCATCGGGCAACACGGCGCCGCCTTCATTAAAAACGGAGATGGGATACTGACTCATTGCAACGCGGGCTCGCTCGCGACCGGGGGATACGGAACGGCGCTGGGCGTGATCCGCAGAGCCTGGGAAGAGAAAAAGAAGATCCATGTTTTCGCCGACGAGACCCGTCCGGTGCTCCAGGGGGCGAGGCTGACCGCGTGGGAGCTTCTTGAAGACGGCATCCCGACGACCCTAATCACCGACAACATGGCGGGTTACATGATGAAGAAGGGGTTGATCCAGCTCTGCGTCGTCGGGGCCGACCGGATCGCGGCAAACGGCGACACAGCTAACAAGATCGGAACCTATTCCGTGGCGATACTGGCCAAGGAGCACGGCGTCCCGTTCTACGTCGCCGCCCCCACCTCCACCATCGATTTCTCGATCCCCTCCGGGGAGCAGATCCCGATCGAGGAGCGGAACCCCAAAGAGGTCACACACATCTTCGACAAGGCCCACGTCGCCCCGGAGAACGTAAATGTCGCCAACCCGGCGTTCGACGTCACCCCCGCAAAATACATAAAGGCAATCATTACCGAGCGGGGAGCCTTCCGGCCTGAGGAGCTGAAAAACTTGCGGGTAGGCAGAACGGACGAAAGCGGGAGATAAATCAATTCGCCTCTCTTTTCCGGGTCCGATTTGCGGCCCCGCCGGGCGACTTCTCTACCCGGCCCGATAGACCGCCTACCTTCGCTTGCGGATTAAAATCCGGATCGGCGTCCCTTCGAAATCAAACGACCTCCGAAGCTGATTTTCCATGTATCGAAGGTAATTTCTCCCCAGTCCCCGCGGGCTGTTCACAAACGCGACGAACGTCGGTGGTTTCACGCTTGTCTGGGTGATATAGTAGATTCGTGTGGCCCTTCCGCGATGAATCGGGGGAGGATGCCCCCCGATCGCCGATTCAAAAAAACGATTTAGCTCTCCCGTCTGAATCCTTCGACTGGCGGCGGCGTAAACGCGCCCGATCAGTTGAAAAATCTCGGGGAGACGCTCTTTTTTTAGAGCCGAGAGAAAATGAACCGGAGCATAGGAAAGGAATGGGAGTTGGTTGGCAATTTCGGAAAGGTAGGACTCCCTCGCCCCTTCTTTCTTTCCGTGAATGTCCCATTTGTTGACCAGCAGAATACACCCCTTTCCTTCGTCCGCAATTCTGGATCCGATTTTGGCGTCTTGGTCGGTCACCCCTTCCACGCCGTCCAGAAGTAACAAGGCGATTTCGCTTCTGGCCAGGGCCGCATACGCCCTTCCGACGCTGAATCGCTCGACTCCCCGTTCGATACGGCTCCGACGGCGAATTCCCGCCGTATCGACGAAGAGGTAACGCCTACCTTTCCACTCCACCAGTGCGTCGACCGGATCGTGCGTCGTTCCCGGGACTTCGCTGGTAACCAGACGTTCCTCTCTTAACAGGGCGTTGATCAGGGTCGACTTTCCGACATTCGGACGGCCCAATACTGCGACTTTCGGGGGAGTTTCAAAAGCCTCAACCGGTTCTCCTTCGGGGAAAGGGACTAGAAGGGGATAGATCGCTTCCATCAGGTCGTCCACGCCGTAGCCGTGATCTGCCGAAATGGGATAGAGGCAATCGACCCCTAGCCGATAGAACTCGGAGTGATGATCTTTGACCTTTCCCTCGGTTTTGTTCACTGCGCAGAAGACCGGCTTGCCGCTTTTTCGAAGAAGGGCGTAAATCTCTTCATCGATCGGGGTCAATCCTTCTTTTGCGTCGAGAACAAGGATTAAAACGTCGGCCTCTTCGATCGCCGTCTCTGTCTGTGCGCGGACTCTGGAGAATATTCCCTCGGCGGAGGAGGGGATGAAGCCTCCGGTATCGACGAGGACGAAGTTGCGATCGCGGTAGTCGGAAGGGGCGTAGTTTCGGTCCCGCGTCACCCCCGGCTCGTCCTGGACGATCGCAACCCTTTTCCCGATCAGCCGGTTGAACAACGTCGATTTTCCAACGTTGGGCCGTCCTACCAGGGCTACGAGACTCTTCTTGTGGTTCCGCGCGCTCATTAACGGGTATCTTCGGAGGGACACTTGAGATAAAGGCGTAGGCTATCGACAAGGATGGGAGAGGGATTGCTGCAGGGACGCTTCTCCTTGACGAAGAACATAGCCGCCTCCCAGGACATTCCATAGCGACGAACCAAGAGGGCCGTCGTGAAGGCGGCTGTCCGGGAAATCCCGGCCGTGCAGTGGATCAGTACGGGCCGGGAAACACCCAAGGCATTTAGAAACTCGAAGAAGAGATCGATGGTCTTGGGCGAAACCGGAATGTTGTCCGCCTGGTTGAGCTGAAAGTAGTCGAGGCCGTCGTGGAACGGATCGGGGACTTCGGTCAGGTTGATGATCACACCAATGCCGTGATTTCGAAGCAGAACGACGTTCCTGGCGTCTTCCGCGTTGCCGATGTAGATGTGATCGATCAGATGGTCCACAGATAGGTCTTCTGAACGCCGGAGCCGGGGGTAGGGGGTCGGTGAATGAACCTCAGAAAGATCTTTCTCGATTCTCTAACCCGCTCCGGAAAAGTCTATTTAGATTATTTCCCTTCTCTATCCTTGTTTCTAGCCACGATCTCCCGCCACCGTTCAGGGAGGTCTTCATTTAGCACTTTGAAATTCTTCGTCGCCACGAAGGTCATTCCGTGGTAGAGGTTGATTTTGAACTTTCCCCGGCCATAGGTTTCGGAGAGGTATGCTATAAGTGCCGGCTCTTCCAACATTCCATCAAGTTGTGCGGTCGTTCGCTCCTCAAGGTCGTTAAAGACGACGATCATGCCGACCTTTTCCTCGACCAAGATTTTGACCGACGAATCGCGGAATATCTTGCGGTATGACTCCCGCATCTCCTCCAGGGTCGGGGCCCCGGACGAGGCGGTCCGGCGTATCTTCCGGACGTACTCTTTAAACATTTCCCAGAGCCAACCATGAAAAAGAGGATCGGTATTTCCCTTAAATTCCATCATCCTTAAATCAATTAATCAATTTTACGCGTTCTCTATCGCCTTGTAGAGGCCGCTCGATCGACCTCAAGTCGTCAACTTCCGATAGATCATCGGAAGCATTCTCGGAAGGGAGGAGACGTCATCGACGACCATGTAGGCGACCTCGCCGTACATTCCCTCAAGGTAATCGGGTCCCTCCCTGTCGATGGTGATGCAAAACGGATGAATCCCCTTTGCCTTCGCCTCCTGCAGCGACCGCCGCGTGTCCTGTAGGGCGTAAGACCCGTCATAGGATTCATCCAGCGGCCTTCCATCGCTGATCAGGATAAGCAGCTTGGTCTTCTCGCTCCGTTGGGCCAACCGGGAGGTCGCATGGCGGATTGCGGCGCCGTCCCGATTCTGATGGACACTATTCAGTGAACCAATCCGACCGGCGAGAACGTCCCACCGCTCCTCGAAGCCCTTGATCCGGTAAACGACGACGCGGTCCTTCCCCTGTCCGGAAAACCCGTAGAAGGCGCTCGGGTCCCCGATCACGGAAAGCGCTTCAGCAAGGAGAACCAGGCCCTCCTTTTCCACGTCGAGCACCGAGCGTCCGGGCGACACCTGCCTCTGGGTCGATCCGGAAAGATCGACAAGGACCGCCGCGGCCACGCTCCGTTCCTTACGGTTCCTCCTCGCAAACACCCTCATCTTTGGAGATTGTCCCGCGCGCCGGGCGGCGATTTCACCGATCAATGCGTCGAGGTCGATCTCCTCTCCTTCTTCCTCCCCCCGAGTCTTCCAGTATGCCTGGGGTTTCAGACATTGGAAAAGGCGAACCGTTTCGAGCACCTCTCCCCGCCGCTCTTCCCGGACCCGCCGCGCAAATCCTTCCGATCCCTCCGCAATTTCTTCTTCCCGCAGGCGGCACCAGCTCTCCCGGTATCCCTGGATCGTACAGTCCCATTCCGGATAGACCAGATCGCTCTCCTTCCCGGTGGACTGCTCCTTCCTCGATAGGCTCCCGGCCGTCTTTTCGGACCAGTTTGAGAACGACTCCGCGGATTGAGCGCCGTCAAGGTCGATTTCTCCAGAGCGATAGGCGTCCTCCACCGCCAGTTCGGCCTCAATTACCGCAATGTCCGCCCCCGCCTCCTTGAGTTTCTGAAGAAACGCCGCCGTTTTCTCTTTGAGAAGCCGACGCGTCCTGCGGGCCGGCTCCGGATCGACATCGCCTCGATGGGCCAGGGGATCGGCCGGACGGTAGTCCCCCGCTCCATCTCCTTCGCCACGTTCGCCCCGTCCCCGCTCTTCGAAGCGCTCCCCCTCGATATTCTCCGGGAATTCATGACCCTTCCCTTGCGGGTCCAGAACAAAGTAAACCTCGCATGCGGCGCGAAGCGAGGTCTCCACGGACGCCTCCGCCTCCTGTACCACGCCGAGCATCCGGCAGGCCTCAAAAAGAATCGGCTGCAGTGCTCCAGGAATCGGCTCGCGGGTCTTTCCGGCAAGTGAGATCTGGAGTAAGAGTTCAACCGCAGCCTCCTGCGGCGGTTTTCCCGCGATCGGAAGACGCCGATCGAGGGTGACGGCCGCGACACGATCGAGGTCTTTGATCAGCCCCGGGTAATTTCTCCGAAGGAGGGACTCCACGCGCGTCCCCTCCGCCAGAAAAAAAAGGTCCCTGACCAAACTCGGACGAGGAAACCGGGTGAAAAAGGCCGAAAGGTCGTCGGCCTTGACTTGAAACCCGTGACGGGAGGCGAGCCACGTCCCCGCCCTGTCCAGTTGTTCTCTTGAGAGGGTATCGCTTCCGAACTCCACCCGGCCGGCCGCGTGGGCAACAGCCGCCTTATACCAGAGGAAATTCTCGTCGGTCGTCGGAAACAGACGGAGATGGGCGGGAAGAAGGAGGACAAACCCGTCGCTTTTTGGAAGTGGATCGACCTCCCCTCCCGCTCCTTCGGAAAGGGGACGGATCGCCAGAGGTTTTCCTCCCAGCGCCGTTGCGAACCGCTTCAGAATCCCCTCCACGCTTGATAGAGAAAGACCTCCGATCAGCCGGTCCAGCGCCTCGCGCCCCTCCCGGGTCACCAGGGTGAAGTAACCCTTGGCCCTCTCCCGATCCTGGGCCAGCAATGACATTCCGGCTGAGACCCAGTCGAGATAACGATGGGAAAGTCCGCCCAGGACTTTCAAGATATCCGGGGTCTTTCGAAGGAGGAGGGCCGCCAACCGGCCGTCGTAAGAAGCGATTTGAATCGCCGCTTCCAGCGACGCTTCGGCCAGTCCCGCCGACCGATCTCCCCGGCCGATTTGGGAGAGCAGATCGGGAGCCTCCTTGAAAAGGGGAACGACCTCGGCAGGGGCATCACGACCGATCATCCACAACAGGGTCAGGAGTTTGGGCCGTAGCAGTTCAGGGGTCTGTTGAAAGAGCTCGGGGCTCAACCGGTAAAAAACGAGCGTATCGAAATAGCGCGTCCCCTCCGCCAAATGGAGTCCGACCTCCACCCAGCGGGACAGTTCGTCGACCGGGATGAATCGCAATAGGGCCGGGGTGATCCGAAAATATTCAACCCCGAGGGTGTACTCACGCGCCGCGAGAGAGAGGCCAGCGTCGACCCAGGCTTCGAGCGAAACGGCGGCGTTAAGAAGCTCCGATCCGGCCTTGAGCGATTCGAGCGCGAGCGCTGGCTCGACCTCTACTACCCTATGGACCGCGGGGAGGAGGTTCCGGCCATGCGGAGACCGGAAGGAGGACAGGAGCAAGGCGGGACTCTCCCTAAAGAACCTAACCCCGCTCGCACCCGATTTTTTGGCGACTTCGATTCCGATTCCCACCCATGCCGCAACCAGCGAGGAGACAGAATCCGCCGGAAGCCCGGGCACCAGATCCGGAATCCGGCGAAAGAACTCCCCCGCCGATTTCGACGAGAAGTCGGAGAGAAGCAGACCGAGATCGACGATCTCCTTTTGAAGAGAGCCGGCGAGCGGATCGAGGCAAGTGGCAAGGGGAAGAAAATGCTCTTCCTCGATCAGGCCGTCCAAGCGCCGGCGCAGATATGTTTCCAAAGGTATTTCCATTTTCGGCTCGGGTTCATTACGACTCGAAGAACGTGGCGACAACCTCTTTCAAAGCCCTCTGCATCTCGGCATCGTCGGTGAGTGGCTGAATCATCGCTGCTTCGCAGGCATGGCGTGGAGGGATCCCGTTTTGGATGAGTTGCGCTGCGTAGATCAAAAGACGTGTGCTGACCCCTTCTTCCAACCCATGATGCTTTAGGTTACGAATCTTTTCGCCCAGGCGGACAAGACGAACGGCGATCTCATCCGGAATTTTGGACTCGTGAAGGAGAATCTTGGATTCCAGCTCGCGGGGCGGATAGTCGAAGTCGATCCCCACGAAGCGCTGTTTGGTGCTCTGCTTCAACTCCTTGATCACACTCTGATAGCCCGGGTTGTACGAAATCGCCAGCATAAAATTCGGATGAGCTTCGATCACCTCTCCCCGCTTTTCAAGCGGCAAAATTCGTCGGTCGTCGGTCAGAGGATGAATGACGACGGTAGTGTCCTTGCGCGCCTCGACCACTTCATCAAGGTAACAGAGTGCCCCCTCCTTCGCCGCCAACGTCAACGGTCCATCCGCCCAAACGGTTTCTTCCCCTATCAACAGATAACGCCCCACCAGGTCCGAGGCGGTCAGGTCCTCGTGACAGGAAACGGTAATCAAGGGAAGTTTCAATCGCCAGGCCATGTGGGCGACGAACCGGGTCTTCCCACAGCCGGTCGGGCCTTTCAGGAGAACCGGACGACGGCATGCGTAGGCCGCATCGAATAGAGCCACTTCCTGGCCGACCGGAAGGTAAAATGGCTCCTTCGTTATCCGAAAACGTTCCACGCCATCGGGGGTTTTCAACAGAATCTCCTTATCAATCCAGCGTTGTATTATAGTCCGCTTCTTCCCCGAAGACAACAGGAGATCACGACTGGAGGCCGCCGAAATTTTCAGTAGGAGGGTCACCACCCAAGGCGAACGTTGCGGTTTACTTCGACCCCGATGCTCGCATCTTGGTTTGCTTTGGAGACGAGCAACGCGATACGGACGGTGATAAAATTACGGCGTTGAGAAGATTAAGGCGAACGACGGAAGAGATGGTCGCGGCGTCTGGTTTTTTCGGTAGTTGGTTAGAGGCGTGTTTGACAACGCCATTTGTTTACTGTAAAGTTTGAAAATCTGGAGGAAATGTGGACGAAACCTTCGAACGACTCTACGAGCAAGCCAAGGCCCTCTTCGACGGCGGCCGATACCTTGAAGCCGAAAAGATCTATGAAAAGCTCCTCAAGGGGCGGCCTCAGGGATATGCGGAGATTTTTAACAAGCTCGGTTTGATCGCCCACTACAAAGGCGAACTTGAGGCCTCCGCCGACTACTTTCAAAAGGCACTTTCCATCAACCCGCGTTACACTGAAGCCTCCCTGAACCTGACCGTGACACTTAATGACCTCGGACGCTACGACGAGGCGGGTGATACCTTCTCGAAGGCGGCCCAGGTCGTCCGCGCCGACGCAAAGGCGATCGACCCGTTTATCATCGGAAAGCTGGCCAACGAACACGCCCGTCTTGGAGACCAATATGCTGAGTTCGGGCTCTACGACGAGGCTCTCGAAGAGTACCGGAAAGCGCTCGCGCTGCGTCCCAATTTCGTCGACATCATCACCAAGGAGGGAATCGCACTCCGGGAAAAGGGGCGTCTGGACGAGGCAATCGAGTCATTTGTGCGCGCCAAAGGTGTCCACCCGAAGTATCTTCCCGCCATGGTTCACCTCGGCGTGACCTACTACATGAAAGGCTTCTTGGACCTCGCCCGTATCGCATGGGAAGAGGCTCAGACGGTCGATCCCGATAATCGGGACGTTCAGGTTTACCTCTCCCTCGCCAAAAAGGAAATCATCGAGAAATGACCGTTCCTCTGCTTCGCGTGAACAACCTTCGAACTTACTTCGACGGTTCGGGGGGAATTGTTCGCGCCGTGGACGGCGTCGACTTCGAGGTGGACCGGGGGAAGGTTCTCGGCATTGTTGGGGAGTCGGGCTGTGGGAAAAGCGTCACCGCCCTCTCCGTCTTGCGGTTGATTCCCCATCCTCCCGGAAGGATCGTTTCGGGCGAAGTCCTCCTCAAGGGGGAAGATCTTCTCAAGAAGACGGAGGCGGAGATGCGCTCCGTCCGGGGAAAGCAGATCGCCATGATCTTTCAGGAGCCGATGACCTCGCTGAATCCCGTTCTGACCATCGGGGAGCAGATCGGGGAGATGCTCCGCCTCCACCTGAAGCTCACCCGCCGGGCCGCGCTCGATCGGGCGGGGGAACTCCTGGACTGGGTCGGCATTCCCTCTCCAAGGGAGCGAGTCAAAGATTATCCTCATCAGCTCTCAGGCGGCATGCGACAGCGGGTCATGATCGCGATGGCGATCTCATGCGAGCCCGACCTGATTTTCGCCGATGAGCCGACCACGGCCCTCGATGTCACGATTCAGGCTCAGATTCTCAATCTCTTGGAAAGACTGCGGGAACGGCTCGGTATGGCCCTGGTCCTGATTACCCATGATCTCGGAGTAGTAGCCGAGGTGGCCGACGAAGTCACGGTGATGTACGCCGGGAAAGTGGTCGAACGGGCCCCGACCTCCCTGCTTTTCGATGATCCCCGACATCCC
>OBLQ010000507.1_pt1 | contig 14903 bp, 11 predicted proteins | sample 1519881 | NCBI WGS metagenome assembly OBLQ01 (sample SAMN01911456, study PRJEB22533) | soil metagenome | biome: Soil | place: Malaysia | collected 2012-04-30 | depth DG_metagenome m | reverse complement strand
GGAGTGCCCTGGGCGACCACTTCTCCGCCCTGCCTGCCGGCGCGCGGGCCCATGTCGATGACGTGGTCAGCTTCCAGGATGGTTTCCTCGTCGTGCTCCACCACCAATACCGTGTTGCCCAGGTCACGCAGGCGCTTGAGGGTTTCCAGCAGGCGCCGGTTGTCCCGCTGGTGCAGGCCGATGGAGGGCTCGTCGAGAATGTAGAGAACCCCGACCAGGGCCGAGCCGATCTGGGTAGCCAGCCGGATGCGCTGTGCCTCGCCGCCCGAGAGCGTACCGGCGGTGCGGTTCAGGCTCAGGTAATCGAGCCCCACCTCGATCATGAAACCGATGCGGGCGGAGATCTCCTCCAGCACCTTCTCGGCGATAGCCCGCTGCTGCTCGGAGAGCTTCAGCCCGGTAATCCAGCCCTTCGCCTCGCGCAGCGGCATGGCGCAGAATTCCGGCAGGCTCATCTCGCCCACCTTCACGTGCCGGGCCGGCAGGTTCAGGCGGCTGCCGGCACAGGTTGGGCAGTCGATCTCATTGATGTAGCGCCCCAGCTCCTCGCGCACGTCGTCGGAGGCGGACTCGCGATAGCGACGCTCGAGGTTCGGGATTACCCCCTCGAACGGGCGCTCGACGATACGGCTCTGGCCGGGTGTCTCGTAGACGAACTTCACCTTGTCACGGCCGGTGCCGTAGAGGATGGTCTTGCGAGCCGCCTCCGGCAACTTCTCGAACGGTGTGTCCATGTCGATGCCGGCGTATTCCGCCACGGACTCGATGGTCTGCCGGTACATGAAGGTCTCTCGGCCCGACCACGGCTGGATCGCACCCTCGGCGAGCGACAGCGATGCATCCGGCACCACCAGGTCCGGGTCGAAGATGGTCTGCACGCCGATGCCATCGCACTTCAGGCAGGCGCCGGCCGGCGAGTTGAAGGAGAAGAGACGCGGCTCCAGCTCCGGATATGAGATGCCGCAATCCGGACAGGCGAAGTTCTCGGAGAAGACCTCATCGTCGCCGTCGATGTCGGCAACCAGCATGCCGTCGCCGTAGCGTAGCGCTGTTTCCACAGAGTCTGCCAGGCGCGTGCGGATGCCGTCACGGATCACCAGCCGATCGACGACCAGTTCGATATCGTGCTTCTTGTTCTTGTCGAGCGCCGGCGCCTCCTCCAGCGCCATGATCTCGCCGTCGATGCGCACGCGTACGAAGCCATCCTGGCCTGCCTTCTCCAGTTCGCGGCGGAACTCGCCCTTCTTGCCGCGGGCGATCGGTGCCAAAAGCTGGATCTTGGCTCCCTCCTTCAGCCCTTCGAGCTGGCTGATGATGCTGCTCGCCGGCTGCGAGCTGATCGGCTTGCCGCAGCCGTAGCAGTAAGGCTGACCAACGCGGGCGAACAGCAGACGAAGGTAGTCGTAGACCTCGGTGATGGTGCCGACAGTGGAGCGCGGGTTGCGGCTGGTGGTCTTCTGCTCGATGGAGATGGCGGGCGACAACCCCTCGATCGCATCGACGTCCGGACGCTCCATCATGCCGAGGAACTGGCGGGCATAGGCGGAGAGCGACTCGACATAACGCCGCTGGCCCTCGGCGTACAGGGTGTCGAAAGCAAGCGACGACTTACCGGAGCCGGAGACGCCGGTGATCACCACCAGCTTGTCGCGCGGAATGTTCAGGCTGATGTTTTTCAGGTTGTGCACCCGCGCGCCCAGCACGCGGATCATCCGATCGTCCATGAAGGCTCCTTGCCCGATTGATGGAAATGCCCCGGGACGGGCAAACGGCGCATGCTACAGCCTTCGCCTTTGATTGAAATGTTACAGTGAGTGAAAAGCCAGAAAGACGTGCTAAAACTTAAACTGTACAAATAGACTTCAGGAACGACGATGAGCAAAAGAAAAAACTCGAAAAAGCCAAGAACTTATTCAGTTACCTTTGATATGGGAGAAGCCGTTACAGCTAACGGCATGTACTTTAACTCAAAGACTGGCGAAGTGGCTCTGCTACATAACGGACGCAAGCTAACACCCCAAAAGGTCTACGTTGAACAAAACTACGACCGAAACAAATCACCAAAAGTTCTTAACAAAGCCATATTGCATCCTCTGGAAATATTCGCCAATCCGAATAGGGCATTAGAGCAGTTTGACGAAATCTTTGCCGTTGATACAAACACTAAGAAGATAGACTCCGTTATGGTGTCTGTGACTGGAATTGTTCATGGTCGAAATACCAAAGTCGAAATACCAAACCATACTTCAATTACGTATCGACCTCTTGGCTGCATTGAATTCCATAACGTTGATGGCAAACCGGAAAACCTAGGATGGAGAGAAACAATTAAAGCGATTATTCGATCACCTCAATACAGTGAGCGTAACCGTATAGCTATTATTGTTGACTCTGATCTAGGGATGATAGATGCCTACAACCATAGAGATAAATATCTTATTGAAGACTTCTACTTACCTGAAAACTTTTATCTCATTTATGCAAGTGCAGACTCTGGTAGTGAAAACATTGCAAACAAAATGATAAAACTTGCTGACAACATTTCGTCAGTGATTCTAAATAGACTGACGAGGTCATTTATTAGCGAAAACCTAGTGGCCGCTACTGGTGAATGTTATTCACATTCCAGATCGTGGAAACCAGATCAAAAGCAGCATCCCTGATTAATTATTACATCATGTCGAGCGGATCGACATCCACCTTGCGGCGGACACTTGAAGGAACAGATATTTTCTCCAGCAACGGCTCCAGCTTCCAGGGCAAGGTCTTGCGTTCCGGGTCGCGTAGCAGAAGCTCGAAGCGCGAACGTCCTGCCAGCCGCTCCAGCGAACAGGGCAGCGGCCCGCTCAGCTCGATACCGGGCAAACGTCGCAGCAGCTCGGCATGCTGCGTCGCAGCAGCCAGAGCCTTGCCGGCATCCGTCGAAGAGAAAACGATGCGCACCCAGCGTGCGAAGGGCGGGAAATGCAGCTGACGACGCAATTCCAGTTCCTCATCCAGCACCTGTGCCGGATTCCCGGCCACGCGTGACAGCCACGGTGCCTCCGGCATGCGCGTCTGGATCACCATGCGCCCCGGCCGATCGCCGCGGCCGGCACGCCCCATCACCTGTGTCATCTGCTGCCACCAGCGCTCGCCGGCGCGGAAATCGGGCAGGCTTACCCCCAGATCGGCATTGATCACGCCCACCAGCGTCACCTGCGGGAAGTGATGCCCTTTCACCAGCATCTGCGTGCCGAGCAGGCAGTCGATCTCCCCCTTCTCGAAGGCGACGAGTGTTTTGACGACACGGCTGTGGCTGGTCATGACGTCCCGGTCGAAGCGTGCGATACGAAGTTCCGACAGATTCACATTGAGCCACTCGTCGAGCTTCTCGGTACCCTCGCCAAGTGGCATAAGCGCTGACTCGCCACAGACCGCACAAACCGGCGGCACGTGCCGCGAATAGCCGCAGGCATGGCAACGCAGGCTGCGGGCGCGGCGATGCAGGGTAAGTCGCAGCGTGCAGTGCGGGCACTCCGGCACATCGCCGCAGGCGGTGCATTGCAGAGCCGGCGAATAACCGCGCCGGTTGAGAAACAGGATCGCCTGCTCGCCGCGCTCCTTCACATCCAGCAATGCGGTTTTCAATGCATCCGAGACCGGTGCATCGATACCGCGCACATCGATGATCTCTGGTGAAATGGGCGCCTGCGGTACGATCGCCTCGGGCAGGTCGAGACGACGGTAGTGCCCCTCGCTTGCCAGTCGCCAGCTCTCCTGGCTGGGGGTCGCCGAACCGAGCACCACCGGAATATTCAACTCTTGTGCCAGCAGCACTGCCATGTCGCGCGCGGAGTAGCTCATCCCCTCCTGCTGCTTGAAAGAAGCGTCGTGCTCCTCGTCGACGACGATCAGCGACAGTTTCGTCAAAGGCAGGAAGAGTGCCGAACGGGTACCGATCAGAACTTCCGTGTCGGCCAGATTGCGCCTCACCTGCAGACGCTCGGGCTCGCTCATCGCCGAGTGCCACACGGCCGAACGGGCGAAACGGCCGGCAACGCGATTGAGCCACATCGGCGTGAGGCCGATCTCCGGTACCAGCACCAGCACCTGGCCACCCGCCTTCACAATCTCTTCCGACGCGCGCAGGTAGACCTCGGTCTTGCCGGAACCGGTGCGACCGAACAGCAGGAAGGGGTTGAAGGTGCCGCGTGCAGCAAGCACGGCATCCACCGCCTGCTGCTGGGTTACGGTCAGGTCCGGTTTTGGCGTCTCGCTGACAACCGGCGCTTCGGCATCCGGAATCTCCTCGGACAGCAGGCCGGCCTGCAGTGCCAACAAAGTGCGATACCGGATACCCGGTTCGGGACAGCGGGCTGCGATGGTTTTCAGCGAGATGGCGGCACGGGTTCTGAAACAGGCGGCCAGTTCGGGCGAGAAATCCTCCAGATACGCCTTGTCGGCACATCGGAAGCGGCGCAGTTCGTCGTTCGCCGCCCAGGCCAGCGCCGTCTCCCATGCCTCGCCGGGTGCCGCCAGATAGTAACGGCGCAGGCGATCCAGCCAGTGCTGTCTCCCGCCATCCAGCAGCGGCCCGAGATCGAGTCGGTCGTCCACCGTTCGCATCTCGACATCCGGCACGGCATCGGCCGGCCCCACAACGATGCCGGTGCGCATGCCCTTGCCGAACGGTACCCGCACGCGAATACCTGGCTCTGGTTCACCCAGAGTGGAGGGCCATTGATAGGTAAAACTGCCCGGCAGCGGGCAGAAGACGATGACTTCGACGAAAGTAGCGGCAGGCGTCAGTGCAGCACTTCCCCGGCAGCAGGCCCGCTTGTTTCGACGGCTGCGGGCTGGAACTCCGGCACCAGTTGGCGAAGATCGGCGACGATCTCAATGACATCGCGCTTCACACAGGCCTTGGCCAGCATGCCGCGCAACCGCTGCAGCTCCTGCCAGTCCACCTGCCGGCTGGCGGCCAGCATGATCTTCGGGTGCGACGTGCCGACCGGCGGCTCGGCGTCGTGGAACAGCTCCTCGTAGAGCTTCTCGCCCGGCCGCAAACCGGTATAGGCGATCTCGATATCGACACCCGGCTCGAAACCGGCCAGACGGATCATCTGTTCGGCAAGATCGGCGATCTTCACCGGTTCGCCCATATCGAGCACAAAAATCTCGCCACCCTCGCCCATAGCCGCCGCCTGCAGGATCAGGCTAACCGCCTCGGGAATGGTCATGAAATAGCGGGTGATCTCCGGATGCGTGACTGTAACCGGGCCGCCGGCGCGGATCTGTTTCTCGAACAGCGGCACCACGCTGCCGGCCGAGCCGAGCACATTGCCGAAACGGGTCGTCACGAACGCGGTCGCCGAACGGGAGTTGAGATTCTGGCAGTAGATCTCGGCGGCACGCTTGGTCGCGCCCATGACGTTGGCCGGATTCACGGCCTTGTCGGTGGAAACCATGATGAACTTCTCGACCTGGAATTCGTCGGCCAGATCGGCCAACTGGCAGGTGCCGAGCACATTGGTCTTCACGCCCTCGGCCGGATTGGCCTCGACCAGTGGCACATGCTTGTAGGCCGCGGCATGAAACACCACCTGCGGCCGATAGTGCTCGAATACCCAGCGCAACCGGTCGGCATCGCGGATATCGCCGAGTACGGCGGCAAACGGCACGTCGCCGGCCAGTTTTTGCACCTCGCCATCGATCCGGTAGAGGTTGAACTCGCCCTGCTCGAGCATCACCAGCTCTGCCGGCGCAAAATCCAGGATCTGACGGCACAGTTCGGAACCGATGGAACCGCCGGCACCGGTCACCAGCACGTGCTTGCCGGTCAGGAAAGCCTGCACTCCGCTGTTGTCCGGGCGCACCTCCTGCCGACCGAGCAGATCCTCGATACGGATGTCGCGCAGCTTGGAGACCTCAACCTTGCCGTCGGCGAGATCGGCAACCGATGGCAGCGTTCGGCACACGATCCCGGCACGCTGCGCTGCCAATAACACATTGCGCACCACCTGGTTGGAAGCCGAAGGGATGGCGAGCAGTACGACCTGAACGGCATGCTTGCCAGCCAGGGCTTCAAGCTCGGCAAGCGTGCCGAGAATCTCGACGCCATGGATCTCCTGCCCCAGACGGCGGGGGTTATCGTCGAGAAAACCCACAGGCTCATAAGGACCGCCCTTCAGCAGGTCGCGCACCAGCAGTTCTCCGGCCTGACCGGCACCGACAATCAGTGTCGGTTTGCGCTCGATCCTGCTGAGGTTCAGACGATGTTCCTTCAGGCGACGATACAGCAGCCGCGGACCCGCCAGCCCCATGGCCAGGAATACCGGATAGAGCACCATCACCGAACGTGGGACATCCGCCAGCCGCTGCCATACAAAGAGAACCGCAAAGGTCAGCAACGCACCGAAACCGACCGCACGCAGAATCCGGATCAAATCGGGAACCGAAGAGAACCTCCAAATGGCACGATAGAGGCCGAAATACCAGAAGGCCGCCAACTGAACCGGCAACGCGAACAGCATCAATTGATTCATGGCCGCGAGGTAATTGGCCGGAATCTCTTCCAGATTGAAGCGCAGCCAGAAAGCGATAAAGATCGTCAACGGCACCCAGGCCAGGTCATGCAGCATGACCAGCCAGCGGTTACGGTACAGCCTCGACCATTTCATGCCTGCCATGCTTCACAAAAAGCGGGGCGCGGCAACTGCCGCGCCCCCTGGTCATGCAGGAACGGAATCGGGAAACTTCTTATTCAGCCTGTGGAGTCCTTGCCGGTCTTTTTCTCGTTCACGCCACTTTTTTCCGGAGTTCCGACGCGGAGATGGCCCCTGATTTTCTCCAGCTTTTTGCTGCCGATACCCTTGACCTCGGTCAGCTCCTCAATGCTCCTGAATTTTCCATGTGCATTGCGGTACTCAACGATCGCAGCCGCGAGCTTCGGGCCGATGCCCTTTACTGCCTGCAACTGTTCGACCGTTGCCGTATTCACATCCAGCGTCTCGTCCGACCACGCGGGTGAAGAGACGAGCAAAGCCATCGATCCGATAATGGCCAACAACCAAATTTTCCATTTCATTGTTGATCCCCTTTGTTGAATTGCCTGCCACAGGGATTGGCAGGTCATCAAAAAAGTAGACCAATTTCTAGAAACCGCAAATTATGTGCGGGAAAGATCGGGGCCCTCAACTCAATCGATCCTGCCCAGTAAATAGGCAAACTACCGGGCAACGGCAACCTGCATCACTTTCCTGACTGCCGAAATGGCCTGCTGCATCTCGGCATCGCCCAACGTCGGATGCACAAAGAGTGCAATACTGGTTTCACCGAGTTGACGCGCTATCGGCAACCGCTCCGATGACTTCCAGTAAGCTTCAAATGCCTTCTCCCGGTAGATCTCGCTGCAGCTGCCGTGCATGCACGGCACGCCCTCACGGCTGATCGCCTCGATGACGCGGTCCTGATTCCAGCCGGCACGCAGCCGTTCAGGATCGATGTAGACATACAGCCGATAGAAAGCATGCCGGACATGTGCGGGAACCGCCGGCACATACAAGCCGTCGACATCGGACAGTGCCGCCATCAGGAACCTGGCATTTCGCTCGCGCCGCTCGAGCCAGGCCGGCAGTTTGGCCAGTTGCCGGCGTCCGATCGCCGCCTGCATCTCCGTCATGCGGAAATTGCTGCCGAAGCTCGCATGCAGCCAGCGATGACCGGGGGGATGCTGGGCATGATAGACCAGATCGTAATCCTTGCCGTGATCCTTGTAGGCCCAGGCCCGTCGCCAGAGGGATTCATCGCTGGTCACCAGCATGCCACCCTCGCCACCGGTGGTCATGATCTTGTCCTGGCAGAAGGAGAAGGCCGCCATGTCGCCGAACGAACCGGTCTGCCGGCCACGGTATTCGGCACCCAGCGACTGGGCGCAATCCTCGATCACCTTCAGACCATGCTCTTTGGCAAAAGCCATGATGGCATCCATATCGCACGGCCAGCCGCCCAGGTGTACCGGGATGGCCGCCCGTGTTCGTGTCGTCAAAGCACGCTGCATGGCCGCCACCGACATGCCCTGGCTGTCCGGCTCGAGATCGACGACAACAGGCGTTGCTCCCACGCGCACGACGCTGCTGGCGGTGGCGATAAAGGTACGGCTGGGCACCAGCACCTCGTCACCCGGGCCGATGCCCAGTGCATACAGCGCAAGCTCCAGTGCCAGCGTACCGTTGGCCACGGCGATCGCATACGGCGCACCGATGTAATCGGCAAACTCCTGCTCAAAGGCCCGGCCTTCATCGCCGGTCCAGTAATTCACCCTGCCGGAAGCGAGCACGGCGCGAGCGGCTTCAATCTCGTCATCGGCATAATGCGGCCAGGACGGCAACGGGCTTGAGCGAACCGGTTTGCCGCCATCGATTGCAAGTTTGTCCACCTGATTCTCCTACAGCACTCTTTGAACCTTAGCGGGAACGCCGAAAGCCACGACACGATCACCGATATCGCTGGTCACTGCTGCACCAGCACCAATCATACTCCAGTCACCTATGCTTTTACCTGGTATGACACAGCTGCCGATACCGATAAAAGCCCCCTCTCCAACCCGACAGCCTCCCGCCAGCCGGGTGCCTGGAGCCAGGTGAACAAAATCTCCGATGTGACAGTCATGATCGATGGTTACACCGGTATTGACGATTACATGGGCGCCGATTTCCGAATCCGGCTGAATCACGACACCCGCGAAAACAACGCTACCGGGAGAAAGGCGTACCGACTCGTGCACGATAGCCTGCTGATGAACGATGGTGGCCCAGGAAAGCGATGACAGCCGATCCGCCAGCTTGTAGCGCGTGGCGTTATCGCCAATGGCCAGCACAAACACCCCGCTGACCGCCGGGTCGATGTCGGCAATCGCGCCCCGCACCGGCACCCCCAGCAAACGGGAGCCATGCAGGCTGGTGTTATCATCGTAAAGAGCGACAACATCAAAGCCGGCCGAGCGCGCCGTCGCAATCACCACCTTGGCATGACCACCGGCACCGATTACCGCCAGTGTTCCCGCACTCATTCGTCACCTCCACTGCTCCGGCTGCCAGTGAATTTCGGCATCGTCGCATGACCTTCGGCACTGACACCACGACCGGAAATGACATGCATCAGCGTCAGCCAGAGTATCTTCATATCGAGCCAAAAACTCGCATGATCGACATACCAGATGTCAAGCGCAAAGCGCTCTTCCCAGCTGATCGCATTGCGCCCGTTGACCTGCGCCCAACCGGTGATGCCGGGAAGCACTTCATGTCGGCGCGCCTGCTGTGCATCATAAAGCGGCATGTACTCCATCAGTAAGGGACGTGGCCCCACGAAGCTCATATCCCCTTTCACGACATTGAGCAGTTGTGGCAACTCATCCAGACTCAACCGGCGCAACCACTTCCCCGCCGACGTCAGTCGCTGCCCGTCCGGCAACAGGTTTCCGTCAGATGCATGCGCATCACTCATGGTACGCAGCTTGTAGAGATGAAACGGTCTGCCATGCAGGCCGGGACGGAGCTGGACGAACAGGACCGGTGATCCCATCGTTAAACGGATGCAGAGCATCGCCGCCAACAGGAACGGCGAGGTCAGCAATAGCAGCAACAGTGCTGCAACCAGATCAAAACAGCGTTTCATGTACTTTCTCCGGAAACCGCGAAGGCATGGGAATCGAATGCCCGAGGAGCCGGCGTACCCTCGATCAGATGAGTATAGATATCCAGCACCTCCTGCGCCGTTCGGCGGACATCGAACATATGGCGAACCAGCTTCTGCCCGCATGCAGCCATACCGCGGTAACCATCCAGGTGATCGAGCGTCCTGATCATCGCGTCGGCCAGTTGCCCCACATCACCCTTATCGATCAGCAGGCCGGTCACGCCATCGATCACCACTTCGGGTAGCCCTCCCACACGGGCGGCGATAACCGGCACACCGGCCAGGAGCGGTTCGACAACACCGCCGCAATTCTCGGACGACGGCACATGCACAGCCAGATCGAAATCGGCCCATCCGCCCAGGACTTCGTCGGCTGCCATATAGCCCGGCATAATGATTCTGCCGTGGCCAATCTCCTGCGCTTTATTTCGCAATCGTTCCTCATAGCGCTTGCCGCCGCCCCACTGGCCTCCGACCAGTAGTCCGACGACATCTGACCGCTCGGCAAGGACCAGTCCAAGCGCATCAATGACATCCTCGTGCCTCTTGAGTCCCTTCCTCTGCCCCAGATACCACTTCGGCGGATAGAGGTAATTGATATTGCCGATAACCTTGTCGCTGACGTTGATATGGAGATGATCACGCAACCTCCCCAGCCGCGGTTGGGGAGGCCGGATCCGGACTCCATAATAACTGAGAAAAAGGCGTTTTGCGTTAATGCCAGCGTGATGATAATGGTCAAGAATATATCGACTGGAAGCGATCCAGGAGTCGTTACTGCCGGCACTCGACAGCTCCCATTCCCGGAAAAGGCGATGCTCCAGATGCAGGGGGCCAGGCACCTGGAATAGACGAGGAACGGGATGATCCTTTCCCAGGGCGTAGCGCAGCACCAGCGTGGTACCGAAGAAATGGCTGTGGATCAGGTCTGGTGACACCTCGCGCACAAGCTTGCGCACATCCTGCAGCAAAGCCGGCAATCGCCACGGAGCGCCAACCGGCAAATCCATCGGCAAGGCATGCAATCTTGCACCGGTTGTTTGCCATAGCTCAATGAAACGCCCATGAAAATGGGGCAAGGCAACGTGAACTTCCACACCGCGGGCAACCAGTTCAGCCACCTGATCGACCGCCCACTTCGCTCCATCGACCGTTTTGACGACCTGAAGAACCCGCATTATTCGCTCCCGGCACCGGCCACGGACTTCGGGTGCCACAGCATACGCAAAACCTGAATGACAGAGGGATCAACGCCGACGGTACGTCGTACCAGCTGCAGCATCCGGATATTCCACAACAGGGCCCCGCAAAACGTGGCTACTGCGGCCCCCATCATGCCGTAGTTCGGAATCAGAACCAGCGACAGGATCAATTTCAGGACAACACCCCAAGCCATATGAATCGCCGCTTCCGACTGATGACCGGTGAGCGTCAACAGCAGCATGACCGAACCGGCCATGGCGACGACCAGTTGAGCCGCCAGCAGTATCGTCAACGGAAGATAGCCGCTCACAAACTCTGTTCCGAACAGGCGCAGAATGTCATGACCGAAAATCACCAGCAGGACCGATATGGGCAGAGCCGCCAGCAGTACGCCAGCCGTTGCCATACTGACCAGTTGCTGAAGCTCCTGCCGTTCACCGGTCGCATGTAAACGTGCCATCAGGGAGGCCGCCACGGCATTGGCGGATGCAATGATCATCAGGATTATCTCGGCCAAGCGATTGGCAGCGGCGTAGATTCCGGCGGCCTTCTCGTTGACCAGCAGGCCAAGCAGCATGATATCCGTCCGGCTGCTTTCGAGCGCCTGCAAGCAGACAAGAACGAGCAGGGGCCAGGCAACCGCAAACCACTCCCGGTCATGATAAACGGCTTCCGCCCCGGCAACTTCGCCTGGCAGATAGCGACGTTGCCAGACGACACCGACCATGAATGCGAGGAGTACCGCGACCAGGTTCAGGAAGATAGCTTGCGCCGCGCCAAACGATTCCCAAAAAGCTGCGACGACACCAAGCAACATCAATAACGCAGCAGGCCGAATGATCAATTCCGGCGTCAGGGCCCGGACGGTCTGATGCAAACCGCGCAAGGTAGCCTGACGCAATCCGGCCAGCACCTGAAATGGCAGACCGACCAGTGCAATGGCAACAGCCACGAAAATCGCATCACTTGACCGGAAAACACCCAAAGACAGCAGTATCACGATGACCATTGCCAACGATGCCAGTGCCGTCCACGTGCTGCTTCGCTTCAGAATCCCCCTGAGATCCGCCCATGCATGATGTGCAATGTAGGTGGGGACATACCGCAACAATGCGTGATTAAACCCCAGAGTACCGAACAGCACGAACATGAACATCCAGGCCATGACCTCGGAATAGAGCCCGAATTGGGATACTCCAAGCAACCTCGCCAGAAACACATCGGCAAGCAGTACCAGCAGAGCCCCGACTCCCTGAACCAGCAGTGCTCCGATGGCACCTTTGGCGAGAAGCTTTCTCAGCGAGGCTCCCTTTAGTAGATCATGGTGCTGCATTCAGACGCTGCCAGGCCCATCACGATCCTCGTCGATTTCGCTCAGGGCGCCGGGCACATCACACGGAATATCAAACAGGGCGGCATGCTGATGCAGCTGTTCATCGGACCAGTCCCACCATGCCATTCTGGAAACGCGCTCGACCACGTCGGGTGGAAATCGGTCCTTGATGACCCGCGCCGGATTACCACCGACCACCTGATAAGGCGGGACCGAACGAGTGACAACAGCACCGGCAGCCACCACAGCACCATTCCCTATCGTGACCCCGGCCAGAACGATCGCCCCATCGCCAATCCAGACGTCGTGGCCAATATGCACACCTTGTTTGTCGGCACTTCGGACCCGGCCAAGCAGTCTCTGCTGGACAAAAAAATTGATACTCAGCCTGCTCATGTCATGGTTGCTGGTGACAACGCGAACGTCCTCGCCAACGGCACAATAGCGACCGATCGATAGCGCTCCGATTCCACGAGCAGCGAAACCGTTACCGATACCCGTCCCTTTTCCTATCGAAGTCCGGCATTTGATACGACTGCCACGGCCGATGAATACGCCACGCCAGCGGAATCTCCCCAAACGTAACCAGGCGTTGAGGGAGAGTTGCACGATCAAGGTGTTGATTTCCAGCTTCATGGTTTCGGAAGTATGAACGTATCGTTCCCGAGATTCATCCAAGGAAGAACAGGCAGCAAACAACCGGAACTAACACGCCGTTGCAGAGCCATAACCAGGGTTACCGTTCCATTATCGTCAGGGAAGAAGCACCCGGTAGTACTGCACCAGCGCATCCGTTACCAGTACAGAAGAAAACTCATCGCAAGCCCTGGCATATGCTGCCTTGCCACAACGGCTACGCATCTCAGGCGAATCAGCGAATCTCAACATGCAGTCCGCAAGACCATCCACATCGCCGGGTTCGTGCAAAAGCCCCGTAACCTCTTCGACCACGGCATCGGTAACACCGTAGATCCGCGATGCCACTGCCGGAATGCCGCTGGCTGCAGCCTCGATGATACTGCTTCCGAAACCTTCTCGATAACTCGGTAAACAAAACAGGTCGGCAGCGGCCATAAACTGCTCGGGATGCTCCGTGTAATCGACGAAATGAAGCCTATCGACGCAGGAAGTGCACAACCGCTTCATTTCGGCCTGCAGATCACATTCGTCCGGCCCGACAACAAGCAATCGAGCTTCCCGGCATCGTTGCCCCAATTGGCAAAATGCCCGTGCGAGATCAAACATCCCCTTGTCAGGAGTCAATCTCCCGACAAAAAGAAAAACAAGATCGCCCTCCGGAATGCCGAGTTCCTTTCGGACCAAGGCCCGTTTTTCCGGATCCGGCCGGAAACGCTCCACATCCACACCGCAGATAGAACCGCTGGCAAGCACCCTGATTTTCTTGGGATTAACGATTCCCTGATCTATCAGGAAATCGCGTTGCGAAGCGCTGTCGGCCAATAGGTGTGTCGCACAGACTGCTATCAAGCGATCAGCCGACCGAAGCAGCCAGCGAAAAAATCCCTTCTGTGTCACCCAGACCTGGCCAGTGAATATATGCACGCGCACCGGAATACGTGCCAAGAACCCGGCAAGCATCGCCAGTAGTCCTGCCTTGGGCGTTACGGACTGAATGATATCGAACCGTTCTTTTCTGAAGAGACCAATCAGTTGCAGCAACCCTTTCAAATCCTGCTTGAGAGCGATCGCGCGCGCGATCTGAAGCGGGTATATCCGGCCTTCAATACCGGCCTCCCGCAAGCTGTCGGGATGGTTGGTATTAACGACAATACTGACATCATACTGGCGTTGCAAAGCGGCAATATGCCCTTTCAGAAATGCCTTTAGGGTCATTTCGCTTGCAACTATAATGCAAATTCTTTTTCTGCGACTTGTCATCACTTGCTTTTGTATGCGGCAACCAATTGTTTCAAGCCGTTTTCCATCGACATAACAGGAGAATAGCCCAACTCCTCCTTGATCTTATCAATCGGGTAAATACTGCGATTCACCAGAGCGTCGACTCTCGATTGAGTCAGTGGGAACCTCGGGATTAACCCCATCACCTTGCTGGCCCAGCGTACAGGCATCTCAGGAAACCGCAATTTTGGCACACAGCGCCCAAGCGCATCCGAGATGATGCGAACAAACGCTTCGATCGTGCAATAATCCGAAATATTGTAAATCTTACCTTTTGCTGCCGTACTTGTTCCGCACTGAACCAAGCCAGCCACAACATTATCAATATGGATATAGTTCGCCGATGCGCCTGGCCTGCCGATAAAAAAGAACAGCCCCTGATCGATCATTTTTATCAGACCAAACAACGATTGGTTCTTCATGCCCCCACCAAACACATTGGAAGGGCGCAATACAGAGCAACTAAAAGCCCCTTGTTTCGCTGCCTGTAGCACAAGTCTGTCCGATTCTGCTTTGGTTACCTCGTATTCACCTTGCGGATTCAAGGGCGACTCTTCCGTAACCACACCCTTCGCAACAGGCCCGTACACACCAACACTGCTAAGCTGAACCCAGTGCCCGATACAGCATCGTGCAGCAACATCAATCAGGTTGCGTGTGCCATCGATATGCACTGCGCGCATTGTGGCTTCATCGGTCAATTGTCCAGCACAGTGGTAGAGGACATCGGCACCATCAACAAACGATTGGAGACTTTCAACATTCAACA
>OBLQ010000506.1_pt1 | contig 14906 bp, 6 predicted proteins | sample 1519881 | NCBI WGS metagenome assembly OBLQ01 (sample SAMN01911456, study PRJEB22533) | soil metagenome | biome: Soil | place: Malaysia | collected 2012-04-30 | depth DG_metagenome m | reverse complement strand
AGATGGCAAAAGAGTAGAACGCCAGAAACAGGAGCGCAATCTGGAATGAGAGACGCGCAAAGCGGCGTTTCAGGGATTCGTTGGCAATGAACGCCAGGGCCAAGATCAAAAGAAACGGCCAGCTGGTTGCGATGGTGCCACTGCGGAAATAGAAGATGAGATAGACGGAAAGGAGGCCCCCGAAGCTGAACTGCATGGCGTTTACAAGCCAGAAGTGGAGTTTGTGCGGATTTGCTTCCGGCCGCACTCCGTTCTCGTCCGCCGCGCCGTCAAGCAAGTTGATCCAGATTGCGCAGAGAGTCACGACGGCAAGGTGGCCGGCGACCCAGAAATTGTCCCAGAAGACATCCACGCGCCGAAGGGTGACGGCGTCGAATGCAAATCCGCCCATGAGCGAAAGAGAAGAAATCGGCCGCTCAAGTCGTGCGTACCCGCGTCGCAAAAATAACCGAATCGATCTCTTACCTGTGGGCATACGGATCCGAGCCTTGGAAAGCTCATTCTAAAAGAGAAACATCAAATTGTTAAACTTAGGAGCCGGTGCAGCGCGGCATGCCGACAATCTTAAGAGCTGGTTTCCAGGGGAAAAGCGCCGTCGGCTTCATTATTCAGGTTTATACTCCCAAAGGGAGAACGAGAAGGATTGGGCAAGCATTCCAGACTACTTACAGGCTGGGTCGGGTCGCGCCGAAAGTTCCTGGGTCACACTGCAGCGCTTTCGTTTCTCCCCGCGCCGTTGCGACAGCAGTGGCCCGTAGCAGCCGCACCACTTCCCGGATTGGATGCTCCCGGCTTCGCTGTTCCTCGCCTGCGACCGCGTTACCTTACGCCAGGGCCACTCGCCGAGATTCTCAAGAAGGTCGATCCCAATCATGACGATTTTCCCGTTGAGAAGTTCGCCGCCAGAATTCAAGCAGCGCTGCGAAAGTGGACTGAATCTCTCGAACGGTCCGTGCCGGCAGGGCTTGATATTATCGGGCAATCCATGGCTGGGCATTTCATGGGATCGAGCCTGCGGGCGCACGACAATCGCGTTGTTCGCAGCGATAAACTGCTGGAAACCAGAATGCGGCGTTTTCCCGTTTCCAGTACCCTTAACCGCAGCGCCTTCCTGGAATCCTTAACGGAGACGCTGTCGTCTTATTCTGCGTTACTCAACGTCGAGTTCAACCTTTCGGACGTCCAAATCGTCGCCCCTGAACCTCCGGTGCTTGAAACGACCATCCGCTACAAGTTTCTGGGAAAGTCGGCGGGATGCTATCGCGAACAGCGGTCTGGCATCTGGAAGATTTCCTGGGAGCAGAATCTGCAGGAAGCTCTCCGCGTCACTGGCTGGAGCGCAGAGGCCGAAACTCAGGTACGGGCCTCCGCTCCGGTTTTTCAGGAGGTCACTTCGGAGGTGCTGGCGGACAATCCTTCCTACTCCGCGCAGTTGCTGCCGGGAGCAACCTATTGGAGGACCGTTCTGGACGACGCGTGCGGAATCGATGTCTACGGTAACAATGGTATCGCCGCCGGTGACATTGACGGCGACGGTTTTGATGACCTCTACATCTGCCAGCCTTCCGGGCTGCCCAATCGACTCTACCGCAACCGCGGCGACGGGACGTTCGCTGACGTCACGGACGCAGCCGGCGTCGGAATCCTTGATGCTACGCCCTGTGCACTCTTTGCAGATGTTCTGAACCGCGGCCGCCAGGATTTGCTGGTGGTCACTGTTACTGAGCCGCTGCTTTTCCTCAACCAGGGCGACGGGACGTTTCAGTTGAAACCCAGCGCTTTTCGTTTCCAACAGCCGCCGAAAGGAACGTTTACGGGGGCTTCCTTTGGCGATTACGACCGCGATGGAAAACTGGACCTCTATCTTTGCCTCTATAGCTACTACGAAGGTCTGGGTGAGTATCGCTACCCCGCGCCCTATTACGACGCTCAAAACGGCCCTGGTAACTTCCTTTTCCACAACGAAGGGGACGGGACGTTCCGCGACGTCACAGAGGCGAGCGGAATGGACAAGGGGAACAACCACTTCAGTTTTGACTGCCACTGGTGCGATTATGACGGCGACGGATGGCAGGACCTTTACGTGGTCAACGACTTTGGCCGCAACAATCTTTACCACAACAACGGCGACGGAACTTTTGCCGACGTTGCCACCAGAGCTGGCGTGCTGGATATCGGCCCTGGGATGAGCGCCTGCTGGTTTGACTATGATAATGACGGCAAGCCGGACCTTTACGTCTCAAACATGTGGGAGGACGCCGGACGCCGGATCAGCGGCCAGCAGGACTTTATGTCCTCCCTGCCCCAGGAGACCCGTGCGCTCTATCAGCGTTTTGCGATGGGTAACTCCCTTTATCACAATCGCGGAAACGGAACCTTCGAAGACCGCAGCAAAGCGGCCGGTGTGGAAATCTCCGGGTGGTCGTGGTCCTGCCAGGATTGGGACTTTGACCACGACGGCTATCCTGATTTGTACATCGCAAACGGATTTATTTCGGGACCTAACCCGCAGAATCTTGAAAGCTTCTTCTGGCGGCAGGTGATTGCGCGTTCGCCCGTGACCGGCCGTCGCCGGCCCGAATACGAACTGGGCTGGGACGCCATCAATGAATTGATCCGCTCCGATGGCACGTGGGCGGGTTACCAGAGGAATACCTTCTACGCCAACAACCGCGATGGGACGTTTGCCGAAGCCGCCGGCGCGGTTGGACTCGATTTTGCAGATGACAGCCGCGCATTTGCGCTGGCCGACTTTGACCACGACGGACGGCTGGAAGTTTTCCTGAAGAACCGGACCGGGCCGCAGCTCCGCATCCTCCGAAACGTGGCGGAGGGAATCGGAGACGCGATCGCGTTTCGCCTGCGCGGGACCAAAAGCAACCGCGACGCAATAGGAGCCTGGGTCATCGTGGAGGCCAACGGTGTGCGTCAGATGAAGCTCTTGCAGGCAGGATCGGGCTTCTGTTCGCAGCACAGCAAGGAGCTGTTCTTCGGCCTGGGCCATTCCTCTGGCACCGTGCGCGCCACGATTCGATGGCCCAGCGGCCTGGTTTCCACATACGAAAACATGCCTTCCAACCGCCGCATGGAAATTTTGGAAGGTTCCGAGAGTTTTCATGCCGAGCCATTTGAGAAAGCCGCTCCGCGTCCTCCTGCCCGTGGCGGGGAGTCGCGAAAAGTTCCCCTTCCCACAGTATTCGGGACGTGGTTGATTGCCCCCCTTGACTCGCCGGATTTCTCCTTGCCTGACCTGGCAGGCAAGGTGCACGTTCTCTCTGGCCTTGGAAGAACTCCCTTGTTGTTGAATTTCTGGGCAACTTGGGCAGACGCTTCCGTCAAGTTCCTCGCCCAGCTAGAAAAGGGGCTGGGCCAAGCCCGGAAGGCGGGACTTCAGATTCTCGCGATCGCCATAGACTCTCCGGGCAGCAAGGAGAAAGTTCGAGCACTGGCCCGTGAACATGGGCTTTCATTTCCTGTCCTTCTGGGATCGGAAGAGGTAGTTTCGGTCTACAACCTATTGTTCCGCTACTTGTTTGACCGCCACAAGGACCTTCCAGTCCCTACTTCGTTTCTGATCGATGGTGAACGCAGCATCGCCAAAGTGTATCAGGGACCGGTGGAAATCGGCCAGGTAGTCATGGACGCCGTCCGTATCCCTCGAAATGCCAAAGAACGCCAGCAACGCGCCCTCCCTTTTGCTGGCAAATCTCGTGGGGCATACATGCGCAACTTTTTCACCTACGGGCTGGTGTTTGCGCAACACGGGTACGGCGAGGCGGCTGAGGCAGCATTCAAACGAGCCATCAGCCAGGACCCAAACGCAGCAGATGCGTATTACGATCTGGGCACGCTATATATGCAAAAGAAACAATGGGACCTGGCCGAGGAAGTGCTTCAAAAGGGGGTCCAACTGAAACCGGGCGACCCGATGGGCCTGAACAACCTGGGCATTGTGGCTGCGCAGCAGGGAAGGCCGGTTATTGCTGAGCAGCGTTTTAAAGAGGTCCTGAAGTCAGACCCAACCAACACTCTGGCCCTTAGCAACCTTGCTGATCTTTATCGAAGCCGGGAAAGATTCCTGGATGCACAACAGTTGCTTGAGGAAGGTTTGAAACGGGCTCCGGATGATGCCCAATTGAATTACAAACTGGGGATGATCTACGCGGGGCAGGGGCGCAACAACCAGGCGCAGATGTACCTTGAACGGGCAGTTCAACTGCAACCGGATAATGCCGAGGCCCTTGACAACCTGGGTGTTGTTTATGCACTAACAGGTCAACTCAATCGAGCGGCTGAAACGTTTTCCCGGAGCATTCAAAAGGCGCCCAGTTTTGACCAGCCCTACCTGAACCTCGCGCGAGTGGATGTCAAAATGGGCAAGCGCGAGGAAGCCGTCCAAGTGCTGAAAGCATTGCTGGCACAGGTCCCCGGCCATCCTCTGGCCCAAAAGTATTTGCAGCAACTCCAGCGGTAGCAGGTGAACAGCGCGCAGCTTGTTTGTTCGTGCCCATTCTGAGAAAATTACCCCAGGAACTGACGATGCGGGGTGTCCCTTCAATGCACGCTTCAAGATGTCCCCGCCAGAGCAGTGAGTACCATTTTCCTCCTGGCTGTTTCAGGGTTTGGGCTACAGCTCTGGCATTGTGGTTCGCACTTTCTCCGGGACTCAAGGCCAAAACACCCGGGGGGACAGTTACGGGGACTGTGAAGACCGAAGCTGGGGTGGCTATTCCGCATGCGAAAGTGATTGCCAGATCGTCAGGCGGGCAGGTCGTGGCCGCCGTCCTGGCTGATGACAACGGGCGCTTCCGCCTCCCGCCGATTCAGCCTGGGACTTACAGGTTGGAAGTCGAATTCCCCGGGCAATGGAAGACCACCTCCAGATTAGTGGAAATCAAGAACGGGGAACATGCTGTATTGGATTTAGTCGGTATTCCTGCACACGAGGCGTCGCAAGACCAGGCTGACTTGCTTGGTCCTGTTACCCTCTACAATCACTCCGACTTCAAGCAGGGACAACTGGTAAATCCCTCAGGTGGAGGCGGATACAGCAATGCGGCTTCTGCTCAGGCAGTCAAGGTTCTCAGCCAGTATCTTGCCCACCCGGAATCGTCAGCCCGTGCGAATGGCGGCGAACCGGAGGGAAAACATGGTGCTGTCGCAGGGTCACATGAAGCGGAATTAGAGCGGTCAGGCAGCGCCTTATTGGAGAGAAAGGAGTACGCCCACGCCGTAGAGGTTTTCGAAAAGGCGACGACCCTTTACCCACATTCGGAGCGTTTGCAGATGGGGCTTGGCCTCGCACTTTTTGGGGCTGGCAAATACCTCGGAGCCGCTGGCGCGTTGCGCGAAGCCGCCCGGCTTGCGCCAAACGATTCCGGACCGGTCGTGATGCTTGCTGAGACCTTGCAGTTTATAGAGGAGCCGGCCGCCGCCGGTTTGCTGAAGCACTTTTCGGAGCTTCACCCGGAGAACGCCAGGGGCCGTTATGCTTACGGCCTTTCCTTGTGGAGAGATTTTCGCATGCACCACAGTCCTGAAGCGCTTGCCAGCGCCAGGACGGAATTCGAAAAGGCTGTTGCGTTGGATCCCAATGACGCAGACGCCCACCTGCAACTGGGTATGATCTACGATGAGCAAAAGGACCCGGTAGGTGCGGTCAGTGAATACCTCGCCGCCGTCCGACTGAACCCAAAGCTGGCTACCGCCCATTACCGCCTCGCACAGGATTATGAGCGCCTGGGAGAAAGAGGCAAGGCCGCGGCGGAATTTGCGCAGTACGAACAACTGCGCGGACACACATCACGCTGAGAAAACCAGTGGGTAGTGATGTCCGGTTGTCCCGCCTGAGAGAATGGCGTTGCCCGTTACGTGGTGTCGCCGTAATTGGCGCCGTTCAGAAAATCAACCGAATCCAGATTATTATCAACGCTGTCGAGCAGGTAGTTGTTATGCTCCGCGTCCAACGTTGACGACTGTGTGGCTCCCTGCTGAGGAGGGATCCTGTTGCTTGCTGTCTTCAATCCCATCTGGTTGAGCAAACCGTTCATGTCTATTGCGTTGTCAGATTGAGTATTACGGGGCAGGAGGGGGGAAATGACCACAGCTTCACTGTGATTCTCAAACCAGGCAAGAAATGAAGCCTGCCTGGCGCCAGAAAGTCTTTGCTGGTCAACCCAGGTAAGGAAAGCTCCCATATCCGCGTCGATCAGTGACCCCATCGGATCGGGTTCCGTGTTGGAATCTTTTCCTGAAAGAAGTTCATTCATGGGCCGCTGCCGCTGGCGGGGCGCGAAACGCGCCACCAGCGTGAGCGGGTGAGCTCGCCGCAAGATCTCACGTGCCGCCCATTGCACAAAGGTCGTGCTGAAAATCTGGGTGCCCTGCCCCTGCGTGAAAATGTTGGTTTCAAGGTGACCCAGGATTTCGTCTTCGGGCTTCCCGCTCAGGCCGACTTGTTCTGGCCGGAGTTTGAAAAGCATGCTTGTCAGTGCTTCCGGCCCGCCTATGCCTCCATTGATCGCCTTGGTGATCTTCTGCAGGATCGCTTTTCGAGCGGGTTCCAGCGCACTGTAGGAAACTGAAATGAGGGCGTTATCCGGAAGCGGCTCTGGCAGGCCGCCATCAATATACCAGTGGCCAAATGGAACCGGGTGGGCCTTTGCACGAGCGGCAGCCACTTCCAGCACGATGCGCAGGCCGTTTGAAGGGTCCACCCGCGTGAAGTGCGTGCCATAGGGCCGAAGCTTGCGGAAGAGTGGATATTGACTCTCTTTCACGTCTTTCCCAACGACGACGATGCCAAGCCTTGGCGCGGCCAGTTGCTCGGGCGGTATTGAGGCGTTAACTTTATCCATAAACTTTTCCGCCGCGCTGCGGAAACTGTCAATCTGGTGCGTAGCCCATAGGTATGCGGCGAGTTGCTGGGAGAAGGTTCCAGGTTCATCCACCCAGTTGAACCGCTCGAGCTGGCGTGAGAGTTTCAATTGTTCAAATTCTGACAGCAGGCTGCTCATTTCAGGCTTGGAGCGCGAAGAAAGGTAGGAAAGCTGGTGATCGATTTCCCTGCGCTCAGCAGGAAATTTCCAGTCGTATTGTTCGAGCTGCTGGAGGATGAGCGGAGCAAAAGCCAGCGGAAGTTGACGGAACAAGTCGATGTGACTGATAGCCACTTGCCTTGCCTGCGGCGGGTAGCCATTAAACTGCTCGGCTTTGATCTCAGAAGGCAACATGGCGTTTAAGTCACCTCCGCCAGAGGTTTGCCCGCTCCCATCGATGGTGAAAAGCCTAATATTGCGCCCAGGCTGGGTACAAGGTCCAGAGGTTCCACCGCACGCTCCACCACGGTGTTCTCGCGAATCCCGGGGCCAAGCGCCATGATCCAGGTGGTGCGCGAAAGGGCGTCGCCCGTGCGATGGTGTTGAAAGCCGTTTCCACCGGCGTCCAGGTCGGAGTCGCGGCCGAAATCCGGCAGGATAAACATCGTTGTCTTGCCCGCATATTCAGGCTGGCCCTGAATTTCGTGCCAAATCTCGGCGCAAAGGCGGTCAGTACGCTGAATTCCTTCGATGTACAGGGAATAGGATCCTGAGTGGGCAACGTCCATGTCGTGCAGTGTAATCCAGAGCAGGCTGGGAGCGTATCGGCGCATCAACTGGCGGGCGATGTACACCGAAAGCTCGTCAGGGCTTGAAAGCGTCAGGGCGTGCGCTACGAAGTCCGAAACAGAAAGCTTCAAAAGGCTTGAAAACTGGTGAAGATTGACGTTGTTCCCTTTAACCGTGGGCGTGAGAAGAGGAGTTTCATAATTGTCCACCAGGAGGTGTTCGTACCGGGCGTCACTTGTCGAGGAGAGGGCTTCTTTCAGCAGTCGCTTCGGGAGAATGACGTTAGCGGCATAGTCCGGCCCGAAAGAGCGGGCGCCGCTGCCGCCAATCCGATTGAAGCCATTGGCAGGAGCTACTACCCAGGCGTCATGGAGCGGACGCTTCAAGTCCTTACGAAAGTACTCGAATACGGTCGGATTGTCCGGTGGGACCGCCGCGAAGTTATCAAAGGTCTCGTACACGCCTGTCGCCAGACTTGCGGTAGCGACATAGTGGCCCAAAATGCCCCGGTTGATGACCCTCGTGAAAAATGTGGACTGGGGTATGAGTTCTTTGAGAAGGTGCGGAATGTTTTCCTGGCCTTCGGGCATGAAGGTTTCCTCATCCCGGCAGCCTCCGCCGAAAGTCACCACCACAGCTTTCCGCTTGAGATGTCGGGGAGATGCGAAGGCGTTGGTCGGTGACAGTCCGAACAGAGTTGCCCCTGCCGTCGCTCCTGTAACGACCCTCAGAAAATCTCGCCGGTTGCAGGAGACGGCTTCGGTGACACCAAGAGGACTCAAATGGTTCACCTTGGGCAACAGTGATGACCGCATAGATTTACGTGCCCCTTTTCAATGTGCAGAAAACCCAAACACACTGACTGCTATGATACCCCTCCGCCAATTCGCCCCAGCGTGAAATTCGGCATCCGGCCTCCATCTTATCATTGCCGCTGATGTCCTTCGGCGGCCCGCGCCATTAATACTGGCACTGCAACATTATGCACGCTTACGTCGGCCAGCTTTCGGGCGACTGTAGCTCAAGGCCTGCCTCCAGCCTGTTGGGGGTCTGTCGGCCACATTAGGTTGACAACACGAACTGCCATCTCTGTTTACCTTCACTGTCAACTTTGACCAAAATTGTGCGCCGCAAGGCCTTTACCGCCAATTGGGAGTTGCTTCTTAGCGGTCCCTGAGAAACCACTGCTGGATGAGCCGCCAACGTGGGCTTCCCGTACACAGAAATCCGGAAGGTGGCCACGAACCAGCGAAATGTTGACATGATCCGCTATTTTAGCATCGGGTTATGGCAGATGATACCAGGGGGTTGCGGTTTCCTGAGGGGCTGGCTCGATCACTACGTGCTGACCCCGGCCAACTCCTGCACCCCCGGCCGGGTAGAATCAATGGCAGGGGCGCACGAAAGCGCGCCCCTGCCGGATGCCGACTAGAAAGAGAACTTCAGAGCAAACTGTATCTGCCGCGGGTCGTTGAAGGGGAAGCGCGTTGATCCAATTCTGCCGAAGTTCGAGCTTGTGTAGTTTCCCGAACCGGATATGGCAACCACACCGTTACCGCCGAAGTCGGGAGGGTTGAACGTCGGATGGTTGAGGATATTGAAAAATTCGCTCCGAAACTGGAGGTTATACCGGTCGGAGATGCGGAAGTTCTTGAACAGAGAGAAGTCAAACGTGAAAAGGCCGGGGCCGGAAACCTGTCCCCTTCCTCCCCCCAATAGCGCCAGGCCAGACAGGCCGGTGATACAGCCGGCTGGTGTCGTTGTTCCTGGTTTGCACGGTTGAGTGAAAGCAGCGGCATTATAAAAATGATCGGGAGCGCCCGACCCGTGCCGGTCCTGCCCCGGAACCAGCATCACGACGCAACTGGTGCCGGAAGTCGTTCCGATTGGGCAACCGAGGTTGCGTGGTTGACCGGTTTCAGCCGTGTTGATCCACTGCATGCTCCAGCCACCGACGACCTGGTTCATGACCCCCGTGCTGTTCGAGAGGAAACGTTTCCCCTGGCCAAACGGAAGCTCATAGCCGCCGCTGAAGTGGAATACATGCCGGATGTCAAAGTTGCAGTCCGAGTAATCGCCCTGAATCCCGAAGCCCGGGACGAAAGGCGCACGGGAGCCGACAGCCCCACCGTTGAGCAGGTCACCGGCGTCACTGCGGCACCTGGAATATGTATAGGCCGTCAGGAAAGTCAAGCCATTGGCAAAGCGCTGTTGTAGACTCGTCTGGAGGGCATGGTAATTACTGTTGCCCTGGGTGGTGTGATAGCTTTGGCCCTCGCGGAAATCCGGGAACGGGATGTAAAGCCCCACGCCAGGCGACGACGTGGCGTGCGTATTCGTGCCCGGCGGCAGGATCTGCGAAACACGGTTGGACCCAATACCTATTTGCAGGTGCCTCACCTGGTTGCCCACGTAACCCGCTGTCACAGTCATGTTGGGGGTAAGCGCATACTGGAGCATCAGGTTGTACCCAATCGTATACGGCGTCTTGAAATCGGTCTGCAAGCCCTGGAGTGTGAGACCTTCGGCCCGCACCAGCGAGGGATCGATCGGTGTGCAATCGAACCCTGACTCGAACATGAACGCGTTCTCGCAGGGCGACCCCGTAAGTGTGGGGAAGGTTGTCGACGATATCGGATTTCCACCGTTCGGCGATGAGAAGTTGAAAGTGAACTGGAAGGGGTAGTTCTCACCGATGTTCGGCCCATACCCCTGGTTTTCAAACGAGTTGTAGAACATGCCGAAACCACCCCGTGCCACCAGCTTTTGGGTCGCCTGGTAAGCGAAACCGACTCGAGGGGCGAAGTTGGTTTTTTGCACGTCAACCAACCCGGGATTATCACTCGAGACGATCTTGATGCCGTCCTGAGCCGTGAGGGCCAGGAAGCTCGGGGATAGCCCCTTATTCCGGTTGGCCGGAATCAGGAACTCAGCCTGACCCGGAGCGGCCGGGACAAAATTCGCCTGGGCGCCGAAGTGCTCGAAGATCGCGCCAAAATAATCCCAGCGCAAACCAAGATTCAGCGTCAGGTTGGGACTGTATTTCCAATCGTCCTGGAAATACACGCCGTAGTAGTTCTTCCCGTCGTCGGTAAAGCCGATGTTAGATGACGTGTAGTTGTTCGTTCCGCCGACATTCGGAACCGCGCCTGTGACGGTCGGGCAGCCGGTGGGCGTTCCTCCAGGGGTCGGCCCCGGACATGGAAGAAGCAGAAACTGAGCCATGCCAGTGGAGCCGCTTTCGCCGTCCGGAATGCCCGTATAAGTTCCATTGTAATCGAACGTTCCGTGCGACCTGTTCGGCTGAAGGGTCGAGAATTTGACTCGTTGGTATTCAAAGCCTGTTTTAAAGGTGTGTTTGCCATAAATCTTTGTTAGGTTATCTGTCACCTGCGTAGTCTGGCTGATTTCGTCCGAAGGCAGGAAGCCATTGCTCCCGAGCGTGCTCAGGCCACTGAAGGTGAACTGCGGCAGGCCGCCATTTTCCGCCACCTGCGGGATTGAGCTGGAAATCCCGAATTGTTCAGGGATTCCGAGGGTGTTGGCCACAGGCCCGAAACGTGTGGCATGGAGACGGCTTTCTCCCACTCGTGCTTCGTTGATGAGCGTCGGAGAGAAAATGTGCGTGTAACTGTATGCCGCCAGAATCGAGATTGCGTTCTGGTCGCCCTGCTGGAACGCTCCGCCGTCGGCGATCCCCCCGAATGGGCTCGGAATAAATTGGGGGTCCTTTACATAGCTGAAGGTTCCGAACATCTGGTCACTTTCACTCATGTCGTAGTCGACACGCGTGTCGAAAGCGTTTCGGTCTTCCCTGAGGACCGGGTTCGAGGCGAAGTTTTGAACAAGAGTTGTTCCTCTTGGAGCAGGGTAGAGATTCAGGAGTTTGATCGCGTTTTGATCAAGCCTGCCCGCGGGAAGCTGATTGAGCATGCAGGACGATGTGCTTGGGCACATCCCGGTGAAGTCCATGATGCCTGCGACGCTGCCACCGGTAAAAAACGGGTCACGCACAAAGCCGTTGGACGTCGCCGTCAGGCCTGTGACCGGGTCCACTGTCCCTGCCGTCACTGGGCGTGTCGTTGCAGGATCGAGGACAGTCCCGAAGGGGAAAGACCGGTTTAGTGCGTCGATTTCCGTCTTGCTGCCAGTCTGCTGGGTGATCAGATCGGATAAGTCCGTAAATCCGCTATTCCGCATCAGGCTGGTTGGAACGGTCGTCGTAAACACACTCCCCTGTCGCCTGCGCAGGGCCTCGTAGTCGCCGAAGACGAAGAGCTTGTTCTTCTTGATTGGCCCGCCCGCGGTGAATCCAAACTGGTTTTGCCGGAACTCCCCTTTCTTAAGGCCGCCTTGATTTTCAAAGAAATCCGCAGCGTCAAATTTGTCATTTCGGAGAAATTCCCAGGCATTGCCATGGAACTGGTTTGATCCTGACTTGATGGTGGCGTTCAGGATGGCGCCGCCTGCCCGGCCGTACTCGGCGCTGTAGTTGGAAGTTTGGACCTTGAACTCCGCAATCGCATCTACGGGAGGCAGGACGTTGAAATTTGTGCCATTCAGGAAGTCCACATTGTCTGAATTGTTGTCAATCCCGTCAAGCAGGTAATTGTTCTGGGCAGGCCGCATTCCGTTGGCAGAGAACGCCCCGTTGGCGGCGTTGCCGCGCGTATCAGCCTGAGGAGTGTTGACGCCGGCCACCAGTTGGGCGAGGAAGGTGAAGTTGCGTCCGTTGAGCGGCAGATCGTTAACGCTCCGCCCCGTAATAACATGACCCAGAGAGGCGTTCTGCGTTTGCAGTGCGGGAGGCTCGGTGGTCACCGTGATGGTTTGCGTAAGCGCCCCGGGATGGAGCGACAGATTCACCACGAGATGCTGGTCAATGTTAAGTGTGACATGAGATTGGACCGCCTTTGCGAATCCCGCAGCCTCTACGCTGACGGTGTAAATGCCAATCCTGACGGGCGTGAAAGTGTAGTTGCCTTCCCCACTCGTGGTTGCTGAGATTGTGAAGCCAGTCCCCTCGTTGATCAAACTGACCTTGGCATTGGGAACGACCGCTCCCGACTCGTCCTTCACGGTCCCTAGGATGGTGCCAGTGTCAACTTGGGCGCGAAGGCCCGGTGCGAATACCGCCAGCGCAAAAGCGCTGACCAGTAGGATGTGCCATGTGCGAATAAGAGAATGCCCCTTGCGCATTACACAACTCCTTTTCGGAAGGCGGGCCGTCCGTCTGCCTTGCCTTCCATCATTGGTATTGATTTTGTTGACCCCGCACCGACGCAATTACTGCCAGCACTGCTTTTACAGGAGTGCCCCATCACTGGGGTTCCGAAGATGACCTACAAGAAGAAACGGCCTTCCAGGAGCGTCTCACTGTACGTGACATGAATTGTCAGCCGCCTATCGTACCCCGACGAAAACGCTTGCATTCCAATGATACAAGCTTCTATCATCCGGTTTACCTTCTTGTCAAGCAAAAACTAATAATACTTGGTTAGGGGTAATAGTAAGGATCTATTACGCACATAGCTTTATCTCCCTGGGCAGGTTCTGGAACGGCGTCCCAAGAATTTCCCGGTCTGGGTGATCAAGATAGCCAGTCCTTGCCACGAGCGCACCAGAATACCTTAGAAACTTGGGCACTCTCCCCCGTCGCGGCCAATTCGGACCCAGGGACTGGGCGACGAAATGTTGGGACAAGGTGATGGGTAACCTATTGGACAAGGCCTCCCGACTAACCTGATGACAGCGCTTGCCTAGTGCCCGGGAAGACGTCTTCCATGCTTTGGCCAGGAGAACTGTAGCGAAGAAACACTGGAACGACGCAAGCCTAAGTCCCAATCCTGGCTGAAGCAAACGTTATCACGAGAACAATTCGGGCTCACCAGCCGCTTGTGGGCCAGGCCTTACCTCCGGACAGGTAGCCCAATGTCGCGCCGAATCTCAGAAATCATCCTCGAAAGAGATAATTCCCGTCGTCTCCGGGATGGAAGCCGCCAGGAGAAGCAGACGCTAGCTGATTCCGCCACCCGGTCCACCGCACGTTGGCGAGACAGGGATTTTGAATTGTATTGCCACGATTTCGGTGTTACGTTGGTGCCCAGTGGGGAGGTTCCAATGCGATTTAACCGACGCGATTGTTTGAAAACGATGGGGTTTGGATTGGCGGCGGCCGCCGGTGCGCAATCGGCGGCACTGGCTGCGCATTCGGTGTCCAAAACCGATGCCAGCAAGCTACGGATGCCCGGGCTTTATCCGGGCCGAGTGGTCTCAGTGGAGAACCCTGCGGTTCTGGTATCAGGCCAGTACCAGGCGGGAGCCGTGCGGCAGATGATGCAGCGCGGGATGACGGAGTTGACCGGCGCGGATTCCTGGACCGATGCCTGGCGGCTCTTCTTTGAGGCGGGGGACGTTGTTGGTATCAAGCTCAACCCAGTGGGCCAGCCGCTGGTGAAGTCGGACGCCACAGTTGTCCGTGAGATCATCGCAGGCCTCAAAGCGGCCGGCATTCAAAATAAGGACATTGTTGTCTACGACCGTTACCGGGACCAGTTTTTCAACGCAGGATTCGACAAGTGGCTGCCTGAGGGGGTTCGCACTTCCTACGCGGCCGACCACTACGAGCCCGTTCAGCTGGGGATGGACGGTTACGATCCGGAACATTACCTGGACATGGCCTTGACTCTTCCCGGCTACGGCATTGACGACGTCAGGGCCCGGCGCTCTTTTGCGGCCCGCTTCATTACACGCCAGGTGAACAAGCTGATCAACGTTCCCGTGCTCAAGGACCACCAGTCGGCGGGAGTCACCCTTGCCCTTAAGAACCTCTCACACGGCCTGGTGAACAACGTCAGCCGCAGCCACTCCTCCTCCACGCTGAACGCCTGCAATGCTTTCATCCCGGCGGTTGTCTCCCTGCCTGTGATCCGCAACAAAGCAGTCCTCCACATCCTGGACGGCGTCAAAGGCCTGTACGATGGTGGGCCCGGGGCACGGCCGCAATTCGTGTGGGAGCATCGCACAATCTATTTCGCTACGGACCCCGTCTCACTGGACCATATAGGCTGGGAAGTTATCGATGCCAAGAGGGTCTCGGTGGGGATGAAAAAGCTCTTCGAATCGACACCCGACAAATTCAGTACCTTTGCGCACCGGCAGCCCGAGCACGTCGAGATCGCTGGCGCGCTTGGCTTGGGGATCTGGGACCGCGCGAAAATCGATTTGCGGCAGTTGAAGGTGTAAACGAATAGACAGGTCAGGCGCTTCCGGCGGACGATCCGCAGCACTTCTTGTACT
>OBLQ010000505.1_pt1 | contig 14907 bp, 11 predicted proteins | sample 1519881 | NCBI WGS metagenome assembly OBLQ01 (sample SAMN01911456, study PRJEB22533) | soil metagenome | biome: Soil | place: Malaysia | collected 2012-04-30 | depth DG_metagenome m | reverse complement strand
TGAACGGGAGACCGGAAGAGCTCAACCAATTGTTTCAACTGGTTGTGGGTTACCTGGATAAGGAAAAAGGCTATCGACCATATGTTGCATCAGATACTCGCATCTACAGGGTTGGAAGGGTTAATGGTCCTTATCCGCAGAGTAAGAGTACTGAAGTGGTTGTCCGTGTGTATACATCGTGGGTTAAGATAGATGACAGCCTCACAATCCATGTGGAGCAGAGAGGTGCGGATAGCACCATTTCTGTTGATGGCTTGCTGACGGAAATCCGGAAGGTGATCCGTCAATCATGGGAAGGGAAAATGGAAGTCATTTGTGTCAGTGATGATTGCGAGGGGAGGCCATAGATCTCGCCTCAACTATGAGCGAATGGTCGATCAGAAGTGAAAAGGCCTCCGCGCAAGCGGGGGCCTTTTTTATTGCCGATATGATACGCTGGGCCGGAATCCGGAGGTGGCATGGCTGATAAGGCGCGCAGGGTGAAGGTGGCGGCGGTGCAGATGCATTGCGAAGCCGGCGAGACCGGGCGCAATCTGGCGCACGCCGGCGAACTGGTCGGGCAGGCGGTGGCGCAAGGGGCTCAACTGGTGCTGTTGCCCGAACTGATGCCGGGAGGCTACACGCTGACCGAGGCGATCTGGGATTCGGCCGAAACGATGGACGGCCGCTCGGTGACCTGGCTGCAGGAGCAGGCGAGACAACATCACATCCACATAGGCTTCAGCTTTCTCGAGGCGGAGGGTGAGGATTTCTACAACAGCTTCGTGCTGGCAGGTCCCGTTGGCGGGATCGCCGGCCGCGTGCGCAAGAATCCGCCGGCCTCGGTGGAGGCCTTTTTCTATCGTGCGGGCAGCGATGCGCACGTCATCGACACCGAACTGGGGCGCATCGGCGTCTCCATCTGCTACGAAAACCTGCTCTATGACCGGATATGCGAACTGGCCGGTCTGTCGGTGGACTTCGTGCTTTCGCCTTCGGCGGCGGGCCGGCCGAAGAAATTCATTCCGGGCGATCTGCGCAGGTTCGAGGAGATGTTGAAACGGTGGCGCCATCTCTATGCGGACGTGCTCGGCGTGCCCAACATCATGGCCAACAGAACCGGACCGTTGGTCACGGAGCTTCCCTCCATCTACCCCTTCCTGCGCAGCAGTTTTCCGGGCCTCTCCTACATCAGCGATGCCAACGGCCATGTGCTGGCCGAACTGGGCGAGGAGGAGGGCGTGATCGTCGCCGACATCGAACTGGATGCGGCGCTCAGGAAATCGGATAAGCCGAGGCGGTACGGCAGCATGTGGGCGCTGCCCGTGCCGTGGTATGCGCTCACCTGGCCGATGAGCCAGCATCCCGGTGAAAAGGACTATGCCGCCAATCCGCGCCGCATCGCCAGGGCAAGGGAGCAAAGCTCAACCGACGACAGGCGGTAGCCTGCCCTTTACTTTCGGGTGGTGACGATGAGCGAGCGGCCGATCAGCATCGGCACGGAATTGATCTGGTCGATGATGGGCTGGTTATACTGGTCGATGGAGCCGTATTTCCGCCGTTCCTTGTTCCAGGCGAGTCCGGCCATCAGACGGATCGGCAAATATAGCAGCAGCAGCCAGACCAGCGAGGGGAATTGGGATTTGTCCGTACTCAGGAGGGGTGTGGTAAATCCGGCATTCATCAGGGCCTGGGCCAGAAACGGGTAGGGAACGGGTGTGATGTGGCCGCCGGTGCTTTCGATGGCGGTTTCGCCGACATGCAGGGGACCGAACATGCTCCAGAAGCCGGTGACCAGAAAACGCATGCGTGATTTCAGGTTGAGCACATTCGGGGTGGTGATGACCAGCACGCCGCCCGGTTTCAGTACACGATGAATCTCACGAATGATGGCACGATAGTTTTCCAGATGTTCGGCCACTTCGGTGAAGGTCACCAGATCAAAGGAAGCGTCGGCGAAAGGCAGATGCCCCTCGTTGAGATCGACCACATGCACCTTGACGTCGGGAAGCTGCATGAATTTGTCGGTATAGTCGCAGGCGCTGCTTTCGACATTGTATTCCTTGCGAATACGGCGAATGAGATTGCCTGTGCCGCTGCCGATATCGAGATGCCGGCCACTGATCTCCGGATACTCCCGGGTGAGCGCCCGGACCGCCCCCTCGAGGGTGGCGTCCAGGCTTAGTTGATCATCTTTGGCAAGGTCGTTGTCTGACATGCGGGCAAGCTAGGTTGGGAGGATGACCCAGTCTATCTGCTTTACGCCGGCAGGCGGCGAGAGCAAACATCTAGCCGGCACCGGCAGGAAGTTCCTCGAAACTGAAGCCGTGCTCGCGGAAAACCCGCAGGCAGGCATCGACCACCTCGGGATCGAAATGGGTGCCGCGGTCACGGGCGATCTCCTCAAGGGCTTCTTCGATGCTGCTTGCCGGCCGGAAGGGGCGGTGGGAGGTCATCGCCTCGACGACGTCGGCAACGGCCAGCACGCGGGCTTCGGGGATGATCTGCTCTCCCGCAAGATGATTGGGATAGCCCGTGCCGTCGAAGCGCTCGTGATGCTGCAGGATGATCTGCGCCACCGGCCATGGAAATGCCACGTTCCGGATGATATCGAAGCCGACCTGCGAATGGCTCCGGATCAGTTCGATCTCCAGTTCGTTGAGCTTGCCTGGGCGACTGAGGATCTCGGTGGGGACGTAAATCTTGCCGATGTCATGGATGATGGCGCTGAGCCTTACCCCCTCGATCCTGTCGGCAGGCCAGCCAAGCTCATGGGCGATGGCGACGGCCAGACGCGCGGTTCGCAGCTGATGGCCGGCGGTATGGGGGTCACGCTTTTCCACCATCAATGCCACCGCCTGGATGGTACCGAGCAACGCCTTTCTGAGGCTGGCCTCGCTCTGGCGCAGTGCGGCTCCGTTGCGTTTCCGGGTCGTGATGTCACGTAGGATACCCACGGCATGCCAGCGCCCGTCGAGTTGCAATGCCGAGACCGACAGTTCAACCGGAAACTCGTCGCCACCCTTGCGGAGGGCCTCGATCTCCAGGGTTTTACCGATAATCGGGCCATTGCCGGTTTGCCGGAAACCGGCGAAGCCTTTTTCGAAGGCCTGCAGATAACGTTCCGGCACGATGAGCCGGTGCGCGTCATTGCCGATGGCCTCGGCAGCCGTATAGCCGAATATCCGCTCGGCGGCGGGATTCCAGTAGGCCAGCATCCCTTTGTCGTCGATCATCAGGATCGCATCCTGCGCAACCGATGTGATGCTGCGGAATTTCTCCTCCGTTTCCTCCAGCGATTGCTCAGCCATATCGCGCTCGGCGACCAGGCTGGCAGCAAAAGCATCGTTGTGCCGGCAGAGCAGGAGTGCCTTGGCGAGGTTGGTCATCACCGGTTGGAAGACATGAGTCAACGGCAACTGGGTAGTGGGCAGACGGGGGGCGAGCAGCAGAATGACTCCCTCATGGTCAATGGGCAGCCGCAGGCAGGCGCCGTAAGGGCGGGTGGCATCCGTCAGCGACCGCAGCAGTTCGGGGTCTTCGATGACTGACGCCGGGCCTTCCAGCAGTGCAGTCGGTATGTTCAGTGGCTTGCCCACCAGACGATTGAAGCCGAAGTCGCCAACAGCTGCATCCAGGCGCACCTCGATTGTGGCCGTTCCGGTAGCGGTGGGCGGATCGAGGAAGACCAGACCGGTCGGGAAGGAAGTGTGGTAAAGGATGCGCTGTACCGTTTTGGTCAGCAGCGGCCGTACGCTCGTTTCGCCGCCGATGACCAGCGCGATGTCGTACAGCACCGACATGACATGTTCGCGGTTCATGTGCTAACCCTGCCAGGCGCTGGCGACCAGGGTGGCGTTGTGGAACAGCGGATAGCCCCATTGCGTGCCACTGCCGATCTCGCCGAGCGACAAGGCGCCGGCGATGCGCCCGGCCGCCGTGCGTTGCTGCAGGCCTTGCAATTCGGCGGTGGCGGCGTCGATACCCAGATGCAGCCGGCGCCCGGCGCAGTAGAAAACCAGTAGTTCGCGGCCGTCCAGCGGGCCGTTGAGCTCCGTCAGGGCGTTCACCATAGTCTCCAGGGTATGCACCGAGTCGACTTCCGGTGCGCGCAACAGGGTGAGCACGGCGTTGGCGGGCACCTCGCCGACGCAGAACAGCGAGCCGTCCTCCTCCAGTGCCACCGGGATGCGCACCACGATGACGCCGTTGGCACGCACGATGCCGAACGGGAAGTGAACCGCGTACTGGTAGAAGTTGTCGCGGTCGATCTCGACGCCGTACTGGGCGCGGGCCAGCTCCTGGTAGACTTCGAAGGCCGGCCGCCAGTCGATCTGCAGGATTCGGTTCCCCTCCGTCGAGGTGGCGGTGATCATCTGTTCGGGCACGCCGTAGCCGTGTTCGAGGATGGCCCCATGGTGCGGGGAGAGCAGCATCAGCAGTACGCCGTTCTGCACGATACGCTCGTGATCGAACAGGCAGGGCATGGGCTGGAATGTTTCACTGCCGGCATTGGCGCCCATGTAGCGGACGCGGTTGGCCAGTCGCAGGTAGAGCTCGTCGAGGATGGTGCCGATGTTGGGCACCATGGCATCGAAGAGCATGAACAGGGTGACGCCGTCACCATCGAGATGCGGCATCAGCCCGTTCACGACGCCGTCGAGACTTGCCTGCAGTGCATCCTCGTCGCGCGGCAGGTCGGGATAGAGGGCGGCGTAGGGCATGCGGTCGAAGCGCAGCAGCCAGACTCCCTGGCTGCGAAAGGCTCCGGATTCGGTGAGGGCCGGGAAGACGGCGCCGACCAGTGTTACACCGCGGGCGGCACAGGCCTGTTGAAGGGTGGGGACCGTCGCTTTCTCCGCCTCCGGCAGTAGTGCCAGCACACCCATCTCCGGATACGTGTTCTGCCATTGCTTCAGCAGTTCATCGATGGCCGATGCCTCGATGGCGGGCATGTACTGCATGGCGGAAACATCCATGATTCACTCCATGTTCGGTGTCCCGAGGACAATGGCTCGAGTATAAACTGATCTCTTGCGGTTCCGACAGACATTTGGCCTTGCTGTCCGCGGCCGGTCAGGCAATGGTGACATTGTTCGCAAGATAGACATCCTGGATGGCGTTGAGCAGTTCGATGCCCCGTGGCATCGGTTTCTGGAATGCCTTGCGCCCCGAGATCAGCCCCATGCCGCCGGCCCGCTTGTTGATGACCGCCGTGGTGACCGCCTGGGAAAGATCGTGTTCACCCGAAGCTCCGCCCGAATTGATCATGCCGATGCGCCCCATGTAGCAGTTGGCGACCTGGTAGCGGACCAGGTCGATCGGGTGGTCGCTGGTCAGCTTCTCGTAGACCAGCGGGTGCGTGTGGCCGAAGTTGATGGCGGTGTAACCGCCGTTGGTCTGGGCCTGCTTCTGCTTGATGATGTCCGCCTCGATGGTGGCGGCTAGGTGGTTGGCCTGGCCGGTGAGGTCGGCGGCGGTGTGGTAGTCGGTACCCTCGTGCTTGAAGGCGGGGTTGCGCAGGTAGGCCCAGAGGATGGTGACCATGCCCAGCTCGTGGGCGCGCGCGAAGGTGTCGCTGATCTCCTGCAGCTGGCGGCGCGACTGCGGTGAGCCGAAATAGATGGTCGCACCCACTGCCATGGCCCCGAGATCGAAGGCCTGCTGCACGCTGGCGAACAGCGTCTGGTCGTAGAAGTTGGGGTAGGAGAGCGTCTCGTTGTGGTTGAGCTTGACGATGAACGGAATCTGATGCGCATACTTGCGGCTCACCGAGGCCAGCACGCCGAGCGTGGAGGCGACCGCGTTGCAGCCTCCCTCGATGGCCAGTTTCACGATGTTTTCCGGATCGAAGTAGATCGGGTTGGGAGCGAACGAGGCGCCGCCGGAGTGCTCCACCCCCTGGTCGACGGGCAGGATGGAGAGGTAACCGCTGCCGCCGAGGCGCCCATGGTCGAAGATCGCCTGCAGGTTGCGCATCACCGCCGCGTTGCGGTTGCTCATCGCCACGACGCGGGTTACGAAGTCCGGCCCGGGCAGATGCAGCATTCCCTTGTCGATAGTGGTACAGACGTGGTTCAGGAGGTAGTCGGCCTGCTTGCCCAGCAGGGATTCGATACTGTTCATGGCACTCTCCTTTGCAGCTTCCAGTAACGAGCTTAGCCCGCGTTCGGATGCCTTGCTGACGGTTGATGAATGCCCGATCCCGGACTGTTGTACAAATTTGTTGGGAAACAACAACTCTTTCCCGGTTCAGCGATATTTCATGAATTTTTCCCTGTGATGCCAGTAACAGAATCGGTGTGTCCGCGCTCCTAAGTTGCAACCAGCCCCGACGTCATGCTGACCGCAGGGGGCTTGAGGAGGCAGATATGTCGTTCACGGATTTTCTTACGTTCTGGGGTGGCAATATGGTGGTTTCCGTTCTGGTCTGGAGTGCCATCGCGATGGCGCTGGTCTACCTTGCCCGCAACCCCGCCCACCGCATGATCGAGGCGTTCGCCGCCGGTGCCAAACAGGCTTTCCAGCAGGCTGCCGATGCCGTGCAGGCCAGCGGCTCGAAACTGGCCGAACGCAACAAGGAGGTGCTGGTGGCCGCCGGGCGCGAGGCGAGCGAGCGGCTGATCGAGAGGGAGTTCTCGCGTATCGATACCATCGTGCACCGCGACATGGCCGAGTATCCGACGCTGCATCGCAAGATCAGCGATGTGGTGACCCGTATCGATGAGGACTACAAGACCAGTTCCGAGGTGCCGCCTGAGGCGCCAGGCTGGGCCAATGCCGTGCAGGCGGTGGCCAAGATCCCGACGGGTACCAACGACCCGATGGTCGGGCAGGTTCTTCAGAGCATCCACGGCTCGATGGAGAAGAGCCACCAGCGCGTGCTGGAGGAGTACCGCAAGTCCAGCCGCACGCGCCACATGCTGCTGAAGAAGATGCGGCCGTTCTGGCGCCGCATGGACAGCGACCTGAAGCAGGTGAACCAGAAGGTCACCGGTCTTCTGGAGCGCGCCGAGGTGATCGATCGCAAGATGGAGGAGTACGAGAACATCGTCAGCCAGACGGACAGCGCCGTGCGTACGCTCTCCTCGTCATCGCTGACGCAGTTCTTCGTGGCCGGCTTCGTGCTGGCGGTCGCCATCGGCGGCGCGATGATCAACTTCAACCTGATCGCCCGGCCGATGCAGGAGATGGTCGGCGGTAGTGCCATGCTGATGGGTTACAGGACGGCCAATATCGCCGCCCTCGTGATCATCCTCGTCGAGGTGGCCATGGGCCTGTTCCTGATGGAGAGCCTGCGCATCACGCGCCTGTTCCCGGTGATCGGCTCGATGCGCGACGAGATGCGCGTGCGGATGATCTGGATCACCTTCACCATCCTTCTGATCCTGGCCAGCGTCGAGGCGGGGCTCGCCTATATGCGCGAGATACTGTCGCAGGATGATGCGGCACTGCGTGCCTCGTTGATCCAGGGCAATGTGACCGCCATGGCGGTCAACTCGCAGCGCTGGATTACCACAGCGGCCCAGATGGGCATGGGCTTCATCCTGCCGTTCGCGCTGGTCTTCGTGGCCATTCCGCTGGAGTCGTTCATCCATTCGTCTCGCACCGTGCTGGGCATGATGGGCGTCGGCCTGCTGCGCGGCCTGGCCTTCGTGCTGTCGCTGATCGGCAACATCTCGCACTATCTGGGGCAGATGCTGATCAGCATCTACGACCTGTTCATCTTTCTGCCGCTGTGGATCGAGGATCTGGTGCGCGGCAAGGAGAGCCGGGAGAGCCGCGAGGGGAAGCGGGGCTTCAATCCATTCGGTTCCCGGACGGCCAAAGAGGAGGCTTGATATGAACAGGAACAGGATTGCCATACCTATCGTGGCCGCTGCCGCACTGGCGCTTGCCGGCTGCTCAGGCAAGGCGGATGTGCCGTACACCCGCGGTGTCTACATGTTGCTGGATACGTCGGGGACCTACACCGATGAACTCAAGAAGGCGCAGGTGATCATCAACTATACGCTGGCCAAGCTGAACCCAGGCGACACCTTTGCGGTGGCGCGTGTGGATACGGGCAGCTTCACCGAAAAGAACATCATCGCCAAGATAACATTCGACGATCGTCCGAGCGTGGCCAATACCCAGAAGCTCAAGTTCCGTGACGAAATCGACCGGTTCGTCAAGGGCGTGAAACCGAGCGCCTACACCGATATCAGCGGCGGTATGTTGCAGGCCATCGAGTTCCTCAACGAAGCGCACGTCGGGAGGAAGACCATCCTGATCTTCTCCGATATGAAAGAGGATCTGAAGAAGGGTTATGTGCGCGATATTCCGCTGCAGCTCAACGGTTTCGATGTGGTGGCGCTGAACGTCACCAAGCTGCGCTCCGACAATATCGATCCGCGCGAGTACCTCGACCGGCTGGCCATGTGGCAGAGCCGTGTCGAGGCCGGCGAGGGCCACTGGCGCGTGATCAACGATCTGGAGCGTCTCGAGCCGGTGCTCGGCGACTGATTCTTCGCCTCCCCCCTGGCGAAGAAAAAGGCCTCCGCGTAAGCGGGGGCCTTTTCCATTGCGGGGTGCTCCGTGATGTCGCTACAGTGGCAGTGCCGGAGGTGGTTATGGCCGAAATTTCCCCGCGTCGGTTGCGGGTTGCGGCGGTGCAGATGCATTGCGAGCCGGGTGCGAGCGAGCACAACCTGCGGCGTGGCGCTGAACTGGTCGCACAGGCGGTCGCGCAAAGTGCCGAACTGGTGCTGTTGCCGGAGCTGATGCCCGGCGGCTATTCGCTTACCGAAGCGAACTGGGATTCGGCCGAGACGATGCGGGGGGATTCGGTGGCCTGGCTGAAGGCCGAAGCGAAACGGCACAGCATCTACCTCGGCTTCAGCTTTCTGGAAGCCGACGGAGACGACTTCTACAACAGCTTCGTGCTGGCCGAGATGGGTGAGGAGGAGGGGATGGTCGTCGCCGAAGCACGCTCGATCCGGCTCGCCGAAAAACCGGCATGCCGCGCCGCTACGGCAGCATGTGGGCGTTTCCCGTGCCATGGTATGCCTTCACCTGGCCGATGAGTCAGCGGCCGGGAGAAAAAGCTAATGCTGCGAGTCTTCAACGGGCAGCGAAAGCCAGAGAGAAGAGCAGGGATCATTGATGACGGCTTGTGTTGTCTGGCAACGCATTAGATGTTCTTATCATGAGAATAAGAATAATCAATTTTTCTTTGAGTGTCGGGATGCATAAGATTCCACGCACCAATTCAATCGGAGGCCGTTCATGATCGACAAGGAACAGTACAAGGTTAAACAGGAACCGTTCTATCAGGCGCAGAGCGATGAGGTCGAGCTGTACGAAGCCGCCTATGCCGCCCGTCTGCCGGTGATGGTGAAAGGCCCGACCGGTTGCGGCAAGTCCCGCTTTGTCGAATACATGGCCTGGAAACTCGGCAAGCCGCTGATCACGGTTGCCTGTAATGAGGATATGACGGCATCCGATCTGGTTGGCCGCTATCTGCTCGATGCCAACGGTACCCGCTGGCTGGATGGCCCGCTGACCACGGCGGCACGTATCGGTGCCATCTGCTATCTCGACGAGGTGGTCGAGGCGCGCCAGGACACGACTGTGGTGATTCACCCGCTGACCGACCACCGACGCACGCTGCCTCTCGACAAGAAGGGCGAGCTGATCGAGGCGCATCCCGATTTCCAGCTGGTGATCTCCTATAACCCGGGCTACCAGAGCCTGATGAAGGATCTGAAGCAGTCGACCAAGCAGCGTTTCACCGGCTTCGAATTCGATTACCCGGAAGCCGAATTGGAAACTTCGATTCTGTCCAAGGAAACTGGCCTGGATGCTGCGCTGGCCGCCAGTCTGGTGAAGATCGGCCAGACCGCCCGCAATCTGAAGGGCCATGGTCTGGACGAGGGCATTTCGACCCGTTTGCTGGTCTATGCCGCCACCCTGATCAAAAACGGGGTGGAAGCGAAGGCTGCCTGCCGCATGGCGCTGGTCCGTCCGATCACCGATGACGCTGATATCCGCGATACGCTCGATCACGCCATCGACGCCGCATTCGGCTGATCGCGGCCTGACAGGAGAAGGTGCTGCACATGGCTGAAGCCGCCCAGAGAAACATGGAGCTCGAAATGTACTGGCAGAAGCTGGGCTGCAATTTTGCCCAGGCCGACCGGGTTTTCGACGACTGCATGATGGAAGCCAAGCGGGTGCTCTCCGGTGACGGCATCCTGTCCTATCTCGAGAACGCCCGTTTTCTCGGCAAGATGGGGCGTGGACCCGAGCCGTTGCTGGTCTACATGGAAGAGGCGCCGGCGGTGGCAGCCATTCTGGGCGAGGAGATGCTGGTGGTTTTGCGCGAGTTCGCCCACTACATGTCCACGCATACCAACTTCAAGGCCATGGTGCCCTTTTTGCAGACCAGTGCGGCGGTGGCCGAACTGTTGCCGGCGGCGGATCTGTTCCGTCGCTACATCGACATCGTGCGCGACATGATGGAGCGCACCACCGGTTCGGTGCACGGACACCACACCACCTTCCCGAGCCCGGGTCTTCCGGAGCTGCTTGCGCAGGCCCCGAGAATCCTTTCTATGGTGCCGCTGGAAGGGTTGAAGAACTGGATCGATTACGGTGTGCATTACTACAGCGATCATCCCGAACGCCAGATCGACTATTTCTCCCTGCAATCCGCGGATGCCGTCGCTGTTTTGCAGCGCGAGCGTCACGGAACCCTGTTCATCGATCACGAGCGGCAACTCGATCTTTATCTGCGCGGTTTGTGGGATGACCATGATCACCTGGTGCCGTACTCGCTGGCTTTCCACGAGCTGCGCAAGCCGATTCCCTATTTTGATGCGCTGGGGATCCGTATCCCGGATGTCTATGATGACCTGGGTGACGTCCGCGGCATCGATCGCTATCGGGCGACTCTGGCCCATATGGCCGCGCACCGCCGCTGGAGTACCAAAATGGTGGTGGACAACTGGAGCCCGTTCCAGCGCCTGAGTGTGGAGATCTTTGAGGACTGTCGTGTGGATTATCTGGCCATGCGGCGTTATCCGGGTCTGAAAAAACTGTTTCTGGCTCTGCATCCGATTCCGGACGAGAGCCTGCTGGACGATCCGGAAGCATCCGGTATCCGGATCATGCTGGCCATGGTCTCGCGTGCCATGCTCGACCCGGACTACCGGTTCAAAAACAGCGATATCCGGGAGTTTGCGGACCGCTTTCTGGCGATCATGGCGGATGGCGAAGCCAGTAGTCCGGAGATGGCCAGCCTGGGCATTTCCTTCATTGCCCGCATGCGCAGGCAGCAGGATCTTTCACCGAAAGTGTATTTTCAGGACACCGAGGTGGACTACCGCGACGATAACCGCCACCTGTGGATCTACATCGAGAACGGCGATGAGGACGAGATGTTCGAGCATCTCGATAACAGGAAGCAGGACGAAGAGGAGCTGCATGCACTGCCGCCGCGCCATTACGACGAGTGGGATTACACCACTCAGAGCTACCGGCCGGACTGGGTCAGCGTCTACGAGATGAAGCACCCGGGCGGCAGTGCCGGCAAGGTGGATCGCCTGCTGGAAAAGCACGCAGGCCTGGCCAAGCGCATGAAGCGTATCCTCGATATGATCAAGCCGCAGGAGAAGGTGCGCATCCGCTATCAGGAAGAGGGCTCGGAGCTGGATCTGGATATCGCGATCCGTTCCCTGATCGACTACAAGGCGGGTTCGCAGCCCGATCCGCGCATCAACATGAGCCATCGTACCGACGGCCGCAATATTGCCGTGTCGCTGGTGCTCGATCTGTCCGAGTCCCTGAGCGAAAAGGTGCAGGGCAGCGGCCAGACCATCCTCGAGCTGTCGCAGGAAGCGGTGTCGCTGCTGGCCTGGGCGGTGGATCATCTGGGCGATCCGTTTGCCATTTCCGGCTTCCACTCCAATACCCGCCACGATGTTCGCTACTACCACATCAAGGGTTACAACGAATCCTGGGACGACAGCGTGAAAGGCCGGATCGGTGCCATGGAGGCGGGCTGGTCCACCCGTATGGGAGCTGCCATGCGCCATGCCGGGCACTATCTGAAATCGCAGCCGGCCGACAAGAAGCTGATGCTGATCCTCACCGATGGCGAGCCGGCCGATATCGACAGCAAGGACGAACGCATGCTGATCGAGGATACTCGCCGGGCGGTGGTGGAGCTCGAACGCGACGGCATCTTCCCGTACTGCATCACGCTGGATCCGAAGGCGGACGAATATGTGGCCGACATTTTCGGGCGCCAGTTCTCGGTGATTGACCAGGTGGACCGACTGCCGGAAAAATTGCCCGAAATTTTCCTCTCGCTGACCAAGTAGGAATCCTGGAGCTACGGATTAGAATGCGCGCGGGCCAGACCCGTGCAGCAACGATATTGGAAGGAACGGACATGACCAAGGCACTGTTTGAATCGGATATCAAGAGTCTGAAACTGCTGAATCGCGGCAAGGTACGCGATATCTACGAAGTGGATGCCGATCATCTGCTGATCGTGACCACCGATCGCCTGTCGGCCTTCGATGTGATCCTGCCGACCCCGATTCCCGGCAAGGGCGAAGTGCTCACCGCTGTCTCCAACTTCTGGTTCGAGCGCTTCAGGGACATCCTGCCGAGCCAGGTGACCGGTATCGCACCGGAATCCGTAGTGGCGGAGAACGAGCGCGACCAGGTTGCGGGGCGCGCCATTGTCGTGAAGAAGCTTGCGCCGCTGCCGATCGAGGCGATCGTGCGCGGCTATCTCGTCGGTTCCGGCTGGAAGGAGTACAAATCGAGCCAGAGCGTCTGCGGCATCCCGCTGCCGGCAGGGCTTACGGAGGCCGACAAGCTGCCCGAACCGCTGTTCACCCCCTCCACCAAGGCGGAGATGGGCGACCACGACGAGAACATCAGTTTCGAGCGGGCCGAGGAGCTGATGGGCAAGGCGATGGCCGCGCAGGTGCGCGATGCCGCCATCCGTCTCTACCGCGAAGCGGCCGACTATGCCGCCACCCGCGGCATCATCATCGCCGACACCAAGTTCGAGTTCGGCCTCGATGACAACGGCGTACTGCACCTGATCGACGAGGCGCTCACCCCCGATTCCTCGCGCTTCTGGCCGGCCGACGAATATAAGCCGGGTTCCAATCCGCCGAGCTTCGACAAGCAGTACGTGCGCGACTGGCTGGAGGCTTCCGGCTGGAACAAGAAGGCGCCGGGCCCGGTGCTGCCGGCCGAGGTGGCCCGGAAGACCGGCGAGAAGTACCGCGAAGCTTTGAAGCGTCTGACCGGCGCCTGATTCCTTGATCGCCCCGGCAAGTCATCGGCCGGGGGCAACCGGGTGATCTACGGGGTAGGGGTTATTCCACCCAGTGAAGAACGTTGCGGATGATTGACCAGCGTCGCTGTTTCTCGGTGCGGATACCTTCGATCCAGTAGCGGTACTGCTTTTGGGCAAAACCATTCTCCTGCTGGATATCGATCCAGTGGTCGACATAGCGCTGCAGTGAAGCGGCATCCGGGGACATGGCGTAGGCGATCAGGAAGGGCGTGCCGAGGTACTCGGGTACGATGGCGGTGAATCCGGGGTGGGCCATGGCAAAAGCCCTGGCTTCAACCAGACTCCATAGCCCCGCCTGCAGGGCAGGATCTGTCAGCAGGACGTCGTAATCGCGCACCGGCACCACCTGTTGTTTGGGAAATAGGGCTGTCGCCAGCGGCAGCAGGGCGGGGCTGATCATGCAGGCCACTCTGAGTTCGGGGTGCTCCTCGACGGCTTTGTGCTTGAGCAGTTGGCGCGCGACCGAGCTGCGAGCCAGCAGTGCCGGCGGGCTATGCAGATAGGGCTTGGAAACCGCCAGGGTCCGCATCCGTTCGGCGGTGACGAAGATACCGTTGGCGGCAATATCGATTTCTCCTGATTTGAGCATCGGCGCCATGGTTTCGTGTGTCATGGGGACGAATTCAAGACGTGCATTCATATCCTTGGCCAGGCGGTACATGAAGGCGACGTCGTAGCCGACGAGCTGGCCGCGGTCGTTACGGTAGCAGAAGGGGATCGCGACCGGGTCATAGCCGACGCGCAGCACACCGCTGGTGCGAATTCGTTCCAATGCTTCGAGTGCCAGCAATGCCGGCGATCTTTTCGAGACTTCGTCGCGGTTGCGGTAGATCACGGCGTCGACGCCGGCGGTCACGCTGCGATCCAGGGTATAGCCCATGTAATTCCCCTGTTTCGGGGTGAGCAGTGCCGGAGGTGTCGCCCGCAAGGCCACGACCGTTCCTCCCAGAATGAGGAAGCCGATGATGAATATGCCTGCGGCCCGCATCGGTTGTATGCGCGTCTTGCCGTAGAAGGCGAGCGTGGGCCAGAGCGTGACAAGGGCGAAGCCGGCGACCGACAGGGCGATCTGGGCATAGCGGGTGAACGGCATGGCCGCCACCCAGAGGTCCAGCGTGCTGGCGGGCATATGAAAGAGCGAGGCCAGGAACGGCACCGCATCGATAGTCGTGGATGGCGAGCCGACGGTCGACAACAGCGTCATCGGTGGCAGTAGCGCCTGGGCTCCCGTCGACAGCGGCTCCTTGAAATAGAAGGCGCAGAAGTAGAAGAAAAGGATCACGCCGAGGTTGCCGAGCTGGGCCAGCGGGTAGGCCACCGAAACATTGGTGCCGATGATGTCCGGGGCCATGTCGTCTTTGACCTGGCATTTCGCCAGGAGCTGTTCGGCCGCCTTGATGATGCCCGGGATAGCAGCTACCGAGAGGGTTGTCACCAGGGCAAGGACGAAGGCGCCGCGCAATTCGCGCAGCACTTCCCGGTAGCCGATCGGCAGGATGCTGGCGAGAAAGGCGGGGATCACCCAGAAAGCCAGCAGGAAAGCGCCGAACAGGTAGAGCAGCGTA
>OBLQ010000504.1_pt1 | contig 14909 bp, 16 predicted proteins | sample 1519881 | NCBI WGS metagenome assembly OBLQ01 (sample SAMN01911456, study PRJEB22533) | soil metagenome | biome: Soil | place: Malaysia | collected 2012-04-30 | depth DG_metagenome m | reverse complement strand
ACCGTGCCCGCTTACGGCGAAGCGGTGATGCAGATCAACGTCGTGAGCAACCTCACGAGGGTGCTTGATCAGATTCGCGCCTTTGAGAGCGGCGCCGCAACGCGACTGCGCTATCGCCTGTTCGGAGACATTCGTATTGCCAATCGCTTCGGTACCCTGCCGTTCGACTATCGGGGAGAGATCGGCTTACCGCCCTGAGCCGCTGCACCGACCAATACGCCTATCGGCCGACATCCTTTATGACTTGGAACAACTCCTCGTATGCGCGCGCATCGAAAAAGGTTTCTATGTAGGTGATCTTGCCGTTCGCGACTCGAATCCAGTGCACCACCGGGGTGACCTGGCGCATGTTCATGTGCGTGACATAGTTGACGATTACACACACCTCGTTTCCGTCGATGAACATCCGGCGCCGTTCCAATCGTTCGAGTATCGCACTGACACGCGAGATATCAGCCACGAAGGCATCGGCATTATCGAACTCCGAAATCGGGCTTCGATTGGAAAAGCCTTTGTCCGCCAGGCAGGCACGAACCCGCGCGAAGTCGCCGGCCGCGATGGCATCGAAGTAGGAGTTGACGACGTCTTCGGGACGCGGAGTTTCCATGGTCGTTGTCGACTTAGCAACCGGATGGCTCATGAGCGGTCAGCCGCCTTTAAAGAAATTCTTAACTGACTAAATCAAAAAGTCCCATACTTGCGGCGCGTACGCGACGATCAGCCATGCGCCGCCGACTAGCAGTGCGGCCCAAACAGAGTAACCCGCCGATTCCAGCGGGCGCTTCGATTCCGCGCGTTCCTTGCTCATCGGTCAGCCTCAGTTTAGGGTTTGGCCGCGGCGCGCTTCCGAAAGGGGAAACGTGTTCCCCTATCTTCGCGTCGAGTACTGTATTGCGTATGGCTCGCGCGGACAATTGACCAGCTTTGAAACCACGCGCTCGCATCGATATGCTGTGACAGCCCGTTTCAAGTCGATGGCAGGAAAACCCGTTTATGCGAAGCATCAAAATGGTAATCGGCCCGGTCCTATTGGAGGCCGAACTTTTCGACACACCGACGGCAAATGCTATATGGGGCGCGCTTCCGTTTTCGTCCAAGGCCCAGACCTGGGGTGAAGAGGTCTACTTTTCCACGCCGGTCTCGGCAAAGCGGGAAGCCGATGCGCGCGACGTCGTGGAAGCCGGCGAACTCGCCTTCTGGGTCGAAGGTGACTCCATAGCGATCGGATTCGGCCGCACGCCGATCTCCCGCGGCGATGAAATCCGTCTCGCGGCTCCGACCAATATCTGGGGCAAGGCAAAAGGGGACGTCAAACAGTTAAAACGCGTCAAGCCGGGCGCGGCGATCAGGGTGGAAAAAGCCGGCTAAGCTTCCCCGGCGCAGTAATCTCTCGCGCCGTTCAGACCGGGATAAGACCACTTGCCGTTTGCGTCAGAGCGACTCCAACAAAGCCGCGAGGGCTAACAGACCGAGCGCCAGTGCCTGAAATTCCACGCGCATGAGCATGAGCCCGCCGCTGCGGTGTTTGTCGTATGCTCCACCCCGTGCCATCGAGCGCAAACCCTGAAAGAACACGACGACTGTTGCAGCCCCCAACAACATGGCAACGATATTGAGCGCCATGGCCAACCTCCACATCTAAACTCCTCGTTAATTAAAGTACGGTTTCGTCGCGCGCGTTTTGATCCGGGTCAAAGCGCGCATCATCGTTATTCCACTTTTCTCCAAGCACAGAGCGGCAACGCCTTATACTGTATATTGAATCGCCGGGCCGGGAGGCAACCTCTCCGTGGCACAAGTCCAATTGCGGTTCTATGAGGAGTTAAACGATTTCCTGCCGCTACCACGGCGCAAGGTGACGTTCGGGCACGAACTCACCCGGCGCGCCTCGGTGAAGGACCTGATCGAATCTTTCGGGGTGCCACATACCGAAGTGGACGTGATACTCGTTAACGGTAAGTCCGTGAACTTTTCCTACATCGTCCGGCCCGGTGACCATGTCCGCGTTTATCCGATATCTGAGAGCCCGGCGGTCGGCCCACTGATCCACCTGCGCGAACACCCGCTGCGCGAGCCACGTTTTGTGGTCGATTCTAACCTCGGGCAATTGGCAAGGTATCTTCGGCTCCTTGGGTTCGATGTCGTCTACCGCAACGACTTCACTGACCGTGAAGTCGCGCAAATCGCGGATCGAGACAACCGTGTCGTGCTGACGCGCGACCGGGCGCTTCTGCAACACAAAATCATTACCCACGGTTTCTTCGTGCGCACCGACAAACCGCGGGAGCAAGTTAAGGAAGTTCTGTCCCGCTTGCAGCTGCGAAGCGCGGTTCATCCCTTCACGCGCTGCCTGCGCTGCAACGGCGAACTCGAGACTGTCAATAAGGAAGTCGTGCTCGACCAGTTGGAGCCAAAAACGAAGAAGTACTATGAGCGATTTCGCCGCTGTAAACAGTGCGGGCAAGCGTACTGGAAAGGCAGCCACTTTCATCGCATGGAGAAGCTCTGTGAATACTTTTCCGCGCCGGCATAGCTTCCTCGCAGCCACGGACGAAGGACATCGCCTGGCGCAGGCCGCCCGTTGTTTCCCCGCGGACCCTGACCGCGATCCGTTCTGCCGGCTTGACGCAAATCAACACAGAACATCGCCAACTACCGTTTAATGCCGATGACTCCCTGCCTCCGTGTTGTGTGCCTACCTAATTAGCCGCCCACGAGGGCATATCGATCAAGCCGCAGGAGGCCATCATGAGTGACGTCGAGAATCTGTTTAGTAAAGCGATTGGTGAAATCGAACACATGCTCAACACCAAAACCGTGGTTGGCGACCCGATTTCGATCGAAGGCAACACCCTGATCCCGCTGATAAGCGTTGGCTTCGGCTTCGGTGTCGGCAGCGGCGAGGGTAACGACCCGAAGAAGGGCTCGGGCACCGGTGGCGGCGCGGGTGGTGGCGGTGGCGTGAAGCCCGTCGCGCTCATCATCGTCAACAAGGACGGCGTGCGAGTCGAAACCGTCAAGGGCAGCGCCGCATCGATTGTCGAAAAAATCGCAGACGCGGCGGGCAAGTTTGCGTCGTCCCGACCGGTCGCAGCGTAAAGCAGGCGAGCGGTGAGCACCGCCCTTCACGTCATCGCGGTGCTTTTGGGACTGGTGGTTTTTCTCCTCGCCATCCCCATCGCCGTGTCGTTTCGGTTCGCGAAGTTCGACGTATTTTCCGGACAAATCGCCGTGCGCTGGCTTTTTGGCCTCGCGCGATTCCGCTTCGAGATACCCGGCGCACAGGCAACTTCGTCACCGATGCCCCAAAGCGACAAGGCCGACAAAGCGCTGACCGAGCGCAAAGCGCGACGCGCCCGACCCAACGTAGTCGCGTTACTGAAACAGTCGGCTTTCCGGCGCCGAGTCATCCGTTTTGTCGGCAGCCTCTTCCGCGCCATGCACGCGCACCAACTCTATCTTAAGCTGCGGATGGGTCTGGGCGATCCGGCAGACACGGGACGTCTATGGGCGGTTGTGGGGCCACTGAGTGCGTTGTCGAAAAATCTTCAAAATGCCGAGGTTCGCATCGAACCTGAATTCGCCGATCCGGTGTTCGAGTTCAAGACGCACGGCCGATTTCTGCTGATCCCGCTTCAGTTCATCGTTCTTGCCGTCGCCTTCGCGCTGTCCCCATCATCAATACGCGCGTGGCGGACCATGAAGACGGTCCATGCCTGAGTCGCACGTGCGTTCAGAAACACTACGCGCCGGATCGCCGGTCTCCATCGGCGCTGTGACGCTCTTGTTCATCGAACGTGTGGTCGTGCACACGTCCAAAGAGGGCTTTGGCGCCTGGTTTTCTGCGATGAAGGAACCGTACGCTATTATTGTTCGAGACAACGAAGGTATCCGCTCCATCGAAACTGAAACGATGAGAACGTCTCTCGAAAAACTTCGCAAAGAGCTCCCGGGATTCGATACCGCGTTGGCCTCGATGCCAAAGCCGCCATGAAACCCGCGCCCCAAAAGGCATTCATACCGCTTCGCACGCCGCTCTTCCGCGGGGAACGGCGGCTCCGAATCGCGCTGGTGGGCATGCCGAACAGCGGTAAGAGCACGCTGTTCCAGGCCGTATCGAGTACGTCGATCCAGACCGGCGAATTAGCCGGCACGCATCGCGCCTACCGAGAATGCGCGGTACAGATCGGCCTCGATGAGGCACGTGTCATTGATCTGCCGAGTATTCACTCACTGCATCATCTGGGCAAAGAAGATCGAGTGACATTGCAGTATCTTTTATGGGGCGATGATCTGCCGCCGGTGTCGGTTCACGAGCGGGGCGGACCGCCGGCACCCTTCTCCCCTCCCGACGTCATCATCCAGGTGATCGATGCAACCAGTCTCGAACGTCACCTGGAACTCACGCTCGAGCTGAATCAGCTGGGCCGTCCTCTCGTTATCGCACTCAACATGATGGACGAGGCGCGCAAGAAGGGGTTGCACATCAGCGTTCAGAAGTTGAGCAGACTGTTGGGCGCACCGGTCGTCCCGACCGTCGCACTGATGGGGCACGGAATTTCCGATTTATTCAAATCAGCGGTGGACGCGGTGCGCGAACACGTGTGCCCGACGCCGCGACCGGCGAGCAAGTATATCTCCGAGAAGCTGCAGCCGCTGAGCAAGGCGCTGAGCGATCGCGACATTCAAACGGCTTTCCGCGTTCCACATCCTCTGCTGGTGGTGCAGTTTGCGGCCGCAGACGGATATTTCTTGCACGAGATGCAGCAGCACTTTCCCGATCGGTTGCCGGAATTGATGCGGCTGCGAACCGAAGCGGAACGGGCGCTGCCGCGTCCGCTGGCGAAGGAATTGCACGCCGACCGTCATCATCGCGCTGCCCTGCTGTATGAGTCGGCAACACGCGTCGGCGCGCCGTACGAAGACGGCGGCTGGCGCTATTGGCTCGACGAATTCTTCCTGCATCCCCAGTGGGGATTGATCGGGAGCCTCGCGGTATTCGCCGCGGTGCTGTTCGTAGTCTTCGAGGTGAGCACATCGCTCGACGCGATGACGTCCGCCAAAATGGTAGATCTGATTTCCGCATGGCGGCCAGCGACGACGCTCGGCGTTATCGCCCGCGCGGTAGCAGATGGCTTGATCGGCCTCGTGGGAATCGTCGTGCCCTACATGATTCCGCTGGTGCTGCTGCTCGTGGCATTGGAAGAATCAGGCATCATGCATCGCATCGCGTTTGTCGTTGACCGCTGGTTTCATCATCTCGGACTGCATGGCGGTGTGGCGGTTCCTTTTTTGCTCGGGCTCGGATGCAACGTGCCGGCAATCTCAACCGTCGCCGGCGTCACCAAGGGCCGCGAACGCGTCATCGCGTCGTTATTGATTACCTTCGTTCCGTGCTCGGCGCGCTCCGCCATCATCCTCGCGTTGGCTGGAAAATATCTCGGCGGTTTCGGCGTGTTCGCGGTCTTTATGCTCAGCATGGTCGTCATTGCGCTGTTGGGGAACATGCTTGCCCGCCGCTTTCCGGACAGGGGCCCTGGCCAAGTGCAGGAAATCCCCGCCTATTCGCTGCCGGCCTGGGGCGCACTGCTTCACAACACCTGGATGCGCACGCGCGACGTATTGACCATCGTGACGCCTCTATTGGTGGGTGGGAGCGTGGTACTCGCACTCCTCAATCATTTCGGTGCGGACCGGATCATCAATACCGCGTTTACGCCGGTGACGTACTGGTGGTTGGGATTACCCGTCGCGCTCGGTGTGCCGATACTGTTCGGTATCCTGCGCAAGGAACTGTCACTGCTCATGGTTTACCAGGCGCTCGGCACCTTCGATGTCGCCGCTCAGCTGGACTGGGTGCAGATCATGACGTTCCTGTTGTTTTTGACCTTCTACTTCCCTTGCGTGTCTACATTCGCCGTCATGCTAAAGACCATCGGCCGCAAAGAAGCATTGATGTCGGTATCGCTGTCGATCAGCGTCGCACTGCTGGTCGGCGGGGTGATTAGGTTTCTGCTGGAGGCGGCGCAGTACCTTTTCGCGTGACTCGCGAGAGTCCTAAGGGCCTTAACCTGTCCGCTAGCGGATCGCGTCAACACGCTGCCGCAGCAGCTGCGTGACGCGGTCGGCCTCGATGGGTTTGCTGAAGTAGTAACCCTGCATCTCATCGCAGTCGAGCGACCGCAGAAACTCCAGCTGTTCCCGCGTCTCCACGCCCTCGGCAACCACGGTGAGATCGAGCGTCTTGGCCATGGCGATGATAGCCTCGGTAATCGCCTTGTCTTCCGCATTCTGCGGCAAATCGCGAATGAACGAACGATCGATTTTCAGCGTGTCGAGCGGGAAGCGCTTGATCTGCGCCAAGGAGGAATAGCCGGTACCAAAGTCGTCGATTGCAAGACGTACACCCATCGCCTTGATAGCGTCGAGCACGCGCGCCGCGCGCTCGGCATTGTGACTGACCATGCCCTCGGTGATTTCGAGCTCGAGCAGCTGCGGTTCCATGCCGGTGTCGTCGAGAGCCGCCGCGATATCCTTCAGTAGATTCTCGTCCGTAAACTGTCGCGTCGAAAGATTGACTGCCATGCAGATCGGCGGCAGGCCCGCCCGCTGCCAGGCCACGTTCTGCGCGCATGCCCGGCGCAGTACCCACTGCCCGATCGGGACGATCAGCCCTGTTTCTTCCGCGAGCGGTATAAACTGCGCTGGCGGCACCACCCCGAGTATCGGGCTTTCCCAGAAGAGCAGCGCCTCGACACCCGTGATCGCGCCGGTTTGCAGATCGAGTTTCGCCTGATAATGCAGTGAGAACTGTTCCTGTTCGAGCGCGCGACGCAGATTGGTTTCGAGCGCAAGTCGCTCAAGCGACCGCTTTTCGATGCTGCGCGAGTAGAACTGAAAGGTATTCTTGCCCTCTTCCTTGGCCAGGTACATCGCCATATCGGCGTTCTTCATAATAGACGGTTCATCGAGCGCGTCGGTGGGGTAAATCGAGATGCCGATGCTGGCCGTGATGCGGTATTCCTGATCGCCTATAGGCATTGGCCTGATCAACGCCGTAAGGATCTTGCGCGCGATCGCGGCGATCTGCTCCTGGTTTCCGGAACCCTGCACGAGTACCACGAACTCGTCGCCCCCCAGTCGGGCCACGACGTCGCTCGCGCGAACCATTTGGTTCAAACGCTTCGCCGCCTCCTGTAGCAGCTTGTCGCCCGCTTCGTGCCCCTGAGTGTCGTTGATGACTTTGAAGCGATCGAGGTCGATGAAGAGCACCGCGAACATGCTCCCCTGGCGACGCGCGAGGTCGAGCGCCCCGCTCAGCAGCTGGCTGAACATGACACGGTTCGGCAGCGCCGTGAGCGGATCATGCGTGGCCAGATACTGAATGCGCTGTTCCGCCTGTTTCTGATTGGTGATATCGCGCCCAATACCGCGATACCCGGTCAAGCGTCCATCGGGCGCGAATACGGGCTCCCCGCTGATACTGAAGTAGAAGCGTCGCCCCGTGTCGTCCGTGCGCCAGGCGACCAGATCGCGGAACGGCTCATGATTCTGCTGCGCGACCTGGTGCTCGTTGAGCGTCTCCGCTTCGGATTCGAGGATCTCCGCCGGCCGTTTGCCGATGAAGCCGCGGAAGAATTCGGGATGGTCATTTACCTGTCGCCCCTCGAATCGAGTGAAACGCAGCTCGTCATCCTGTTCCCAAAACCAGTCCGAGGACAGATCGGTAAGCGCGCGAAACCGCGCCTCGCTCTCGCGCAGCACAGTCTCCGCCTGCCGGCGCTTCAGGAATTGTCCGACCTGGTTACCGATCACGCTTGCGGTTTGCAGCAACCGCTCGTCCGGTTCTCGAATGACGTCGGCTGAAAAACTGAGCACGCCGATAACTTTTCCGTCGGCGAATACCGGGAAGTAGAGTCCCGCCCGCTCTTTGGTGACGTCGAGACGCTCTCGCCACACCGTGGTGGAGTCCTGAGTAACGTCAGGCAGCCACACGGCCTTGCCTGTCTCCTGCACTCGGGAAAGAATACCGCCGCTCGGAATCGAGGTGCCGATAGCCTTTCTATAGAAGTCAGTGGCACCCGGCGACGCCGAAGGTTCGGCCCAACCGACCAGCATATGAAAGTTTCCCTTGGTCTCGTCGTAGTGACAGTAACCGGCGCGCGACCAATGTTCACTCGCACAAACCGTCTGCAACACGGACAGCAACACCCGACGCGTGCTCTGCAATTCGGCGAGGTGACGGTTGACGGCGTGTTCCAGCCGAAGAAGCTGTTCTTCGCGTCGTCGCGTCGTCACGTCGCGGCCGATACCGCGGAAACCGATGGGCTCGCCATCCCGGCTTCGAATGACAGAGATCGAACTCTCGACGTGCGCGCGCGTGCCATCCTTACGCACGATTTCCCACTGGAAGGCATCGACCGGTAAGCCGGTGCGAAAGACGGCGTTATACGTTTCAAATACCTTGCTCGCCGTCTCTGGCGTCGTGTAGTCACGATTGTTCATTCCAAGCAGCTCGTCATGCGAGTAGCCAAGCAGGCGCGCAAGCGCACTGTTGAAGAAGACCATGTTGCCCTTCAAGTCCACCTCGTAGTACGCGTCGTCGATGCTTTCCAGAATCGTTCGGTACTTTTCCTCGCTGGTGCGTAACGCCGTGACGGCGCGCTCGCGTTCCATCTCGTGATCGAAACTCTCGTGCGCATAGGAGATATTTGCGGCCACGCGCTCCAGAAGCTTTACCGCTTCGTCGTCGAAGGCGTTCGTCTCGCCGGAATAGAACACCACGACCGCACGGGCTCGTCCCTCATGAAAAACCGGAAAAGCGGCAACCGCACGCGCGCCGCCGGCACGTGAAATATCGCGAATCGCCGCCGATACGCGTTCGTCGTTCAAGTAGTCATTGCTGACGCACGGCTTGCCGCTGTGGTATGCCATGCACGTTAGACTTTGGCCGTCCGGCGTACTTAGGTCCAGCGATACGATCACGTCTCGGCGTCGTCTCGCGCCGACGCCGGCCGCGGCGATGGTGTAGGCCCGCATGGCGGCGGGGTCCGGCACGAAGGCGGCTGCGGAAATGAAGTTGCCACCCTGTAACGCCGCGTTGCAAACGTGCTGATAGATTTCCTCGTGCGATCTCGCGCGCATCATCGCCTCATTCGAGAGGCTCAGCGCATGGTAAAGCTGGGCAAATCGCCGCAACGCTTTGCCCTGTTCAAATTTCTCGAGCGCGAACGTCGCGTTTTCGACAATTCGTTCGAGCAAGTCGACCGCTTCGGGGTCGAACGTGCCGGGCGCTGCGCAAAACAGAAAGGCGCCCTTTACCTGATCTTCCTGCTGCAACGGAATTGCGGTACCCGAATCCCACACCGCCGGTATACCCGTCGCCAGCGTCTTGGCAATGTATCCCAAAACTCCCGTGATCGTGCTTTTCGCGTCGACGGCTACGCAGACGTCGCGAAGTTCCATCTCGCCGGCCCCGACAACGGCCACAACGGCGGCGGTCTTCGCCTCCTGTACAGCGAAGACCGCCGCCGTGACGAGCAGCCCGCTACGCACAACGACATCACAGATATTTTGGTAAACGGCGCCCGGCGATTCCGCGCGAACGATCGTGCGACCGGCGTCGAGAGTGAGAAGATGCCACTGCTGCAAACCCCGTTCGGCTTCCCGACGCGACGGCGCGTCGGGTCGTCGCACAGCGGTTCCGGTAGATGCTACCTTCCGCGCGCGTGTTGAACGGCGTGAGCTTTTGCCCTTCCTAATATTGGTGGCCATTCGTGTCGCATTCCGTGCCTCCGGCAAGTGCACGGCGCCTTCGCCGAAGGGCGGCAGTTAACAGAAATTGCCGGCCGAGTGGGCAAACCGCGATGCGAATGCACAAGAGGCGCTAACTTGAATAATTCTTTGCACCCCCTTCAACTAATAGCCTCGCACAGGGGGTCCGGCAAGGAAGTGCCGATCATGGGAGGTCCTTTTAACCGTTTTTCGACGGCTTCTGTCGGACGACCGGCTCCTGGAGAGCGTGTCCCGCCGCCGATGGGCGGGACAGCTAGAACAGCTCGGCGTCCATGTCCCGCTGTACCACGTTCAGCTTTCCTTCCGCCACCAGATGTTCGTGAGCGCACACCTGATTTCGTCCGTTTTGCTTCGCGCAGTAGAGCGCCCTGTCTGTCCGATCGAGCACGTTGGTCGGGAAATCGCGCGACGTGATCTGCGATACGCCGACGCTGACGGTCATCCTTCCGAGTTGAGGATAGTCACGCTCTTCGATGGCGTGCCGAAAGCGTTCCAATACGGCGATCGCACGCTCTAAATCGACGTCCCGGAGGATCACCGCGAATTCCTCGCCGCCGATTCGAAAGAGCAGATCGGCTCCGCGAAACGCGTCGACCATATCGCGCACGAAGAGGACGAGCGTCTCGTCGCCAACCAGATGGCCGAGCTGATCGTTGACCGTCTTAAAGTGATCGATGTCGATCAGCGCAAGACAGTATTCACCGGCGCCGTCGCCTGTCGGTTTGATCGAGCGCATTGACGCGATCAGCTGCAACGCGCGCTCGTCGAAGATCTTTCGGTTCAGCAGACCCGTCAGCTCGTCCCGCTGGCTGTCATGCAGCAGTGACGCGTAATTCTTATAGAACGCGAGCAGAATCGAAACAATCTCCTGGTCGTGGGGATCGTCCTTTTCGCATTCCAGTACCAGAAATCCGACAACATTGCCCTTCGCCTTTATCGGGTGAATGATGCGAACGCCACCACCAATCGGGATGACGGTCTTTTCCCTGGTGCGAAGACTTTCCGTAAATTCCGACGACGCTTCGAGCGCAAATCCTTCGGGGGTTCCGGCAGCGACCGATTCTCCGTCGCCTTTGATGGGAACCAGCAATTTGCGGGTGGCAGCCTCGTTGTCGTCCTGAAGGGAATACAGGCTGATCGATTTGGCCGCTATGATTTCGCGCACGGTTGCGAGCAACGAAAGATCGAGCGCCCTGACGTCGGGCTTTTCGACCATACGAGCAACCGACTGCAACAACCTGCGTCTGTCCAGCATTGAGCCACCCCAGGGGATCTACCAAAAGAGTAGATGTCGGGGGTGGTTCCCGCCAGCGTCAGAAGAGCCGGGCTATTCCTTGAACCAGACCACTTGCTGCGTAGTGGCCAGTAACCGCCCGTCGCGTCCCCATACCTGCGCCTGTTGATCGAAATAACCCTTGTGGAAGACCTGGCCCTGTGCGACGCCGAGCACATACTCTTCGCCCTGGGTGGCGAGTTCGGCGCCATCGACGTGAAAGTAGATGTTGAGCGACACCGTGCCGAGCGGTACGAACAGCGGGCGTCGAAACAGGAGCCGCGGGGCAAACGTGTCGCAGAAGGCGGTAAGCGAAGAGTAATCAATCGGTCGCGGCTGCGCGTCGCGGATCCAGCTATGCGTCAGGCTGTCCGGGTTGTTCTGCCGCAACTGTCCGCGTGCGTAGCGGATGTCGTACATGGCGGGCCAGCGCATAAGATCGCGCGGCGGCGTGAAGCGCACGGATTCCTCGACCCCACGCGCCTGCGGCGGCGTCGCCTCGGTCAGACTCCACGTCGGTCGGCGTACCCCGAAAATCGCAATCGCACTCGTCGTCACTTCGCCAGCCTGCACAATCTGCACCGACCAATGCTGCGTCGAGCGGCCCGAGCGAACGAGCCGTGGCTCGACAAGGAATTCACCGCGTTGAATCGGCGCCACGTAGTTGAGTGTGAACGATACCGGATCGCCAATGCGTTCGGATTGCATCAGCAAACCGTTCAACGCCACCGCAGCCGTCACACCACCGAACGGACTCACCATATTCCAATACGATTCGTGGGTTCGGCCCCGCAAACGCCCCTCAACCGGCTCAAGTGCGATTGCCTCGTCGAATGCGTGCGCACTCGCTTTCGGGACTTTCGAAATCTGAGATTCACTCATCGCGATAACTTCTCTCTTCAACAAATATTGCTAACACACAGGTTCCCGGAGCCATTCGCACCTTTGCTTCGCTCATACTCGTACAACATGGCTACCGTAAAAAAATTGTTCAACGGGTTTCGTTTCGCCGGTGAGCACTTGAATAGACTGTTTTGCCGTCGGGCAACGTACGCATCGCCACCGTTCCTCCGGCGATGAGGCGCTCCAGCGCCTCGCGCAGCAACTCGAGCGTGCTCTCGTTCCTCTCGCGTCGTAGCCACCACGACTGGATTCCGTCGAGACTGTCCGTCGCGTTCGGGTGTTCCGCCAGGTAACGCTCGATGTCGCGCTCCACTTCGGCGACCGAATTGAATTTCACCGTATCTCCCTACGTGCCAGGGTATGCTTGGTGGGGTAAGCTTCAGCTACTATGTTCGGCTTGTGATCGTGCGGACCTTGTTCGACATCTTTTGTGATCCTAGTCCATTTCGGACTAGCTGAAAAGAATCGGTGCCAACTTGGCCGGTGAAACGAACCGAGCAGATAAGGTTCGTTTTCTGCGATCGTTTCACGCGGTATCGTGAATCTGAAAGCGGCGCGATTCTGAAATTGTGTATTCGGCCTCTGCATAGGTTGAGGTGCACAATATGAATAGTTTCATACCGTTTCTCTGGCTGTTGCTCGGCGCAGTGATCCAGCTCTTCGGTTTCGGCCGATGGATGACGCCGATCGCGGCGTGGCTGGCACCGGTTTTCGTAATGCACTTCGCGCACGCTATGCCGCCTCTCTCCGGAACACTGTGGATCTGGTTCGCGCTTGCGGTTGCGCTTGCATTCAGTTTGCGCGGTGTTGTTCCGATTCCAGGTGTGGCCTATCTAGCGCTTCCGGTCGTTTGGGGTCTGTTTGCGGCGTTGCCTTTTCTCGTCGATCGCCTCGTCGCACCGCGGGTGCCCGGGTTCTGGGCAACGCTCATTTTCCCGGCGGCGTTAACTGCGATTGAGTTTCTGGACTCGCGCGTGAACCCGTACGGCACCTGGGGTGCGACGGGGTATACCCAGCACGGCGTGCTCCCCATAATGCAGCTCGCCTCCGTGACGGGAATCTGGGGGATCGGTTTTCTTATCGCGTGGTTCGCATCGGTGCTGAACTGGGCGTGGGATCAACAGTTCGTCTGGGGTTCGATCCAACACGGCATACTGATTTTTTCGGTTCTTACTGCCGCCATTCTGCTGCTCGGCGGCCTGCGCATTGCGTTTGCGCCGGAACACCAGACGGTGCGGGTCGCGGGAATCGGCTGGCCCAAGGGCATCATCGAGGCACCGGAATTTCTGCGCGCCGTTGAACCGGACCTTACCGACGCCGAGCGCGAAAAACTGCGATCGGCTTTTACCAAGATTCAGGAATCCTTTCTTTCACGCAGCGCGCGCGAAGCAAGAGCCGGATCGAAGATCATTGTCTGGCCGGAAGCGAACCTTATCGTGTTCCAGGAGGAAGAAGCGGCTTTCGTGGAGCGCGCACGCGCTTTGGCGCGTGAGCATCGAGTTCATCTTGTCATCGGTATGGCCACGCTTCGCCCCGGCGAGCGCTACACGTTCCGCAACCACTCTGTTCTGCTGACGCCGAAGGGTGAGACGGCTTACGACTACACCAAGACTACCTCGGTTCCGGGCTTCGAGAAGCAGTACAGCCTACCCGGCGACAAACCGATCCCGTTCGCCGACACCGAATACGGGCGCATCGCCTCGCCGGTGTGTTACGACATGGATTTCGACAGTCTCATCCGCCAGGTCGGACGCAGCCATACCGACTTAATGCTGGTGCCGGCCAGTGATTGGAAGGAAATCATTAGGCTGCATCAACCGATGGCGGAATTTCGCGCCATCGAGAATGGCACAGCGCTCTTTCGCATCACGCGCTGGGGCGCGTCGGGCGCGACCGATCCCTACGGCCGCCAGCTTGCGTGGATGGATGACTTCAGCAGCGAAGACAATGTCATGGTGGCGCACTTGCCCATGAACGCCGGGGTGCGCACAATTTACGCGCAGCTTGGAGACACCTTCGCGTGGGCCTGTGTCGGAAGTCTTGTCGCCAGCGTCGGATGGTTTGCGGCGCGAGTCGTTCAGTCGCTTTAAACAGATAACGAACAACTCCCTTCGATGCAGCCCATCCACAAACTGCTAAGCCGCATCCGCTGGGATCCGCGCTTTCGTGCCGGTCGCTTCGACGTCGGCTATTTTGACCGCCTCGATCGACGCGTCATCACCGTTCCGTTCGAAAGCCTTCGCTTTCCGGTCGGAACGCCGGCGATGTTTGAAATCTGGGATGATGATGGCACCCTGCGCCGCATCCCGTTCCATCGCGTGCGGCGCGTGATGCGTGACGGGCGTGTCATCTGGGAGCGGCACCCAGTGGGCGGATAGCGTGATCCTCGCCGTTGACGTCGCGTATGCGGGAACCACGGCAACGGCAGCCGGTGTGCTTTTTAATGAATGGAACAGTGACGAACCGGCACAAACGCTCATCACAAGAGTCAAAAATGTCGCAGGCTACCGGCCCGGCGAATTCTACTTGCGCGAACTCCCGTGCATCGCGAAGCTGCTGGAGCAAATCGATGCTCCGCTGGAATGCATTGTCATCGACGGTTACGTGACGCTGGGCGAAAACGAACAGCCTGGGTTGGGCCGGATACTTTGGGAATTCCGCGGACAAACAATACCTATTATTGGTGTGGCCAAGTCGGCGTTTCGGGGCACGCCGGGAAAAGCCAGACTACTCCGGGGAGGTAGTTCGCGCCCTCTTTACATCACGGCAGCCGGCATGCCGCTGGAAGAGGCAAAGGCGCACATCGCCCAAATGCGCGGCGATCACCGCGTGCCGAACCTCCTGAAGACGGCCGATCGGCTGTCTCGCAGTCGCTGAAAGAGAACGGCACCTTAACGCTCCGCGTCCGGTTTATCACGTGCCGGGAACCTTTTGGGTC
>OBLQ010000503.1_pt1 | contig 14929 bp, 13 predicted proteins | sample 1519881 | NCBI WGS metagenome assembly OBLQ01 (sample SAMN01911456, study PRJEB22533) | soil metagenome | biome: Soil | place: Malaysia | collected 2012-04-30 | depth DG_metagenome m | reverse complement strand
TGCGCCGCGCTGCGGCTTCGCAAGCTGGGGATTGAACCTCAACTATTAACCGAGCCTGTGCAGCGGCTGAATTCCGAAACTCAAGCCCTGCATCATGAACTCAACAGTCATTACGTTTCTTTTAAGCGGCATTTGTTGGCCATCGAGGCCATGGGCGGTGAAACCAAAGATCTCGAATTAGGCCGCGTGGATTTTCCCTCTCTGGAAAACGGAGTTGAAACGCACTTAACTTGGGCGCTCGGCGTTACCGAAGCTGCTTACCGCCATCCCGAGAACGCGGCAGCTGCTCCCGAAGCCAAGGCTGTTTAGAGGGAGAGTTTCAAGTTCCAAGTTCCAAGTTTCTTTCCTCTTTGAACTCAGGCTTTAAACTTTAAACTTCTTCATCAAACTTCGCACCTGCGCTTCCGTTTTTCTCAAGCTTCCGGAGTTATCGATAACCCAATCCGCCATGGCTAGTTTTTTCTTGAGCGGCATCTGACTTGCCAGCCTTTGCTTGGCCTCGGCGGAGCTGAGCCCTTCCCGGGCGATGAGGCGTTCGAGTTGCGTGCGGGGAGAGGCTTTGACGAGGATCAAGCCGGGAAAGACGCGATAATAGCCGGTTTCGACGTGAAGCGCCGCTTCCACCAATATCAAGGGAGGTCGGCGGCGCAGCGCGCTTTGCAGTTTACTCCCGATGAGACGGAAAGTTTCCGGGTGGATTTTCTTTTCCAGCCAGGCTCTTTCCCACCGGGAAGCGAAAAGAATTTTGGCGAGCTTCTTTCGGTCGATGCTTTTGCGTGGACTCAGAATTTTTTTTCCATAGCGGCGGATCAGTTCTCGATACAGCGCCGTGCCGGGAGCATAGCTTTGATGCGCGATGCGGTCGGCTTCGAGAACGACTGCTCCCCGATCGCGAAACATACGGGCCACGGTCGATTTTCCCGAAGCAATGCCTCCGGTTAAAGCCAAAATAGGCGGATGGGACGCAAAAGAGAGTTGCTTCATGAGGAAAGGGGAGGGGACGAAGGGTCGCTGCCGGGATCGAAATCAGGATTTTGTTCGGTCAAACTCTTGATCGAAAGCAAAAAGTGCAGCATGGGTACGACGGCCGTCTCGCCATACTCTAAAATCTTTTCGAGGCATTGATTTTCTTGCTCTTCTCCGCCCGCCATCATCAGGCTCTGCAAAAGGCGGTGAATTTCCCGATATTCGACCGAAAAAGTTTCGTGGACGAGACGAAGCCGGGGATTTTGCAATTCCTGCCGGCGCATCGTCCAGGTCATCGAATCGGAAAAATCTTCCTCGCTCCATTCCGCTTCGTGATGGGCGTGAGTTTCGATCAGCTTTTCGTAGATCTCCGGCCGTTCGGGATTCAGCGCCTCGCTTTTTTTGTATTCCGCCACGGCCTCGCGGAACTTTCCTTGGCGGACGAGATCGTCTCCTTTGCTTTCATGCTGAAGAGCTTTTTTCGGATCGAATGGGGGTGTTTCTTTCATGAGTTCGGTCCAGAGGAAATTCGGCCAAGGCCGTTTCGATGAGGGATTCTCGCTCATTTCGCAAAGGCTCGTCCAGCACTACTTCGACGAGTCGGCGCAGTACCGCTCCCAGCGTTGGGCCTTCCGGATAGCCGAGTTTCATCAAGTCATGGCCGTTCAAGGCCAAGTCCTTCGGACCGAAGGGCGGCTTTTTGTCGATTTCTTCTTGGATGCGGCGCTTGAGGCGCAAAATGCCCTTGAGCTGGTTGGGATAAGCGCCGCCTTTTTTGTCGGCGATGCGCAGATCGACCAGCTTGAAGATCAGCTCTTTGCCGATTTTGTGCACAAAACGGCGGATGGCACGGTCGGTGTAAAAACTTTTTGTTTCGAACATGTGGTTGTGCACCATGGACAGCACATTTTCAGGATCGATGCCGAGCATTCCGGCGCGGTATTTCTTCAGCCATTTACGGGTGAGGCGGGTGGAAACGATTTGGTGCCCGTAAAAAGTCACCTTGCCGGTCTTTTCGTTGTAGCCCACGGTATAAGGTTTGCCGACGTCGTGGAACAAAGAAGCGAACATCACTTCAAGGTCACCCATGTAGTCGAGGTCGCTGCAGTTTCGGGAAGCATCGAGCACTTTCATGGTGTGTTCGAAGACGTCCCCGCTCTTTTTGGCGGGTTGGGCGACCCCGATGGTTTTTTCCAGTTCCGGGAAGACGTAGTGCAAGAGGCCGGTATCGCGCATCAGATAAAAACCGACCGAAGGCCGCTCGGCGCGGAACAGCTTGCCGATTTCCTCGATGATGCGTTCCGGAGAAACCGTTTCGATCAAAGCCGCGTGTTTGCGCATGGCGAGCAGGGTTTCAGGCTCTATCTCTAGTTGAAATCGGGCGGAAAATTGCACCGCGCGCAGCAAGCGCAGAGGATCTTCCGAAAAAGATTCGGAAAAGACTTGCCGTAGGATTCTTTTATGTAGATCAGCCTCGCCTCCGAAAGGGTCGAGCAATTGTCCGCTGCGGCACTCGCGGGCCATGGCGTTGATGGTGAAATCGCGGCGTTGCAGATCGAGCTCCACCGGCAATTTTTCGTCGAAGCGGACTTCGTAGTCACGGTGACGAGGACCGGTGGAGGTTTCGGTGCGCGGCAAGGCGATATCGAAAGTATCCTCGCCGCCGCGGGGCTTGAATTTCAGCACGCCGAAAGATTTTCCGACTTCCAGCAAAGTTCCCTCGGCGCGGAGCACTTGTTTCAAACTCTCCATGGGAAGCTTCGTGACAAGATAGTCCTTGTCTTTATGAGGCTGGCCCAGCAAGGCATCCCGGACGGTGCCCCCGACTTCATAAACTTGGCCGCCATGGTGGTAAATTTTATCGATAAAGGACATGGGTTCATTGTCGAATGTGTCGAAGTGTCTAAGTTAAAATGTGACTTCCTATAACTTATAACTTAGGCACTCCGACACTTCGATACTTCGACACTTATTTCAGATAAGTAACGATGGATGCCTTTCGGGTCAACTGGTCGGCGAAGCCGCTTAAGGTCTGGTTTTGAACGCCTTGAGAAAGTTGATGAGTCATGGACTCGATTTTTTCAGGATCGATGGGATTATCCTTTCTTTGAACGAGCTCAACTCCCAACATGGCGTCTTTGACACGAAAGGGCTGATCGCAGGTTTCTCCGGGTTGCAAGGCCAGCAGGCATTGAAGAATCAGCAAAGAATCCTCCCGTCCAAAAGCCGCTTGAACTTGCAGCAAGGACTGGAGCGGCATTTCTTCTTCCTTGAGATTGTGGCTTTTCAGCAAGGCGGCGCTTGCTTTTTTGTCGTGGCGCGCGGCGATCCACTCTTGAACGGTTTTCTTCGCGGCTTCGACTTGCTCGGCGTCTTGACCGGTGAGAGGGACGGCCAGCTTGTTGATTTTGAGTTCGGTCCCTTGCAGCAGCAGGAAGTTTTGCACTTCCTGTCGGCTGACCAGCGAGCTGTTCGTCAAGACATTGCGCAATTTTTCCGCAAGCAGATCTTGCCGCAAATCGTATTCGTAGTCGCTGCCGTACTGTCTTTCGTAAAAAGGCTTGAATTGGCTCAAGTAAAAGTTCTCGTTGAATTTGCCTTCTTTGCGGAAGGCGGGATTTTGCCGGATCTCTTGCGCCAATTCCACATCGGGAACCCGCAAGCCCAATCGATACGCGGCTTGGGCGAACAGTGTGTTGTTGATGAGACGTTGCAAAACTTGTCCTTCGAGAACCTGTTCCATTTCTTTGGAAATATTTTGTCCGAATTGTTGCAACATTTCGTTTTGATTTTTCACTCCCATGGCGAATTTCTTGGCCGGAATGCCTTCATCATTGACTTTGGCGATCAGTGCGCCTTCGGGTCCTTGCCGGCCGAATTGTCGGGTTCCGAAATAGATGACAAAGCTCAGCGCGATGACCGCGAGCAAAGTTTTTGAGAAAAGCCCGGAAATGTTACGCATTTGCTCAAGCATTCAAAACTCCTCAAATGATGTGATGGTGGGGGCAACCGGCCGGTCGCTACCATCTTCATTTGAAAATGCAATCGTAAACCGGTAAGGACGACCGGCCGCTTGCTCTTACAATTCCTCCGGTTGCGGTCACTTGCCATTCTTAATTACAGTTTATGGTTTGACTTGCCGAGGTCCCTTTGGTAGCCGGAGCGCTGGCGGTGTGGCGGTCGTAGGTAATAGTATAAGTTAATGTAATATTTTATGTTTTTCCACTAACATCGGAATATATATCATGATTTTAGATCCAATTTTAGGTCTCTTTTCCAACGACTTGGCGATCGATTTAGGAACGGCCAATACCCTGGTCTATGTGAAGGGTAAGGGAGTGGTTTGCGCCGAGCCCTCGGTGGTCGCGGTCCAAAAAGACCCTCGCGGGATGCGCAAAGTTCTGGCGGTGGGGCATGAGGCCAAAGAAATGCTCGGCAGGACTCCAGGGAACATCGAGGCGATTCGTCCCATGAAAGAGGGCGTCATCGCCGATTTCGAGATCACTGAAGCCATGCTGCGCTATTTCATCCGTAAAGTTCATAATCGCCGCACTTTGGTGCGCCCGCGTGTCATCATCTGTGTTCCTTTCGGGATCACCGAGGTGGAACGCCGCGCGGTCCGCGAATCCGCCGAATGCGCCGGAGCCCGCGAAGTTTATTTGATCGACGAACCCATGGCGGCGGCGATCGGCGCCGGTTTGCCCATCACCGAACCTTCCGGAAATATGATCGTCGATATCGGCGGAGGCACCACCGAAGTGGCGGTCATCAGCCTGGCGGGCATTGTTTATTCCAAATCGATTCGCGTGGCCGGCGACAAGATGGACGAATCGATCATCCAATATTTGAAACGGAAATATAATTTGCTGATCGGCGAGCGTACTGCCGAGCAGATTAAAATTCAGATCGGCAGCGCCTATCCCAACGGCGAGATCAAGACCATGGAAATCAAGGGGCGCGACTTGGTGGCTGGAGTGCCGCGGGTCCTCGAGATCAATTCCGAAGAAATCCGTGAATCGATCGCCGAGCCGGTCATGGCCATTGTCGAAGCGGTGAAGGTGGCGCTCGAGCGCACTCCTCCTGAGCTTGCAGCCGACATTGTGGACAAGGGAATTGTGCTCGCAGGCGGCGGCGCGCTGCTCGCGCAAATGGACGTCATGCTGCGGGAGGAAACCGGTTTGCCGGTGACGGTCGCGGAAGATCCGCTTTCCTCGGTAGTGTTTGGGACGGGCAAGGCTTTAGATCAGTTGGATAGCTTTAAAGGCATTACCGTTAATTCTTATTAAGCACGACATAGATTCTTAGTCCGTTACTTCTCTGCCTTTTGCGGAGATGTGAAGCGTGAAGAGTGAAGCGTGAAGCGCAAATAATCTTAAACGCTTCACGCAATGGGTCTGAGGTGAGGCCTCGCTAGCTTTTCCGCCGCCCTGCTTCCGTCGAAGTATCGAGGTGTCTAAGTGTCTAAAGTTAGAAGGAATAGCATAATCTCCAACTTAGACACTTCTGCACTTCGATACTTCGGCACTTGAATTGTCTCGATCCTCGCGAAAATCTAAATGGAGTCTTGCTCTGGCCCTGGTGGCTTTAGCCGTCGCTTATTATTTTTTCGGCTCCGCTGCATGGCCCCGCCGTGCGGTCCAAGCGATAGCGACTCCGGTGGCGGCTTTTGTTTCCAAAGTGGGACAGACACTCCGCTCCACTGAAACTCGGCTCTCGGGCCTTTGGCAAGCGGAGCGTGAAAATCGCGAGTTGAAAGCGGACAAGCGGCGTCTCGAAGGGGAGCTGATTCGGCTGCGCGAGGAAAACCGGTCTTGTGAAAATCATGAGGCGGAGCGCCAAAAAATCGATCCGGCCTTCGACACTACCGCAGCGAAGGTGATTGCCTATGATCCGGTGACGCATTACCGCAGCCTCAGCATTGACCGGGGGACGGAGGACGGCGTACAGGCCGACCAGGCGGTGCTCGCCAACGGGGCCTTGGTCGGAAGGGTACTGCGTGCGGAACCGCGGCACAGCCAAATTTTGCTAGTCACCGATCTGCAAAGCGCGGTGGATGTGCTCGATGCCAGAAGCCGGGCGCGCGGAACCTTAGTCGGACTTCGTCAAGAGCTCAGCCTAAACCGTGAACGATGGCTGACCCGCGCTGAATACGTCTCGGCGGCCGAGGAGATTCAGCCGGGTGATTTGCTGTTGACCTCGGGCATGGACGGAGTTTTCCCCAAAGGCCTGCCCGTGGGCGTGGTGAGCCGAGTCGAAAAGGACTCCAGCGGTTTGTTTTGGAATGCCGAAGTCGAGCCTCATGCCGAGCTTAGCAAGCTGGAAGAAGTCTGGGTGATTACCGGCAAGGCTAATAGCGTGAAGCGTGAAGAGTGAAGCGTGAAGCGTTTACGATGATTTGCGCTTCACGCTTCACTCTTCACGCTTCACTGTTTGCTAAAAATGACACATTGGCATCAAACTTCAGGCCGTATTGACCAGACCAAGGGCTCTAAGGAAAAACCATGAAGTTTTTTTTGCAAACCTTGCTGCTCGGCCTCTTGGGTTTGGGTTTGACTGTAGCTTTCCCCGAGCTGCGGCTGGATTGGCTGGCACTCGTGCTTGCCGCAGCTTTTCTCAGCGGCAAGAGGCTTTCAGCCTGGTCGATATTGGCGGTTTTGTCTTATCTTTACTCGACCTTCTCGATGGCCGCCGCCTGGGAAATCGCCCTTCCGTTTGCGGCAGCTTGGGGAGTTTTTAATCTGTTGAGGAAAAATGTTTCCCTGAGTCGAAGCGCGGCGAGAATTTGGCTTCTCTCCATTTTTTGCATGAACACCTGGTTGGCGGCTTGGGTGGCTTCCCGCTTTCGTGTCTGGAGTCTTCGCGAACTTTTATGGGGCGTTCTGACGGTGGCGGTGGGTGCTTTCCTGCTCCCTTGCTTCCGTTTTGTGTGGAACTCCTTCCAAACACATCTTCTGCAAAGGCTTGCTTCGGGCATTCGTCTTCCTCTCCGCAATTCCCGGTCTCCTGCACGGACCCGGAGTGCTTCCCGAAAACCTTTCGGCTTGGAAAAAGGATTATGATGGGAGCTATCCCCCGCCGCCTGTTGAGTTTTGCTTTCGGCATTTTGCTGTTTTTCGGCCTTGTCATGTACCGCTTGATTGATCTCCAGTGGATCCATGGAGAAAAATACCGACGCGTCAGCCAAAACAATACCCTGCGGAGAATTCCCATCTCCGCGCCACGCGGCAAAATCCTCGACCGTCATGGCCGAGTCTTGGCCGAAAATCGTTCAAGCTTTACGCTGAACCTCCATCGGGAAAGAGTTGGAAATTTAGACCGCGCGATACGGACCGCGGCCTATTTGCTGGACTGGACGGAATCCCAAGTGAGGGAGGCGCTCGTTTCGCGCCGTCATGATTCCTTCCTGGCGCCGATTCCCCTGGTGAAAGATTTGAATCGCGACCAAGTCGCCCGCCTGCGCGCCAAAATGACGCGGGTCATGACCGGCGCGGAAGCCGACCTCGACATGGACGGCCTCGAATTATCCGTCCAATTCGAAAGAGTCTATCCCATGGGGCCACGAGCCGGACACGTGCTGGGTTATGTCCGGGAAGTCAGCGACCTTCAAGTACAAGAGTGGACGGAGAAAGAACCCGGACGAATCAATCCCGGAGACCGCATCGGCGTTGCAGGCGCCGAATTCGCTTATGATTTGGAATTGCGTGGCTATGACGGATTTCGTGAAATTTTCGTCGATGTTCAGGGGCGTCCGACGGATTTCGAAGAGTTGGGGATCCGTCCGCTTTTACAAGAGCAAGCGGCGGTCGGGGGCAAAACCTTGCAACTGACTCTCGATGCCCGTCTCATGGAAACGGCGGCCAAAGCATTTGCGGGCAAGGTGGGAAGCTTAGTCGCTCTCGATCCTCGGAATGGAGAAATTCTCGCTTGGGTCAGCCAACCCGCCTACGATCCCCAAATTTTGACGGGCGTGGTTTCCGGCGAGACTTGGCGGGAACTGCAAAACAACCCGGATAAAATATTGCTCAATCGCCCCATTCAAGCGGCTTATCCTCCGGGTTCCACCTATAAAATCGTGACGGCCCTTGCGGCCTTGGCGGAAGGTAAGGTGAATTTTCAAGAAAGCATTCCTTGTCCCGGCTATTACAGCTTCGGCGGCCGACATTGGGGCTGCTGGAACAAAAAAGGCCATGGACGGATGAATTTATACGAGGCTTTGGTGAATTCCTGCGATGTTTTTTTCTATCGCCTAGGCGAGCGCTTGGGGCCGGACCGCTTGGCCCATTACGCGAAGCTCTTGGGGCTGGGGCAAAGAACCGGAGCATTGGGAGACAGCGAGCGTGAAGGATTGATTCCCACGCGGGAATGGAAAGAACGTGTGCGTAAGCAGCCTTGGCGCGACAGTGACAGCCTTGGGATTGCCATCGGCCAAGCTTATGATTTGGTCACTCCTCTGCAAAATGCCCTCATGATCGCGCGCTTCGCCAATGGCAAAAAGAAAATCGCGCCGCATTTGTTGAAAGCTGTTTTAGATGAGCAAGGGCGTCCGCAAGAAGGATATTTTTCCGAATCAATACGGCCTCCGGCTTCGAGCGAGCCGCTCGATTGGGGACTGAAAGAGGGCGACTATCTTCGACTCAAGCAAGCCTTGGTCGATGTCGTGAATCGAGGCACGGGAGGAAAAGGAAAAATTCCAGGCATTGAAGTAGCCGGAAAAACCGGTACGGCTCAAGTGATCGGCGAGGAAGCGCGCGGCCGGGCGGCCCCTGGCGTGAAGACGGGAGACCATGCTTGGTTCGTGGCTTTTGCGCCCGCTGAAAATCCCGAGATCGCCGTCGCCGTGATTGTGGAGCACGGCGGCCACGGCGGTGGAGTCGCCGCGCCCATCGCGCAGCAGGTGATGAACGAATATTTTTTTAATAGAGAGAAATAGACGCTACGGAATTTTAAAAAAATAAAAAATGTCCTCTAAGCCTCGAAAACTTTTCTACCTCTTCCCTTGGCATCTGCTTGTCTTGATGTCGCTCTTGCTGGCGGCGGGCTTGGCCAATCTTTACAGCGCTTCGCTGAATGGGACGGGAGAGCCTTCCGCTTTTTTTCGATCGCAATTATTGTGGACCGCGATCGGTCTCGTGTTGTTCGGTCTCATGCTGACCTTTCATTACCGTTACCTGCTCGCCGCCGCTTGGCCGCTTTATTTGCTTAGTTTGCTTTTGTTGGTGCTGGTGATTTTCCTCGGCAAGGTTTCGGGAGGGCAGAAAAATTGGCTCGTATTGGGACCGCTGCGGATGCAGCCCAGCGAGCTGGCCAAGTTGACGGCAGTCTTGATGTTGGCGAGAAGCTTTCAAGCCCGCGGTTTTGAAAGCGCATTCCGATTTCGTGACTGTCGGCGCCCGCTTGCCATTGTTGCGGCTCCGATGGCGCTGATTTTGGTGGAAAAAGATTTAGGCTCCGCTTTGTTCTTCGCCTTGCTCGGCGCGACCGCGCTCTTCCTCGCCGGCTTGAAGCTGCGTTGGGTCGCCTTGGGGCTTATTTTGGCATTGACGGTGGGAGCGGTCGGGTATCGCTATCTCAGTCCTCACCAACGGGGCCGGATTCAGACCTTCCTCCATCCCGAACGCGATCCGCGCGGCCAGGGATATCATTTGTTGCGGTCGAAAATCGCAGTGGGCTCGGGACAAATTTGGGGGAAAGGTTATTTGAAAGGCGACTTGAACAAATTTCAATTTCTTCCGGAACGACACAGCGATTTTGTTTTTCCAGTTTTGGCCGAGGAATGGGGCTTGGCCGGAAGCGCCGGCGTGTTAGGCGCTTTGCTGGTCTTTTTTCTTTTGCTGTTGCAAGCGGCGGGAAAGCTGCAAGACCGCTTCGGAGCCTGGCTGATCTTGGGAGTGGCGGCCTTGCTCTTTTGGCAATGCGCGATCAATTTGGGCGGAGTCTTGGGTTTGCTTCCGCTGGCTGGGGTGACCTTGCCTTTTTTCAGCTACGGCGGATCGGCCTTGTTGGTTTCCCTTACCGGCATGGGCATGGCATGCAATGCGATCATGCGGAGGTATATGTTTTAGAAGAAGTGTCGGAGTGTCGAGGTGTCGAAGTGTCTGAGTTTTTAGGATTCCACCTCCGGCCTAGGACTTCGATACTTCAAAACCCCGACAACCGATACCTAAGAACTTAGACACCCCGACACCTCGATACTTCGACACTTGCTTATATCGACTTCTGCACAAATTGATCGAGGGTCGGTTTAGGAACTGCGCCGACGAGTTGGTCGACGACTTTTCCGTCTTTGACGAGGATTAAAGTAGGAATGCCGCGCACACCGTATTGCGCCGGAGTGTCGGGATTTTCGTCGACGTTCATTTTGAAGACCTTGAGTTTGCCTTGATGTTCAGTCGCGATTTGGTCAACCAAGGGGCCCAGCGCCCGGCAAGGACCGCACCACTCGGCCCAGAAATCGACGAGGGCAGGTAGCGACGAAGCTAAAACGTCGCTGGCAAAATTGGCATCTGTGGCGATTTTGACATGGGGACTGGACATTGAAAATTCCTCCTTGGTAAACAATACATGAAATAAATCTAATCGTCGGATTTGGCAAGACATGCAAATAAAAAATTTCAAACTGATCTTCGGCGGGGGCTTGGTCGTCTTCATGGTGCTCCTCGCGCTTTTGGCGCCCATTTTGCCCGTGCCCTCGCCGGAAGTCTCCGACATGGCCGGTGAATTACGCGGCCCGTCGGCGGCACATTGGCTGGGGCAGGATGAAGAAGGACGCGACGTGCTCTCGCGAGTCGTCTTCGGTGCGAGACTTTCCCTTCTGATCGGATTCACTACGGTCGCGCTCTCCATGAGTCTCGGCACCATCGTCGGGTTGGGCGCAGGCTACTTCGGCGGGAAAGTGGATGCGGCCTTTGTCTTTTTGAGCGATTTGTTCATGGCCTTTCCCTCGATCTTGCTCATCATTGCGCTCGCCGCCTTTATGCCGCCCAGCATTCTGAACATCATCTTGGTGCTTTCGGTAGTGGGCTGGGTGTCTTACGCACGCCTGGTGCGCGGACAGGTCTTGGCACTGCGTCAAGTCGAGTACGTGCAGGCCGCGCAAAGCTTGGGTTTTTCGAGTCCGCGGATTTTATCGCGTCATATTTTTCCCAACGTGCTGGGTCCCGTAATCGTGAACGCGACGCTTAGTATCGCCGGCGTCATCATCGCCGAGACGACTTTGTCCTTTCTGGGTCTCGGCGTTTCGCCCGGAACACCGTCCTGGGGCGCGATGCTCGATGCGGGCGTGGCTTATTTATTGATTGCGCCGCATTTATCGATCGTACCAGGTATTGCGATCATGCTGGCGGTGTTGGGATTTAATTTTTTAGGCGATGGCTTGAGGGATAAGTACGATGTCCGAAGTGGGCGTGAAGCGTGAAGTGTGAAGCGTGAAGCGTTTATTATAATGATTGCGCTTCACGCTTCACGCTTCACACTTCACGCTTCACTGTTTGCCCAAAAATGGCACATTCGCATCAAACTTCAGGCTGTAAATAATTAATGAGGAATGAACTCAAAAAAATAATCGGTTCGCTGCTAGTCCTAGGCTTCGAGGGGCCGCGTCTTAGCGATTCCTTGAAGAATTTTCTCGAACAGTGGGATCTGGGCGGCGTCATCCTCTTCAAGAGAAATATCGAATCCTTTCCGCAATTGCTGGAACTCAACGCTGAAATTTATCGTCATGCCGGTCCGACGCCGATTCTTTCCGTCGATCATGAGGGCGGGCGCGTGTTCCGCTTGCCGGAGCCTTTCACGATCTTTCCGCCGATGCGCCGGGTGGGCGATTATTGCTCCCGGGAAAGAAATTGGGCGGCGGCCGCCGAGACCGGCAAAATTTTCGGCCGCGAGCTGCGTGCCGCGGGTTTCAACCTCGATTATGCGCCGGTGCTCGACGTGGACAGCAATCCCAAAAATCCCATCATCGGCGACCGGGCTTTCGCGGCGACTCCTGAAGCCGTGAGCCAAGCCGCGCTCGCTTTTTGGCGCGGCCTGGAATCGGAAGGAGTCAAGGGCTGCGGCAAGCATTTTCCCGGTCACGGCGATACGGTGGAAGATTCCCACCTGACTCTCCCGCAAGTGAGCAAATCTTGGGAGGCGCTGAGCGCTTGCGAATTCAAGCCTTTTGCCGCCGCCGCGCGCGCCGGAATTCCTCTGCTCATGACCGCTCATGTGCTTTATCCGGCCTTGGATGAAACTTGGCCCGCGACGCTTTCCGAAAAAATTCTGACAGGCTTGTTGCGCCGGGAATTGGGTTTTCAAGGGCTGGTGATTTCCGATGATTTTTTCATGAAGGGCATCACCGCCCAATGGCCTATTGAAGAGGCCGCCGAGCGATTTTTGCGGGTGGGTGGCGACTTGGTTTTGCTCTGCCATCAGGAAGCCGTTCAACGACGCGTTGCGGCACATTTGGTGCATCGCGCCGAGGCGGACTCGAGTTTTAGGGATTTGCTTGCCGAAAAAGCGGTCCGGGTGAGTCAATTTCGGGAAGAATTACGCCGAGGTATCGATTTTTCCACAACTGTTTTACCGTCGGAGGAGCACCAAAAGTGGGCTCGAAACTTCCTGGCTTGAGATTCCCATTTTTTCACTAAAATCAATGTCTTCGCGCAACATTGACGGGCTCTTCCGGCGATAATAGACTCGGGCGGACGGGCTGCCTGCCTTAAGCCGCTCAAGACGTTTTGGAGTGAATGAATGGCAATCACAGGACCAGGATCGACACCGCCGCCGAGCTCTACGGGAAGCAGTGGAGCCGTGACCGGCAGCGGAAAAAGTTCCACGAATAACATCAATACTCTTCCTTCGGGCGAAAGTTCCGCTCTAGGGGAAGCTTTGGGTGCCGATCTCCCGGGTTTTGGAGAATTCGGAAATCTTCCCGGTCTTAATGAAATGACCGACGCGGCCAAGCAAGCCGCCGCAAATCTTTGCAACATGATTGCCCGTAACGAGACGGTCGGTAAAACGACACGTGACGATATTTTCAAAGATCACACTACCCAAACCGGCAAGACTCAAGAAGAGATGGCGAGTCGTAAAGCCGAGAATAACCTGGCTACTTCCCGCTTCACAGAGCATGCCGAAGCTCGCTCCGATAATCTTACGGAAGCTTTAAGCCGAGGCGACATGGCTGCGGTTCAAAAGTTTTTTGCCAAATTGAATGCCGGAGGCGAAGCCGCACGCCGCAATGCCGCCAATCCCAACAATCCGAATCAACCGGGCGCCACGCCGGGCCGCCTGGGAGCCAACGCCGCTCAGGCGAATTCGAAAACAAACCAAGCAAAGACTTCCGCGCCGCCGCTCTTTCCCAAAGCTCCCAGCGATTCTCGGGCTGCTAATTTGACGCAGCCGCGTCTTGCTCAATTAGGTGCGAAAATCGCCAAGCTTCCGGAAGGTGATAAAAAAACCGAAGCGCAAAAATTGGGAGAACAACTCCTCCGTGCTGCTGGAGCAGGCGGCGATCACAAAGCAGCTGAAGAAATTTTAAAGAAATTGGCGGCGCTTGGCATCAAATTGAAAGGCGAAGAAAAAAGCAAGTCTCTTGAAGAACGTCAGGAACTTGAAGAGGCCCAGACTGAAACCGAAGGCGAGGGCAAAGTCGCCCGTGAAGGCACGAAAGAAGGTCAAGCCCCACGACGAGTGGCCCGTATTTTCTCCAACGATCTTTTAAAGGACGGCATCACCTGTTACGGCGGGGGTGATCAGGGTGAGAAAGGCGAAGTCAGCGATTACGCCGAACTGATGCGCACCGGCTTGCGTATCGTTTGCGGCGGCTCCGCCACAGAATACGCAACGCGCGTGGCTACGGAGGGCGCGGTGCGCGGTACTTATGCCGAAGGCGACGGCGAAGGGGACAGCGCGGGCGGCCGGGGAGGGCGCAATTCCTTGGATCCGGTTGAGGTCTTGGGAAGCGAGAGTGGACTTCGTTTTGACGTGACGATCACGGGAGCTTCGGTTGCTTATACGCCCGATGGCCGAGTGATCGGCGCTTATCAAATCTATAATCCCCAAGGCAACCCGTCGGTACGGCGCCTTTCTAACAAGGATCTAGGAATTTTGGCGACTTTGCGCCGTGACCGCAGCATGATTTTCGCCCGTGCAAGCTCGGGGATTTCCGGAGAGCGCGGGGTTTATCACGCGGGGATGATGTGTTGAGAAATTTTGGAGGAAGTTATGTCAGATGTTCCAAGTGTCAATAAAACACCCACAGCAGGCGCTGTTCCGCCACCTGCGGATGCGAAGAAGACCGATGCGGTGAAGACCGATGCGAAGAAGACGGATGCAAAAACGGCGGGAGCAACTCCCCTAGATTGGCCAAAGGAGGTTAAGGTTTGGAATGGGGTCTGGGGAAAGGTAGTGACGGCAACAAACAAGAATGGCGAGATGACTTATATGCATAGCGCAGCCAAAGGTTTCAAGCCACTTCCTCCTTCAAAGTCAACGAAAATTATCCCGGCTAACCAGCAGAAAGAAGTTGAAAAAATTTTGCGCGGCGTCAGTGGCAATCCCCCGCGCCCGCCGGGGCCTAAAAATCCGGGGGAGAAGCCGCCTCCCGAAGGAGCAGATTATCCTACTGATTTATTGCCGGTGGAAAGCCATTTGAAAAGACTTGGCATTCATCCTGCTATTTTTTTCAAGTTGAATCCTCCTCCTAAAGAAGCAAAGAAAACCGCCCGTTCTCAGTATATCGATGACATCTTAGCCGTACCCGAAGGTTCAGAGGGTAATGCTCAGATGCTGAGGCGTCTGGGGAAAAGCGTGGCTAACCAATGGCGTGAGTTTTACCTAAAACAAGGCATTAAGCCTGAATTAGCCTACGCCAATCTGCAGGCACGGGGTGATATCCGGCAAGATAAGGATGCATTTTCTGACAATCTGAAGCGATCTCTGAAAATCGAAGATGTCCCCTTGCGAAGCTTGCCGGAAATCA
>OBLQ010000502.1_pt1 | contig 14938 bp, 17 predicted proteins | sample 1519881 | NCBI WGS metagenome assembly OBLQ01 (sample SAMN01911456, study PRJEB22533) | soil metagenome | biome: Soil | place: Malaysia | collected 2012-04-30 | depth DG_metagenome m | reverse complement strand
ACGCTCTTCCGATCTGCCCTCGTCGTCCCCGCTGCAGCGCACGCCGCGCCGCGCGCGTCGCTCCAGCAACGTCTCGCGCAGGCGTTGCGCGTCGACCACGTCAGCCCGGCGGCGTCCGGGGCAATCGTCGTGGAGCTCGCGACCGGACGAACGGTCTTCGCGCAGAACGCCACGCTGTCTCTGCTCCCCGCCTCGAACGAGAAGCTCGCGGTGGCCTACGCGGCGCTCACCGCCCTCGGGCCTTCCTTCCGCATCGAGACCGACGTCGTGGGCCAGGGCGAGCAGGACGGCGCGGTGTGGCGCGGCGATCTCGTCCTGAAGGGGTACGGCGACCCGGCCCTCTCCAGAGCGAAGCTCGCCTCGCTCGCCCACCAGGTTGCGGCTCTCGGGATCGCGCGCGTGACCGGTCGAGTGCTTGGCGACGAGAGCTGGTTCGACCAGCGGCGTACGGCGCTCGGCTGGAAGCCGGCCTTCTACATCACCGAGTCACCGCCTCTCTCGGCACTGATCGTCGACCGCGGCTGGAACGGCCATGGCACCGAGAAGCGACCCGCGCTCGCGGCCGCGCAGCTCTTCCGAAAGGCGCTGGTCCGCGCCGGAGTGCGCGTGGTCGGCGGTGCAGACGTCGGCACCGCGCCGGACGACGGGCAGCCACTCGCCGACGTGGAATCGCCGCCCGTCGCCGCGCTCGTCCGCTTCATGGATCAGAACAGCGACAACTTCACCGCAGAGATGCTCCTGAAGGAGATCGGCGCGGTACACGGCAACCGCGGCACCACGGCCGCCGGCGTCGGGATCACAACCGGCCTCCTCGCAGCTGCCGGCGTACCCATCAGCGGCGTGCGCCTCGTCGACGGCTCAGGGCTCTCCCTGCTCGACCGCTGGACTCCCGCCGCGCTGGTCGCGCTCCTACAGGCGATGTGGGCCGACCCGGGCGTGCGACCAGCGCTCATCCACTCGCTGCCCGTCGCCGGCGAGACCGGGACTCTCATTCACCGTATGCGCACCGCCCCGGCACGTGGCCTGGTCCGCGCGAAGACGGGCTCGACCGACAACGCGTCCGCGCTCTCCGGCTTCGTCGGCGACCGCTATGCGTTCTCGGTGGTCGAGAACGGCTGGCCGATCTGGTCCGCCGATGCAGAGACCTCGCAGGACCGCTTCGCCGACGTTCTCGCCCGCTCCGTCCGGCTCAGTCGCTGAGAAGGTCGAGGAGGTCGGCCTCGGTGAGGATCGGCACGCCACTCTTGCGCGCCTTGCTCAACTTCGATCCGCCTGGCTCCTCGCCCGCGATCAGGCCCGTCGTCTTCGAGGAGACCGAGTCCGTGACCTTCGCTCCTCGCGCCTCGAGCTCCGCCTTGGCCGCGTCCCGGGTGAAGCGCTCGAGCGTGCCCGTGATCACATAGACGCGCCCAGTGAGGGGCCCCTCTCTCGGCCGCTCCCCCTCAGCGATCTCGAAGCGAAGCCCGAGCTCGCGCAGCTCGGCAACGAGTCGGCGGTTGTCCTCTTCCCGGAACCACTCGGCGAGCGCCTCGGCCCGCTCGGGACCAATCCCCTCGACCGCTTGGAGCTCCTCCTGCGCCGCGTCCATCAGCCGCTGCACGTCGCCGAAATGGCGCGCCAGTGTCTGCGCCGTGACCCAGCCGACATCGGGGATGTTGAGACCGTAGAGCACGCGGGAGAACGTCACCGTGCGCCTGGAGTCGTCGATCGCGGCGATCGCGTTCCCCGCCGACACTTCCCCGAAGCCGTCGAGCTCGAGCAGCTGCTCGCGGGTGAGACGGTAGAGGTCGGGGATCGAACGGGCGAGGCCGAGATCCCACAGGCGTCGCACCGTCTGCTCCCCGACGCCCTCGATGTCGGCAGCGGCCTGCACCCAGTTGATCAACGACTCGAGGCCGCGCGAGGGGCAGGCCCGGTTCGGGCAGCGGTGCATCGCCTCGCCCTCCGGCTTCACCACGTCCGTTCCGCAGAGCGGACACCGCGCCGGCATCCGGAAGGGCTTCGTGCCCCGACGGTGCGGTCCGGCGGGTCCGACGATCTGCGGGATCACGTCGCCGGCGCGCTGCACGATCACGTCGTCGCCCTCGCGGATCTCCTTCCGGTTGATGTCTTCCTCGTTGTGCAGTGTGGCCCGCGAGACGGTGACGCCGCCTACCTCGACCGGCTCCAGCAGCGCCCACGGGTTGAGCGCCCCGGTGCGGCCCACCCGGATCAGGATCCGGTTCAGCCGGGTGACGGCCGTCATCGGCGCCCACTTGAACGCGCGAGCCCAGCGCGGGCGCTCGTGCAGCGCGCCGAGCCTGGCCTGCTGGTCGAACGAGTCCACCTTGATCACGATCCCGTCGATCTCGTAGTCGAGCTCGGCGCGGCGGGACTCCCAGGCGCGGCAGCGCTCCGCTACCTCCTCGATCGACTCGACCCGCTCGGCGAACGGATTCGTCGCGAAGCCGTGCTCCCGCAGCCAGACGAGGGTCTCCCAGTGGGTCGCGAGGTGATCGAGCCCCTCGCGGGCACCGGTGCCGTAGATCCAGATCGAGAGGGGCCGCTGTGCCGTGATCTGAGAGTCCTTCTGCCGCAGCGAGCCGGCCGCCGCATTCCGCGGGTTCGGCCAGGTCGCCTTGCCCTCGCCGGCGAGCCGCTCGTTCGCGGCGTTGAACCCGGAGAGCGGCATGTACACCTCCCCCCGCACCTCGAGCAGGGGAGGCGCCCCCTCTCCGTCGGGCAGCCGCATCCGGAGCGGGATCGCGCCGATCGTGCGTAGATTCGGCGTCACGTCCTCGCCCTCGACGCCGTCACCCCTGGTCTCCCCGCGTGCGAAGACGCCGTTCTCGTAGACGAGGTTGATCGCGGAGCCGTCGATCTTCGGCTCGAGCACGAAGGCGACCGGCTCGTCGCTGTCGAGACGTTTCCGCACGTCGTCCGCCCACTTGACGATCGCCTCGTCCGTGGTGACCTTGTCGAGCGACCCCATCGGCGAGAGATGCCGCACCTTGCGAAATGCGTCGGAGGGCGGAGCCCCGACCCGGCGCGTCGGGGAGTCGGGCGCGACGAGCTCGGGGCGGGCGGCTTCGATCGCCACAAGCTCGTCGTAGAACGCGTCGTAGGTCGCGTCGTCCATCGTCGGTGCGTCGTCGACGTAGTAGGCGATCTGGGCGCGCAAGAGCAGCTCGCGTAGCTCGGCCGCGCGCGCCGCTGGGTCAGAGCCGGGCAAGGAGCTCACGCGCAGTGTCGACGACAGCGTCCGGCCGCTCGGCCTCGAGCAGCGCACGGTCGTGGATCCTGCCCCAGGTGACCGCGACCGCGTGCATCCCAGCCGTCTTCGCCGCGCGCACGTCGAACGGCGAGTCGCCGACGTAGGCGCACGTCGATGGCGCGACGCCGAGGCGCTCGGCCGCGAGGAGCAGCGGCTCCGGATCGGGCTTGTGGCGCGCGGTCTCGTCGCCGCCGACGACGGTCTCGAAGAGATGCCCGACCGGAACGCGCCGGAATGCCAGCTCCGCGGTTGCACGCCGCTTCGCCGTGACGATCCCGAGACGCCGCCCTTCCTCCTTCAGGCACATGAGCGCCTCCTCGATGCCGGCGCAGGCCTCGAGCTCGTCATGCAGCGGCTCGTTGTGTGCCCGGTAGACGCGCACGAGCTCGTCCACGCGCTCCGGAGCAAGCGCTGCCATCTGCGACTCGAGGCCCGGGCCGCCGACCGCCTGGAGGAGCTCCTCGTCCGCGTACTCGCGGCCGAGCACCTCACGCGTCGCGTGCCGCATCGAGGCGAGGATGATCGCACCGGAGTCGACGACGGTGCCGTCGAGGTCGAAGAGGACGACCGGGAAGCGCACGGCCCGATCGTATCGGCGACGGATTACGCTCCCGGGGTGCCGACCGTTGCCGACTTCCGCTACCTCGTCGTCCCACACACGCACTGGGACCGGGAGTGGTACCTGCCGTTCGAGCAGTTCCGGCTGCTGCTCGGCGCGACCGTCGACGGCATCCTCGAGGCGCTCGAGCGCGACCCCGCATTCCGCTCCTTCACGCTCGACGGACAGGCGATCGTGCTCGAGGACTACGTGGACGTGCGCCCGGACCAGGAGCCGCGCCTACGCGCCCTGCTCGCGGCGGGACGCCTCGAGGCCGGTCCCTGGTACGTCCTGCCGGACGAGATCCTCGTGGGCGGCGAGGCCCTCGTGCGCAACCTTCTGCTCGGCCGCCGCGTCTGCCGCCGCTTCGGCGTGGAGCCGGGCACGACGGGCTACGAGCCGGACAGCTTCGGCCACCCCGCACAGCTCCCCCAGATACTCGCCGGCTTCGGCCTGCGCACGTTTCTCTTCTCCCGCGGGCTCGGCGACCAGCTCGACGAGGTCGGCGCCAGCTTCCGCTGGCGGGCGGGCGAGAGCGAGGTCGTCGCGTGCCAGATGCTCCCGCACTACGACAACTTCGCCCGGTTGACCTGGTACGACGACGCAGCCGAACGGGTCGAGGCCGTCGTCGCGGCGTTCGGCGAGCTGGTGCAGCGCGCAGGCCAGGACACGATCCTCCTCGCCAACGGCTCGGATCACCTGCCGATCGAGTCCGAGCTGCCGGAGATCTGCGCCGGGCTCGAACGACGCTTCGGCACAGAGTTCCGGATCGGGCGCTATTCGGACTTCGAGCCCACGGACGGCTCGCTGAAGGTGTACGAGGGCGAGCTCGTGGGTAGCCGCCTGCAGAACGTCCTGCGCGGCGTCAACTCCGCCCGGATCTACCTCAAGCAGGCCAACGAGCGGGCGGAACGACGTCTGCTCGCCATCGAGACCGTCGCCGCGCTGCGCACGCTCCGCGAGAGCACGCCGTTTCCCGCGGCCGATCTCCAGGTCGCGTGGCGCGACCTGCTCCGGAACCACCCGCACGACTCGATCTGCGGCTGCTCGTGCGACGAGGTACACCGCGACATGGTCGTCCGCTACGAGCAGCTCGACAGAACACTCGACCTGGTGGAGAGCGCCGCCGCGGGCGTCGGCGGAGCCCTCGTCAACCCTCTCCCCTACCGCCGGGTGCGGCTGGTCGGCGAGACGCTCGTCGAGCTCGACGGGTTCGCGGGTCTCCGTCCGGACCCGCCGCCACCGCCGGCCGAGACGCTTCGCGTCGAGATCGGCGACGACGGCGCCCTGACCGTCACCGACCTGCGCACCGGGCGGTGCCTCGAGGGACTCCACGTGCTGGTGGACGAGGGCGACATCGGCGACCTCTACACGTTCTGCCCTGGCGACAGCCCGCCTCGGCGTGCATCCTTCGCCGGCTCGCGCCTTCTCCGCGACGACGCCTTCGTTCGCGAGGTCCTGCTCGAGTACGAGCTCCCCGGCATCCAGATCGAGACCGTCGTGCGAGTCGTTCGAGGCCTCGAGCGAGTCGAGCTGCGAACCCAGGTCGTCAACGGCGTTCCCGATCACCGCCTGCGCGTGCACTTCCCGGTCGGGACGACCGACGAGCGAACCGTCCGCGCTGAGAGCCAGTTCGCCGTCATCCGACGGCCGCTGGAACCCGCGGTGCCTCGTGCAACGTGGGTCGAGCCTCCTGTGAAGACGGCGCACGCGCTCTCAGCAGTCGCCCTCGGCCCGCTCGCGCTCCTGACGAAGGGCCTGCCGGAGTACGAGGCGGGACTCGACGGCGTCTGGTTGACGCTGTTGCGGTGCGTCGGCACGATCTCGCGGCCGGCCGGCCTCCCCACGCGGCCGGTCCCGGCAGGGCCGGAGATCCCCACGCCGGACGGGCAGTGCCTCGGAGCGCACGTGTTCGAGTACGCCCTCCGGCTGGACGCCGACCTCCTGTCGGATGCTGCGCTCTTACGCTCGGGGCAGGACTACCGCACCGACTTCCTGACCGGCGACCCTTTCGAGCCCCCGCTGAAGATCGGCGGAGACCTCGTCTTCTCCTGCCTCAAGGGAGCGGAGGACGGCGACGGCTTGGTGCTGCGCGTCTTCAACCCGAATGCCACTCCGGAACGACTCGAGCTCAGCCCCGCCCGCGCTGAACGCATTCGCCTCGACGAGGGCGCACCGGCGGCCGGTGGATCGGAAATCGGGCCCGGCGAGATTGCCAGCTTCCGCCTGCGTTCCTCGTAACAGACTGTCACAAGCCTCTCGCTGCCCGCCGCGGGCTCCTCCCGGCGGTCGGGAGTCAGTAGGCCACGGAGACGAGATACAGGCCCCATGGTGGCGCGGTGGCGCCAGCCGCAGTCCGAGGCCGGCCCTCGAGCAGAGGTGCGATCTCCTCGGGCTGGAGCTCGAGCATCGTCCCGACGAGGCTCCGCACCATGTGGCGGAGGTAGCTGTCCGCCGTGATCTCGAAGTCGAGATGGTCGCCGCGCCGTATCCACTCCGCCCGCTCGACGACGCGAACGAAGACGTCGTGCTGCGTCTGCGTCGGCGTGAAGGCTCGAAAGTCGTGCTCTCCGAGGAGGAGGACGGCAGCAGCGCGCAGGTCTGCCTCCTCGAGCGGCCGCGGAATCCACCAGCTGCGGCGGCGCTCGAACGGCGACGGTACCCGTCGGTTGAAGAGCCGGTAGCGATAGCTCCGCGAGCGGGCGGAGAAACGCGCGTGGAAGCCCGGCGGCACCTCGGCGGCCTCGACGACGGATACGTCGTCCGGCAGGTGCGTGTTCAGCGCCCGCGCGGCGCGCTCCGAAGGTGGACCGCCCTCGACGTCCACGGAGACGACGTTGCCGAGCGCATGCACGCCGGCATCGGTCCGACCCGCGACGGCGACCCCTCCGAACGACGCGAACGTCGCCTCGAGCGCCTCTCGCAACACCCCTTCGACCGTGTGCAAACCCGGCTGCGCCGCCCAACCGTGGAACGGCGTGCCGTCGTACTCCATCGTCAGCTTCAGGCGCACGTCAGGTCTCCCTGACAGCAATTGTCATATGTGCCTTATGTTCTACTGACTTGCAGAATATCTGGTATACTCTAGGCGATGTCTCACGAGCACACATTCCTCCTCCAACGCGTCCAACCTGCGATGGTCGGTCTGATCGACGGCTCGCTCTCGACACTTGCGCCGATCTTCGCAGTCGCGCTCGCGTCACACGACACCCGCTACGCGTTCATCGCCGGCCTGGCCACCTCGCTCGGCGCCGCGATCAGCATGGGCTTCTCGGAGGCGCTGTCGGACACGGGAGAGTTGACCGGCCGCGGCAGTCCGGTCGTCCGCGGCGCGATCACGGGCGGCGGAACATTCGTGGGCGGAATCCTCCATTCGCTGCCGTTCCTCATCCCCAACTACCACGTCGCCATCTTCTTCGCCGTCGCGGTCGTCGGCTTCGAGTTGCTGGCGCTCGCCTACTTCCGGTGGCGCTTCTTCGCCGACACGTTCGTGCGTGCGCTCGGCATCGTCACCTTCGCAGGCATGGCGATCGCCGGCATCAGCGCCGGGCTCGGCAGCCTGCTCGGCACTCCCGGAGCCTGACGGCAGGAAGACCGCGTTGCTCCTGCACCGCTAGCGGTGCTCGACGACGAGCGTGAGCCCCTGCACGGCGACCACACGAACGTCCTCGCCCTTCACGGCCCCGGCTGCACAGCGTGCGCGCCAGAGCTCGCCGTGAACCCTGACCCAGCCGTCCGGGCGACAGTCCTCAGCCACTCGCGCTCGAGCCCCCAGGAGAGCGGCAGGCCCGACGACCTCCTTGCGGGTGCGACTCCAGTGCCACCCGAGCCACCCCGAGGCCACTTCGTACAACGTGACAGCCGCGACGAGGACCCAGCCCCACGGTCCCGGCAGGACGAACAGCGCGAGCAGGATGGCGACGACGAGCGCCACCGCGAACGCACCGGACGCCGTCCGGCCGAACCCTCCTAGGGCTCGAAGTCGACGAGCTCGAGATAGACGAGCTCGGCGGCATCGCCGGGACGGTGGCCGAGCTTGACGATCCGCGAGTAGCCGCCCGGCCGTTCCGCCATCCGCGGACCGACCTCCGCGAAGAGCTTGTGGACGACCTCCTGCGAGCGGAGCTGGGCGAGCGCTTGCCGGCGGGCGTGCAGGTCGCCGCGTCGGCCCAGCGTGATCATCTGCTCGGCGAACGGCTTGACGGCCTTCGCCTTCGCCTCGGTTGTCTTGATCCGCCCGTGCTCGATCAACGAGCAGGCGAGGTTCGCGTAGAGCGCCCGCCGATGCGCGGAGTCCCGGCCGAGCTTCTTGCCTGTCCGCGCATGGCGCATCGCCTAGAGCTCCTCGGGACTGCCGCCGTTGTCCCCGCGCAGGTTGAGCCCGTGCTGCGCAAGCGTCTCCTTGACCTCCTCGATCGACTTCTTGCCGAAGTTCGGGATCGCAGCGAGCTCCTGCTCCGTCTTCATCACGAGGTCGCCGATCGTCTCGATGCCGACCCGCTTGAGGCAGTTGTAAGAGCGGACGCCGAGCTCGAGCTCCTCGATCGGGAAGTTCTCCATCCCGTGCGCGAGCGCCGCCTCGGGCCCGACGCCGGCGCCCTCGACCGCCGCGGCCTCTCCGAAGCCTTCGATCTTGTCGATGTCCGTGAAGATCGCGAGCTGGCGGATCAGGATCTCGGCCGCCTCGGCGAGCGCGTCCTTCGGGTCGACGGAGCCGTCGGTCGTGATGTCGAGCGTGAGCTTGTCGTAGTCGGTGCGCTGTCCGACGCGGGCCGCCTCGACCGCATACGCGACGCGGCGGACCGGCGAGAAGATCGAGTCCATCGGGATCACGCCGATCGTGTGCTGCGGTCCCCGGTTCAGCTCGGCCGGCGAGTAGCCGCGGCCGCGGCCGATCGTCAGCGTCAGCTCGAGCCGTCCCCGGTCGGACAGGCTCGCGATCTCGAGGTCCGGGTTGAGGATCTCGAGCTCGGCGGGTGCTTCGATGTCGGCGGCCGTGACCATGCCCGGCCCCTTGCGCGCGATGTGCACCTCGACCTCGGGCGACTCGCCGTGCAGGCGACAGACGAGGTTCTTGAGGTTGAGGATGATGTCCGTGACGTCCTCTCGCACGCCCGGCAGCGTCGTGAACTCGTGCGCCGTTCCCTCGATCTTGACCGAGGTGACAGCGGCGCCCTCGAGCGACGAGAGCAGCACGCGGCGCAACGAGTTGCCGAAGGTATGACCGAAACCGCGGTCGAGCGGCTCGATGACGAAGACCCCGCGGTGCTCGCCCACTTCCTCGTGGACGATCTTCGGGATCTGGAACGTGATTTCGCGTGTCGCCAAAGGATTCCCTCTTTCCGTTACTTCGAGTAGAGCTCGACGATCAACTGCTCCTCGACGGGCGTGTCGATCTCGCCGCGCTCGGGCTGCTTCAAGACCTTGCCGGTCAGGCCGTCGTGGTCGGCCTGGAGCCAGGGAGCGACCGTCGAGACGAGGTCCGTCGCGTCGCGGATCAGCTGCTGCGCCGACGAGTCAGGCGCAACCGTGACGATGTCGTCCGGACGCACCTGGTAGCTCGGGATGTTGACCCGGCGCCCGTTGACCTGGAAGTGGCCGTGCCGTACGAGCTGGCGAGCCTGCGCACGCGAGACGGCGAAGCCGAGACGGTAGACGACGTTGTCGAGCCGTGTCTCGAGCATCCGCAGGAGCTCCTCGCCGGTGACGCCGGAGCGCTTGGACGCCTTCTCGTAGTACGTACGGAACTGCTTCTCGAGCAGGCCGTAGTACCGACGCGCCTTCTGCTTCTCGCGCAGCTGCGTGAGGTACTCGCTCTGCTTGATGCGGCCGCGACCGTGCTCACCCGGCGGGTACGAGCGCCGCTCGATCGCGCACTTCTCCGTCAGGCAGCGCTCGCCCTTGAGGAAGAGCTTCATGCCCTCGCGACGGCAGACGCGGCACTTCGGCCCGAGGTCTCTCGCCATTACACGCGCCTCCGTTTCCGTGGCCGGACGCCGTTGTGGGCCTGCGGAGTCACGTCCTTGACGGACAGGATCTCGAGGCCGGCCGCCTGAAGCGAGCGGATCGCCGTCTCGCGGCCCGAGCCTGGGCCCTTGACGAAGACCTCGACCTTCTGCAGACCGTGCTCCATGCCCTTACGAGCTGCGGCGTCTGCGGTCACCTGAGCGGCGAACGGCGTCGACTTGCGAGAGCCCTTGAAGCCGGCGGAGCCCGCAGACTCCCAGGCGATCACGTTGCCCTCCCGGTCGGTGAGCGCGACGATCGTGTTGTTGAAGCTCGTCTTGATGTGCGCCTGGCCGATCGCGATGTTCTTCCGGACGCGCCGACGAGCCCGACCACGCGTGGCCTGCCTCCGAGGCGGAGCCATCTACACCTTCTTCCTGTTCATCTGTGAGAGCAGCATCGGGTTCCCCTTCCGGAGACAGTGCACAGCACCGTCTCCGGTCTTACTTCGCCTTCTTCCCGCGTCCGACGGTCTTCTTCGGGCCCTTGCGCGTGCGAGCATTCGTCTTCGTCCGCTGACCGTTGACCGGCAGGCCGCGCCGATGGCGGATGCCGCGGTAGGCACCGATCTCGGAGAGCCGCTTGATCGCCTGCTGACGGTCCCGTCGCAGGTCGCCCTCGACCTGGAGGTTCGCGTCGATGTACGTGCGGAGCTTCGTCACCTCTTCGTCGGTGAGGTCGCGCACCTTCGTGTCCGGGCTCAGACCGAGCTCCGCGGCGACCCTCCGGGCGGTCGGCCGGCCGATGCCGTAGATATAGGTCAGCCCGATCTCGAGCCGCTTCTGGTTCGGAAGGTTGACTCCCGCGATTCTCGCCACGCTCGTACCTCGTTCCCTAGCCCTGCCGCTGCTTGTGCCGCGGGTTCGAGCAGATGACCATGGTCCTGCCGTGCCGCTTGATCACACGGCAGCGCTCACACATGGGCTTGACTGACGGACGGACCTTCATGGTGGTTACCTGTGCCTGTAGGTAATGCGGCCGCGACTGAGGTCGTAGGGACTGAGCTCCACCTTGACCTTGTCGCCCGGGAGTATGCGGATGTAGTGCTTGCGCATCTTCCCGGAGATGGTCGCGAGAACGGAGTGCCCGCCGTCGAGTTGCACCCTGAACATCGTGCTCGGGAGCGCCTCGACGACCTCGCCTTCAACCTCGATCTTCTCTTCCTTCGCGGACACTGCCTTTGGCTCGTTGTGCCTTTCCTTCAGACGCACATACGCGCACGGCGTGGCCGTGCGCGACAAGGCATCATCGTAGCAGAGCGGCTCCCGTAGCCGTCAGCACGCGCGGGCCGTCCGGCGTGACGGCCACCGTGTGCTCGAAGTGCGCGGCGAGCGAGCCGTCGACGGACGAGATCGACCAGTCGTCGTCGTGGACGTACACCTCCGGTGCGCCAGCGGTGATCATCGGCTCGATCGCGAGCGTCATTCCCTCCTGCAGCTGCGGGCCCCGTCCGGGCGCGCCGTAGTTCGGGATCTGAGGATCCTCGTGGTACGAGCGGCCGACACCGTGGCCGACGAGGCTCCGGATGACGGAGAAGCCCGCCTCCTCGACGACGGTCTGGACGGCGTGCGAGACGTCCGTCAGGCGGTTACCGACGCGCGCCTGGTCGATGCCCGCGTAGAGCGCCTCCTGGCAGACGTCGAGCAGCCGCTGCGCTTCGGAGTCGATCTCGCCGACGCCGTAGGTGACCGCGCTGTCGGCGACGAGCCCGTCGAGCGTGATGCCGAGGTCGACCGAGATGAGGTCGCCTTCCTCGGCGCGGTACGCCGTCGGGATCCCGTGGACCACCATCGCGTTGGGCGAGAGGCAGAGCGCGGCCGGGAACCCCTTGTAGCCCTTCGAGGTCGGGTAGCCCCCGTTGGCGCGAATGTGCTCCTCCGCGATCCGGTCGAGCTCGAGCATCGAGACACCGGGCTCGAGGTGCTCGCGAACGAGCGCGAGCGTCTCGGCGACGAGCGCGCCCGCGCGGGCCATCCCCTCGATCTCGGCCTTCGACTTGCGGATGATCACCGACGCCCACCGTCCTCGCGCAGGCGCTGAACATGGTCGAGCGTCAGCTCGATCTCGTGGAAGACCTCGTCCACGGTCCGGTCGGCGTGGATTCCGCAGACGTTGCCGTGCGCAGACCGGTAGTACTCGACGAGCGGGGCCGTCTCGCGGTCGTACAGCGCGAGCCGGCGCTCGATCGCCTCGGGTGTGTCGTCCGAGCGCCCCTCCTCCTCGGCCCGCTTGAGCATCCGCTCGAGGAGCCGCTGCCGGTCGGGAATCTGGAACTCGAGCACGACGTCGAGGCTCCGGTCGAGCCCGCGGAGCACGTCGTCCAGCGCCTGAGCCTGCGTCATCGTGCGCGGAAAGCCGTCGAGCACGAAGCCGGGCACCGTGTCACCGCGACCGAGACGGTCGCGGATCAGCCTGATCATCAAGTCGTCGGAGACGAGGTCGCCGCGGTCGTAGACCTCCTTCAGCTCTCGTCCGAGCTCGGTCGGCAGCTCCTTCATCTCGCGGATCATGTCCCCGGTCGCGATGTGCGGGACCCCGTACGTCGAGGACACCCGCTTCGCCTGGGTGCCCTTCCCGGAACCCTGCGGCCCGAGCAGCAAGACGTTCAGCGCCGCCATGCCTACCGGAGGAAGCCCTCGTAGTGGCGCATCATCATCTGCGACTCCATCTGCCGCATCGTGTCGAGCGCCACGCCGACGACGATCAGAACCGACGTGCCGCCGAGCGCGCGCGACGTCGCTTGCGAGAAGCCGAAGTACGCGATGAAGATGCTCGGCGCGACCGCGACGGTCGCGAGGAAGAGCGACCCCGGCAGCGTCAGTCGCTGCAGGACGCGATCGAGATAGGCAGCCGTCGGCGGCCCCGGCCGGATGCCCGGGATGTAGCCGTTGTACTTGCGCAGGTTGTCCGCCTGGTCGACGGGGTTGAACTGCACCGACGTGTAGAAGTACGTGAAGACGACGATCAGGATCGCCTCCGTCATCAGATACGGCCAGCTGGTGAACTGGAAGTTCCGCGTCACCCAGCCGTTCCATGCGGGGAAGAAGCTGGCGAGGGTCGACGGCAGCGCGAGGATCGCAGCGGCGAAGATGACCGGGATGACGCCCGCCATGTTCACGCGCAGGGGCATGTAGGTCGAGCCGCCCGTCGTCTGCCGCGTGCCGAGCTGGCGCCGAGCGTACTGGACCGGGATCCGCCGCTGGCCCTCCTGGACGAACACGACCGCGACCACGACCCCGAGCGCGACGAGCGGGAAGAAGAGCCGCTCGGTCGTGGAGCCGTTGACCCACGCGCTGATCCCGGTCGGGGCGTACGCGAGAATCGAGGCGAAGATCAGGAGCGAGATGCCGTTGCCGATGCCGCGCTTCGTGATCAGCTCGCCCATCCACATGAGGAGCGCCGTGCCGGCGGTGAGCGTGAGGATGATGATGATCATCTTCCCCGCGTTCACGTTCGGGAGCGCGCCCTGGCGTTTGAAGAGGAACGCGTACCCCAGGGACTGAGCCGCCGCGAGCCCGACGGTCAGGTAGCGCGTGTACTGGGTGATCTTCGCGTAGCCGGCCTCTCCCTCCTTCTGCAACCGCTCCAGGGTCGGGACCACGACCGTCAGGAGCTGGAGGATGATCGACGCCGTGACGTACGGCATGATCCCGAGCGCGAAGAGCGAGAAGCGCGACAGCGCCGAGCCGGAGAAGAGGTTGAGGAGGTTGAGGACGCCCCCGCCGCCCGCGCCGCTGAAGTAGTTCTGGATCGCCGCCTGGTCGATCCCCGGGGCGGGGATCCACGAGCCGAGGCGGTAGACGGCGAGCACGGCGGCGGTGAACAGCACACGCCGGCGGAGCTCGGGGACGCGCCAGGCGTTGGCGAGCCAGGAGAACATCAGTGCTCCGCCCGGTAGTGCCGTCCGAGTTCTGGGTCGCGAGCACCAAGCGATGCGAGGACGCAGGGAGCGTTCGTAGCCGAAGCTACGGACGCGACCGAGGACACGGCAGCGCGCCGCGTGATCGCCGGCCGGAAACGGACATGTACTGCCGGGTGGAGCACCCGCCTCTACTCCTCCGCGGGTGCCTCGGACTCCTCGGCTGCAGGCTCGTCTACCGAGCCCTCCGCGGCCGGGATCTCCTCGGCGGACGTTGCAGGCCGTGCCTTGTGGTGACGCTTGCGGTGCTCCTTCGGCTCGCGTAGCAACGCGACGGTGCCGCCGGCCGCCTCGATCTTCTCCCGCGCCGACGCGGAGATCGCGTGCACCCGAACCGTGAGCTTCTTGGTGACCTCGCCGACGCCGAGCAACTTCACGTCGGTGCGCGTGTTCTTCAGGATGCGCTTCTCGACGAGCGTCTCGGGCGTGACCTCGTCGCCCGCCTCGAAGCGGTCGAGGTCGCGGATGTTGACGGGTTGGGTCGCGGTGCGGAACGGCCCGACCGGCATCGCGTCCTTCGAGGTCGCTCCGCGCTGCTTGCCGATGCGCATGTAGATGGGCATCTGCCCGCCCTCGAAGCCGGGGCGCATCTTGTGCGAGCCCGACCGCGCCTTCTGACCCTTGATGCCGCGACCCGAATAGCGGCCCTTGCCGGAGCCGAGACCGCGACCGACGCGCTTCCGGTCCTCGCGCGGCTGCGCCGGGCTGAGGTTGGAGAGGTTGAGCTGCCGTTCTGCCATCACTGGGCCTCGACCTTCACGAGATGACGCACCTTCCGGAGCATTCCCGCGAGCGTCGCCGACTCCTCGTGCTCGGCGCTACGGCCGATCCGGCCGAGTCCGAGCGCACGGAGCGTGCCGCGGTGGCGCGCGCTCTGCCCGATCTGGCTCTTGACCTGGGTCACGCGCACCTTCGCCACTACGAATCCTCCGTCTTCTTGCGACGGACGCCGCGACGCTTCTTGGGAGCGGCCTCCGCCGCCGGAGCCTGCGGCTCCGCTTCGGCTTCCGCTGGCGCTGTCTCCTCGGGCTCCTCGGAGCTCGCTGCGACCTCGGCGACCGCCGCTCCCTCCGCGGCGGAGTCCTCCACCGCCGGCGCCACCTCGGCGGCGGCTTCGACCTCAGTAGAAGCCGCCTCAGGCTCCGCGCTCGCCGGCTCAGCC
>OBLQ010000501.1_pt1 | contig 14948 bp, 12 predicted proteins | sample 1519881 | NCBI WGS metagenome assembly OBLQ01 (sample SAMN01911456, study PRJEB22533) | soil metagenome | biome: Soil | place: Malaysia | collected 2012-04-30 | depth DG_metagenome m | reverse complement strand
CGGCTTCAGCCAGTTTGCGGATGGTGGGAGCGGAACTCACGTTAACATTATAGACTGCGCTGTTTTCTGTTGGTCGCGAGCAAAGAGGGGACGCACATGAAGCTTGGCTACATCCCTGACAAAACAGAAAAGACTCCTCTTGTACGTCTCTATGATTTCGATGCCAGGGAGGCCGCTGAATTCAGGTCCTTACTGGAACAACTTCGAGATCACCGCAGCGCTGAAATCAAACTGCATGAACAAGCAAATGTCGAACCGATCGATAACTGCCAGCTCACACTCAAAACAGGCAGCCGCGACCTCGGCGTGGTACAGAGCGGCCCCTCAGCCTTCGAATGTATTTTGACAATCGAAGGATGGGATGACATGGCATTCCTGATTGAGCCATTCTGCGACCCAGCCTGCCGGGGTTACCAGTGGCTTGATGAAAGAGGAAAGATTTCGCTGCTGTTTTCTCGCGACGGGCAATGGTGAAGCTGTCGCCGTGCTAATATCGCACCATGCCTCTCGATTCCAGTACTGAAATTGAGGCTCTGCAGATCAAGAGTATCCGATCTATGACTGTGGTTCCCTTCGATACCAAACCTGAGATCGCAGCCATGCAGGCGAAAGTTCTGGACGCAATGTCCGGAGAGCAACGGGTTCTTCTGGCATTCGAAATGAGCCACTACACTCACGAACTTGCAAAACAAGGCATTCGTGACGAGCATCCTGACTGGCCGGAAGAAAAAGTCGCCAGGGAGTTCCTGCGTTCCTTGTTTCCTCCGGGCGAGGCGCCGCAAGGGCTCTGATGAGCTTCGTCGAGGTACTTCGGCGTGTCGCCCCCAAGCTGGAACAGAGCGGCATTTCGTACATGATTACAGGCTCGATTGCGGCCTCCTATTACGGCCTGACCAGAGCGACTCAGGACCTTGACATCGTTATTTCCGCCACGCCCGAAAAGCTGGAAGCTCTCATCCCGCTGCTCCCAAAAGAGGAGTACTACGCGGAACTGCAAGACGCCCTTGAAGCCCAACGCCATCAGTCCATGTTCAATGTCCTTGACATGATCAGGAGTTGGAAGATCGATTTTATCTTCCAGAAAGCAACGCCATTTCACGTGGAAGCTTTTCAACGCCGCAAAGCGGTAACGTTTGAGGGTGTGCCGACATCCGTGATCAGCGGAGAAGACTTGATCCTTTCCAAACTCGACTGGTCCAGGATGAGCGAATCCGAACGCCAGATCAGAGACGCAGCAATCGTCCTGCAAAAACGCGTAAATACTTTGGATCGCGCCTACATTGAAAAATGGATCCATGAGCTAGGGCTCGCTTCGCAGTGGGAGAGCGCGCGTCGCCTGGCCGGCCTCGAATAACTAATCCCCTGCGCGCTATACTCTAAGGTTCGATTTCCGCACAGGAGGAGCCTGGTATGGCCTCACCCGCAGTCAGTTTCGCAAAAGACAATCAGCAGAGATTTCTAGGCGAGTTGAAAGACCTGCTCCGCATTCCCAGCGTGAGCACCGCACCGGAACATAGAGACGACGTCCGCCGCGCCGCCGACTTTGTCGCCGATGAATTCCGGCGCATCGGCATGGAAAACGTTGAGGTCATCCCCACTCAGGGCCATCCGCTGATTTATGCCGACTGGCTGCATGCGCCGGGCAAGCCGACGGTCCTTTGCTACGCGCACTATGACGTGCAGCCGGCCGAGCCGCTCAACGAGTGGATCTCGCCGCCGTTCGAGCCCACGGAGCGCAATGACAATGTCTATGCCCGGGGCGCCGTTGACGACAAAGGCCAGCTCTGGATGGAGATCAAGGCCGTGGAAGCGCTCATGCAGGGCCACGGCGGCAGGCTTCCCCTGAACGTGAAGTTCATCATTGAAGGTGAGGAAGAAGTCGGAGGCGAATCGATTGCCGCCTACGTGCGCACGGAAAAAACCAAGCTGAAGGCCGACTTCGCGCTGGTCTGCGATACCGAGCTCTTCGCGCCCAACCTGCCCACGCTGTGCGTTGGCCTGCGCGGCCTGGTCTATACCGAGATTGAAGCGCAAGGGGCCAAGACCGATCTGCACTCCGGCATGTACGGCGGCGCGGCGCCCAATCCGTTCTTCGCGCTCATTGAGATCATCAGCAAGCTGAAAGACGCCAAAGGCAAGATCCTGATCCCCGGGTTTTACAGCAAGGTGAAAGCGCCCACCAAGGCGGAGCTTGCGGCCTGGAAGAAGCTGCCTTTCAAAGAAGAGCACTATCGCAAGACGGAAGTCGGTTCCAAAGTTTTGACCGGCGAGCCGGGATATTCCGTGCTCTACCGCACCTGGGCGCGCCCGACGCTGGAAGTCCACGGCATGCCGGGCGGATTTATCGCCTCGGGCGCCAAGACGGTGATCCCGGCGCGCGCTTCGGCCAAGGTTTCCATGCGGCTGGTGCCCAACCAGGACCCGGACGACATCCTCAAGCGCTATACCAAATTCGTAAAGAAGCTCACGCCCAAAGGGATTGATCTCAAGATCAAGGTCTACAGCAAAGGTCCGGCCTGCGTGGTAAGCACGGACAATCGCTTCATCAAAGCCGCGACTGAGGCCCTGCACGACGTCTTCAAAAAAGACACGGTGTTTATCCGCTCCGGCGGATCGATCCCGATTGTGACCGACTTCCAGGACGTGCTCAAGCTGCCCAGCGTGATGATGGGCTTCGGCCTGCCGGACGACAACCTGCACGCTCCCAACGAGAAGTTCCACATCCCGAACTTCTATCGTGGGATTGAGAGCATCATCAGGTTTTTTGAGAAGCTGGGAGCTTAGGAATCGCCGACATCCAACCCCAGCAAGCCAAACCCAGGCTTGCTGGGGGCCCCGGTGATCGCACGGAATCGCCGAGATCGGAAAACCTGGGACAACGCTGAGATTTCACAACCTGGGACTTTGTGGAGTAAAGTGAGCGGCTGAGTTGGGCGCCTGTCAGTGGATTCAGCCCACAAATTTACCTCGTAACAGCTTGGAGAATCGTTGAGCGAAGAAGACTGGCAGAAATCCATTAAAGAACAAGGCTATGCCGCCGTGCCGGGGGTACTGAGCGCGCGGGAACTCATCCCCGTACTGGTATCTCTGGCCGATCTCAAGCCGCTTCCACACCGCGCAGGCATTCGCCACGTGCTGAGCCATCCTACGGTCACCGTGGTGGCGCACGGCCCGCGGCTGATGGAGATAGCACGCGCTGTCCTGGGAGACTCGGCACTTCCTTTTCGGGCGACACTCTTTGACAAGACCCCGGATGCAAACTGGCTCGTCTCCTGGCACCAGGACACGGCGCTCCCTTTGCGGGAAATGACTGACACGCCCGGTTGGGGACCGTGGTCTGAGAAAGAGGGTGTGATTTATGCCCACGCCCCGTCTAGCGCGCTGGAGCAGGTGCTTGCCCTGCGCCTGCATCTGGACGACTGCACCGCAGAGAATGGCCCCTTGCGCTTTCTCCCGGGCACACATGAGCTGGGCATCCTGAGTGAGGCGGAGATTGAACGGCACGCAACCTTTCAGGACCCGGTCGAAGTCCTGATGGCAAAAGGCGGTGTGATCGCCATGCGCCCGCTGGTCGTTCATGCCTCGTCCAAGTCGCGGTCGCAGACGCCCAGGCGCATCCTGCACATTGAATATTCCAGCACAAAGGAATTTCACGGTGGCCTGAAACTGGCGACTGTATAGACCGGTTCCCGTCAGCACCGCAGCGTCTCAAGAGATTGGGCCCGGGTGACGCCCGAGCATTATTTCCTTTGCCGGACGGTGAAACGCGAGGCGCTTCCACGCCACTATATGATCGTAGGGGCTTGAGCAACCAAAATCGGCTCGCGACACCCGCACCCCCCATGTGATTTTTGAGCCGCTTGAGACTCTGTTCGGGATGCCCTTCATTGATCAGCCGGAGGTGCATAACATGAAGCACAGAGATATCCTGTCCCTGACCGGGCTATTGATGGCCCCGGTGTTCTTTCTGGCGTTGACGCGTCCCAGCGCTCTCGCGCTGCAGAATCCGGCAGCGCAGGCAGCTCAGGCCGAGGAAGCCCGTCGCCGGGCACAAGCTCTCGACGCGCAGCGGCGGGCGGACCGGGTGTCGCGCCATCAGTTCCGGGAAGTTAACCAAGTAGCGTTTCCCAAAACATACAGCCCGGTCTGGTACAAGCCGGAAAAAATGGGCTCCTCTGTAACGGGGTCGCTTATGCACAAGGAGTACCAAACCTCTGGGGAACTCACTCTTGAGAAAGATGCGATCACCTTCAAGGCGCACAAAGAAAAGCTGCGCATCGACTATGCCCAGATCGAGTCCATCGAGTACCGGCTGTTATCGACGCAGCGCCACGCGAGCCCGTACCCGATCGATTGGGCAATCATAACGTTCCGCATGCCAGATGGAAGCATGCACGTGGCCATGTTCCATGACGGAGGACACTCCGGCACAGGCGAAGACACCGACCTGATCTTTGGTTCGATTCGATGGGCCTACAACTCAGCTCGCCGGGAGCAAGAATCCAAACTCGCTCCCGTTGAGCGGCTTACGCGCCAGACCGAACGCCTGGAAGCGGGCCCCGGACGCGCCAGCATGACCGAGCAGGAGTTCAAGGAAGCTCTCGAGCAGACGAGCAAGGAAACAAGAGCAGTTCTCGACGCCCATCCCGACGACGTGGACGCGATGATTCTTTTGGTGCGGCTGGCGCTCTTGCAGGATTCTCACGGAGCCATGATTGTCGGCAAGAACGCCGAAGAAGAGTTGGCCCAGGCTGCTAAAAAGAAGCGAGCGCGAGTGGATGAATTGGCGGCCCAGTTGGACCGCGCGCTTACGCTTCAACCTAATCGCGCTGATGCCTACTACTGGAAGGGGCGGCTGTACGGCCTTCGGCAGCCCGCCATCCGCAACGGAAGGTTTGCCCGGGTCGCTATCGACCTGCAGGAGGCAACCCGCAACGCCCGTCGCGCTACGGAACTCGCGCCGGACAATGTGAAATACCGGGTAGCCCTCGCCCTCTATCTGGTCCTGGATGGGAAGTTCGACGATGCCGCTGAGGCAATGCGCCCCGTGGCTAGCGGACAGCACATCATTTCCCTGCTGCTCTCCGACCGGAAGGCATTGCCCGTTCCCGAAAAGGCTGTTTTTGATGCCACCGGGGCCGCGGGTTTTGCGGAAATAGAGATGCAGAAGGGCCGCATTCTTGACCTTCCTGAATTGCGCGTGCTCGAATACGTCATTAACGCCCCCGCTTCGGAGGTAACGGCGTTTTACCGCAAACGCTGGCCGGGGTTTCAGTTTTTTGAAACCGAGGCAGAAAAAAACGAGGACATGGAGATGCGTCTTTGGGGCCAGGTATTGATTGGTCCCAGCAATGCCCTTCAGCCCCTGGCCAGCAAACGCGACTTCGAAAAGGAACAGCAAGGGTACGAATCCAACATCGGCCTTCTCCTCACCCTTACGGAGGTCCGGCAAAAAAGTTCGAAAAAGCGCACGGATTTTGATGGTGTTCCTGTAGGAGACATCTTCTGCGTGCTCCACGTGCTTGACACACGTACTGGCCCTAAGTGACAACGGCGAGCGCGCCCCTGCCGGCGCGAACTTGTTCGAGGGGCCAAAGCTGAAATATGACAGCCTGTGTGCCCACCAGCTTGGCATGCGCCGCCCTTGCCCTATTGCACCATTCGCGCTACAGTCAGTTTCAGCTCTGCGCGGTTCCTCCCGTCCTCATCCAAGTTCCTCACAGGTGTGGTTTGGCGAAATGTTGCAATGCCGGTGCAACCGGATGGGTATTTCAGGCCATGTCCGCAAGATATTGTGCCTGGCTCTTGACCGCTGGTTACTCTCTAGGTACATTAGCTGGAACGAGGGTCGTGTACTCCAGCCGACGAAGACCCGGTTTATTTGCTACCAGCCCTGCTTTGTGCCGGGTTACCATTTGGCCATCCTGAAGGAGTTGTAAGTTGCTCAAGCTGAAGAAGGTACAAATCCTCGGTTTCAAGTCTTTCTGTGACCGCACGGAGCTGAAATTTCCGGGCGAGGGAATTGCCGCGGTTGTGGGGCCCAACGGGTGCGGGAAGTCCAATATCTCTGACGCCATCTCCTGGGTGCTGGGCGAGCAGTCCGCCAAAAGCCTGCGCGGCGTGCGCATGGAAGACGTGATCTTTGCCGGAACGCGCGAGCGGAACGCCACGGGCATGGCCGAGGTGTCACTCACGCTGGTCGACCCCCAGGCGTATGACGGACCCGTGAGCAGCAAGCCGGAAATCGACATCCAGAATGAGCTTGGGGAAGACGACTGGGACGAGGCTTCTATCCGCGCCAGCGCCGCAGAGGCCACCGAAGCCGCCATCGCCGAGGTCCAGCCTGGGCCGCTAGATGAAGCCGAAGCCGAAGCCGATGCTGTTTCCGAAAATCAGATGGGCGACGGCATTCCCGAGGAAGCCCAAGCTGAGGAAAACCAGGCTGAAGCAACTGCGGAAAGCCTTCAGGAAAGCCAGCTTGGTGAAAGTGAAACACAGTCACCGGCCGGGGATGGCCAGCCTTCACCGGAGGCAGCCGCTTCCGACGCGCCCGACGCTGAAGCCGCCGTTACCGCGCCTAACGCTGTAGTGCTCAAGATCCGCCGTCGCAAGTTCAAGCCCATGCAGCTGGCCAAGGGAGAAATCGTGGTCACGCGCCGGCTGTTCCGCACGGGAGAAAGCGAATACCTGCTGAACGGCAAACTCTGCCGCCTGCGTGACATCCAGGACATTTTCATGGGCACCGGCCTGGGGCCGGAGTCGTACGCCATCATCGAGCAGGGACGCATCGGGCAGATCCTGAGCAGCAGACCGCATGACCGCCGCGCCATCATTGAAGAGGCGGCGGGCATCACCAAGTTCAAGACCAGGAAGCGTCTGGCTGAGGCCCGGCTGGAGCAGGCGCGCGTGAACCTCTCCCGCATCAATGACATTTTTGACGAAGTCACGCGGCAGATGAACTCGCTGAAGCGGCAGGCGTCCAAGGCCGAGCGCTACGCCCGCCTGCGCGACGAGATGCGCGCGAAACTGCGCGTTGTGCTGGCCAGCAAATTTACCCAGATGGGGCGCGAAGAAGAAACACTCCACGGCGCGCTGGAAGCCGTGGCGGAAGAGATCCAGACGCGGTCCGAATGGGTCAGCGCCCGCGAGGCGGAACACTCTGAGCGCACGCAACGCGGCTATGCCATTGAGAGTGAAATCACGCGCAACCGCCAGGCCATCAACGCCCTTGCCATTGAGACGGAGCGCGCCGCCGGACGCCGGTCGGCCAACCAGGAACGCTGTGCGGAACTGGAAGCGCGGACCGCGGCGGCGGAGGCCGAACTGGAGCGCGCGCAGACAACCCTGATCTCGCTGGTTGCCGAGTTGCAGACCAACCAGCAGTTCGCCGAATCGGCGGCCGCGGAGGTAGCGGCGGCGCAGCATGAATGGCAGATGCGCCAGCAGGAAGCTCAGGAGGCCGGTGCTTCTCTTGCCGATATCGAGCGCCAGCAGGAAGCCCGCCGCCAGTCGGTGCTGGAGGTGATGGCATCGGCTTCCCAGGTGCGCAGCCAGATCACGCAGACGGAAGAAGTCATCGCGTCCATGGACCGGGAAACGCAGCGGCTGGAGCGCGAGATTGCAACGGCTCAGGTGGACATTGAAAACCTGGGCGGCAAGCGCGGGCAGTTTGCCTTTGAGTTCGAATCGATTACCCAGACCGTGAATGCGCTGGGCGAGCGCATCGGCCAGACCCGCAGCCAGATTGAGGACCAGCGAAAGCAGGAAGAAGAAGCCAAGCGGCATCTGGATTCGCTGCGCGCCGAGCACGCCACGGCCATGGGCAAGCGGAGCTCGCTGGAAGCGGTGATCAACGAGCACGGCTATTCCACGGAATCGGTCAAGCGGCTCTTCCAGTCGAACGCCATCGGCAACGGCTTTGCTCCCGTGGGCGTGCTGGCGGATTTTCTTGAAGTGGACACGCGGTATGAGAACGTGGTGGAAGAATTCCTGCGCGATGAATTGAATTACGTGGTGGTCAAGTCCTGGGACGCGGCCAATGAGGGCGTGCGTCTGCTGCAGACGGACGTGGACGGGCGCGCCACGTTCCTGGTCCATCCTGAAGACTCGCAGGCAAAATTCTCTTTTTCCGTAACGGATGCGCCGCCGCCTTCACTGCGGCCGGACGAACTGGTGTCGTTGAAAAACTGTATCCGCGTGCTGGACGGCTTCGGCCGGTCGCTGGAAGTCGTGCTGCCGAAGCTCCGCGACGGCTACATTGCTCCGGATTCAAACATCGCCAAGAGTCTGGCGCTGGAAAACCCGGACGCTTATTTCCTTTCCTCCAACGGCGAAGTCTTTCACAACGTGACTGTCACCGGAGGCAAGCAGCGCACAGAAGGCCCGCTTTCACTCAAACGGGAATTGCGCGAAGTGGTAAAGGCCTGCGGCGACCTGGAAGCGGCCATGCAGAACGAGCAGGGCCGGGTCCAGACCCTGGAGCACGAACTCAAAGAGCTCACCCGATTGCTGGGTAATCTTGAAGAAGAGCGGCGTGAAGCGGAAAAGCAGGCCCTGACTTCCGGGCACGCGCTCAAGCAGATGGAGACGGAACTGGCGCGGACGGAACAGAGGCTGAATAACTACCGGCTGGAGTTTGAGCGCACCAGGTCCGAACGCGACCAGAAAGAAACGCTGCTATCCGAGAAGAGGGAAGCGGCGGATGCGCTGGAGCAGAAGCGCCAGGCGATTGAAGATGAGATCAAGTCGGCGCAGGAGCAGCTCGCGGCTCTGAAGACGGCGCGCGACGCGGCGGCACAGACGGCGGCGGACGCCTCAGCGCGCCTGGCGGGACTGGAAGAGCGCCGCCGGGCCGCGGCGGCGGCCCTGGAAAGAATCGACACGCTCTCCACCGAGGCCTCAAGACAGGTCGAGTCCCTGCAGGGGCAGATCAGCTCGGCCGCAGCGGAGAAACAGCAGCGCGAAGCGGAAAACCTGCAGATCGCCGACCGGCTGGAAGCGCTGGCAACCGAGAAAACCGCGGCGGAAGCCACGGGAGTCCAGCTGCAGCACGAGTCCGATCAGGTGCGGGCAAGGATTGCCGAAATTGAGACGGAGATGAAGGCCGCGCGCCAGGACCTGGATGCCGCGCGCGAACGCAAGGGCGAACTGGGCCAGCAACTGGCCAAATTGCAATCCGACCTGGCGCACATGAACGAGATGTGCCTGAACGACCTGAACGTGCCTGCCGACGATCTGCGCGCAGACACGGAGATCGCCCAGGTTGAAGGCGAACAGCTCGCCGCGGAAGAAACCACATACCGGGAGATGCGCACGCGCCTGGAGAACATGGGCCCGGTCAACATGATGGCCCTTGAAGAATATAAAGAGACGGCGCAGCGCCATGAATTTCTGGAAAACCAGCGCAAGGACCTGCTGGAATCGATCGCGAACACACAGGCGACGATCCGGGAGATCGACGAGTTCTCGCGGCAGAAATTCAGGGAAGCGTTCGACCGCATCAATGAGGATTTCCAGTTCACCTTCCGCAAGCTGTTTGGCGGAGGCCAGGCCTTCATGCGGCTGACCGATGAGTTGAATATGGCGGAAAGCGGGATTGACGTGGTGGTTTCGCCTCCGGGAAAGAAACTGCAGAACGTGCTGCTGCTCTCCGGCGGCGAAAAGGCCCTGACCGCGTTGGCCCTGCTGGTCGGCATCTTCCAGTACCAGCCCAGCCCCTTCTGCATCCTGGACGAGGTGGACGCGCCGCTGGATGAGGCCAACATCGGCCGCTTTACCTCGCTGGTCCAGGAGATGTCCGCGCATACGCAGTTCATCATCATCACCCACAGCAAGAAGACCATGGCGGTTTCCCCGGTGATCTACGGCGTGACCATGCAGGAGCCGGGCGTTTCGAAAATTGTTTCCGTAAAGCTGGGGCCGGAAGAAAAACCGCAGCGCGCGTCGGCGTAAAAAAACTGCTTGCAGCTGCCGTTAATTTTTCAGTCACCGGTACTACAATTCCTGCCGAAAATCAATGCTGTGAAGTCCGCGTTTGATGCGGGTTTCACAGCAAATTTTTTTGCGGGCAAAATGACTTTACAATATATGTGCAGGTCGGCGGTTAACTGGTTCTCAACCCCGTTGACAAAATTGTCCGGGCGGCTAGAATAACGCCTCGCCTGTTCTAATTCCCATCATGAGCCCAGCAACAATAAATCGCATTCTTCTTCAGACTGATTTTCCGGAGCTCACGCTGCACGCCCGGGGCAAGGTGCGCGATCTTTACAGCCTGGACGGGCAACTTTTATTTGTGGCCACCGACCGGATTTCAGCCTTCGATTACGTTCTTGGAACCGGAATCCCGGAAAAGGGCAGGGTGCTCACGCAACTCTCTCTTTTCTGGTTTGATTTTCTGAAAGACACGGTACGCAATCATTTGATTACCGCCAAGGTCGATGACTATCCCGAACCGCTCAGGAAATATGCCGACCAGCTTCGCGGCCGGTCGATGCTGGTGACCAAGGCGCAGATGATCGACATCGAGTGTGTGGCGCGGGGATACCTCTCCGGCTCCGGATGGAAGGAGTATCAGAAGACCGGAGCGGTGTGCGGCATCAAGCTGCCCGCCGGGCTGCGCGAGTCTGACAAACTGCCGGAACCGATTTTCACGCCCGCGACGAAAGCGGTCAGCGGACACGACGAAAACATCTCCTTTGAAGAGATGTGCAAACACACGGGACGGGAGCTGGCGCAGCAACTCCGCGACCTGACCATCACGATTTACAAGAAGGCGGCCGACTATGCGGCCGGCCGCGGCATCATCATCGCGGATACAAAGTTCGAGTTCGGCCAAACGGCGCAGGGACTGGTGCTGGCTGATGAAGTCCTTACGCCTGATTCCTCCCGCTTCTGGCCGGCAGAGAAGTACGAGCCGGGCCGGGCGCAGGAATCGTATGACAAGCAATTCGTCCGCGACTATCTGGAAGCGGTCAAGTGGAACAAACAGCCTCCGGCTCCGTCTTTGCCGGATGATGTGGCTCGCAAGACAAGTGAGAAGTACATACAGGCGTACAAAGTTCTGGCGGGACGCGAACTGCCTGCAGGCTGAACCGCCGTGGGTGCATTGAACGCCCTCGACTGGCTGATCCTGCTGATCATGTTTTTTTCCGTCCTGCTGGCAACGGCGCAGGGATTTTTCTTTGAAGTGATTTCGCTGGTGGGGGCCATTGCAGGGTACCTGCTGGCGGCGTGGGGTTACGGGCGTATTGCGCCCTGGTTTCTGCAGTATGTAAAGCAACAGGCGATTGCCGATCTCGCGGCTTTCGTGACCATCTTTGTTGCGGTGGTTCTGCTGGCGGGAGCGATTGCCCGGATTGTGCGTTGGGCCGTCCGTGAAGTCGGGTTGCGTTGGGCGGACCGCGCGTTGGGCGCGGCATTCGGTCTGATACGCGGATTTGTCGTGGTGACTGCCGGGATCCTGGCGTTAACGGCGTTCGCGCCGGACGCGAGGGAACTGGCACAGTCGCAGCTGGCAGGCTATTTCACGGTGGCTAGCATCGGCGCAAGCTGGCTGGCGCCTTCTGAAATCCGCCAGAAGTTTCACGACGGCATGAACAAACTGCACAGCAAGCCCGGGCCCGGAATCACTCAGAAGTAAGCAGGCAAAAATTCTGATTGGCAGGACGGGAAAGCGAGGAACATCGTGAAGGACCAGCTCGAAGCACTTGTGGCACAGATGTATAGCAGCGGTATTCTTTACTCTGAAGCAGTGCGCGAGTTCAAGAAGCGTTTCATCATGAACGTGCTGCAGCAAAATAAAGGCAACCAGTGCAAGGCGGCGCGCGAACTGGGAATGCACCGCAACACTCTGAGCCGCACCATCACGGAACTCAATCTTGACGTCCGGCAATTCCGCGAAGGCGGCCGCCGCCCGGTGCGCAGTGAAAAACCGCTCACGCTGGAAAAGAAAGCGGCCCGCTGATTCGCAAGCGGCAGCTTATCCCGGCAATCGTGAATCCAACCGAAGGTGCCAACTTTGGCTTTTCAACCCCGTGAAGGCCGCGTCTTTTTGCGCGACGGGTTCCGCTGGGACGCGGCTGATGTTTACCTCTTCGATATCGACGGGACGCTCCTCAACAGCCGAGACTCAGTTCACTACATGGCCTTCCGCAGCGCGATGCGCCACGTCCTGGGTTTGGACGCCACCATCGATCACGTTCCGGTCCACGGCAACACGGACCCGGGCATCCTTCGCGCTGTCCTGCGCAAAGAAGGCATCAGCGATGCCGCAATCGATGTAGGCATGCCGCATCTTTTACAGCAAATATGTTCCGAGGTGGACCGCAATCGCGATCAACTGTGCCCTGAGCTTTGTCCTTCCATCATGGAACTGCTCACTTCTCTGCGTTCGCAAGGCAAATTGCTGGGCGTGGCCTCGGGCAATCTGGGCCCGCTCGGCCGGCTGAAGCTGGAAAAAGCGGGCCTCACAGAGTGGTTCTCATTCGGGGCGTTCTCCCACCCGCTTGAGCTGCGCAGAGACATCTTTCTTGAGGGTATTGAGCAGGCGCGGAGGCTGCGGGGAAGAGACGCTCAGGTCTTCGTGGTGGGGGACACGCCTGCCGACATAGAAGCGGCCGCCAGCGCCGGAGTCCCGGTGATCGCCCTGGCAACCGGAGTCTATGACTTCCCTTCGCTTCTGAAGTGTGGGCCGGAGGCCTGCTTTGCCTGCGCCACGGACCTTCTGGCGTTTTCCGTTGCGAAAACTTAGGTAATACCCTGCAAACATTGCCCGGTAAACCGTTCTCAATCAAGGTAGAATGATGGTTCCGATGAAGTGGTGCCTGGCCATCCTTACGCTTTTCCTGTGCCTTAGCTGCTTTGCGTCAGAGAAGAAGTCTCAATCCGGCGCGTCAAAGCACGACCGCAAGGCGGCAGCGGAGGAATTCAAGCAGGCCGTGGAATATAAGAAAAGCGGCGCGCTCCAGGACGCGCTGATGGCGGCCTCGCAGGCGGCGTTGCTCGATCCGTTCAACACCGAATACGCGATGGCGCGCGAACTCCTCAAGCAGCAGATTGTCCGGCAATACCTGGACCGCGGCAACCGACTGGCCGAATCGCACAACAACGAAGCTGCAGCGGCCGAGTTCCGCAAGGCCCTGGCCATCAATCCCCATGATTCCTACGTGCTGCAGAGATTGCACGACGTGTCCCCTCCGGAAGATCCGTACAAAAAGCACACGTTGGAATTACTGGCATCCGTGGACCAGATCAACCTGCAGCCCAAGCCGGGGAAGAAAGACCTTCATCTCCAGGGCAACGCGCGGATGGTGTACGCGCAAATCGGCAAGGCTTTCGGGATCGTGATGGAGTTTGACCAGGCGCTGAGCAGCCGGCCCACAAGGTTCGATCTTCACGACGTGGATTTCTATACCGCGACCGCGATCGCGGCAAAGATGTTCAAGACCTTCTGGGCGCCCATCTCCAACGACGAAGTCATTGTCGCCCGGGACACACTCGCAAAGCGCCGCGCCTACGAGCGCATGTCCGTGCGCACTTTTTACGTGAACAATGCGGCTTTGGCCAAAGATCTTAATGACCTTGTGAACCTGATGCGGGTCGTCTTTGAGGCCAAGTACGTCAGCGTGCACAAGGCGAAAAACACGATTACCATTCGAGCGCCAAGGGAAAAGGTGGAAGCCATCGCCAGCCTGGTCGACAACCTTATGGACGCAAAACCGGAATTTCTGCTCGAAATACGGGCGATGGAGTTTGACGCGGACGTGGCGCGCAAGTACGGTTTGAACCTTCCCAACGACTTTACGATTTTCAATGTTCCGTCAGAAATCAGGCGGGTCCTTGGCGCCGACGCCCAGCCGATCATCGATCAGCTGAACCAGACGGGTACGATTGATCCCAGCACGATTGATCCCGCCAAGCTGCAAAATCTGCTGAATTCCCCGCTGGTCCAGCCGTTCATCCTCTTTGGAAAAGGCAACGGGCTGACTGGCGTTACCATCGGGCCCGTCAGCGGCACGCTGTCTTACAATAAGTCCTATACGATCAGTCTGGAAGATATGACGCTGCACGCGATTGACGGCGAAAAGGCGATCTTCCGCAATGGCACCAAGTTCCCCATCGTGAACAGCTTTTTCACGACAGTGGCCAGCAGCAACACCGGCCAGGCAGTCCTCGGCAACGCGCCGCAATTCCAGTACGTGGACCTGGGCGTTACGTTGAAAACCACGCCGCACTACCTCTCCGGCGGATCGGTCAAGCTTGACCTGGACCTGGAAATCAGCGGCCTGGGTAACGTCAGCTTCAACGGCGTTCCGGAACTGACCAGCCGCTCCTTTAAAGGCAACATCACCGTGCGGGACGGCGAACCTTCCGTGATTGCGGGCCTGATCACGGACCAGGAGGCTCATTCAACCAAGGGCTATCCCGGGATCGGGCTATTGCCGGCGGCAAGCTCCGTGCTGAACCAGAATTCCAGCGATCGTCCGCACAATGAAATCCTGATTGTGATTACACCGCACGTTGTAAGCAGGCCGTTCCACAACAAAGGAACGGACACCCTCTGGGACCTGGGCCAATAGAGCCGCTACTTTCCCGCGTGATCGATTTCAAACTGCACCAGCGCCTTCAACTGGTCGTACGGGATGCTGGCGATGGCCGCAACTCTGCGACCGTTGATGAAGACTGTGGGAGTCTCGTTGACGTCCAGCGATTGCCCCAGTTGCAGTGATTTGTTGACGCGGCTTTCCGTTTCCGGAGCCGCGGCGCAGGTGGCGATTTTTCCGGCATCGAGCCCGGCGCCGGTAGCCAGTTCCTTCAGCTTGTCATCCGCCGTGACCGCGGCAATGCTGCCCTGATTGTCAAAGATGGCGTCGACGAATTTCCAGAAAGCCGCCTTGTCTTCCCGCCCGGCGCAATCGGCGTATGCAGCCGCCTTTTTGGCCCAGGGGTGC
>OBLQ010000500.1_pt1 | contig 14956 bp, 13 predicted proteins | sample 1519881 | NCBI WGS metagenome assembly OBLQ01 (sample SAMN01911456, study PRJEB22533) | soil metagenome | biome: Soil | place: Malaysia | collected 2012-04-30 | depth DG_metagenome m | reverse complement strand
TGCTGGCACCGGCCGGTGCCAGCAACGTGCCCCTGCCTTTCGCGCCTTCGGCGCGGTGCCCCGGCGCACTGCCACCACCCTCGAGACGTGACAGCAACGTGCGCACGTCCGTCTGGCGGTCGAGCAGCGTGAGATCAACCAGCACGCTCTCGAAGTAGATGCGCGGATCGGTCGATGACTTGAGACGAGCGGATGCATTGCACAACCGTTCCACCACGGTCACCAGATCGGCCAGCTCATAGCGCGCCAGACTGGCGCGCAGATGCTCGACTTCCCCCTGCGAACGGAACAACAGCGACGAGAGGTCGCCCGGGACGCTGAGAATCATCAGGTCGCGGTAGCCCTCGAGCAGCGACGAGAGCAGGTCGTTGAGATCGACGCCCTCGTTGATGGCGGTGTCGAGCAGCCGCAGCGGCGCGGTAGGATCACCGGAGGCAATGGCATCCACCAGCGCGAGCACCTTCTCCTGATCGATCAGGCCCAGTATGCCGCGCACCGCGGCGGCCGTGACGGCCCCGCCCGACGCGGTGATGCACTGGTCGAGCAGACTGGTGCCGTCGCGCATGCTCCCGTCGGCCTTGCGCGCCAGCAGGCGCAGCGCATCGGCGTCGGACTTCACCTTTTCGCTCTTGCAGATCACTTCCAGGCGGCCCGCAATTTCCGCGTTTTCCAGACGCTTGAAATGATGGCGCTGGCAACGCGACTTGATGGTATCGGGAATCTTCTGGGGCGCGGTGGTGGCGAAGATGAAGTAGACGTGTGCCGGCGGCTCTTCCAGCGTCTTCAGAAGCGCGTTGAAGGCGTGTGTCGAGAGCATGTGCACTTCGTCGATCACATACACCTTGTTCCTGCTCTGGCTGGGAGCGAAGCCGATGCTCTCCTGCAGCTCGCGCACACTCTCCACACCGGTGTGCGACGCGCCGTCGATCTCCATCACGTCGAGGTGGGTTCCCTTGAGCACCGCGAGGCAGGAATCGCATTTGTTGCAGGGATTGCCGTCCTTGACCTTCTCACAGTTGACGACGCGCGCCAGGATGCGCGCGGTGCTGGTCTTGCCGCAGCCGCGCGGGCCCGAGAACAGATACGCGTGCGAGACACGTCCCGTCTCGACCGCTTTCTTGAGCGTGCGCGAGATGTGCTCCTGCCCCACCACGTCGTCGAAGGTGAGCGGTCTCCACTTTCTTGCGAGCACTTCGTAGCTCATCGTGTTCCCCTCCTCCTCGCCGGAATGTTCGCGCCCGCGAGAGGCGGCCAGGCTGAGCCACGTCACATGGCCCGGCCCACTTACCGCTGCTACCTTCCGGTCCTGACGGGATTCGTGGCGGGGCATTGCGTGGGACCCGGCCGCCACTCGCGCGCGCGACGATCGCGTCTATCCTAATCGTCCCGCGCTGTTCATGCAGAAAGAAAAATGGTGGAGATGAGCGGATTCGAACCGCCGACCTCCTCGTTGCGAACGAGGCGCTCTCCCAACTGAGCTACATCCCCACCGTATGACGGTGCCGGCCCCGGGGGGCCGAAATCTATGATTATGAGAATGGCGGAGAGAGAGGGATTCGAACCCTCGGAACGCTTGCGCGCTCAACGGTTTTCGAGACCGCCCCATTCGACCGCTCTGGCATCTCTCCGGCGGCATACTACCCTATCGCCGGAGGAGAAGGCAAGCGCGTAAACTACCGCACCTTAATGGGGATAGGACGTTGGTCCTCCCCGATCGCCACCATGGAAAACAGGCCCGTGACGGCGTGGGTCCGGTCCGATGTCAGCATGTGCTCGATGAACACATCCACCCTCACTTTGAGGCTGGTCGTGCCCAGATGCTCCACCCGGCCCACCAGTTCGACGATGCTGCGCGAGGGAATGGGATGTTTGAAATCGGTGCGATCGATGGACACCGTCACAAAGGGACAACGTCCAAAGCGCGCCGCCGTGATGAACGCAATCTCGTCCATCCACGAGAGCAGAATGCCGCCGAACAGCGTGTCGTAGATGTTGGTCGTCCCCGGCGCCACCACCTTGGCGATCCGCGTCTCGGATTCCTCGACGCGCTGCGCCAGGGCGCCACGGGTCAGGTCACGCTCCATCTGCCTCCCACGCCGCGCGGCGCATCTCGATCTCGTCCACCACCGCCCACTGTTCTTCGGGACTCATGTCTTCCCAGGCCTCGATTTCGTCCAGTGTGCGCATACAACCGACGCACATACCAGCGGCTCGGTCAACGACACAGACGTCGGTACAGGGTGAAGGCGGAGGATTGCGGCGGTCCTGGCGCATGGCTTTCTCATTTTACGTGATCGGCGCGGACCGCGCAAAGCCCTCTGAAACCTCGCGCGCAATCTGGAAGGAACGCTCGCAGGTGGCGGGGCTCGAGCCCGCCAGCCCGCATGAGGCCGTGATCAGTGACCGGGCGGCGATCCGGTCGGCGGCGCCGCTCTCGGCGCCGGCCAGTGTCGCCACCGCGCTCTGCCAGCGTTCGACAATCGCGTCCGCGTGCACGCCCGCCAGATCGTCGAGCGTGGGAACCCACCCCCAGGCCAGGTAGCCACCGGCGTCCACGAAAGACCGCGCGTCGGGATCGGCCGCAAATACCGCCCCGCCATGGTGGGCGTCGAAGGAAAAGAGGTCGGCCTCGATCTCGCACAACACCGCCGTGGGAATTTCGTCGCAGCAATGGATCCCCACCAGCACGCCCGGACGCCGCACACGCAGGATCACCGAGCGGAGAACCTCGACGATGGCGTCACGCCGCAACGGATTCTGGCGCAGGGCCATGCCCAGATAGGCCTCGTCGAGCACCAGAATCACCGCCGGCGAACACGCGAGCAGCGCATCCACCTGCCAGCGCGCGAGACGCACGATGTAGTCGGCGATCGCCGGCCGGAAGCCGGGATGATCGATGAATGCGGTGCCATCGCTCACCAGCGAGCAGGCGGTGGTCACCGGACCCATCATCTGTCCCTTCACCGCGCGTGCCCCCGCAAACGCGCCCTGCCGGGACGCCTCCACGAAGGCGAAGAATCCGGCTGCATGCGACGGATCAAACGCGGCGTCACCCTTTTCGATGGCATCGAAGAAGCGGGACGCGCGGTCCGCGCTGATTCCGAAGGAGTACTCGCCGCGCAGCGGCGTCAGGTGCCGCATGTGGGCCCCGAACGTCTGCGGCAGCATGGCCTCACGCGGCGACATGCGGCGCAGCTGGGGCCAGAACGGCACCTGCGGGCACCAGCGGGCGATGAATTCGAGGGCGGGTTCGGTGGCCGGAAACGGAAGGCTGCCCACACCCGTCACCGCACCGTCGGCACACAGCCACGGCGTGTCGGCGCGGGACATCGCATTGCGGGGAGCGATCGGCATGGTCGGCCTGGCTACGTTTCCTGTTGAGTGGTGATGGCGGAGAGAGAGGGATTCGAACCCTCGAAGCGGTTTCCCGCTTACACGCTTTCCAAGCGTGCTCCTTAAGCCACTCGGACATCTCTCCGCCGGATCATGTGGCTGTGCGGCGCTGCGCAAAGAACTTCTGCATCAATTCGCGGCAGGCCTCTTCTTCCACACCACCGATCACCGCGATGCGCTGCATCAGGCGCGGCTCGTCGGGAATGGAGAAGATACTGCCGCACGCACCCGTGCGCGGTTCGCGCGCACCGAACACCACGCGCGGGATTCGCGCCAGAATTACCGCGCCGATACACATCACGCACGGTTCGACGGTGCAATACAGGACGGCCTGTTCCAGGCCGTGGACGCCGACCGACTTCGTTGCCTCCCACAGCGCGCGCATTTCCGCGTGCTCGAAGGGCTGGCCGGAGCGTTCGGTGTGATTGTGCCCGCGTCCGATGATGCTTCCGTCGCTCACGATCACGGCGCCCACCGGCACCTCGCCGTCGCGAAAGGCGGCGTCGGCTTCCTCCAGCGCCGAGCGCATCCAGCGGACATCGCGGTCCTGGCTCAAGACAATCAGCGCGCCGGCAGACCGCTCACCAGCGACGCCGCCACCTTCGCGGCCACGTCCTCGAACGGCGGCGCGCGGTGGGTCTTGGCGCCCATGTCGGCCCGAATCACGCCCGTCCCGCTGGTCACCATCTGGCGGTCGGCGGCCTCGCTGCTGGCCCCTTCAAGGTAATCCTCGTCGGTGCACCGGAAGAGCACGCTGCCATCGGTGGCGCTCACGATGGTGATGGTCGCGCCCACGTAGGTGGCGGGGGTCCCGGTTTCGCGCGCATCCAGCTCGTCTTTCTGCCACAGGTCCACCACCGGGATCAGGAACGCGTCGCACTGCAGCTCTTTGGCCAGCGGCGTCAGAAATGTCATGTCGGGTTTGTCCGTGCCCGCGTAATCCCGCAGGAACTTGTTGTACGCATCCATCGACGACGTCTTCTGGATGGTGTACTCGATGGTCGTGGTCGCGATGAATTTGTAGTCCGTGCGCGTCTGCAGCTCGTTCACAAGATACTTCCCCATGATCTGGGGAGCGAGGTTGTCGGGATCGTCTGCCTGTGCCAGCGAGCTCGCGCAATCCATCACGGCGATCTTCTCAACCACCTTGTGCCCGGACGCGTTGGTCTTGCTGAAGCGCGGATCGACAAAGACATTGACCGGATGCTCGCGCTGGCATGCCAGCAACACCAGCCCCAGCCCGATCATCGCCAGTCGTTTTCGCATTGCAGTACTCCTCCCGTCAGGCCATCACCGTGTAAGCCCGAACAGCGTAATGGCGCCGGGCCCGCCCTGTCAACCGCACCGCGTCCTTTTGACACCGTCATGCGCCTGCGCGTACACTCGCGGGCGTGACCACCGCGACATCCGATTCGCGCCGCATGCTGCTGCTCGGCGACGCGCGACAGGTGCACCTGCAACGGTGGGGTGCATACTTCGCGGGTCACGGTTACGATGTGCTGACGGTTTCACTGGAGACCGCGGCCGAATTTCCCACCCGCTACGTCCATCTGCCGGTGCCCGGTTTTCTTCCCGACGCCCTGCGCTACCCGCTGGCATGCCCGGCGCTGAAGCGCATCATGCGCCGCTTCCGCCCCTCCGTGATCAGCGCGCACTTCGTGCCCAACTACGGGCTGATGGCGGCGCTCGTGGCCGGCGCGCCCTGGGTGCTGAGCGCGTGGGGCAGCGACATCATGACGCTGCCGGAACGCAGCCGCTTCCACGGCTGGCGCACACGCTTCGTGCTCGACCGCGCCCCGTGGGTCACCTCCGACGCCGACGTGTTGACCGAGAAGATCCGCGGGCTGGGTGTGCCCGCCGAACACATTCTGACGTTTCCCTACGGCGTCGACACCTCGCAGTTCGTACCCGGGGCTCCGGCACCGCAACCCGGCCCGCTGGTGCTCTCCAACCGCAAGCTGGAAACACTCTATCGCGTGGACGTCGCCATCGACGCGTTTTCCGCCGTCCTCGAAGCGCTTCCCGACGCCGCGCTCACGGTGGCCGGCGGGGGCGCCGAGCACGACCGGCTGGTGCAGCGCGCGGACAGCAGCACGGGCGCATCGCATGTTCGTTTCGTGGGCGCAGTCGATCACACCCACATGCCGGTGCTGTTGCGCGAACACCACATCTACGTGTCCACGTCGCCCCACGACACCACCTCGGTGTCCCTGCTCGAGGCCATGGCGGTGGGCCTGTTCCCCGTGGTCACCGACATCCCCGCCAATCGCGAATGGATCGTGGACGGCGAAAACGGCCGTCTGGTTCCCCCCGGCGAGGCCACGCGGCTGGCGGTGGCGATCATCGATGCATGGCGCGACTCGGGGCTCCGGGAACGCGCACGCCGGCGCAACGCCGAAATCATCGCGACGCGCGCGCGCTGGGAGGAGTCCATGCGACCCGTGCGCGACCTGTTCGACCGGCTGAGTGCGCGCGATTGAATGCGCTGACGCGCGGCTTGACACAACACCACGTTTGCGAAAGACTGGCAGCATGATTGCACGTCAACGAATCGGATGGTTTCTGGTGGTGGCGGGTGCCGGGTTGCTGGCCGCGTCGGGCATGACCTGGAACCGGCATGCGCCGCACCTGCGGGAAATGCGCACGCAGAATGACATGCTCGCCGATTCGGTCAAGAATGTGCACGCTGCCCTGATCCACCAGAGCCTGCTGCTGCGGGGCCTGCAGGAAAATACCAGCAGCATCCCCGACACCGTACGCCGCTACGGCGCCGGCCAGATGATGGAAGCAGGACAGGCCTACAGCAAGGCCATCCGGAAACTCGAGATGCAGGAGCGGGATCTCAATCTGCAGATCAGCGCGCTCGAACGCGATACCGAGCGCGAGCAGCACGCCGCGCGCTCCGCCACCACCGTGCCGGGAGCGGCGGGCCTGCTGGTGCTCATCGTCGGCGCCGCGATGGCGCTGGTACCCGCACGGCGGGTTGGCGCTTGACGACCCTCTGCCCCCCGACTATCCTTCGCTGACCCAATTCTGCTTCGCCGGGCCGCGCGAGCAGGCATCCTGATACAGGCGTACTGGAAGGAGCACGCTGCATGACGTACGTAGTCACGGGCAATTGTCAGAGGTGTCGTTTCACCGATTGTGTGGTGGTGTGTCCGGTGGACTGCTTCCACGGCGACGCCGAAATGCTCTACATCGATCCCGATTCGTGCATCGATTGCGATGCTTGCGCGCCCGAATGCCCCGTCGAGGCCATCTTCCCGCTCGAGGACGTTCCCGACGACCAGAAGGAATGGATTCAGATCAACGCGGAGCGCGCGTCGGCCAGTCCGCTGGTCACCGACAAGCAGCCGGCGCTGCCTACCGCGGAAGCGCGCAAAAAGGAACTCGGCTTTTAGGGCGTTCGCCCGGCCGTCACGTGTGAAAAGGGCTCCGGTCATCCGACCGGAGCCCTTCGTGTTTGTGCAGCCTCGTTCTCTAAGGACCGGACGAGCACGCGTTCGCGCATGCGCGCTGCCGCGTCCGCTAGCTCTGCTTGGGCTTGTCGCGCAGCAGATCCTTGCGCTTGAGGTGAATGCTGTCGAAGCTGTTGGCCGAGATCACGTAGTACCAGTGGGCAAAGCGGCCGTTGAGATCGTCCACGCGCTTCCTGGCCGCATCGATGGCCTTGGCGTCCTTGAGCTCGGGGTCGACCGCGGTGGTGATCATGAGGTAGCGGTTCTCGCCGGTCTGGCCGGGCTTGTGCGTCTCCGTCGAGTCGCCCGCGCTCACTGCCGTACCCTGGCCGAAGGCCACCTCGCCAAACCGCAGGGTGTACAGCACGCCGTCTTTGGTGTGCACCTGCAGTTCGCCCTCGTTGGACACCAGCCGCCCATCACGTGCAAAGTAGAAGCCGTGGTCCTGGAGTGACATCAGGTCCGACTGCGTGATGGAAATGCCGCCGGTGGCGCGCGTCAGCGACGCGGTAAGTCCGTCCGGCTTGGGGCGAACGCCCTCGATGGACAACTGGTCCACGGCGCTCACCAGGTTGTTCATCTTGTAGGTGTCGACTTCCTTCCCCGCGGGCAGGCCCGCCATCTTCCAGGTGTCGCCATCCTTGGACAACGTCACTTCGTCGCGCTGGTCGAGACGTCCCGTCTGTTCGTCAATGGAGTAATCCTTCAGCAGGACACGGTCGATTTCGTCCTTCTCGATCTGCGTGAGATCGGGATCGATCCAGTCCTTGAACTTGGTCGAGATATCCAGGTTGAGACGCGTGCCGTACACGCGCTTCTGACCGGGCACGCGCACCAGGCGGAATCCATCGCGTCCCTCGAAGGCCTTGCCGATGATGAGGTCGGCCAGCACCACGCCGTTTTCACCCTTGATGGTGACGCGGCGTCCGCGCCCCGTGACCGCCTGGGAACCGGTGTCGAGCGGATCGATCACACCGCACGCGGCGTAATCGGCCACGTTGTCGGTGCGGAAGTCATCCTTGGTGAGCCCGATCAGTCCGGCCGCGGTCTTGGCCAGACGGTCCTTGCCGTCGGCGGGATAGTCGTGGTGCGAGGGAATGGTCCAGCGTCCGTTTTCGAACGTCACCTTGAACGGTACCGCCTGGCCCGTGTTCTCGTCCCAGTCCACCACTTCCAGCGAACGCGCCGCGTTGGGGTCGGTGAAGTCGGGAAAGAACTGCTGGCCCTGGTCGAAGAAGGCCTGCGGCAGCTTCTGGCGCGGTGCGGTGACGAATGCCAGACCACACAGCACAATCGCGGCCGCCACGTAATAGATGGTTCTGCGTGTTTCCGTCATGGGTTCCTCCGCCTACCCGCGCAGGCGACGAAGCGCCGCCGCGCCCTCGCGCTCGCGGCGCTGGCGTCGCATGAAGATCATGATGCCGATTACGAACACCGGAATCGGCGGCAGCAATCCCGCCAGCGTCTTGATGCCGCTCTGAATGCGCCGCACCTGCGATTCCATCTCTTCCTTGCTGCGATCGATCTTGGCGTCACGGTCGGCCTCGATGGCGGTCTTGGACGCCTCGAAGCGCCGGTTCTCCGCTTCCTGCAGATTGCGCGCCATGATCTGCTTGGTGGTCGCGTCGAGGTCGGTGCGGTTCTGGACCTCGGCCACCTTGGCGTCCAGACGCTGCTGCGCCTCCGCCAGCGCCGACTGCGCTTCCGTGCGCGCCTGCTGTTCTTCCTTGGCGCGCTTCTCCGAATACGCGCGCGTGCGCGCCTCCACCGTCGTCAGGGTGCGGTACTGCACGCGACGGCGGCGCAGATCGATGAAGGAATCGTCTCCCGCCAGCACGTCGACGCAGTTGAGGAAGAACGATACATTGTCGAAGTTCAGATTCTCCATGCCGCGCCGGCGAATCTCGAAGAACTGGTCGGATATGAAATCCATATCCGAGATGAAAATGATGTTGGCCTTGGTGGTGTCACCGTCAGCCACGCTCTGTCCGCTGACGTGCGCGGCGATGACGTAGTCGGCGCCGGTCGCATAACGCGGCCCCTGATACGGCACCAGCTGGATGCCGAAGAAGCTCTTCTGCACCACCTGGCTGTAGTCGGTGGTGCCGGCCTCGGTGCTGGTGCGGATCAGCGGCTCGAAGTTGAACTTGGAATCACCGATCTTGGTGATCGATCCCGGGAACAGGAATACCAGTTCCTGCAGCCCGCGCGAGGCCGGGTCGGTCTCGTTGAACGACTCGGGATTCTGGTTGCCGCGTCCCACGAACACCACTTCCGGCGGCAGGTTGGCCAGTTCGGGATGCGGGTTGAAGCGGTCCCAGATGATCTGCGTCTTGTTCCACAGAATGCCGTAGGCGCTCAGGAAGGTGTTGATGCCCCCCTTGGGCTTGGGCTGCGGCCCGCGGTTGCGCATGAACGGGTTCACGTCGGCCCCGCTTTCCTCGTTGGGCGCGAGTCCCACGTTGAACACCGGCACGGGGTCGTCGATCAGAAGCGCGGGCGTGCCGTGCGAGATGCACGTCTGCACGTGGTTCATTTCTTCCTGCGAGAGCGTGGACGGCATGGCCACCACCAGCGCGTCCACCTTTTCGGTGATGGAGTCGCTGGGAGCAATCTGCACCACGTCGTACTGTTTCTGCAGCTCGGACACCACCGGCCACGCCGGCGTGCTCTGGAAGGTGTTGAAGTCGAGCCCGCCCATCAGGCGCACCTGCGTGGTCACGAGTCCGATCTTCTTGCGATGGGTCTGCGACACCACCCGGATGCTGCGCGCAATTTCGTACTCCGCGGGCAACCCGCGGTCGAAGAACGAAATCACATCCTCCTGTCCGCCGCAGGTGAAGGCCACGCCCAGGAAGATCTTCTTCACGCTGGCCGAGGTGCCCGCGGTTTCGGGCACGTCGACGGGCTGAATGCCGAACTTGTCGCGCGCGTCGCGCGCGTCTTTGGTGTAGGGCTCGGTGTCCTTGATGATCAGGTGCACGCGCTTGCCGCCCGCCGCGTCGAATTCGCGCAGGAACGACAGAATGTTTTCGCGCGTCTGCACGTAGTCGCGCGGCACGTCCTTGCTGATGTAGGCCTGGATGAACACGGGGCGGTCGGGTGAGATCTCGCGCACCAGCTTCTTGCTCTCCGCGGACAGCGTGTGCAGGTGCCCCGCGGTCATGTCCACGCGGATCCCCGCGCGCGCCACCATCACCTGCAGCGCCACCAGCCCCACCACCAGCGCCAGCGCGCGCACACCGAACTGCAGCCCCATGCGGCGTCCGGCGGCGGTCACCGGCCAGTGGCGGCGTCCCACCAGCACCACGTTGAGATACAGCATCACGGCGGTGATGCCGACGAAGTAGATCAGCGCCTGCAGCGTGGCCACGCCGCGCGCGAAATCGCTGAAGGCGTCGAAGGCCGCCACACGCGCGCCCAGATCCTGTCCCGCGCTGCCGAACACGCCCAGGATGCGTTCCGCGTACACGAAGAAGGCGCAGAACAGCGCGCCCAGAATGAACGAGACCGTGGAGTTTGCGGTCAGGAGCGACGCGAACATGCCCACCGAGATGAAGGTGGCGCCGATCAGCCAGTAGCCGATGTAGTTGGAGAACATCAGCCCCAGATCGGGATGGCCCAGCCAGAACAGCACCAGCAGGTGGCTCAGCGACAGCACCACCGCGCCCGTGTACACGCCCAGCGTCGAGAAATACTTGCCCAGCACCACCTCGATGTCGGTGGCGGGAAGCGTCAGCAACAGTTCTTCGGTTCCCTGTTTGCGTTCTTCCGACCACACGCCCATGGTGATGGCGGGCACGAAGAAGAGCAGCAGATACGGGAAGACGTCGTCGAGCTGCGCCAGGTTGGCCAGGTTGTTGAGAAAGAAGCGGTCCTGCCAGAACGCCGCCGCGGCGCTCAGGAAGATGAACAGCGTGATGAAGACGTAGCCGGTCGGATTGGAGAAATACAGGCGCAGGTCGCGGCGAAGAATCGCCCGCACCACCACCCAGTTGATCTTTTTCATGCGCGGCCTCCCGTGCGCGCGCCCTGCGAACCGGTCAGGCGGTGGAAGTTCTGCTCCAGCGTTCCGCCTTCACGCAGTGTTGCGGGCGGACCGTCCAGCACCAGCCGTCCCTCATTCACCAGGATGACGCGGTCGGCCACCGCTTCGACTTCCTGCAGGATGTGCGTCGATATCAGAATGGTCTTGGTCCGGCCGAGAACGCGGATGTTCTCGCGGAAATCGCGGATCTGGTTGGGATCGAGGCCCGCCGTGGGCTCGTCCATGATGAGCACCGCGGGGTCGTGCAGCAGGGCCTGAGCCAGGCCCACGCGCTGGCGGTAACCGCGCGAGAGCTTGCCGATCGGCTTCTCCACCACGCCCTCGAGCGCGCATTGCGTCACCACGGCGTCGACGCGGGCGTTGAGGCGGGCGGGGTCGAGCTGGCGCGCCTCGCCGAAGAAGCGCAGGAGCTCGAGCGGCGTCATGTCATTATAGAGCGGACCGTTCTCCGGCAGGTATCCCAGCTGGCGCGCGCCCTCCAGGCGCTGCGTCGTCATGTCGAACCCCGCAATCCGCGCGGCGCCCTCGCTGGCGGCCAGATAGCCGGCCAGGATCTTCATCGTGGTCGACTTGCCGGCGCCGTTGGGCCCCAGAAAGGAGACAATCTGCCCCTCGGGAATTGAAAATGTGATGTCCTTGATGGCAACGAAAGGCCCGTAGTACTTCGAGAGCCCCGCCGCCTCGATCATGATGCGACGTGACGCGTCCGCCATCGCAACACCTCGGCTTTGCTGGTATTTCAGGAAAGGGTTACAAACGGATGTGCCGTCTTATACATGCACCCCGGTCCCGTGTTCCACGTCCGGGGGTAAAACCGCAAAACGGGGGGAATGTTAGCCAAGTGGGCCCGGGCTGGCAATCCCCTTTCCACCGGGCGCGTTACGGCCGGACCCGGACGCCCCGGTCGGACGGAGATCCTATGCGGGGTCGCCGGCCCGCGGGCGCATGCCCACGCCGGGCCCATCCCACAGCGTGAGCACAGGCCCGCGGTAGGTGTAGCCGCCCTCGAGCGGGTCGTGCGCCATGAGCAGCGGCGTGTCCAGATCCAGGTGGTCGATCCAGCCCGTGGCCAGCACCAGCGACCACGAGAAGGACATGGCGAGGCGGGATTCCATCATCCCGCCGATCATGAGCGAAAGACCCGCGGCCCGGGCGGCCCGGGCCACCGCCATCGTGTCCGCGAGGCCCGTCTTCATGATCTTCAGGTTGATACAGTCCGCGGCCCGCGCGGAAATCACCCGGTGGGCGTCCTCCAGCGTGAACACGGATTCGTCGGCGGCGATGGGAACGGGAGAATCCGCGCGCAGGGCGGCCATGCCGTCCAGGTCGTCGCGCGCCAGAGGCTGCTCGATGAGACGAATGCGCCGCGACAGCGGCGCCACCGCGCGCAGGAACGCCCGCGCCGCCGTCTCGTCGAACCCCTGGTTTGCATCCAGAATGAAGTCCACGTCGGCGTGCCGTCCCGCCAGCCGTTCCACCCGCTTCACATCCGCGTCAAGATCACCGCCCACCTTCATCTTGAAAACCCGGAAACCGCGCGCGTGCCACTGCGCGGCCAGTTGATCCACACGCCCCGCATCGAGAATCGGCAGTGTGATATCGGTTTCGTGCTCGCGCGGCGCCGGAGCGTCGCCCAGCCCGCGCCAGTGCTCGAAGAGACGCTCGCCGCGCGCGCGCGCCAGCGCATCCACCAGCGCACACTCGATGCCGCAGCGCGCCGCCGGTTGTGACGGGGCGGCCTCACGCATGCGCACCGCGATGGATTCCCAGTCGGCGCAGGATTCGCCCGCGAGCGGCGACGCCAGCGTGCGCGCGGCGGCCACACTTCCCGCCCGCGTTTCGCCGGTGAGCGCGGTAAAGGGCGCGATTTCTCCGAATCCTTCCCCACCGCCGGCCAGGCGCACGCGCACGAATGCCAGTTCCGCCGTGGACACCGCTCCGCGCGAAATCACAAACGGATCCGACAGCGCGACATCCACCGGCCACACGTCGATCGACGCAATATGCAGACGTGTATTAATGGACATGGGCGGCGGGGCTACCCTGTTTCTGATGAGCAAAGGGGTTCTGTTGTGTCACACGCGGGTGGCGCCGGACGGGGCCCCCGGCAATGAGCGCCGCGAAATTGGTCCGGGGTGGCCGGTGACAGGCCCCGCGGTGCATGCAGAATCACTTGCGAAAAATTCTCCCGAATTCTTCGGCCAGTTCAAAGGATGCATCCACCGAGCGCGGATTGCGCGAGTCCAGGTACTCCACGTTGACACCCAGTTGTTTCTCCGGGAAACCGATTTCGCGTGCGAACGACGAGATGCGTTCCCACACGCCGATCAGGCTCGAAATCGACGCTTCGCGCATGCTGCGCGCGCCCTTGAGCATGCGCTCCACATCGCGCGGCATGTAGACGCCCAGCACCTTCTTGGCAAAGGTGATGTCCTCGGCCACGACGAACGGCGAGAAGGTCAGAAACACCTTCGGACACGCCGCGGCGCCCAGACGCTGCACCAGGTCGAGCAGCAGGCAACACATCCACTCGCTCTCATACAGGATCTGCGTGCTGAAGAACTTGAACCCGTGGTCTTCGATCTTCTCCACCACGCGGTCGACTTCGTCCTCGGAAGCGGGGCGCGCCACGAACTGGCGGCGCCGTGTGGGGATGATGATGCCGCCGCAGTTGAACCCGCGCGCCACCGCGAGGTCCGCGGCGGAGGCCACCGTCATGGCCTGCTGCGGATAGGCCTTGTTGCTCGAATCGCTGCCCACGATGAAGATGTCGTGGCACCCGATGGCGGCCGCGCGCTCCAGCCAGCGCTCCATCTCGGGCAGCGAACAGGCCACCACCACCTTGTACAGGCTCAGCGGCTTCTCGGTGAGCTCCCGGATCCACTGCGCGAATTCGTCGTTGGGAACGCGCTCGCGCTCGCGCTGGAACTCCCCTTCGTCCTGCAGATCGGGAATGCTCACCCCGTGGAAGGAGTTGTAGCAGGCGAAGCTCTGGCGCAGAACAGCGTACGCCTTGTCGCGGTCAGCCAGCGGGGGCGGACACGCTTCCAGGATTACGCGCACATGTTCGTTCGAAGACTTGATCATTGCGGCCCCACGCCGCCGGAACCGGTCCGGTCCAGGGGTTGAAAATCCAAGCGGAAGTCGCGCGAATACTAATTCACACACACCCCGCGCGCAATGCGTAAAGCGCCCCGCCGGGCCCCGACAGGCGGGGTTGACGGGGCGCTCCCGCATCCTCTACGATAGCGGGCTCCAAATATTCCGGCCCGGTGCGAAGGTAGCTCAGTTGGTAGAGCAAGGGACTGAAAATCCCTGTGTCGGCGGTTCAATTCCGTCCCTTCGCACCATTTTCTTTTCAGACTTCCGCCCCTTCCGGCCTCGGGCCGGGCGCCCCGTCACAGCGTCGGCATCGGCTCCAGCAGCTGCGTCATCCGGTCGAGCAGCGCCTCCAGATCGAAGGGCTTGTACAGACAGGCGTCCGCCTTCGACCACGTGGCCACGAACTCCTCGCGGATGGCGTTGTCCAGCTTGCGCGCCGTGATCAGCATGATCTTGAAGGGCGTCACGTCGCCGCGTGCGATGTCGTCCTTGAGCACGCGCGACACTTCGTAGCCGTTGCGGCCGGGAAGCATCACGTCGAGCAGCACCAGCGCATAGCCTCCGGCGCGCGCCTTCTTGAGCGCGGTCTCGCCGTCGTACGCCACATCGACGTCGAATCCGCGCAGTTCCAGACTGTATTTGACCGTATCGACAATGTCGCGCTCGTCATCGACGAGCAGCACGCGCACAGCGTCCATGATTGGCTCCTTCACTCGCGCACGGCCTGCAGGCCGGCCCCGGCGCGGACCACCCGCGCCCCGTCGCGTTCCAGAATGCCGGCCGAGGCGGCGCGCAACGCTCCCGGGAACGTCATGCCGTCATCGACGCGGCTCGCTTCGATCACCACCGAGATGCCACCGCGTCCCGAGTAGCGCACGGTGGGCGGATGTTCGAGCAGAAGATCGTGCTGATGCGTGACCGCCAGCGCCAGCCCGTCGCGCAGCGCCCACACCAG
>OBLQ010000498.1_pt1 | contig 14971 bp, 9 predicted proteins | sample 1519881 | NCBI WGS metagenome assembly OBLQ01 (sample SAMN01911456, study PRJEB22533) | soil metagenome | biome: Soil | place: Malaysia | collected 2012-04-30 | depth DG_metagenome m | reverse complement strand
TGCCGGTGACCTTTCCCATCCTGATCTCGACCACCATCGCCCGCCTGCTGGAATCGCCTGAGGATCAGGCAGAACCGCCCGCCCCCGAGAGAGGCTTGAAAGAGCTGATCGAAAGTGGCGAAGAAGCGGGGCTGATCGAAAAGGCCGAACGCGAGTTGCTGCAATCGGTGGTGGAGTTTGGCGACAAGGTGGTGCGGGAAGTGATGACCCCGCGGCCGGAAATCGCCGCAGTCGAAATTGACATGCCCATCGATGAAATGCGCAGCCTGTTCCGGCAGAAGCGTTACACGCGTTACCCGGTATACAGCAAAGTGCTCGACCAGGTTGAAGGCGTGGTGAACGTACGGGACCTGATGGAACTGTCGCCGGAAGACCAGAAGCACGCCACTTTACGGACCCTGATGAAGCCTGTGCGTTTTGTTCCGGAGACCAAGCCGATCCGGGACCTGCTGAAGGAATTGCAGAAGACCACTATTCAACTGGCTATCGTAATTGACGAATACGGAAGCGTCTCAGGCCTGGTGACCGTTGAGGACCTGGTGGAAGAACTGGTGGGCGAGATCCGCGATGAAGTTGAGCCCCACGATCGCGACATTATGAAGGAATCTGCCAGCTCCTACCTGGTGGCCGGCCACACCGAACTGGCTCATCTTGCTGACCTGCTTGAGACGGAATTCGAAAGCGGTGATTATTCCACAGTCTCCGGCCTGGTGCTGGCCAAACTGGGTCATATGCCGGCCGTCCACGAGAAAGTGGAGGCAAACGGCTTGACTTTTGAGGTTCTGGAAGTCAACCGCCGCACGGTCCTCAAGGTTCGGCTCATCCTTCCTGTTGCGAATTCTGAAACGCAAGCCACCCATGCCGGAACCCAAAAAATCATTTAAATCGGGCTTTGTTGCAGTTGTGGGCAGGCCCAACGCCGGAAAGAGCACGCTGGTTAACGCTCTGGTGGGCGCCAAGGTGTCCATTGTTACTCCCGTGGCACAGACCACCCGCAACCGCATCCTTGGGATCGTTCATCGGCCTGACGCCCAGGTGATTCTGATGGATACGCCGGGCATTCACCGGCCGCATTCCCGGTTGAACGATCAGATGATGGCCTTTGTGCGAGAGGCGCTTGAGGAGCGCGACCTGACACTGCTGATTGCCGACGCGTCAGCGTCCTTCGGCAAGGGAGATGAGTTTGCAGTGAAGTTCGTTGCAGAACACGCTCCAAAGGCCATCCTTCTTCTGAACAAAATTGACCGGGTCCACAAGCCGAAACTTCTGCCGCTGATTGACCGCTACTCAAAGCTGCACGACTTTGAAGAAATCTTCCCGGTTTCCGCACTGAAGGGCCTGCAGCTGGATGAGTTGATGGAGGCCATTATCGCGAGGCTCCCCGAAGGTCCGGCCTATTTTCCGCCCGACATTTACACCGACCAGCCGGAAAGGTTTCTCGCCGCCGAAATTGTCCGCGAGCAGGTAATCCGCAACACCCATCAGGAACTGCCGCACGTGAGCGCAGTGCTGATTGACCGCTTTGAGGAGTCCGACACCATCACGCGAATTCACGCCACCATTCTGGTGGAAAGGGAAACGCAGAAGCCCATCGTGCTTGGCGCGGGCGGAAGCCGCATCAAGCAGATCGGCACTGCGGCCCGGCTGGAGCTTGAAAAAGTTTTCCCGCCTAAGGTTTTCCTTCAGCTTTTTGTGAGAGTGGAACCCAACTGGCGTGATTCCCGGCCCGTGCTTGCCGCGCTCGACTACCACCACGAAGGGTGAGAGGCTAACAGCTGTAAGCGAGGGCTCCCGATTGTGATTTCCTCGCTGTCTGCTATTCCACCACGACATCCACTCCGATTGCGGAGTGGTCGGAAAGAGGCCGCCCGTCGCTCGACCGGAGATCGCTGACAATGACGGGGTCCTCAACGCGGGCCCCGCGGGTTGCAAACCAGTCCAGCTTCAGGGGACACTTGCCATCGTGCCGCCTGAGCGCCCAGCGGATGAAGGAAAAGCACCAGCCGGGTACCCATTCGCCCAGATTTTGGCGCGTTTTGGGATCGTCAACGTCGTACTGGATGGTGGGTTCGCCCATGCGGTTTGACTGGCGGTATTCAAATCCCTGCGCTTCGAGCATCCGGAAAAGCTCGCGCTCAAAGCGATGGTCCGGGTGCAGATAGTGGTTTGAAATCACGTTCTCCGCGCCCATGAATACCCTGAGCCAGAACCCCAGGATCGAATAGAACGCGCGGGATGAATTGTATGTGGAGGTGTTCCAGTCGCCGCCCAGGATGGCGGGCGTGTCTGTAGCAAGGTCCTGGATAACGTCGCGCATCTGGCCGCAGCGGTGCGCCTGGCTGGAGTTGGCATCCAGATGGACCGCTACCGCCGTGGCACGATAGTTGGGGAACTCAATCTCAGCCGCCAGGGCGGCCTGCCGTCCCAGGCGTTTCTCGCGGCCGCGCATCTTGTCAATTCCGTTCCTGAGGTGAATGGGACGGACGCTGCGGATCGGATAACGGCTCAGTACGGCATTGCCGTGCAGCCCAAGCTGATTTTCCCCGTCCGCGTTCCGTTCAATACCGGCTCCCTTGGACAGGTTTAGATAGCAAGGAGCAAAGCTGTAGTGCAGGCCAAGCGCGTGAGCGATCTCCTGTGCCACTGCCCGGTTCTCTGAGCGCGCCATGCCGATGTCAGCCTCAGTCAGGAGGTAAACGTCTGCAGAGGCCAGGTAGGGATGAGTCCGCAACGCCTCAAGCTGCCCGGAGAACTCGATACCGCGCTCCAGGTTCCAGGCCACAAAACGATAACGGCTGCGCGCGGGCGCCGCGCCGCGATTGAAGTCTCCACTGTACACACTATTGAGGACTTTACGGATTTCTGGCTCGAGGGTCTGGTAGGACGAAAGACTTTTGAGCTCGGCCGTGGAATTGCACTCGAGAAATTCCGGGAAATGAGGCGCAATCCTATCGCGAATCAGGCTGCAAATTTCCTCGGGTACCAGTGGGGAATCGAGAATTTGTATGACGTTATTTGAGGACATGTACGAGCTGTGCCAGCTTATGACAGGTGCGACCCTTTCAGTATCATGATTTTGCTCTCAAACTTGAGGGCAGCACTACTCCGTGGCGCTGATACCCAGCGCTTTCATCTTTCGATAGAGATGGCTGCGCTCGAGTCCCAGCACTTCCGCCGTGCGGCTGACGTTCCCGTGGTTCTCATCCAGTTTTCGGAGGATGTAATCGCGCTCGTAGGCGGCGCGCGCCTCGTGCAAAGTCGAGAAGCCGCCCGCCGTGCCGCGGGATTGCGTGGAATGGCCGCGGTGGTTGGTGAGGGTTTGGGGAAGGTGCCGGCGCTCGATGCGGTCGCCGGAAACCATGATGACCATGCGCTCAACCAGGTTCCGAAGCTCGCGGACGTTGCCCGGCCAGCGGTAATGGCGAAGGACTTCCATCGCCGGCTCCGAAAAATGTTTGGGCTTGCGGCCATAGGCTGCGGCAAAAGTCTCCAAAAAGAAAATCAGCAGTTCCGGAATATCTTCCGCGTGTTCCCTCAGCGAAGGCACGTAAAAGGGAATCACGTTGAGCCGGAAAAAAAGGTCTTCGCGAAAGTTCCCCCTTTGAATCTCTTCCTCCAGGTTCTTGTTGGTGGCAGCCACCACACGAACGTCCACGGCCATTTCTTTCTTGGAGCCGAGCGGTGAAAACCTTTGCTGCTCAATCACCCGCAGCACTTTGGATTGCGTGCGCAGACTCATGTCACCGATTTCATCAAGAAACAGCGTTCCTTCGTCGGCCTGTTCAAATTTTCCCACCTTGTCTTCCACAGCCCCGGTGAAGGAACCTTTGACGTGACCGAAAAGCTCGCTCTCGATTAATTCCTCAGGAATGGCGGCGCAATTGACTTCGACGAAAGGGTTGTCGCGCCGCAAGCTCAGGCGGTGCAGGGAATGGGCCACCAATTCTTTCCCTGTGCCGCTTTCCCCGAAAACCAGCACCCGGCCGTTGGTGGGAGCGGCAAGGCCAAGCTGCTGCCGCAGCGCCTTCATCGGGACGCTGTTCCCGATAATGCGATAGTCACCTTCCAGCTTGCGGCGCAACTGGCGGTTCTGGTCAGCGAGCGAGAGTTCCTCAGTGGCGTGCTTAAGGGTCAGCAGCGTCTTTTCAATGGAAAGCGGCTTTTCAATGAAATCAAAGGCGCCTTTCTTGGTGGCGCGGACAGCGGTCTCGATGTTGCCGTGTCCGGAAATCATCACCACGACCGGGGGGTTATCGGTCTGGCGAATTCTGGCCAGCGTTTCGAGCCCGTCAATGCCCGGCAGCCAGATGTCGAGCAACACGACGTCGGCTTTTTCCCTGCCGAGATAATCCAGACAGCCCTCGCCGCTTTCAACGGCGGCAACCTGATAGCCCTCGTCCTGCAGAACGTCGGTCAACGATTGGCGGATGCCGGCTTCGTCATCGACAACCAGCACCGAATAATTCTTCAATCTCAACTCCATCTGTTCGGCTGGCTCACCAGCCATCACTTGTTTCTTATAATGAACGCCCGTCTGTACTCTAGTTTTCTACGCTTCCTGAGTGGGAGGAGCCGCCATTGCCGGCGCATGCTCGATGGGCAACTCAATTATAAACTTCGTCCCAAGCGGGCGATTTTCCTCTACCCGGATGGTCCCCTTGTGCTCTGAGACGATACGGCTGACAATGGCCAGGCCCAGTCCGGTGCCACGGCGCTTGGTGGAGAAAAACGGCAGGAAGAGCCTCTCTTTGGCCTCCATTGAAATGCCCGGCCCGCTGTCTGCAACCATCAGCACAACCATGTCGCGTTCCGAATCCAGCGTCGTTCGCACCCAGATTTCCTTGGCCGGCGATTGCTCCAGCGCTTCCGCGGCGTTGTCGATCAGGTTCACCAGTACGCGCTTCATCTGGTCCGGATCGGCATGAATGCCGGGCAAACCTTCCGCCAGTTCGCATCGCACGGCAATTCCGTCCAGGCGGCCGTCAAAAACCTGCACCGCCTTTCCCACAATGCTGTTCAGGTCTGCGAACACGGGCCTTGAGGCAGGGAACCGCGCGAAGTGTGAGAACTCGTCCACGAGTGTTTTCAGGGTTGCGACTTCCCGTTCAATCAGCGCAGAACTCTGTTCTACTGCTGCCACAAGATCGTTGCCCACAGCTTTGCGGTCAGTCCGGCCGAGCCAGCGGCGAATGCGTTCCGCAGAAAGCTGGATGGGCGTGAGGGGGTTTTTGATTTCGTGGGCGATGCGCTGGGCCACTTCCTGCCAGGCCACGGCTTTCTGGGCCCGCAGCAGGTCGGTGAGATCTTCCAGCACCAGCAACGATCCGACTGCACCGTGGCGGGCGCGAATTGAGGAGAGTGTCAAGGCAACGAACGCCCGCCGCCCGTCCAGGCCCACCTCCATCTGGCGGGTCACGACTCCCTGGCGGAGGGCGCGGCGGAACAGTCTTGCGACTTCACGGGATTCATCGAGCGCGAACAGGTCCACAATCCGGTGGGCACTTCGGATGGCTTCGCGGCCGAACATCCGCTCGGCGGTCGAGTTGGTCCGCATAATCCGCCCCTGAGGGTCAAAGGAAACCACGGCTGTCGGAATATTCTCGAGAATGGCCTCCATGATGTTGCCGCGTTCTTCCAACTCCTGGTTGGCCTTCTGAATTACCTGCGCAGCGCGCTGCAGCGCCAGCCTGTTTTCTTTCAGCTGCCGGGTCATTTCGTTGAATGACTGGATCAGGCTGCCCAGCTCATCGTCGGTGCGCGCGGGAATGCGATAGTCGAGGTTTCCGACGGAAACCTCGTGGGTGGCGTCGGCAAGCGCCTGGATGGGGACGGTCACCTGCTTGGAAAAGAAGAGCGCAAACCAGGAAGCGACAAACAGGATGAGCACGGTCAGCAGCGACAATGACAGGAGGTAAACGCGCCGGACAGCTTTTCTTTGATTACTGAGCTGTTCGTACTTGATGGCTTCGCTCTGGATCTGGTCGGCAATGCGAGCGATGTTCAGGGGTAGCCGGGTCATGGCGACCACAATGCCTGACGTCCCACCGCCGGCAAAATTCAGCGGCTTCACGGAAACGAATATGTCCTCGTCGGTGAACCGCTTCTGAAAGGAGAGACCCTCCTGCGGCAGGTCTTTGAAACTGTGCCGGGGCAACAGCTCACGTACGTTTTCTCCGCTCAACTTCACCGGCCCTGCCGCTGCCAGCAGGGTGCCATCCGGATTGAAAAACATGGCGGATTCCGAGGTCAGATCGGCAACTTCCCGTTGCAGAACGCGATTCAGCTCGGCGCTGTCGCTAATCGAGGCGGCTTCGGCGAGCTGCGGACTGGTGGTCAGATGGACAGCCAGGTGGCGCGCGCGGTTCTCCGCCTGAATGGCGAGCTGGCGGACCACTTCCGTGGCGTCGGTGTGCACCACGTCAAACGGAATTCCAAACCATTTGTCGATGCTGCGGTTCAGCAGCCCGTACGAGAAGGCAAACAGGAAACAGGCCGGGACCAGCGTCAGCGCGAGGAATGCCACCACCATCTTGGTCTTAAATCGTGAACCGAGCTTGTGGCTGCGCCTTTCGAAGTAAAGCTTCACCAGATACCGCATCAGGATGAGGCCGAAGATGATGAAAGCCAGAAAGATGAGGGCGGAAACGACCACCAGGAGGATGGTCTGGGGAGCAGTTCTGGGATGGATGAAAGAAAGATTGAGCGAAGCCTGGCTCCAGCCAATGAACAACAGGAAAGGGACGACAATGAGCAGGAAGATCAGAAACGCCCGCCGGGGAGAGTTCGGGTTGTTATTTGGCGGCATAGGTTCTTACGCGAACCTCCCTTCCTGCATGATGTCGAGCGTGGCTGCGGGTGCTTCCAGAATTGCACTGCCGGGCGCGTTGCGAGTTTCCGTTAGCGGGGAAAAACGGCTCAAGCGGGCAACCGTGGCATTCAGGCGCCAGCCTCTTGCAGTGCCTCTTTCCAGTTTCAACCAGCAACGCGTGAAACTCATTAAAAAGTCCTTCATTTGCCGGCAAATGCCGATGTAGAAACTGTTGCGCCGCCGGATAGCCGTCCTCCGGAGAAATCAGGTTGTGCCGTGCCAGGACACGCCGCGTATAAGCATCTGCCACAAAAAAAGGCAGTTTGCCTGCATAGAGCAGAATGGCGTCCGCGGTTTCCGGGCCCAGTCCGCGAAGGGCAAGTAACTGGGCGCGGGCCAGTTCCGGGGGCTGGCGAAACATAGCATCGAGTGATCCCCGGTGTGCTGTGTCGAGCCATTCAACAAAAGTGCGGATGGCACGGGCCTTCTGCCGGAAATAGCCGGCCGGCCGGACACACGTTTCGAGCCGCGATGTGGTGGCCTGCCGCAATCGAGGCCACCGCAGCAATCCTGCGTCGCGAAGCCTGGAAATGGCCCGAGCAGCATTCTGCCAGGTGGTGTTCTGGGTGAGGATGGCGCCGAGGATGACCTCCAGGCGAGTGCGTGCCGGCCACCAGCCCTGGGGGCCGAACTGCCGAAGGAGCTCTTCGTAGTACGTTTCCAGCACTTCACCCGGCTCAACTCCAAACGGCTGAGCCGCGCGTTGCATAGGTTTGAAGTTAATACGGCGGTGTCGCGAAAGTCAAGTTCGGTACCAGAATTCCGATGAAAATTAAGGGCCTCCTTGAAAGCCGGGAGGTATTGCAGTTCTGGACCCGGCGGGGAAGTCTCTAGGGGCGTGAAGGGCGCCTACCGCCATGGGAAAGGGCCCTGACGGTTTGAAATTGGGATGGTGAGCTAAACCATTTAAATCCTGACGATCAAGTGAACGATAACGATGGGAACACAACCAACAGCTGACACATCGGAAAGCCTGCGCGGTTTTGGTTTGTCCGGGAAATTGGGCGAACTCCTGATTCGAGAAAGCCTGATTACCCAGGACCACCTCAAGCAGGCGTTGGAACACCAGAAAAATCATGGCGGGCGTCTCGGCAGCAGCCTGGTAAAACTGGGCTTCCTGACCTCTGACCAGATCACGAGTGTCCTCTCGCGGCAGTATGGCATCCCGTCCATTAACCTGGATTATTTTGAGGCCGATCCCAGCGTCACCCGGCTGGTTCCCGTCGAAACCGCGTTGAAATACCAGGTGGTGCCTCTCAGCCGGGTGGGCTCATCACTGACCCTGGCCATGGCCGACCCGGCCAATGTCTATGCCATGGACGATATCAAGTTCATGACCGGCTTTAACATCGAACCGGTGGTGGCCTCGGAGTTGTCCATAACAGAAGCCATCAAGAAGAACTACGGTTCCATTGAGGAACAGGACCGCAAGAAGGAAATTGAGGACCTGGTCAGCTTTATTGATGACGGGCAGACCGACAGCGTGGAAGTTGAGGCCGAGGATGAATCGGCCCTGAACCTGGCCGCACTCGAAAGGGCGGCGGAAGAAGCTCCGGTCATCAGGCTGGTCAACTACCTCCTGACAGACGCCGTTGAGCGCGGGGCCAGCGACATCCACTTGGAACCCTACGAAAAGGAATACCGGGTCCGCTACCGGATTGACGGGGTACTGCAGAACGTTATGCAGCCTCCAGTCAAGCTGCGCGACGCCATCATCAGCCGCATCAAGATCATGGCCAAACTTGACATTTCAGAAAAGCGGCTGCCCCAGGACGGCCGCATCATGATCCGGATGATCCATAAAAACCGGAAGAAGCAGCTGGACTTTCGCGTTTCGATTCTGCCAACTCTTCACGGCGAAAAGATCGTCATGCGGTTGCTCGACAAGGAAAACCTCCGCCTGGATATGACCCGCCTCGGATTTGAGAAGGAGGCTCTTGAAAAATTCCAGCGCGCGATCTTCAAGCCTTACGGCATGGTGCTCGTGACGGGACCAACCGGCAGCGGCAAGACCAACACGCTCTATTCTTCCATCGCACAGCTGAATAAGCCCGACATCAACATCATGACTGCCGAGGACCCGGTGGAATTTCAGCTGCCCGGAATCAACCAGGTCCAGATGAAAGAACAGATCGGGTTGAACTTTGCAGCGGCCTTACGCTCATTCCTCCGCCAGGACCCCAACATCATTATGGTGGGCGAAATCCGGGACTTTGAAACGGCCGAAATCGCCATCAAAGCAGCGCTGACCGGGCACCTGGTGCTCTCAACTCTGCACACCAACGACGCGCCGTCCACTATCTCCCGGCTGATGAATATGGGCATTGAGCCTTTTCTGGTGGCCACCTCGGTGCACCTGATCTGCGCACAGCGCCTGGCCCGACGCATCTGCCAGCAGTGCAAAGTGGAGGAAAAGGTCCGCCACCAGGTCCTGGTGGACGCCGGTTTTACGCCGGAAGAAGTCGTGTCTCTCAAGGTTTACCGCGGCGAGGGTTGCCAGGCGTGCAACAACAGAGGCTATAAGGGCCGGGTGGGACTTTATGAAATCCTCGAGGTCACCGACGAACTGCGCGAACTGATTCTGGTAGGAGCTTCCGCTCTCGAACTCAGAAAGAAAGCCATTGAGCAGGGAATGATCACGCTGCGGCGAAGCGGCCTGCTGAAGGTTGCTGAAGGCGTGACCACGGTGGAAGAGGTGATTCGTGAAACCGTTCTGTGATCCGCAATGCACATCAGTGTGACAGACCACCGAGTTAACCAGGGAGGCTAGAAATCGATGTCAATACCACCGCTTAGTGATTTGCTCCGGCTGATGGTGGACTCCGGAGGCTCCGACCTGCACATTACTACGAACTCCCCGCCGCGGATTCGGGTGCATGGCGAGCTGAAGCCGTGCGAAGACCTGCCCGCGCTTGGACCCGCCGAGAGCAAGCAGCTCTGTTACAGCATTCTAACGGACGCCCAGAAACACCGGTTCGAGGAAAACCTGGAGCTCGATTTTTCCTTTGGCATCAAGAACATTGCGCGCTTCAGAGGCAACCTGTTTCATCAGCGTGGCGCAGTGGCCGGCGTGTTCCGCGTGATCCCTTTTGAGATCAAGACGTTCGACCAACTGGGGCTGCCACAGATTCTCCGCAAGCTGTGCGAGAAGCCGCGGGGGCTGATTCTTGTGACGGGGCCGACCGGCAGCGGCAAATCCACCACCCTGGCCACCATGCTTGACCTGATCAATTCCACCCGCCACGAACACATGATCACCATCGAGGACCCGATTGAGTTCATCCATCCCCACAAGAAGTGCCTGGTGAACCAGCGCGAGGTAAATGCTGATACGCATTCTTTTGCCAACTCATTACGCGCGGCATTGCGCGAGGACCCGGATGTGGTGCTCATCGGAGAAATGCGCGACCTGGAAACCATTGAGGCTGCTCTCAGGATTGCTGAAACGGGCCACCTGACTTTCGGAACACTGCATACGAATTCGGCCGCTTCCACCATCAACCGCATCATTGACGTCTTTCCTGCTCACCAGCAGGCGCAGATTCGCGCCCAGCTTTCCATGGTGATGGAGGGCATCCTCTGCCAGTCTCTGCTGCCGCGCAGTGACGGGAAAGGGCGCGTGATGGCCATGGAAATCCTGGTTCCCAACGCCGCCATCCGCAATCTGGTCCGCGAAGACAAGATCCACCAGATCTATTCGGCCATGCAGACCGGCCAGGAACGCTACGGGATGCAGACGTTCAACCAGTCGCTCTACACGCTTTATCAGCAAAAGCTGATTGACCTGGAGACCGCGGTCGGCAGGTCCAGCAATAAGGACGAACTGCAGGACATGATCAACCGCGGGGCCTCGGCCGGGCCTGCACGCGGCGCCGCCCAGGGCGTTCCTGTGCGGAGGTAATCAGGGGTCAGGCGCCAGGGCCTCAGGGAAAACATGTTGACGATCAAGATGGATGTCCTTCCCCGAACGGAGGTAGCTGTCAATGTCCCAATTTGAATTTCGAGGAACGTCCCGTACGGGGGAAACAGTCACCGGAGTTCGCGCCGCGCCCAGCCGTGCGGCGCTGGATTCCACTTTGCGGCGTGAGTCGATTACTCCTCTCAAGATTGTCGAGAAGGGACGAGAAATTGCCATTCCCAAGTTCAAATGGGGGGAGAAGGTGAAGGCCAAAGAGTTGGCCGTCTTCACGCGCCAGTTTTCCGTGATGATCGACGCCGGCCTCCCGCTGGTGCAATGCATTGAGATTCTTTCCTCGCAGCAGGAGAACAAGGCCTTTGCCCGAATGCTCGCCGGCGTCCGCGGGACGGTGGAGGGCGGTTCCTCGCTGGCCAATGCATTGAGGCAGCACCCCAAAGCCTTTGACGACCTATACACCAATATGGTGGAAGCCGGAGAAAGCGGCGGCATCCTCGACACCATCCTTCAGCGCCTGTCCACCTACATCGAGAAGGCTGTAAAACTCAAGCGATCTGTGCAGTCCGCCATGATTTACCCGGTGGCCGTTGTGGTGATTGCCGCGGGCGTTGTGGTTCTTCTCTTGTGGAAGGTGGTGCCTATCTTCACCACTCTTTTTGCAGGTTTGGGTGTCGCCCTGCCACTCCCCACCCGGATTGTCATTGCCTTGAGCCACTTCGTGGCGAGCTTTGGACCCATTCTCATTGTTCTGCTTATTCTCATCGGACTGGGAATCCGGTGGTATTACCGCACGCCGCCCGGGCGGATGTTGATCGACGCGCTAATTTTGAAAATCCCTGTGCTCGGGCCGGTGATGCGCAAGATTTCCGTGGCAAGGTTTTCCCGTACCCTCGGCACCCTGATAACCAGCGGCGTGCCCATGCTCGAGGCGATGGACATTACCTCCCGCACTTCGGGAAACGCCGTGGTTGAGAAGGCGATCGGGCAGGTCCGCAAGGCCATTGAAGGAGGCCGGACTATTGTCGATCCGCTTCGCGAAACCGGCGTCTTCCCGAACATGGTGGTTCAGATGATTGGCGTGGGTGAGCAGACCGGCTCGCTCGACTCCATGCTCCAGAAAGTGGCCGATTTCTACGAGGACGAGGTCGACGCGGCAGTCGGCGACCTTCTAACGGCCCTCGAACCGATGATCATTCTCTTTCTGGGAGTCGTCGTCGGGGGCGTAGTGATTTCTATGTATATGCCGTTGTTCTCCCTGATTGGCAAGCTGGCAGGGTGATCATGTCCAGGCCAGTCTATTTGCCATGAGGAGCGATGGATTGATTTTGCAGGGGACAAGGAACATACGGAGGTTGAGCTTCTGTGCGGCAAGAGCTGTTGTCCAATAAGAACTCAATCTCTATAATGCTGTTTAGTTCCCCTATGAAACTCGCTGGTGAACTTCAAAGCTGGCTGCCCTGGGTCATTAAGATCCGGTTCGCCATCATCACCTTTGTTTTTGCCATCGCGTACGCCATTGAGCAGATATCGCCCAGCCCCACCGGCTTCCAGTCGATTGAGAATCTTGGCGCGTTTGTCATCCTCTGGTATATCCTGAGCCTGTTTTTCCTGATTTATAACCAGATCAGCCTTGATTACTCCCTACAAGCCCATCTGCAGCTGTTTGCGGATATTTTCATCATTACTGCCATTGTTCACATCACCGGTGACCTGGAGAGCAACTACTTTTCTCTCTACCTGGTGGCCATTATTCTGGCTTCTATTCTGCTGCCACGGTCAAGGGTCTTTCTGGTGGCGGGGGTCAGTTTTATTTTGATGGGCGCCCTGCTGGAGCTTCCTCACCTGTCCCAGCTCTATCCGGCCTTTGCTGCCCGCCATCCCTCGATTGCCGCCTTCTTAAATTCTTCGGGCGCACCCGTGGACCTGGGGTCTCTCCAGGTCAAGATACTGGCCAGCTTTTTCGGGTTCTTTGCGGTGGCCTACCTGGCGGGCTTTCTGGCGGAAACCATGCGTAAGACCGGCGCGGAGCTTCGCGACAAGCGAGGGCAGGTAGCCAGTCTTCAGGCTATTAATGAAAATGTATTCCGCAGCATGCGGGATGGCCTGATTACGACGGACCTGGACGGCATTGTGACCGAACTCAATCCTGCGACCGCTGAGATTCTGGGGTGCATGCGGGATTCCGCACTGAGCGAGCCGATTGAAAAAATCCTGGGAAGCCTCGGCCCCCAGTCAGAGGAATTTCGTGACCTGGTTTCCGCTCTAGGGCGGCAGGAGATTGAATTTCGCCATCCCTCCGGCGACCGCCGCACCCTTGGCGTCTCGGTTTCACACCTGGTGGTTCCTGAAAGCGGGACGGCCGGATACATTTACAGCCTTCAGGACCTTACCGTCCAGAAGCGTTTGGAGGCGCAATTCCGCCTGCGTGACCGCATGGCCACTCTCGGCCGGATGGCGGCCGGAATCGCACACGAAATCCGCAATCCGCTGGCCTCGATTTCCGGGTCGGCGAAGGTGCTGGAAACCATGGGCGACATCGATGAGGACGAGCGCAAGCTGATCGCGATTGTCAGCCGCGAATCCGAGCGTTTGAACAAACTGGTTTCGGACTTTCTTGTCTATTCGCGCGAGCAGCGGTTTAAATTCAGCAAAGTGGACTTGGTGGTCCTGATCGAGGAAACCTTGCTGCTGCTCCAGCACCGTCCTGACTTTCCGCAGGGTATAAAGATTGTGCGCAGTCTGCCGCACCATCCGGTCATGATCCGGGCTGACGCCGACAAGCTCCGCCAGGTGTTCTGGAACTTATGCGACAACGCCCTGAAAGCCATGGAACATGGTGGGGCGCTCACGGTTGAAATCCGTGCGGGCGAGCGCAACACAACAGAAATTGTCTTCCGCGACACCGGCATGGGGATTGAGCCGTCGCAGCTTGAGAACCTTTTTGAACCTTTCCAGCCGGCTTTTGCCCACGGAACGGGGCTGGGGCTGGCGATTGTTTACCAGATTGTGCAAGGACATGGCGGCCACATTCAGGTGGAATCGTCGCCCGGCAACGGCACAGGATTCACCATTGTCCTGCCGAAATCACAGCCGCTGAAGAAAGTGGAGGACGCGGGGATTCATGCCGGCAGCCGCGTTTAGATTCCGCTGCACCCCCCTGGCTCTTCTTAAACGCAGGAAGCGGTGCTCAGTACTGGCGGAACACGCGGTAAGCTGCGTGTATTGAAAATGGCGTCTGGCGGACGGAATTAGGCATATGGCGAGATTGCTGGTTGTAGACGATGAAAAATCAATTTGCCAGCTTCTGGAGATCGCTTTCCGGAAGGCCGGGCACTTGGTGGAGGCGGTTGCCAACGGCCAGCTTGCTAAAAAAAAGATAGAGTCACAGGTCTACGATGTGATTATCGCAGACATTCGCATGCCCGACTTGACCGGGATTGACCTGCTCCACCACGCGCGCGCCACATGCAGCCATGCTGCCTTTATTCTCATCACCGCAGTCCCGACCATGCCCAGTGCTGTTGAGGCGCTGAACCTCGGCGCATACCGCTACGTCATCAAGACCGACAAACTGGTGGAAGAGATCACGCTGGTGGTCGAACGGGCGCTCGAAGAGATGGCGCTGCACGAAGAAAACGCCAGGCTCAGACGGGAAATGCTGCGACTCTTCGCGCAGGATAACATCGTAGGCCGCAGTGAAAAGATCGCCGGCATCCTGGAAATGGTCCGCAGCGTTGCACCCACCAACAGCACAGTCCTGATTACGGGTGAAAGCGGCACCGGAAAGGAACTGGTAGCACGGGCCATTCACGAGGCAAGCCAGCGGCGTAATAAAGCTTTTGTTTCCATAAACTGCGGAGCATTTCCTGAGGCTTTACTTGAAAGCGAACTTTTCGGCTACTTCAAGGGCGCTTTCACGGGGGCCGATGCCAACCGGAAAGGAATTATCGAGTCGGCCAACGGGGGAACGCTCTTCCTTGACGAGATTGGCGAAACAAGTCCTGGGATGCAGGTCAAATTGTTGCGGGTTCTTCAAGAGCGAATGGTCCGGCCGCTCGGCGGGACGCAGGATATTCCGGTTGACGTCCGCCTGATCGCCTCGACAAACCGCGACCTGAAGGCCATGGTGGCGGAGAACCAGTTTCGCGAGGATTTCTTTTACCGGGTCAGTGTTATTCCCATCCACG
>OBLQ010000497.1_pt1 | contig 14973 bp, 13 predicted proteins | sample 1519881 | NCBI WGS metagenome assembly OBLQ01 (sample SAMN01911456, study PRJEB22533) | soil metagenome | biome: Soil | place: Malaysia | collected 2012-04-30 | depth DG_metagenome m | reverse complement strand
CGAGATTCCGGTCCCTGCTCCGGCGCCCGCACCCGCGCAGACTCCGCGCTCTCCGGTGCACGTGCCGGACAGGAGTGACGCCGGGATGGAAGACGGAGACGGGCGCGAGCCCGCCCGGCCCGCGGCGCTGGAAGCGCCGACGCTGGTCTAAAACATTCCGCGCCGCCGGGTCCCGGCCGCGCAGATTGGGAGACGTTGCATGAGCGTTGGGAGCTTCTGCCTGGTTCTGCACGGCCATCTTCCGTACGTGTTGCGGCACGGCACGTGGCCGCACGGCGAAGCGTGGCTGTTCGAGGCCGCGGCGGAAACCTATCTGCCGCTTCTGGCCACGCTGCAGGAATGCGAATACCTCAACGGACAGCCGCGCATCACCCTCGGCCTGACCCCCATCCTTCTCGAGCAACTCGCCCATTCCGACTTCAAGACGCGCTTCCGCGAGTACCTGCAGGAACGAATCGAGCGGGCACGCGGCGATCACGACGGTTTCGAACGCAGCGGCGACATGCACTTCGCGCGTCTGGCGCGCGACTGGGAGGAGTTCTACGCGGAACGCAGCGCGCAGTTCGACGCCATCGACGGCGATATCGCGCGCGCCTTCGCGGAATTGGCGCGTGACGGCATCGTCGAGATTCTCACCTCATGCGCCACGCACGCATACCTGCCGCTCCTGTCCGAAGACGCCAGCGTGAACGCGCAGGTACGCGCGGGTCTGGCGAGTTCGCGACGCATCCTGGGCATCGACCCCAGCGGTATATGGCTTCCCGAATGCGCGTACCGTCCGCCGGGTCCGTGGTACGCCCCGGTGCCCTGGGGAGAGCCACGCTCACGCCCCGGCACCGACCAGGCGGTGGCAGCCGCCGGTCTCGACCACTTCTTCGTGGAACACACGCTCATCGAGGAAAGCCGCAGTGAATGGGTGGACAATCACGGCTGGCACAAGGTGGACTGGGAAGAAGCGGTCAAGTATCCCAACCGGGGATGGCGCGATCCGCTGGAACCGGTGCGCGTGTCCAGTAACGGAGGACCGCCCGGGAACACCGTGGTCTTCGCGCGCGACCACGACATCTGTGAACGCGTCTGGTCGGGTGACGTGGGCTACCCCGCGAACGGCGCGTATCTGGAATTCCACAAGAAGCGCGGCGAACGCGACGGCCTGCGCTACTGGCGCATCACCGACCGCCATCTCGACCTGGGCGGCAAGCAGCCCTACCAGCCCGACGCCATCGCCGGGTGCATTCACGAACACGCCAGCCATTTCTGTGCCCGCATCAAGCAGCGCCTGCACGAGCATCGCGACCGCACCGGCCGCCGTGGCGTGCTGGTGGCATGCTTCGACGCCGAGCTCTTCGGACACTGGTGGTTCGAAGGACCGCGCTTTGTGCGCGACGTCATGCTGACACTCAACGCCGATCCGGATGTGGATGTGTGCACATCGGCCGAAGCCCTGAAGCGCGCCCACATCGACAAGGCGGTGGCATTGCCCGAGGGATCCTGGGGCGACGGCGGTGATCACCGCGTGTGGGTCAACGAGCGGGTGAAATGGGTGTGGGACATCATCTACCGGTGCGAAAGCACGTTCGGCAAGCTCACGTTCAACCTGCCATGGCGCGAACGCTCCGACCTGCGCGGATTGCTGGAACTGGCGGCGCGCGAGCTCTTGCTGCTTCAGGCCAGCGACTGGATATTCATCATCGCGCGCGACCAGGCAATTGACTACGGTATCAAGCGAATCGTCCTGCACGCCGACCGCTTCGAGCGGATCACGGAACTCACGACGCGGGTGGCCGCAGGCGGCGGGAACGTGGATCACATGTCCGACCTGGAACAATGGTCGGTCCGTGACGCCGTGATTCATGACGTCGTGTTTCCCCATATCGACCTCAACTGGTGGAACGTCTAGCGAAAGGACACGAATGGAAATCCGCGACCGATTGAACGAGCTGGCGCGAAACCTGTACTGGACGTGGGAACCGGACGTCGAGCACATCTTCAACGATCTCGATCCCGATCTGTGGATGGCGCTCAACCGCAACCCCATCGCACTGCTGGCCACGTTGCCCAACGATTCCATCGAGTCCAAGATACGCACGTCCACGCTGGGTGCCACCGTCACGCGCGCGTACTACACGCTGCGCGACTACCTGGAACAGAGACACACCTGGGGCAGCCATTACGTGCGCTCGCTGCGCGTCAACCCGGTGGCGTACTTTTCGGCCGAGTTCGGTCTGCACGGTTCACTCCCCATCTACTCGGGAGGGCTGGGCGTGCTGGCGGGCGACCACCTCAAAGCCGCGTCGGATCTGGACGTGCCGATCGTCGGTGTCGGCCTGCTCTACGAGCAGGGCTACTTCCGGCAGAGTCTGGACGCCGACGGCTGGCAGCAGGAACACTACAGCGCCGTCGATCTGGCCCAGGTGCCGCTGGAAGCGGCGCGCGACAGCAACGGCGAGCCGGTGCGCGTGATCGTCGAGGGCGCGGCCGGTGAACGCATCCACATCCGCGTGTGGCTGGCGCGCGTCGGGCGCGCCCGCCTGCTGCTCCTCGACACCAACGTGGACGGCAATTCCGACGACGTGCGTAAGCTCACCGCCAATCTCTACGGCGGGGATACGCGCATGCGCATCCGCCAGGAGCTGGTTCTGGGCGTGGGCGGACTGCGCGCACTGCACGCCATGGGAATTCACCCCGGTGTGCTGCATCTCAACGAAGGCCACAGCACGTTCGCCGTGCTCGAACTGGCGCGCGTGCTACGCGAGCGCGACGGGCAGACCTTCGAGAACGTGCGCGAAACCGTGGCGCGCATGACGGTGTTCACCACGCACACACCCGTGCCGGCCGGCCACGATCGCTTCGACCCGGCGCTGGTCGAGGAGAACCTGGGCGTGCTGCGCGAGCAGCTGGGTCTTTCCAGCGAAGCGTTCCTGGCGCTGGGACGGGTCAACCCCGAGGACCACGACGAGACATTCTGCATGACGGTGCTCGGCCTCAAGATGTCGCGGTCGCGCAACGCCGTCTCCTACATCCACGGACGCATCACGCGCGCCATGTGGCGGCAGGTGTGGTCGCATTGCGAACTCGAGAACATTCCCATCGGCCACATCACCAACGGCGTGCATATCGGCACCTGGCTCGCGCCGGAAATGGACCGCCTGTACAAGCGCTGGCTGGGGGAGGACTGGGAGCAGAACATGCACGACCCCGGCATCTGGGAACAGATCGACGACATCGATGCCGAAGAGTTGTGGGAAGTGAACGAAATGCTGCGCCGGCGCGAACTGGAGTTCCTGCGCGAGCTGGTGCGACGCCAGTTTGCCGCGCGCGGCATGCCGGATCCCGGGGCCATGCACGGCGTGCCCTTGCTCAGCGATTCCGCGCTGACCATCGGCGCCGCCCGGCGCTTTGCGCCCTACAAGCGCGCCGATCTGCTGTTCGCCGACGAGGGGCGCCTGGACGCACTCGTCAACCATCCCACGCGGCCGGTACAGTTGATCTATGCCGGCAAGGCCCACCCGCGCGACGACGAGGGCAAGCGCATCATTCAGCGCATCTACCAGGCCAGTCTGAAACCGCGTTTTGCGGGCAAGATCGTGTTCGTCGAGGATTATGACCTGGAACTCGCCCGCCACCTGGTGCAGGGGGTGGATGTGTGGCTGAACACACCGCGCCGTCCCCTCGAAGCGTGCGGAACCAGCGGCATGAAAGCCGTGCTCAACGGCGCGCTCAACCTTTCGGTGCTCGACGGGTGGTGGGCCGAAGCCTACGACGGCAGCAACGGCTTCGCGATCGGTGTGGGCAGCGAACACTCCGACTGGAAACGCCAGAATCAGATCGATCTGGCGGCCGCCTTCGACGTGCTGGAACGCGAGGTGGTGCCGACGTTCTACAACCGCGACGCCGACGGCGTACCGCGCGAATGGCTCCAGCGTCAGAAGAACGCACTGCGCACGCTGGCGTGGCGCTTCAGCAGCCACCGCATGGTCGCCGAATACGTCAAGAACTGCTACATTCCCGCCGCCGGCGGTACCACGTCATCGTTCCCGATGACGGAATTCCCCGCGCGCGAAGGATACTTTTGAACGCGCCGCGCGCATCGCAGTCGGGCACGTCCACGCCGTCTCCGGCCACGCGACCCGGGGTGTGCCATGCGCTCGGGCTGCACATGCACCAGCCCCCCGGCAACCTGCGCCTGCTCATCGAAAGCAACGAATTCGAAGCCATGCAGATCGTGCGCTGCTACGAGCGCGCCGCGCGCTACGCGCATTGGTTTCCCGACGTCGCCCGTCTGCACGTCGGTTTCTCGGGAATTCTCCTCGAACAGATGCGCGACCCGGACATCGTCGACCGCTACCGTCATATCGTGGACCTGCCGGCGGTGCTGGCCAGCTACCGCGACGCCCCCAACATCGAACCCATCGGCATGGGCTACTACCACCCCATCTTTCCGCTCATCCCTCCCGCGGACTGGGACGACCAGCTCTCCTCGGGACGGCAGATCATCGCGGAGGTGTTCGGCCGTGAACCGCGCGGATTCTGGCCGCCCGAGATGGCGTTCGACATGGCGATGGTCCCCGCGGTGGCGCGCGCGGGCTACGAGTACATCGTGGTCGACGGCGTCCACGTGCGCGACGGGCACGGCCAGCCGGTCGATCCCTACCGTCCCTACCGGGCAGGTGCTCTCACCGTGATTCCGCGCGACCGCAACGTGTCGAATGCCCAGGAGAGCGGCATGGACGCCGCATGGTTCGACGGCGAGGTCATGCGCATCGTCGCCGGCCGCACAGAGCCGGCTCTGGTGACGACGTGGTCCGACGGCGAAAACGGCGGGTGGTTCCGGCAAACGGCGGAAGAGGCTGGTTTTTTTGGGCATTACTTCGCTCCCTTCATGCAGCGCGTGAAGAGCGGCGCCACCCCGATTCGGCCCGTCCTGATTTCCGATTATCTGCGCACGCACGCACCCGCCGCCGATGTGCACGTGAAGACGGGCGCGTGGAACGTGGCACAGACGTCGGGGGACGACTTCTCGCAGTGGGCGGGTTCCCCCGCGCAACGCGGCGCCATCGAGGAAGTCGCCGGGTTGAGCCGGCGCTACCGCACACTCGAGCGTGCGGGTGTCGCCGCGACCGCGCGCGACGACCTCGCCGCCGCACACCACCTGTTGCTGGAAGCTGAAACCAGTTGCTACCTGTTCTGGGGAGACGCGTGGATACCGCGCCTTCACGAAAAAACCGCGCAGATCGACGGGCTTCTGGCGCGCGTGGAACACGCCGCCACCGGCGGGAGGTCGCTGTCGTGACGTTGTCATCGCGAGCCAGTGGCCTTCTGTTGCCGGTAACGTCGCTGCCGTCCGCGTTCGGAATCGGCGATCTCGGGCCGGACGCGCACCGCTTTGTCGATTTCCTCGCGCACGCGCGCCAGCAATGGTGGCAGGTGCTTCCCATCGGTCCGTTTGCCACGGGGGACCACTCACCGTACCGCCTGGCCTCCGCGTTCGCCGCCAATCCCCTTCTGATCAGTCCCGCGTTGCTGGTGGAAGACGGTCTGCTCGACGCCGGCGAGCTGGTTGAGATCGATGTTCCGCAGGAGTTTTCCCCGGGCCGGATCGACTACACCGCCACCGTCCCCGCGCGCCTCTCGCTCCTGCAACGCGCGTGCGAGCGCTTTGCGGCGAACGGCGACACGCGTGCGTGCGATGACTTCTGCGAACGACACGCCGGCTGGCTGGAACCGTTCGCGCGTTTCCGGGCGCGCATGCAGCCCGGCGCCGTGGACCACGCCATCCAGCGCGAGATGTGCCTGCAGTTCATGGTCGACCGTCAATGGCGGCGCCTGCGCGACTACGCGCACGCGCGGGGCGTGCACATTCTGGGGGACATTCCCTTCTACGTCGACGCCGACAGCGCCGACGTGTGGAGCCGGCCGGAGCTGTTCAAACTCGATCGCCGGGGCCAACCCATGGTTGTCTCGGGCGTGCCACCGGACGCGTTCAGCGAGACCGGTCAGTTGTGGGGCAATCCGGTGTACGACTGGGCCGTGCATGCGCGCGACGGCTACGCGTGGTGGGTGGAGCGCATCCGGCGCTCACTCGACTGGTTCGATGCGGTGCGTCTGGATCATTTTCGCGGCTTCGCGGCGCACTGGGAGGTTCCCGCCGGAAGCCGCAACGCCATGCGCGGCGAGTGGGCGCCGGGGCCCGGGCGGTTGCTCTTCGAGGCGATCGCGGCCGCCTGTCCCATGTCGGCGCTGATTGCCGAGGATCTGGGTTCGATCACCGACGACGTTCGTCTGCTGCTGGATGCGTACCATCTTCCGGGCATGAAGGTGCTGCTGTTTGCATTCGACGACGATGCCAACAACACGCACGTGCCGCACCGCCACCACACGCGCTCGGTCGTCTACACCGGGACGCACGACAACAACACCGTGCGCGGGTGGTTTGAGGACGACGCGAGCCCGGCGGCCCGCGAACGGCTGGCGCGTTACGTGGGACACGTGTGCACGCCCGAGAACGTGAGCGATGCGCTGGTCCACATGGCCATGATGTCGGTGTGCAACCTCGCCATTCTGCCCGTGCAGGACATCCTCGGACTCGGCGCCCACGCGCGCATCAACCGGCCCGCCACGGCGCGCGGCAACTGGACGTGGCGTCTGGAGCCGGGCCGGCTGACACCCGAACTTGCACACCGTCTGGCACAACTCACGGAGACGTACGGACGCATATGAACACTGCGACCGGAGGAATCACCACCGGCCAGCCCTCGCCGCCGGGCAGCACCGTCGACCAGGACGGCGTGAACTTTGCCGTCTTCTCGTCGGTGGCGGAACGCGTCGAAGTGTGCCTGTTCGACGCGAATGGCCGCGAACAACGCATCCCGCTTCCCGGCCGCACCGGGGATGTCCACCACGGCCACATTGCCGGCATCGGCGCGGGCCAGCACTACGGGTTGCGCGTGCACGGCCCGTGGGATCCGGCCGCGGGTCATCGTTGTTGCCCGGAGAAGCTGCTCGTCGATCCCTACGCGCGCGTGCTCGACGGGTCGCTGACGTGGAGCGACGCGTTCTTCCCCGGGGGTGACGGCGACCAGACCGGTCCCCGCAACCGCGACGACACCGGACCGATGGCGCTGAAGTCGGTGGTGGTGGCGCCCGCCGCTTCCCAGGCCGGCGTCGAACGCCCCCGTACGCCGGTCGACCGGACCATCATCTACGAAGTGCACGTCAAGGGTTTCACCGCCACCCACCCGCTCATTCCGCCGGAGCTGCGGGGAACGTATGCGGGCCTGGCACATCCGGTGTCGCTCAACCACCTGCGCAACCTCGGCGTGACCGCGGTGGAGCTCATGCCGGTGCAGCACTTTGCACACCGTCGCAGCATGCTCGAACGTGGACTTCGCAATTACTGGGGGTACGATCCGATCCAGTACTTTGCGCTGCAACGCAACTATGCCAGCCACCCTTCCCCGCATGCGGCGTTGACGGAGTTTCGCGAAATGGTGGCCACGCTGCATGGAGCGGGCATCGAAGTGATCCTGGACGTGGTGTTCAACCACACCGGTGAAGGCGACGAACACGGAGCCCATCTGTGTTTCAAGGGCATCGACAACGCCGCATACTACCGGCTCGTCGACGGAGACCATCGCCGCTATCTCAACATCACTGGAACCGACAACACCGTCAATGCCGGACACCCGCATATCCGCGGCATGATTCTGGACGCATTGCGCTACTGGGCCGGCGAGATGAACGTGGATGGATTTCGTCTCGACCTCGCGGCGGTGATCGGGCGCCACGGCGCCGGACTCGATTTTCGCGGCGAGTTTCTCGACGAAATCCAGCATGACCCCCTGCTCGCCGACCGCAAACTGATCGCCGAGCCGTGGGATCTGGCGCGCGACGGGCATCAGCTGGGCCGCTTCCCGGCGGGATGGCTGGAATGGAACGATCACTACCGTGACGACGTGCGTGAATTCTGGCTGCGCCGCGCCGGCAATACCTCTGCGTTCGTGCTGCGCACCGCCGGCAGTCCCGACGTATTCGACGGACGCGCGCCGCAATCCAGCGTCAACTATATCACCTGCCACGACGGGTTCACGCTGCGCGACCTGGTGTCATATGAACACACCCACAACGAGGCCAACGGCGAAGACAACCGCGACGGCATGCGCGAGAACCACGCATGGAACTGCGGCGTCGAAGGCGCGAGCGACGACAGCTGGATCCGGACGCTTCGCGATCGCGAACGGCGCAACCTTCTCACCACCCTGCTGCTCTCGCAGGGCGTTCCCATGCTGCTCGCGGGCGACGAAACCGGCCGCACCCAGCGCGGCAACAACAATGCCTACTGTCAGGATAACGAGGTGTCGTGGCTGGACTGGAATCGCGTCGACCGCGCGCTGGTGGACTTCGTGGGCCTGCTGTGCCGCCTGCGCACCGAGCATCCCGCGTTGCGACGCACCGTGTGGCTGACCGGGTCCAACCGCGGGACGCCCGCCGGCAACGGCATCCGCTGTTTCGACGCGCTCGGAAGCGAGATCACGTCGCATGATGCGGTGCACCACGCACTGCAGATTCTGATTCCCGGGGGCACGTCCCCGGAAGCCGCGTCGGAATGGGCTGGTGACGCCGACGTTCTCCTCCTGTGCAATCCGCGCGACTTCGACACCGTGTTCAGCATTCCCACCGGTGACGCGGCGCACGCGTGGTGGCAGGTCGTCGACACCGGCCGGACCTCGCACGCCGCCGATCCTCCCCACCGCGTGAGTGGCGTGGTGACCACGCGTCCCCACACCCTGGTGGTGCTGATGGGCGCGCCCGCGACATAGCCCGCCCCAGGCTCGCGCTCCTGTTTCATCTGCCTCACCTCCACACGTGATCCCACAGGCCCCCACACGGGGCGATCCGCAAACTGGCCGCGTTCAGACGGTCCGCACCGGCGGCCATACCTGCTCGCCGGTCTCAGCGTCGATGATCTTCACCGCCTGCACCGGACAGTTTTTCGCGATCCAGAGCAGGTTCTTGGGCCAGTCCGTGTTCTCCGTCATGACGACGGGTTTGCCCTCGTCGTCATACGTGAACACGTCGGGCGCGTGATCCTGACACAGCTTGTCGGAGACGCAGGCATCCCGGTCGATGAGGATGTGATACTTCGCGTCCGGTTTCGTGCTCATTGTTCAACCTCCTGCCGATGCTCTCGGTTTTCACGCCTTCGCGTCGAAGCGGCTCCAGCCCTGCGACCGGTGCCGGCCTCCGTCGCGGCCGATCACCAGGCATTCGGTGCCCGGCAACGCGTCGATCCAGTTACACCCGCCCTGCGGCGGCATCACGAATACCGCGGTCGAAAGTGCATCCGCCCACATCGACGTTCCCGCGATCACGGACACGCTGGTGTCCAGCACCGGTGACTGACCGGTGGCGGGATCGATGATGTGGCAGTGCAATTTCTCGCGGTCGAAATAAATCTCATAGTTTCCCGACGTGGACACCGCGCCCGAACACATTTCGATCGTGTCCGGGTAGTGCCCTTTCTTTTCCGGATCCTCGACCGCCACATGCCACGGCCGGCCGTCGGAGCGCCGCCCGTGTACGCGGATATCGCCGCTGACATTGATCAGGTGGCTGTCGACTCCCTGCTCCACCAGCACCTCGGACATGCGGTCCACAATGTAGCCGGGCGCAATTCCATCCAGCGTGACGCGTGCACCCGGCTGATCGAGGTGCACAGTCATCCCGTCGATACGGATGTGCTGAGAACCCACGCGCGCGAGCGCGCCGCGTACCGCGTCGTTGCCCGGCAGGCGCTCGTCCGCGCCGCGGTTTTCAAACAGATCGAGCACCGGCTGCACGGTGACGTCGAACGCGCCGCGACTGAGGCGATTGATCTCCAGAGACGTGCCCAGCACGAGCGCGAGCTCCACGGGAACGTTGCTCAGTTCGCCGGTGCGATTGAGAACCGCCAGCGGCGAGGCATCGTCGTGGCGGCTGAGAATTCTGATCAACCGGTCCATCTCGGCCACCGCGTGGTCGATGGCCACCTCCGCCTGTTCGCGCGAGTCGTGCACGGCGGTAATGGTGACGAAGCTGCCCATGCGCAGCAGATTGCGCTCGACCTGGAGGCGGTTCGGCCCCAGGCGCACCACGTGGTAGGCCGACTGCAGCGCGCCGCCCGCCACCGCACCCAGACCCAGCACACCGCACGCCCTCAGGAACGCGCGCCGGTCGACATGCCTGTCCAGATTCTTGAGCACGTTTTCATCCATTCGACCCAATCACTCCTTGCCCGCGGCGTGGCGCACGGCAGGATCCGGGCACGCGTCGGGCGGATTGTCGGTATTGCTGTGACAGATGTTTTCGATCGCGCACGTGCCGCAGCCCGCCAGCACGTCATCCCCGCGGTGATAGTTCGGATCCGAGCGGCGTTTGAGCGCCTGCACCGCGACCCAGAAGGCAAACAGCCCCGTGATCACACCCACCGCCTTTGCCAGTTGGTGCAGCATCATTTCCCCATTCCGGCGAAGCCCATGAACGCCAGCGACAGCACACCCGCAATCATCAGGGTGAGACCGGCGCCCTTGACGACCTTGTTCACATCCGCGGTCTCCAGACGCTCGCGGATACCCGACATGATGAGCAGCGCGAGCGTAAACCCGGCGCCGCTGCCGAAGGCGAACACCGCCGCCTGCAGCAGGTTGTATTCCCGGCTGGTCTGGAAGAGCGCCACCGCCAGCACCGCACAGTTGGTGGTGATGAGCGGGAGGTAGATACCGAGCGCGCGAAACAGCGCCGGGCTGGTTTTCTTGATGAACATTTCCACGAACTGTACCGTCGAAGCGATCACCACGATGTAGGAAATCAGGTGCAGGTAGGGCGCATGAATCGCTTCCAGCGCCAGGTGAATCCCGTAGGCGCACAGCGAACTCACAATCATTACGAAGGTGGTGGCGGCACCCATGCGCACCGCGGTGTCCGTCTTGCTCGACACTCCCAGGAATGGACAGATGCCGAGGAACAACGCCAGCACAAAATTATTGATCAGACAGGCGTTGATGAAGATCTGCTGCAACGACGTGTTCATGCCGCCACCTTCTTCCTCTCCTTGAACCACGCGAACACCAGCAGCCAGCCACCCAGCACGAAGAAGCCGCCCGCGGGCAGCAGCATGATGGTCCACGGTTCGAAATGCGGTCCGAACAGCGGAATGCCCAGAAATGATCCCGCGCCCAGGACCTCGCGTACCGAACCCAGCGCCAGGCACGCGATGGTGAAGCCCACTCCCACGCCGGCCGCGTCCAGCACCGACCGCCACACCGAGTTCTTGGACGCAAACGCCTCGGCGCGTCCCAGAATATTGCAGTTCACCACGATCAGCGCGATGAAAGCGCCGAGCGCCTTGTAGACATCGAGGCTGATGGCCTGGATGGCGTAGTCGACCACGGTCACGAACGTCGCGATCACCAGAATGAACGACGCGATGCGCACTTCACCGGGAATGAAACGGCGCAACATCGAGATCAGCATGCTCGACATGATGAGCACGAAGGTGGTGGCGAGCCCCATGGAAACGGCATTGATCACGGAGTTGGTGACGGCCAGCGTCGGACACATGCCCAGCAGAACCACGAACACCGGGTTCTCCTTCCACAGGCCCTTCATGAATTCTTCCATGTAAGAAGGCGGCTGTTTCTCGAGCGGCGTCATTGGGCTCCTCCCTTCAGCACCTCCAGGTTCTTCGCAATGATGGGCACCGCCGCGTCGGTGCTGGTCTTGAGCATCCGGGCCACCGCGCGCGACGAAATGGTCGCACCCGTGATGGCCTCCACCTGCCAGGGGTGCTCCTTCTTGCCGTGCTTGGCCAGTTCGACGGAGTGTTCGACGCCGGAAAAATCGGCGGTGGGCACGACCTGCAACGAATCGAAATTGGCGCGAAAGCCCGGGTCGCTCTCGATCTTGGTGCCCAGTCCCGGCGTTTCGTGGCTCTCCAGGACCTTGAAGCCCACGATCGCGTGCCGCTGCGGTGAGTACCCGTAGATGAGCTTGACCGCATCTGCGAATCCCTGGCCCTGGGCTTCTACCGCCACTCCCATGAGCGTGCCGCCTGCATCGTAGGCCGCGTAGTAGCGTTCGCCCGGGGCGGCGGCGTCCGCATCCGGAGAAAGCACGCCGTCGTGCTCCACGAATGTCCGCGAATGGGTGGCGTTGGGAACCACGGCCAGAATGGATTCCTGCAGCAGCGTGGCCTTGTTGCGCGTGATGGCGGAGAGCGTCACCTGGAACGCGCCCACGATCAGCACGCCGCACACCAGCCCGATCGACCCCAGCGTGACGATCATCTTCGTCCCGCTGGTACCGGGAGGCAACGCCGGTGCGGATCCCGCGTGTCCGTGCGTGTGCTCAGCCATGATTCCTCCGCTTCCCCGTTCCGTAGGTCCGCGGTTGCGTCCAGCGGTCGATGAGCGGCGTGAAGCCGTTCATGAGCAGGATCGCGTACATGACACCCTCGGGCAGTCCGCTGAACAGGCGGATGACCACCACCAGCGCACCGCACAGCACCGCGAATATCCACGCGCCCAGCGGCGTCACCGGTGAGGTGACGGGATCGGTGGCCATGAACACGGCGCCCAGCATCATGCCGCCCGAGAGCATGTGAAAGAGACCGTCGGCGTAGCGCGCGGGATTGGTCATGTGCAGCATCTGTCCCACGATGAACGCGCCCGCCAGCATTCCCACGGGAATGCGCCAGTTGAGAAAGCGCCGGTAGGCGAGATACGCGCCGCCCAGGAGGATCATCATGCTCGACGTCTCACCCAGTGAACCCGCGCGGGTGCCGATGAACAGATCACGCACGGCGGTGGGCGCCGCGTCGAACTTCATCTTTGCCAGCGGCGTTGCCGTGGTGACGGCGTCGGGCACCGGTATCGCGAACGGAAACGCCAGCGTGCTCTGGTGCACGGTGAAGAAGTGCTCGAGTCCGTGGGGCGCGGCCCAGGTGGTGATGGCCACCGGAAAACACGCCTGCAGAAACGCGCGCCCGACCAGCGACGGGTTGAAGACGTTGTGCCCCAGGCCGCCGAAGAGCAGTTTGCCGAATCCGATGGCAAACACGCCGCCCAGGAATCCCATCCACAACGGCATCCCCGGCGGCAGTGTGAGCGCCAGCAGCACGCCGGTCAGGATGGCGCTGCCGTCGGCAATCGAACTCTGTGCCAGCGGCGGACGCGAACGGATCACCCATTCGGTGAGCACACACCCGGCGACACTCGCCAGCACCAGCAGGATCGCGCTCACGCCGAAGAAGTAGGCCGCCGCCAGCAGCGCCGGCACCAGACTGTAGATGACGTGCCGCATGATGGTCGGCGTGTCGACGGCGCGTTTCAGAAACGGCGATGTGGCGAGTACCAGTCTCGGGGTTCCGGGCGTCACGACACCGCCACCTTCGCGGCGGCTTCCGCCTTCTGCTTTTCTTTTTCGCGCGCTTCCTCTTCGCGCAGGATCGCCTTGGCAACGCGGAAGCGTTGCACCAGCGGGATGTTCGACGGGCACACGTAGGAACACGAGCCGCACTCCATGCAATCCATCAGGTGCAGGCCCTGCATCTCCGCGTACATGCCCACGCGCGCCAGTGACCCGAGCTGGCTGGGATTGAGGAACACCGGGCACGCATCCAGACAGCTCGAACAGCGAATGCAGGCGTATTCCTTGCGCACCGCCACCTGGGCGTCGGTCAGACACAGGATGCCGGAAGTTCCCTTGAGAATCGGAACATCGAGGTGGTACTGCGCCGCGCCCATCATGGGACCACCGAAGAGAATCTGGTTGGTGCGCTCGGTCACGCCGCCACAGTGTTCCAGAATGTCGTGCAGCGACGTCCCCAGGGGAATGAGGAGCGTCGACGGCCGCCGGATGCCGGGGCCGGTCACGGTCACCACGCGCTCGATCAAGGGCTGGCCGTAGCGGAAGTAGTCCCCCATGCCGGCCACCGTGCCCACGTTCTGCACCACCACGTGCGCGTCGATGGGAAGCTTTCCGCTGGGCACTTCGCGCGAGAGCACCGCCGTGATCAGCATCTTTTCCGCGCCCTGCGGATATTTGGTCTGAAGCGGCACCATGGTGCAGTTGAGGTCCGGGGGGAGCGCGTCGGCCAGCGCGCGGATGGCGTTCATCTTGTTGATCTCGATTCCGATGAACGACTTCTTCGCGCCCAGCACCTTCATGATCACGCGGATGCCGAGGATGATCGAATCGACGTTCTCCAGCATGATGCGATGGTCGGTGGTCAGGTACGGTTCGCACTCGGCGCCGTTGATGAGCACCCACTCCACCTGCTTGCCCTCGGGAACCGTCAGCTTGACGTGCGTCGGGAACGCCGCGCCACCCAGCCCCACAAACCCACCCGCCTGAATTTCCCGCACCAGTTCTTCGCGCGTCGGCGTCTCCCAGGGACGCGGCGCGTCCTCGTACAGCGCCTGGGCCGAGGCGTGGTCGACCTCGATGACGATCGCCTCGCTCATGTTGCCCGCGGGGTGGCGGCGCTTTTCGATGGCCTTCACACGGCCGGTGGCGGACGCATGCAACGGAACCGAAACAAAGCCGCCCGCTTCCGCAAGCAGTTGCCCGCGAAACACGCGATCTCCCGGCCTGACCACGGGACGCGACGGTGCGCCGAGGTGTTGCCGAAGATGCAACACCAGTTCATCGGGAAACGGCATGCGCTCGATTTCCCGTTCCGCGGTGAGTTCCTTGAACGTTTCCGGGTGAACGCCGTGGCGGAATGATTTTCCGTGGCGCAGTCCGATCATGCGGTATCTCCGTCGGCACCGCGGTGGTCGGCAACGAACTCGCGCAGCCGCCGCTTGAAGAAGGACTCGTCGCTTCCGTACCCGCTGAGCCGGAGCAGATTGTCGGCGAGCGTACGTACGGCGTCTGCATCGACAGCCGGCGCGGCGCCGGCGACCGGCGCGGGCGCGGGAGCGGAGGCGGGTG
>OBLQ010000496.1_pt1 | contig 14979 bp, 12 predicted proteins | sample 1519881 | NCBI WGS metagenome assembly OBLQ01 (sample SAMN01911456, study PRJEB22533) | soil metagenome | biome: Soil | place: Malaysia | collected 2012-04-30 | depth DG_metagenome m | reverse complement strand
GCCGCCTTCGGTCATCAGAGGCGCGGCGGCGCGGGTTACGGCGATGAGAGAGTAGACGCTCACATCGTGGGCGATGCGGAAGCCCTCACGACTGGTGTCGAGGAAGTCTCCTTTCAGGTCTTCCGCCGGAGCGTACGCCACGCAATGGGCCAGTGCATCCAGACGGCCGTAGCGGTCTTTAAGCTGGGCAAAAAGCTGCGTGATTTCTGAGTCGTTTGAGACATCGCACTGGAATGGCTCGGCGCCCGGAAGCGAAGAGATCAGGTCGTGAGCTTCGGCTTTCATGCGCTCGTTCTGGTAGGTGATCGCCAGCCTGGCCCCGGCCCCGCTGAGGCCCTGGGCAATGGCCCAGGCAATGCTCCTCTTGTTCGCAACTCCGAATACAACCGCGTTTTTGCCTTGCATGCTGAGCATGATAAGAATCCTCAAATCGTAAACCGGACAGGATAACAGAGCCATGTACTAACGGACTAAGGTAGTTTTTCGGGGACGACTCCTGTGATTCTTCCGGGGCTGACAAAATTTCTTGACAAAACATGTTTACAATTGGCCGTCCCGGCTTTACCATTCGATCGATTTTATGGCCGTTCCGTGAAACCGGAATGAGCAATAGCAGTGCTCAAAAAAACCTAGCCGAGTGCTCTTCTTGACTCACCGGCGTGATCGCCCAATGGAGGCAATCGCTATGGGCTTGTCTAGACGTGAGTTTTTCAAGGTAGGGACCGGGAGCGCGGCAGCGCTTCTTCTCGGGTTTGACGCCCGCCCGGTTCTCGCGCAAGCAAACGAACTCAAGATTGCGCGCACAACAGAAACCCGCTCAACCTGCCCTTATTGCTCTGTAAGCTGTGGTGTGATCATCCACACGCTTGGCGATAAGGCAAAGAACGTGACCGCGCAAGTGGTCCACGTGGAAGGCGATCCTGATCATCCCATCAACAAAGGCACGCTCTGCCCGAAAGGCGCGTCCCTTTATCAGGACATCCTGAATGAACGCCGGCTGACAAAGCCGCGGGTACGGCGGCCCGGTTCTGACCACTGGGAAGACATTTCCTGGGACAAGGCCGTTGAAGAAATCGCGCACCATATCAAGAAGACGCGCGACGAAACCTTCGTCGAAAAGGACGCGAACGGCAGAACTGTGAACCGCCTGGAAACCATCGGTTTCAACGGCGGCTGCACGGACACCAACGAATTCAACTTTCTGGTCATCAAGACCATGCGCAGCCTGGGGGTCTGCTACCTGGAAAACCAGGCCCGTGTTTGACACGGCCCTACGGTCTCCAGTTTGGGGCCCACATTCGGACGCGGCGCAATGACCAATGGCTGGACCGACATGAAAAACACCGACATGATGTTGATCATGGGCGGCAATCCAGCGGAAAACCATCCTTGCGGTTTCAAATGGCCGGTTGAGGCGAATCGCAATCGCAACGCCAAGATGGTCGTGGTTGATCCCCGCTTTACCCGCACAGCTTCGGTGGCTGATGTGTTCTGCCAGATCCGCGCGGGTACAGACATCGCTTTTCTTGGCGGCGTGATCAATTATGCTTTGCAGCACAACCGCATCAACAAAGAGTACGTCGTCAATTTCACCAACGCGGCCTTCATCGTCAAGAAAGGGTTCAAGCTGCCCGAGGACGGTCTTTACTCAGGCTACGATCCCGCGACCATGAAGTACGACGTTTCCACCTGGAACTACGAGGAAGGCGGAAACATGACCGGCACGGCGGCTGCCGCCATCGCGGCGGGCGACGGTCCGGCGACTTCTTCTCATCCAGCGGCCGCGGGCGCTGCGCCTGCGGGGCTGCCTCCCAACGTGGCGTATGACACTTCCCTGGAGCATCCGCGTTGCGTTTACCAGTTGCTGAAGAAGCAGTATTCGCGGTACACCCCGGAGATGGTGGAAAGCATAACCGGCATCGAAAAAGACAAGTTCCTGAAGGCGGCTGAAACGTTCACCTCCATTCGCGAAAATGGAGAAACCAAGAAAGTCGCCACCATCATTTACGCCGTGGGATGGACGCAGCATACTTTTGGCACACAGACCATCCGGACTGCGTGCATGCTGCAACTGATCATGGGTAACGTGGGACGCGCCGGTGGCGGCGTCAACGCTCTCCGCGGTCACTCCAACATCCAGGGCGCAACCGATATGGCTGGCGTCTTCGATATCCTGCCCGGCTATCTGAAGATTCCTGTTGCGGCCGATACGGACTACAAGACCTATCTCGGCAGGATCACTCCCAAGCCGTCCAAGCCGGCGGCGTGGGATTCGTTCAATTACTGGTCCAACACTCCCAAATTCGCCACTTCCTTCTTGAAGGCGATGTACGGCGATTACGCAAAGAAGGAAAACGAGTTTGCCTTCCACTACCTGCCCAAGATCGACCGCAAGTACAACTGGGCGAACATGTGGGACGAAATGTATCGGGGCAAGGTCAAAGGCCTGCTGACGTTCGGCATGAATGGCGTCATGATCGGGCCCGATTCCCAGAAGAACATTGAAGCCCTGAAGAAGGCCGACTTCCTTGTGGTTTGCGAGATCTATCCCGACGAAACCAGCAATTTCTGGGCGGCGCCCGGGATTACCAAGGAGGAGATGGCCAACATCAATACCGAGGTCTACCAGTTGCCCGGCGCCGGTTTCGCCGAGAAGGACGGGACCTTCGTCAACTCCGCGCGCTGGCTGCAGTGGAAATGGGCCGCTGTGCCCACGCCCGGCGAGGCCAAAGTCGACCAGGAAATCCTGGCCCGCATATTCCTGAAGGTCCGCGAACTGTATCAGAAGGACGGGGGCAAATTCCCCGATCCCATTCTGCATGCCTCCTGGACCTATACCAACCCGCTGAACCCATCGCTGTCTGAGGTCGCCAAGGAGATCAACGGCAAGGCCCTGGCTGACGTGCAAGATCCCAAGACCAAGCAGGAAATCAAGAAGGGCCAGCAACTGCCCAGCTTTGCCTGGTTGAAGGACGATGGCTCAACCATGTGCGGCAACTGGCTGTATTGCGGTTCCTGGACGGAGTCCGGTGCGAACTCGCAGCGGCGCGACCCCTCTGACCCATCCGGTTTGGGCATCCATCCAAACTGGGGCTGGTCGTGGCCGGTCAACCGCCGCGTGCTCTATAACCGCGCTTCCTGTGACGTGAACGGCAAGCCCTGGGATCCGACCCGCAAGCAGGTCTGGTGGAATGAAGCCCAGAAGAAGTGGGTGGGCAACGATGTCCCCGACTTCAAGGGCGATTCCAATCCCAAGGACCACATGGGCCCGTTCATCATGAACCCCGAAGGGGTCGGCCGGATTTTTGTGCCGCTGGCGTTTATGGCGGACGGCCCGTTCCCTGAGCACTATGAGCCCATTGAGAGCCCGGTCGCCAATCCGCTGCATCCCAAACAGTCCAACAGCCCGGTGGTGAAGAAGTACACCACGCCGGCGGACAAGTATGGCGATGCGAAGGAATACCCGATCGTCTGTACCACCTACCGGCTGACCGAGCACTACCACTACTGGACCAAGAACAACCCCGTGAGCATGGAGCTTGTTCCTGAGCCGTTCGTGGAGATTCCGGTTGAGCTGGCGAACGACCTGGGGCTCAGAGGCGGCGAGAAGATCAAGGTGTCCAGCGCCCGCAGCACCTACTATGCCAAGGCACTGGTTACCAAGCGTATCAAACCTATGACGATTGCCGGCCAGAAGACCTATCAGGTCGGCGTTCCCATCCACTGGGGCTACAGGACGCTCGATGACGGGCGGCCGGAAGCGGAACGCATTCCCGCCAACGCTCTTACGCCCACGGTGATTGACCCCAACGCTTATACACCGGAATTCAAAGGGTTCCTGGTGAAGATCGAGAAGGCCTGAAGGAGCTGCCATGAGCAACGGATTAATGCAAATCAAAGCGATCTCCGGACATCGTGGCGGCACGCCTGGCCGCGGAGTTTCCCGCGACTACGACGTGTGCAAGCTGGTGGACACCACCACTTGTATCGGCTGCAAGGCCTGCGAGGTTGCCTGTCTGGAGTGGAACGGATACGAGTTCCGCGAAACCAGGTTTGACAACACCTACCAGACCATGCCGGACACGGCATGGAACTTCTGGAACCTCATCCGTTTTAACGAATACGACAGTGATGACGGTTCCATCAACTGGCTGATGCGCAAGGACCAGTGCATGCACTGTGAAGAGCCGGGCTGCCTGATCGCCTGCCCGGCTGACGGCGCCATTGTGCAATATGCCAACGGCATCGTTGACTTCGACCAGGAGCATTGCATCGGCTGCCAGTACTGCGTGACCGGCTGCCCGTTCAATATCCCCAAATTCAACGATGTAACCAAGAAAGTCTATAAATGCACTCTGTGCTCTGACCGCGTCGGCGCGGGCCTGGAGCCGGCCTGCATCAAGTCCTGTCCCACCGGCTGCCTGCACTTCGGCACCAAGGAGGACATGAAGATGCTCGCCGAACAACGGGCCCAGCAGGTGCGCGACAACACGTCCCACAAGGACGCGGGTGTGTATGATCCGGATGGCGTCGGCGGCACGCACGTGATCTACGTGCTGCATGATGCCAAGAACCCGGAAAAATACGGCGGCCTGCCCGCTGACCCGTCCGTTCCGTTCTTCGTGAAAATGTGGAAAGGCCCCCTGAAGTGGCTGGGTGGCCTGGCCATGGGACTGGGTGTTGCCGCTGTGTTCGGTCACTACGTGCGCTACGGCCCCAAGCCGGCAGATCAGGGGGAGGGCAAATAGACCATGAGCACCCATATTGTTGTCCGCCATGGGACCGATCTCCGGGAAGATGAGATCGTCCGGTATACCTTCAAGGAACGCATGTGGCACTGGATCTCAGGAGTGAGTTACCTCTATCTCCTGTTGACCGGCCTGGCGCTGTTTACTCCTTATCTCTATTGGATTGCCTATGTGCTGGGCGGAGGCGCGACGATCCGCTTCTGGCACCCCTGGGTTGGGCTGGTCTTTTTCATCAGCGTTTTATGGATGCAAGGTATGTGGGGCGCTGATATGAAGACCACGAAAGAAGACCGGGAATGGCGAAAAACCGTCAAGGCCTACGCCACCAATCGTGACGACCAGGTGGCGCCGGCGGGACACTTCAACGCCGGGCAGAAACAGTTCTACTGGGTCATGTTCTGGGGAGCCTGGTTGCTGCTTCTGACCGGTGTCGTCATGTGGTTCCCGGAACTGATGCCTCGCAATCTGCACTGGGTGCTGGCGATCGTGGTCTTTCTCCACGTTGTCAGCGCGCTGGCCACCATTGGAGGCTTCATCATCCACGTCTATATGGGCATCTTCTTTGTCTCCGGCGGCCTGCACGGGATCCTCTGGGGCCGTGTGCCGGCGAGTTGGGCCAAAACCCACCACCGCCTCTGGTATGACAAGGTGATGCAGGAACAAAAAGGAAGAGGCTGACACAAGGCTTGAAATCTTCCTGGGACCTACGGATCGAGCGGGCGAGAGAGCTGTCCGGCAAGCACGCCGTCGTTGCCGAGTTGCTGGACTTTTATCAGCATCTCGCCCGCTTTCAGAAATCCGTTTACGAAAAGCTCGCTTCTCTTGAGGACCATGATGTCTCGGTCCTCCTTTCTTTTTTCCCCGGCATCATTGCCACGGTCAACGAACACGGCTCCGAACCACTGAAGCAGGCATCCTCGTCGCTGTCCCAGGCTTCGCGCGAGGAATGGCAGGAGCTGCTGAACACCGTATGGCAGCACGAACCAGAAAGCACTGAACTCAACCCAGAATATGCTTTCTTCGCCCGGAGCCTGCTGCAGCCCTACGCGGAATTTCTGGCCGGCAGGGCGTCTATCCCTCCGGACGGACATCCCCCTATCTGTCCTTTCTGCGGAGCGCGCCCCCAGGTTGCGGTGCTGCGTCCGGAAGGCGACGGCGGCAAGCGCTCCCTGGTCTGCTCGCTGTGCGCCACCGAGTGGAGCTATCTCCGCCAGAAGTGCCCGAATTGCGGCGAAGAGCACAAAGACAAGCTGCCGGTGTTTATTGCCGAGGATTTCGACTACGTGCGCGTGGAGGCTTGCGAAACCTGCCACACCTACATCAAATCCATCGACATGACCAAGGACGGCCGCGCCGTGCCCGTGGTGGACGAGCTTGCCACCGTCTCGCTCAACTTATGGGCGCAGGATCACAAGTTCCAGAAGTTCGGGCCGAACTTCTTTGGCGTTTGAAGGTCTCCGCCGGCAACAAATCAACTCAATTTACGTTGTCCCGTTCGCGACCATCACTACGCGGCGCTTGACCCTTTGCCCGTCTTTGTGCCGGCAAGGTGCTCCGTTGCAGCCAGTTCGTGGACTGAGTGGCGCAGCCCGCGCAGCCGGAAGGCAAGTCCGGCCATCGCCAGCCCGTTCACTGCCGCGTAGATGGCGATCCAGTTGAGGAGGCGCGGAATCGCCCACGGGGGCGACAGGAACAGGTAAAAGGAAAATGCCAGCGATGCCACGCCGCCGGCAAGGAGCAGCCGCTCGTCGGAGAGATGCCGCCGCAGATGGATGCCTGCGGTAATCTCAAGCAGCCCCAGCAGGGCGGTGACGGAGGCAATCACGAAAATGACCGCGCGCAGCGTCAACCCGGGGACAAAGAGTACAGCGGCGCCGGCGGCAGTCATGATCAGCCCTTCCGCCAGCAGCGTCCAGGCATCGCGCTTCTTCTGCGCCCCGCGCAGGGACGCGGCCACAGTGATCAGCCCGCACACCGAGGCCAGCAGTCCGAACAAAACAACCAGGCTGGTGAAGGCAACGGAGGCAAGCAGCAGTGTGGGCACAAAAGGCTGCAGGCTGACTACAAAGAGTGAGAAGGCCAGCGCAAAAACAGCTCGCAGCAACAGCAGCCACCAGTTATTGATCATCAGCCGGAACATAGGACCTCCTCCGGCCGCGCCTGGGCCAGACGCAGGCGCCCTGATTACAGTTTTGTCTGGCGCGGCGAGTTCAGCAGTGACAAGGCTCACACCGCGGGCTTCGTGAAGGGAAGAACGGAAATGCGGGCAGGGACCGTGAGGGCCCGGTTCAATCCAACTGCAGCCAGGCGGTTACAACGCCATCTTCAGGCGGCGAGAATTTAAACCCGGCCCGGGTGAACATGTCTTTCATTCCGTAGTTTTCCGCCAGGGTCGCGCCTTCCAGGCCGGTGATCCCTTCTTTGCGGGCGATGTCCATCATCCGTTGCAGCAGGCGCGTCCCCAGTCCGCGGTTCTGGAACTTGTCAGCCACGAGGAAGGCGACTTCAGCCGTCTTGTCAGAGTGCTTGCGGATGAGTCTGGCCACCCCGGCGATCCGGCGCTCGCCCTTTTCGTCGTGATATTCCGCCACCAGCGCAATCTCGCGATCGTAATCAATGAAGCATTTGGTGAAGAGGCGCTCATGTGAAGTTCGCACATCCAGCTTCAGCGGCAGGAAGAAGCGCAGGTACACGCTGGTTTCAGAAAGCTGCCGGTGGAAATCGACCATCAGGTTTTCATCGTCCGGCCGGATGGGACGCAGGGTGAACCGCTGGCCGTCGCTCGCTTCCCACGTAGAGACGTACTGGTTGGGATAGGGACGAATTGCGGGGCGAGGCAGATCGGAATCTTTTATGCCGGCAGGATGCAGGATGACACGGGCATCCAGGGCGATCATGCCGTCTGGCCCGGCCAGCAGCGGATTGATTTCGATATCTGCGATGCGAGGGTTCTCCACCAGCAACTCGCTGAAGCGGACCAGCAGCTCTTCCAGTTTTTCCAGGTCCACGGCTTTCTTGCCGCGCGCTCCTTTCAGCGCCTGCAAGATGCGTGTGTTCTCCATCATTCGCCGCGCCAGGGTGGTGGTGAGCGGCGGCAGGGCATGGGTGCGGTCGCGAAGGATCTCCACCAATTCTCCGCCCAGGCCGAACACCATCACCGGCCCGAACTGCGGATCGGTGGAACTGCCAACGATCAGTTCATGGCCGGAGATCTTGATCATCGGCTGCACCGTTACGCCGTTGAAGCTTCCGTCGGCCGCGAAGATGCCTTCAATCCGCTTGAAGGCGGAGCGCACTGCTTCGGCGTTCTGCAGGTTCAGCATGACGCCGCCGCGGTCAGACTTGTGCGTCACGGTTTCCGAGTGAAGCTTCACCACCACGGGAAACCCGATCGATTCCGCCGCAGTTGCAGCCTCGTCCGCGGAGCGAGCGATTTTCGATGCGGTGACCGGCAGTTCGTAGGCGGCCAGGATCTGTTTGGATTCGTGCTCGGTCAGGACGGTGCGTCCTTTTTGCAGCGCTTCCGCGATGATTCGAGCCACCCGCTTCGGGCCGTCCTGTGGCAGGTCACCGGTAAATTCCGGCGCCTCATAGAGTGCCTGGAGGTTGGAGCTGTAGCGCCACATATAGGCAAAGCTGCGCGCGGCCGCGTCAGGATATTCAAACGTGGGGATGCGCGCTTCATTGAGCACATTGGCGGCCATCTGCATGCGCGCGCCGCCCATCCAGCTTGCCAGCAAAGGCTTGTCGATGGATTCTGCCGCCTTGCTCAGCAGGCTGGCGGATTTTTCCGGCTCCGTCATGCCTTGCGGCGCCAGGATCGAAAGCACTGCATCGCAGTTGCTGTCGCGTGCGGCGATCTCCAGCGCCTGTACGTAGAGCTCCGGGCTGGAATCGCCCAGCGTATCGATAGGATTGGCGTGGCTCCAGGCTTCAGGAAGAATCCTGTTCAAGGCTTCGTAGGTGTCCTGGGAAAAGGAGGCGAGTTGCCCGCCGCTGGCCAGCAGCGCGTCCGTGGCCAGCACGCCCAGACCACCTGCGTTGGTGACCACCCCGAGACGCGGCCCGCGCGGGCGCGGCTGCTTGCTGAGGACCTCAGCCATATCGAACAACTCGCCGATGGTGGAGACGCGGAGGATGCCGCAGCGGCGGAATGCCGCCTCAAATACTTCATCGGAGCCGGTGAGCGCGCCGGTATGGGAGGCCGCTGCCTTGCGCGCCGCTTCCGTCTGCCCCGGCTTGATGATGATGATGGGTTTGCGCAGCGAGACTTCGCGGGCGGCGGAGAGGAAGCTGCGCGCATCGCCGATGGATTCCATGTAGATCAGAATGCTGGAGGTGTAGGCATCATCGCCGAAGTGATAGATCAGGTCGCCCCAGCTCACGTCCAGCATGGCGCCCACGGAGACAAACCCGCTGAAGCCGACGTTCTCCCGGCGGCTCCAGTCAAGAATCGCCGTGCACAGCGCGCCGCTCTGGCTCAGGAAGGCGATATTGCCCGGCAGGGCGTTGGACGGCGCGAAGGTCGCGTTCAGGCCGGTGCGCGGATTCATCACGCCCACACAGTTCGGCCCCACAAGCCGCATGTGGCCCGTGGCCAGCACCTGGCGGAGCTTGTTCTCGCGCGCTTTTCCTTCCGGGCCGAGTTCGGCAAAACCGGCGGAGATCACCACGGCGCTGCGAACGCCGGCATCCATACATTCCTGGATGACCTCAGGCACCGTCGCCGCAGGCGTGACCACCACCGCCATGTCGACCTGCTCTCCGATGGCGGCAACGCTGGGATAGCACCTTACCCCCAGTACGTTGCTGCGGTGGGGATTGATGGGGAAGATGGTTGCTCCCGAGGGCTGCTCCAGCAGATTGCGCAATACGGTGCGGCCCACGCTGGCCGGCTTCTCCGTGGCGCCGATCACCGCCACGGTGCGCGGATGGAAAATCGGCGCCAGCGGGCTGGGCGGCCATGAGGGCGGCGTGGCCTCTCTTGCGGGTTTTTCGGCTGTCTTTTCCGGCATGACAGAAATGTTCCGTTCAAGGTTACTACTCATGGATCTTTGCTCGCCTCCTGGGCCATCACAGCTCAGAATATCAGGCAGAAAAAGATGAAGGATGTGAGAATCCTCACATCCTTCGGCCGGGAAACCCGTTTTCCTCCAGGTGGAACAGAGCTCAGCTTCACTTCGTCGTCATATCGCGGATGGTCAGCACCGGGCAGGGAGCACCGGCAACCACCTTGTAGGTGACTCCGCTGGCGAAGTGCGTGCTGAATTCCTTGTTACGCGGCAGCCCGAGCACGATCAGGTCAGGCCGCTCTTTCTCGGCGTAGCTCAGGATCTCGGTGGCCGGATCGCCGACTTCAACAATCGTCTCCGTTGTGCACCATGTACTTGCATCGGAGGGGATCAGCTCTGAGAGCTTTTTCTGCGCGTTCTTGACCATGGCGGCACGCTCCGCCTGGGAGGTCTTGTTCGGCGCGATCACGTGCATGAACAGCGCCTGCCCGTGGGTCTCTTTTGCGAAGGACAGCGCATAGGTGGACGCAAACTCTGCATGCGGGCCAAGGTCCGTGGGGTAGAGGATCTTTTCAGCCAGGAAACCGCTGAAAGGCCTGAACGCCACATGCGGACCGACCGTCAGCACCGGGCAGGGCGAGTTGCGGAAGATGTACTCCGCGGTTGATCCCAGGACCAGGCGCCCAACGCCCCGGCGGCCGTGCGTGCCGATGACCACCAGATCGATCCCATTTTCCTGGATCCAGCGGGGAAACACGAGCTCAATGCTGCCGTGCTCGAACAGCGGGTGCGTGTTGATGTCCGTAGCCTTGATCAGGCTGTTGATGCGCTCACGGCTGCTCTCAAGAACTTCCTGAAAAACTTCGGGGTTCGTGGTTTCCGCAAGGATGACCGGGTCAGAAGCGTGCGCGGGGAAGAGCTGCGCATTGTAGTGCCTTGCCAGGCCGATCGCGTAGGCCTGCGCGGGCTCCGACGCTTCGGTGAAATCGGTCAGAAACAGGATGTTCTTGCATGCAATACTGGTTGCTGTTTGCAGGGCCTGCATAAAGGACCTCCTTTTATGTCCTTCGTATACTTGGATGAACCGCCGGGTGTCGAGGGAAGGACGGCCCCTACCTGGCGCTTTTGGCAGTCCTCAAAGCTCAGGCCTCCGGTTGCTTGCGCGCGAACATATTCAGATTAAGTTTCGTTGCGGCGCGCCTCTTCGGGCAGTGACCTGCGTCACGGAGGAATCGGGCCGGCAGCAGCATGCGAAATAATATGAAGAAGGACGTGAGGTGACTCACATCCTTCTTTGAGGTAACCGCCAATAGTAGCTTTTGAGTAAGCAGCTTAGGTTTTAGCAATTTTTAGAAGCTGTTCGTCACCTCCTTCCTTCACTTCCTTGAGCAAATCTGTATTTCTTTCAAAGAGGAACTTCATGCGGCGCAAGTCCTGGTCCAGGACCCTGGCCGGGGACGAACCGAAAAGTTCCGCGACGAAGCGGCCCAGGATTCCTGCCGGAGGACGATAGAACATGCGAATTCGCACCCGGGTGCTGGCGTCATAGTTGGGATCGAAGCGCGCGATGCCGAAGTTTCCCACCGTCGATCCCGGCAGGCTTTTCCATTCCACGCTGGTATTGGGCACGGCGCGCGTAATCATGCCCTCCCAGTGGATGGGAACACCGGCCGGACCGTTGATCGTCCAGCGGTAGAGGTTCTCGCCTGTCTGCTCAATGGCGGCGATGTGGGAGAACACTTTTGGATAGTTTTCCGGGTTCGTCCAGAACTGATAGATGTCGGATATGGGCGCGTTCACTCTGATCGTCTTGTCGAGTTCAAAGCCGGGAGAGTCATCGGACAGCGCCAGGATCGAGTGGACGTTCCTGCGCGACACGCTGGCTGCGGCCAGAGCGCCGCCGAGAAGGGCGAGCAGAGATCCCAGCTTGTCTTTGCGCCGCCACCCGTAAATCGCGGCGGCTGCGCCGGCGGTCCCTGCGAAGAGCCGCCGGGCGGGGCTCCAGCGCAAAAGAGTTTCATGCCGGGCCTGCTCGAAGGTTTCCGCCACTCGAAGGGCGGCGCTTGGTTCGCGGAACTCAAGATGGCTGTGCACTCCCCGAACTCCGGGCATTGCGGCCACCGCGTGGCTCAGTCTCCGCGCGTCGTGTTCGGTTGCCTCGCCCCACAGAGTGATCACGCCGTCATCGGAAGCCACGTGGATTTTGTGCGGCTGCTCAACCATGTGCCCCAGGCGAGCGCGGACGCGCTCCACCTGTACCCGGTCATCCAGCGGAGGGCGAACCAGGCTGCTCCAGGCGTGCCGGGCGACGCCTTCCACGCGATGCTCCACATCGCGCATCGAGAGGACTGTGCCTTTTGCAATTTCGCGGCCCAGCTGTTGTGCCTGCCTGGCGAAGTCTCTCCGTCGCTGCGGGCCGCGTTCCCGGTCGCAGAGATACAACCCGGCTGCCCCAGTGGCAACCCCTCCCAGCAGCGTCCACATCGTTTTCCTGCTGCTTGCCATAGGACCTCCAGAAGATATTTGCAGTCTTACGCTTCGATGCTTGTTTGGCGGTGATGGCGGTCACAGCGTCGTCCTGTGGATGCCGTTAAGCTTGTCCACAAAAACGCACAGACCCGCGCAAGCCATTGGGAAGAGGGAAATCCTGGTTCTCAGGTGGAGGACCGGGAGGGTTTCGTATTTTCCCCGCCCTGGAAAGAGGTGTGACCGCCGTCACATCCCGATTGTGAGACGAAGCCTATCCTTTTCCGTAAGGATGTGGCAATCCGGGAGTTGTATATGGCGATCGCCTATAACCTGCATATCATCGAGAACTGTTTGAAGTGTGCGTTCCGTGAGCAGCGGCTGTTTTGCAATCTGTCCCACGAAGCCCTGGCCAAACTGCAGGCCATCAAAGCGACATCAATCTATCCCAAGGGAACTCTGCTGTGCCTGGAAGGCCAGCCTCCCCGCGGCATTTACGTCCTTTGCGCGGGCCGCGCCAAGCTCTCCACGACATCCGCTGAAGGAAAGAGCATCATTCTGCGGATTGCGGAGCCGGGTGAAGTGCTCGGTCTTACAGCGGCGGTTTCCAACTCGCCCTATGAAGCGACGGTCGAAACCCTGGAGCCAAGCCAGGCCAACTTCATTTCCCAGTCAGATTTTGTTCATTTCCTCCAGGAGTTTCCTGATGTGGGAATGAAGGTGGCGCAGCAGCTCACGCATAACTGCAAATGTGCGTATTCTGAAATACGCTCGCTCGGACTTTCCAACTCCGTTCCGGAAAAGATTGCCAAGCTGATCCTGGTGTGGTCTCAGCATCCCATTGAGCTTCGCCGGCCGAATGGAAACGGCGAAATTCCCATCCGGGTGACGCTCACCCAGGAAGAGATCGCGCAGTTCGTGGGCACCTCGCGCGAAACCGTTTCCCGGGTCCTGGGAGATTTCCGCAGAAAGGGCTGGCTGAAGATCAAAGGCGCAACCTGGAACATCCTGAACAAGAGGGCGCTGGAGCATCTTGTGACAACCTGAATCCGCCATCACAGGCGGGGGTGACCACAATCACAGACGCAATGTAGGAGAGCAGTTTACATTTCTTTTCCATGAACCCCATCACGTCCAGTCCCAAATCAGCTACGAACGAACTCTACGCAAGCCTTGCTCCGGAAATCCGCCAGGAACTCGAAAGCCACGAACGCCACGTGGTCATGGCGCGGGGGCAGCGGCTCCTTGAATGCGGAGTCCTGCCGCATCAGATCATGATCCTGAACTCAGGGATCGTTGAGATATCCGTTCCCACTCCTGAAGAAGAGGTTTCGCTGGGCACGGCCGGCCCGGGAAGGGTTTTTGGAATGCGTGCGGTCATTTCCGGGGAGACACCTGAGATCGACGTAACTCCTCTGGAAAATTGCGATGTTACGGTCATCCCGGGGCCTGATTTCCTGGAAGTACTGCGGAACAACCCGCAAATCTACTTCGCCGTGGCCAAGGTGCTTAGCGCCGATCTTAAGATCGCGGACCAGTTGATCCGCAACTGCGCCCGGCGCAACCCCATCAGAAAAGTCTGAAAGCAACGTGACGGGGATCACAGCAAAGCTGCTCTTCCGCTTGTATGATGAACGCACTTTGGCTTGTTCTTTTCCAGGGACCGGGCGTCTTGGGGGAGCCCGGTTCTGGAAAGGGCACGGGTCTTAGGCAATTCTAAATTCTGCGCTCCAATCCAAAGAGGGCACTTCGGCAGGTGCCCTCTTTTGCTTTTGAACTGCGGCCTTGTTCCGGACTTTTAGTTGCGTTGCTATAGTAGGCAGAGGGAAGCCTGGCTTTTGCTGACCAACCTCAGCAACGCAGAAAGGCGAAACTGCGAGGCACATTCATGCCATTGAAATCGGGTTCCACGGGGTTCGTGCTGGCCGTCCTGACCGTGTTGTGGGCGCTCGGTCCTGCGGTTGCGAAACGGCAGAACGGCCCGAACGAGAGTTCGCACGTCGGGGCCGATTCATCGATTGGAAGGAACAAGCAAAGCCAGGATTCCGCGGCCGGCGCCCGCGCACCGGAGGCAGTGGATCCTTCCCAATATGCAGGGACAGAAACCTGCAAGTCATGTCATGAATATGAGGCCGGCAGCTATGACAAAAGCCCGCATTCGAAGATGCCTCCCGGCAAACACCAAGGTCCGGAATGGCAGGGGTGTGAAGCCTGCCACGGCCCCGGTCAGGAGCACGCGGAGTCGGGGGATCCTGCCAAAATCATTCGCTTCCCCGCGCTCTCGCGGGAAGAGTCTTCCAGGCGCTGCCTGAAATGCCATGGATCCAGCCCGAGGCAGGCGAACTTCCTGCGGTCAGAACATGCCCAGAACAACGTCGGCTGCCTCGACTGCCACTCGATGCACGCTCCCAAGGTCCAGGCAAAGCTTCTGAAAGCCCAACAGCCTCAACTCTGCTATTCCTGCCACAAAGACGTTCAGCCGGGGGCTTCCCGGTCGTTCCATCCTGAAGTGAAGGAAGGACTGGCCAACTGCAGCCAGTGTCACAAGCCGCATGATGTTTCTCAAGAACATGCGGAGCAGGCGTGGCGCCGGGGTTTATCAATCTAACTGCAGTACAGGCGCGTCTGCCACGTACGCCGTGGGACCGCTCGGGCAGCAAGACAGGACGGAATTCCTTTGATTACAATGAACATCAGGCCGGGGTCCACGCTGTCAGGGGATTTCCGCGCCAAGGCGTTTACGCTCTAGCTGC
>OBLQ010000495.1_pt1 | contig 14986 bp, 8 predicted proteins | sample 1519881 | NCBI WGS metagenome assembly OBLQ01 (sample SAMN01911456, study PRJEB22533) | soil metagenome | biome: Soil | place: Malaysia | collected 2012-04-30 | depth DG_metagenome m | reverse complement strand
AGTGTGCCGACGCTCCTGTGGCTTGTGACCTGAAAGAAAAGCGTGGTCATGACCAAAACGTAGAATGCCGGGTAGATCTTCAATCCGCGCCGGATGAAAAACCGCTTGAAATCGATTGACCCGCGCTTCTTGTACTCGGTGAACAGCAGGCCGGAAATCAAGAACCCGCTCAAAACGAAAAAGAGATCGACCCCGGCCCACCCGGCATTCGCGAGGCGCGTGCCGATCTCGCTGTGGTAGAGCAGGACCAGCAAGACAGCAATACTGCGCAAAACGTCGAGTCTCTTGTTTCGCATTGCCGTCTCGAGCTTGTAGTACGCTCCGTTCCGCAAGTCAACGGGTCACATTCGGCGCGCTCGCGCTTTCTGCGCACCGCGGCCGCCCTCGTTCAAGTTAATTGCCTACACTCGATGGCGCTCGGACGCCGAGGCGGAATGCCGGTTCCCGGTCCGCACAACGTGATCACAATCTCCGCTGTGTGATGGTAAGATTGCGACTCTCCGGAAAAGTGACGCATGAATCGCCATCGAGGATGCACCTGATGCCTATTGAGACCGCCCATGCGGAGCGCACCGTGTCTCCCGAATTCGCTACGTCTCGCCTGGACAATGCGGAGACCCTCGAACTTTCCGTCGTGATGCCCTGCCTGAACGAAGCACGAACGCTCGGCACTTGCATTCGAAAAGCCCAGACCACGATGGAACGGATGGGCATACGCGGCGAAGTAATCGTTGCGGACAACGGCAGCACCGATGGCTCGCAATCGATTGCCGAGAGTCTCGGCGCGCGAGTCGTGCCCATTCGAGAGCGCGGCTACGGTAGTGCGCTCCGCGGGGGCATTGCTTCCGCGCGCGGCCAATTCGTCATCATGGGTGATTCCGACGACAGCTACGACTTCACTCAGCTCGACGATTTCGTCACCAAGCTGCGCGAGGGCTACGACCTCGTCATGGGAAACCGTTTCCACGGCGGAATCCGGCCCGGCGCGATGCCTTTTCTGCATCGTTTCGTGGGCAACCCTGTCCTGAGCGGCTTGGGCCAGTTGTTTTTCGGCTGTCCGGTCAGCGATTTCCAGTGCGGCCTGCGCGGCTTCCGCAAGGACGCCATCGACAAGCTCGAACTGCACACGACCGGAATGGAATTCTCGACCGAAATGGTCGTCAAGGCCACGTTGTTCAAGCTGAAAATAGCCGAAATTCCGACGACGCTCGTGCCCGACGGTCGCGGTCGCGCGCCGCACCTGCGCACCTGGCGCGACGGATGGCGCTATCTCCGCTTTCTTCTCCTCTACAGCCCGCGATGGCTATTTCTATATCCGGGCATCGCTCTGTTTCTTCTGGGAGTCGCCGTGAGCATTTGGCTTCTTCCTGGTCCGCAGACGGTAGGCTCCGTCACGTTTGATTATCACACCCTGCTCTTCGGCGCGATGGCCATCCTGATCGGATTCGAATCCGTCAATTTCGCCATGTTCACCAAACTTTTCGCCATCTCGGAACGCTTGCTGCCGGAAGATCCGCGTCTGAACCGGGTGTTCCGCTACGTGAAGCTCGAGACCGGATTGCTACTGGGCGCCCTGCTGATTTTGGCTGGGGCCGGCATCTGGGTGTTCGGCCTGAGTTATTGGAGAAGCCTCCATTTCGGCCCGCTCGATCCGGATAAGACACTTCGCATCGTAATCCCTGGATTCGTTTCGCTCACCTTGGGGATTCAAATTGTGCTGTCGAGTTTCTTCCTCAGCGTGCTGGGCATGAGCCGGCGGTGAAGGCCGTAACTGACTTCGATTGCTATGCCGATTCCTACGACCGCGCCCTCGGCGAGGCGCTCGCGGCCTCCGGAGAGGACCGCAGCTATTTCGCCCGCGGGCGGGTGACATGGCTGGCTGGTTGCCTGCGCCGCATGGGTTCGAATCCTCGCCACGTGATGGATTACGGCTGCGGCACAGGAGCGACCACGCCGTTGTGGTTTGAGGTTTTGTGCGCCGAGGCGGTTGTGGGTGTGGACACTTCCCAGCGTTCCCTGGAAGTCGCCAGACGCAATCACGGTTCGGAGCACGTCCGCTTCCTGGCCGCGCAAGAATACGAGCCTGCCGGAGCGGAGGATCTCGCCTACTGCAACGGCGTCTTCCATCACATCCCTCCGAAACAGCGCCGAGACGCCGTGCGATTCATCTACCAATCGCTCCGGCCCGGAGGAATGTTCGCCTTCTGGGAGAACAACCCGTGGAACCCGGGAGCCCGCTATGTGATGGCGCACTGCGCTTTCGATCGCGACGCCGTCCCGCTCAGCCCGGTGGAAGCGCGCAGGCTGCTGCGCTCCGCAGGTTTCACGGTGCTGAAAACAGATTTCTTGTTTGTCTTTCCGCGGATCCTGCGGGCTTTCCGGCCAGTCGAGAGGTTGATCCCGCGGCTGCCGCTGGGCGCACAGTATCAGATTCTCTGCCGGAAACCCGCACGCAACGAATAGGTCCCGGTCTCTTGCGCGATTGCTCGCCCTTCCCGTGCCCCGATTTTTGTGTTGTGAAGAGAAGAATCGGACGGCCTACCCGCTTCCAAATCGGGGAGGAACCCGCCGGCGCCGCGAGGACTGATCGGCGCCGGCGGGCATCTTAGACCGGGGTGGGCGGTCTAGAAGCTGAATTTGGCCGAGATCTGCAACTGCCTCGCGTTGAACATGGTTCTAGGCGTCCCGAACAGCGGGTTCGGGAAGGGTGCCCCGCCATTGCCGGCAGGACAAGCCACTTGGAAGTTCTGGATTGCTACGGAAGCAGAGTCTTTGTACTCTTTGGGGGGCGTCCCGCAGAAGTCAATCGTCCCGCCGCCGTAAACCGAAGTCACTTCATCCACGTTCGGCCGGTTGAACACATTGAACGCGTCGAAGGCCAGCAGCACGCCGGCCCGCTCGTTGAAATGAACCATGCGGGAAATCCGCAGGTCCACGTTATACAACTTGTCGCCACGATACGCATTCCGCGGCGAGAGCCCCACGCGGTCCGTCACTGGGTTCGTGTCGCCATTTACATCGTTGCCCACGAAGATCGTGAAAGGCCGCGGGGACTGCAGCGTAATGATGCCGCTCAACTCGAAGTTCCGCAGGAAGCTCTTTTGCGGAGTATCCGCCGTGAAGTTGGCGACAAACCGATGGCGAACGTCCTGCACGGATGTAGCCCTCTCCAAGGCACGGCTGTATTGGTCCTGCGGCGTGCTCACGAACGTCGTAAACGTGCCGTCGTCCTGCGTATGGGAGAATGTGTAATTCGCGTTGAAGCGGAAGTACTCCCCGAAGCGGTCCGTCACCGACACCGTCCCGCCGTGGTACACCGACACGCCGGAGTTATCCAGGTAATACATCAGGCCTGCATTCGTGAAGAGTGCGCCGCTGAATGCGTCCTTCCCATCGGGCAGTTTGTTGTTGGGACTGATCGTGCAATCGCCGCAAGAAGGGGGCGCAAAGGCAAGTGCATCGAAAGCTGAAGGGCAAAATGTGACGGTGGGGTCCTGTGGTACCCAGTTCGGATAAGCAGGGCTCGACGGGAATCCTGCCGGCGGGCACACGTTCAAGTTCATCGGCCGGACTTGCTTGTGCGAGCCGACAAACAAGTAACCGGCGCTGATTACGAGATTCTGCCCGATCTGCTGATCAATCTGGAGGCTGGCTTGCTCCGAGTAGGCGATACGCGAGTTCCGGTCCCACCCGCCTCCGCTATTTGTCACCGCCGTGCCCGCAGTACCCGTATTGAAGTTGGGCGGAGCCTGGCCCGTAAGAACCATCTCCTTCGCGGCGCACCAGGGCGCTGGCACGGCCGTTCCCGCCACATTCGGGCAGTCTGGGGTGGAGTACGTGGTTGCGCTGGGATAGTGAATTGATGGATTAAGAGACAAACCGACCGGGAGCTGGTTGAGAACGTACCCCGCCGTAGTGGCGTTGGTAGAACGAACGAAGGGCTGCGGCGCGCCTGGGATGACGACTTCGCGTTGCGGCCACGTCACAAAGAGAAACGTCATGTTGTAGTGGTCGTCGAAGATTCCGTAACCGGCGCGAATGACGGTGGTCTTCGTCGGCGAATAGGCCAGGCCGATCCTGGGCTGCCAGCCGCGAAAGTCGTGGTTGATGATATCTGTCAATCCGGCCTCGAAATCCCAGCGCAAACCGTAGTTCAGAGTCAGCTTGGGGGTGATGCGCCACTGGTCCTGCGCGAAAAACCCAACGTAGCTGTGGTTAATCGGCGCGTAATAATCCGGCGCATTGACGTACGCATTCGGCCATTGATTGAAACCGCCGCTAGGAGTCGGCGGGACCACAGGAGGCAGGCTCCCCGGCGTGATCGCACCCGTTCCCACTGGCGCGCCCCAGAATACGATCGGTACACCGTTGAAAAAGGGCGGTGTCGGGCACGGCCCATTCTGTGGGACTTCAGCGATGTTGGCAGTGGGATCCACATAATTGGCAAACTGCACCATGCAGTTGAAGCCGGGCAGGATAATGCGCATGGGCGTAAATCCAGGCCAAATCACGAAGTCCCAAATGTGATTGAAGTCTCCGCCGAATTTCCAATAGTGGTTCCCTTTGACCCACGAGATGCTGTCTGAAACCTGCACGCGGCTTTCGTTGGTGGCATCGAAAGTCCCGAAATTGTGCCCGAAGAGCAACGTGTTGGGAATATCCAGATTGGGTTGACCCGTCACCGCCGGGAAGTTGTAGTGTCGCCGCGCCCACTGCACGAGCGCCGTGTTCACCAAACTCGGCCTTAACACCGAATTCAGCGTCCCCGCCAGTGATTGATCGCGCACGAAGGTGTCGTGCCCGCTGCTCGGAGCGCCGATTCCGCCTCCATCCAGTGTGTCGCCCACCAGAACGTTCAAGTCCCGCTCGTCCTGAATGAAATAGCGAACCCCAAGGTGGTTGTCGGCGTTGATCTGATGATCGAGTCGCACGAACCCGTTGTCGTGATCCAGCGTTTTCAGGGTGGTCAGATCTTCAGGCGGCAGTCCCACGGCCGCCTTGGACGCATTGATCAGCGCCAGATTATTGATCAGGGTGGTGGGATAGGTGGGCGACTCGCCAAGCCGCTGGCCCTCGTAGTTGACGAAGAAAAAAGTCTTGTCCTTCTTGATCGGGCCGCCGAGCGTCGCTCCGAATTGGGTTCGGCGGAATTGATTGAATTGCGGTAGCGTCAGGAGCGTCCGCGCGTTGGCCCATGCGTTGTTGTGGTATGCATAGACCGAGCCGTGGAGATCGTTCGTCCCGGTTTTGGTCACCACGTTGACGATTCCGCCAAGCGCCCGTCCATACTCCGCTCCATAGCTGTTGTTCACCACGCGGAATTCGCTCACCGCTTCCTGCGACGGTGTCGCGCGCTGCGAACCCGTGGCCATGTTGATGAAGTCGGCTCCGTCGACCGTCAGCGCGTTGCTCAAGTCGCGCATTCCGCCGAAGGAAATCCGAACGGTCTCCGTCTCCGTGAACGTCGATTGCAGACTCGTGCGGCCGGTCGCCACCCCCGGAGTCAGCAGCGCAAAGTCAACGAAATTGCGGCCATTCGTGGGCAGCTCTTGGATTTGCTGCGATTGGATCGCCTGGCTCACTTCCGTGCGCGTGGGCTCGACCGGCGGCGCCTGCGAGGTGACCTGGATCGTTGCTTGTACGGTGGCGACTTTCAGCGTGATATCGATCGTTGCCGTCTGACCTACCGTCAATACGAGCCCGGTCTGCGTGTATTTCGCCAGCCCGGGAGCCTCGGCCGTCAATTCGTATTGGCCTGGGGGCAGGTTGGGCACGAGATACAACCCTGCTTCGTTCGTGGTGGCTGTATACTGGCGGTTTGTAGCCAACTGCCGAAGCTCAATCGTGGCTTTGACCACGGCTCGGCCGCTCTCGTCCATCACACTTCCGTTCAGTTGCGCAAACGTAAGGGTGGCCTGGGCCACCGCGCGCGGGGCAACGCACATAACCATCAGCAGCACAGCCAGAGAAAGCGCCGTTTTCGAACGTAGCGTCATGTCCCCCTCCCCTTTGTCGGATCAAGTGCCCATTAAAAGTGCAGCCTAGAATGCCTTCGGTCCTGGAGTCTTAGCCAGCGTACAGGCGGGCAATGGAATGCGGCTCTGGCGAACCCAGCAGTTCGGTCGAAGTATATTGCAAAGCGCAGGCCGCCTAACACCATGATGAGTCCCAAACCTCACCCCAAAACCGACTCCGACCCATCCTGGCGCCGGAGCATGGTTTGGAACCCAAAAACTGTCCAATACATGTTTGGTCAGATAGTCATACTTGGCGGGTATGACAGATAAACTGCGCGGCTTCTTGGTCTTGGACGCACAAGCACAGAGCTCCGATGTGCCAACTCAAAGACAGCGCAATATCTTGCCAGCGGCGGCCCCACCACCACGCGGCCTCCTAACCAGGCTAAAATGGAATTGGCAGCCCTCAGAGGGGATCCGCCTTTTCTGCAATGACCCAAAGATGGCGAAGGAGGTAAATTTCGGCATGCTATACTCCGCCAGCGTTCTACGAAAAAATTCCTCAACCTATTCCGGGGAGCTGCGAAACTCTTGATCACGCTGCCGGAAGTGTTTAACGTCGCTTGCCATTTCGTCGATCGTAACGTCTTCGAAGGGCGAGGAACGAAGATCGCGATCGAGTGCGGAGACGAGCGGGTCAGCTATCGGCAACTGTTGGAGCGGACGAATCGCGTCGGCAATGCTCTTCGCCGTCTCGGCGTGCGACCTGAAGAGCGCGTCCTCCTCCTTCTTCCTGACATTCCCGAATTCCTCTACAGCTTCTTCGGCGCCATCAAGATTGGCGCCGTGGCCGTACCCACGAACCCTCTGCTGAAACCTCACGAGTACGAATTCTCGTTCAACGACACACGCGCGCGTGTGGCTGTCGTGCACGAGTCCTTGCTGCCGCAAGTGGAATCGATACCGCGGGAGCGCCTCACGTATTTGCAGGAGATCATCGTTGTGGGGGAGCCGAGCCGGCGTTTTCTTGGCTTACGAGACGCGATGGGTAAATCGTCGCCCGACCTGGATGCAGAAGGCACTACCAGGGATGATGCTGCGTTCTGGCTCTACTCTTCCGGCAGCACCGGAAGTCCGAAAGCTTGCATCCATCTTCATCACGATATGGTCGTTTGCTCCGAGCTATATGCGAAGGGCATTCTTGGAATGAACGACCACGATCGATGCTACAGCGTCGCGCGCTTGTTTTTTGCCTACGGGCTGGGAAACGCTGGCTATTTCCCGCTGTACTGCGGCGCCACGACGATTCTCTCTCCCGCCCGTCCCACTCCTGCCGGTATCTTCGCCGATATCGAACGTTACCGCCCGACCCTGTTTTTCTCCGTGCCCACGAACTATGCCGCGCTGCTGGCCTACCCGCGCGGGGACGGAAAAGAGTTTGACCTTTCCAGCGTGCGCCACGCGGTCTCGGCGGGCGAATCCCTCCCCGCTCCTCTGTTCGAACGTTTCAAAGATCGCTTCGGCGTCGAGATTCTCGACGGCCTGGGCTCGACGGAATCGTTGCAGATGGTAATTTCCAACCGCCCCGGCGAAGTGAGGCCCGGCTCGAGCGGCAAGATCATTCCCGGCTACGAGGCGCGGATCGTCGACGACCAGGAATCTGACGTAGAACCCGGGGAGATCGGCAATCTGCTCGTCAAGGGAGATTCCATATGCGCCGGTTATTGGAACAAACACGAGAGAACCAAGGACGTATTCCAGGGTCACTGGTTCCGCACTGGCGACAAGTATTATCAGGACCAAGAAGGCTTCTTCTGGTATGCCGGACGAGCCAACGATACGTTTAAGGTCAATGGCCGCTGGCTCAGCCCGGCGGAGGTCGAGAGCGCGTTGATCGCGCATCCGGCCGTTCGGGAGGCGGCGGTCGTTGCCCGTGATGATGAAAGCGGGCTGACCAAACCGGCGGCGTACGTGGTCTTGAATCCGAATTTCACTCCCAACGATCGGCTGGCCCGCGAGCTTGAAGACTGGGTCGCGCAGAAAATTGGCGGCTACAAACGCCCGAGGTGGATCGAGTTTTCGCTCGAACTCCCCAAGACCGCCACCGGAAAACTGCAGCGCTTCAAGCTGCGCGAGCTTCAATCGCAGCAAAGCCAAAGTCCGTCTTCCTCGGCAGATCGCTCTATATCCGAGACAAAAGCGTAGCGCCTGTACGCTTCCGTGCGCGCGAGAGCGGAAGGCGCGTGCCGGCTCGCTGAACAGCGCCACTGGGGAAAACTTGTATTTCCAGTGATACCTGCCGGGTATAAAATGCGGGGGCTATGGAACTGCGCCTCGTTCGTTACTTCATCGCCGTGGCGGAGTACCTGAATTTCAGCAAGGCCGCCGAGCAACTGCACATTGCCCAGCCGCCCCTGAGCCGCCAGATCCGCCAGCTCGAAGACGAACTCGGAGTGCAGCTTTTCGCGCGCAACAAACGGCACGTCGAGCTAACCAAGGCGGGGCGTGCCTTCCTCGAAGAAGCCAGAAAGCTTGTCGTGCAGGCGGGCCACGCGACGGAGGCGGCGCGGCACGCCCAAAAAGGAGAGTCCGGGCTCGTAAAGATCGGCATTGCCTCCGGCTTGGGTGGGGTTGTCAGCCACGTTGTCGTCGAACATCAGAAACGCTATCCGGCGATCGACCTCCAATGCAAAGACATCTTTTCAGCTCATCAGAATGAGGCCCTGCGCAAATGTGACATCGACGTGGGTTTCTTGCGTCCGCCGGTCGACCAGGTCAATCTGCACTGCGAATTGCTTTTCGAAGAGAAACTCGTCGTTATTCTCCCCAAGACGCACCGCTTGGCAAAGCTCAAATCCCTGAGATTGAAGGATGTCGCCGACGAGCCATTGATCATCTTCAACCGCGGTTTTTCGAGCGGGCTCTACGACAAGATTCTGGGGTTGTTCAATCGCCGCGGCCTCACGCCGCACCTTGCGGTGACGCACGTGGAGGCGCACGAGGAGGCAGGGGCGATCATGGTTGCATCGGGCAAGGCCATTTTCATTGGTGCAGGCGCCATCGTCACCCGGTCGGTTGCCGGAATTGAACTAGCTTCGGTCGAGCTCAACGAACGCGAGGCCAAGATTGAGGTCTACGTGGCCTGGAGAAAAGGCGAAGACTCGGCCGCGGTTTTCAACTTGCTCGATTCGGTGCACCGGGTCTTCCGGCCCCGCGCCCATATCGCCTAGATCGCAGTGAACTTCACACTCATTCGACAACTTGGCTGACCCTACGTATGCCGCCCCTCAGAAGCGCCTCTGCTACTCGTGAAGCCAGCATTCCCATCAGCCGAAACGAACGTATTCAAAGTTCAGAGGTTGATTGTTGATTCCCCGGACGGGCGGCGCGATCCAGTTGGCGAACTGGCCTGGTTCGACGACGCGGCCCCTCATGAGCGACTGCACGAAGGCATAGTCTTCCGGACTCGGCAGCCACGCATGCTGGCGATGTTTCCATGCTTCCTCCGAAAGAACTTCGCCCTCCGGACTGATGTAGTGCCCGGCAAAGTTACCGATGGCGCGATGGAATCCTTTGTGGGGCAGTACGAGCCGGAAAGGAATCCCCGACTTTTCGATGATCCGATTCCAGCGGTCTACGCCGGCCTGAATCTCGCCGATATAGTCGTCCCGCAATCGCTCGTTTAATGCGGTCAGCGCCGGCACCTTCCTCTCCACAACCTTGTCGCCAGCCACTTCGAGGACGGGGTACTCCACGTCGGCAAGGACGTGATCGTCGTCGACCTTCGTCTCTTCGTATCGTCCTTTTAGGCCTGTAGTGAAGTAATTTGCCGCGTTGGAGGAGGCGTCCGAACCGAACAGATCAATCGTGACGCTGTAATGGAAATTCAGGTATTTCTGGATCGTCTGCAGATCGATCACGCCCAGCGCCCGGACGTCGGAAGGATCCTCGAGCTTGTGTTCGCGCATCACGTCGCAGGTCCGCTGCAGAATGCGCCTCACTCCCGATTCGCCCACGAACATGTGATGGGCTTCTTCCGTCAGCATGAAGCGGCAGGTGCGCGCCAGCGGATCGAAGCCGGACTCGGCCAAAGCCGAAAGCTGAAATTTTCCGTCCCGGTCGGTGAAAAATGTGAACATGTAGAACGCCAGCCAATCCGGCGTGGGCTCGTTGAATGCGCCGAGAATGCGCGGATTATCCGCGTCGCCCGACCGTCGCTCGAGTAGCGCTTCCGCCTCCTCGCGTCCGTCGCGGCCGAAGTAGCGATGCAGCAGATAGACCATGGCCCACAAATGCCGGCCTTCCTCCACGTTCACCTGAAAAATGTTCCGCAAATCGTACAGAGAAGGACAGCTCGTCCCCAGCGCTCGCTGTTGCTCCACCGACGCCGGTTCCGTGTCTCCCTGCGTTACGATGATGCGCCGCAGCGTCGAGCGATATTCCCCCGGCACTTCCTGCCACGCGGGGATGCCCTTGTGAGTCCCAAAGTTGACCTGGCGATTCTGGTCCCTGGGCTGCAGAAAGATGCCCCAGCGGTATTCCGGCATGCGGACGTAGCCAAATTGCGCCCAGCCGTCCGGCTCCACGCTGATCGCGGTCCGGAGATACACTTCAAAATTGTGGCTTTCGGCCGGGCCCATGTCGTACCACCAGCCCATGTACGCTGGCTGCCAATGTTCCAGCGCGCGCTGCAGGACCCTGTCTCTACCCAGGTCGACGTTGTTCGGAATCTTTTCGGTGTAATCAATCATCACTCGCTCCTCGCTTCGATTCGGCTCGCCGGGAAACGGTCCTCAGACTCTCTCCCAGTCAAACTTGATTGGCGCGCCCGTGCCGTACGTCTTGAGCGCCCCGCTCGGCCCGACGGCATTGGGCCGGTTGAAAATCCAGTTCTGCCAGGCGGAGAGGCGTCCAAAAATCCGCGTCTCCGCCGTTTCCGGAAGGCCAAAACGGAGATTTGCCTCAAGGCCGGTCAAGGCATCCGGCGAAAGCGCCGCGCGTCCTTCGAGGGCGAGACGAATTTCGTCCGCCCAGTCCAGGCTATCCGGCGCGGCAGTAACCAGGCCTGCTTCCAAGGACTCGGCCGCCGAAAGGTTCTTCCCGACCAGTTGGCGCAGCGCGTGGATCTGCTGTTCGTCCTGATAGAAACGCGCCGCTAAACGCGACAGATGATTCACCATCGGCAGCGGCCCGAAATTCATCTGCGATAGCGTCAAGAAGGCTGTCGGTTCATCCTCCTGCGCGTCCAGCATGTACACGCGGTCCGCCGCCAGCGCCAATTCCAGAAGAGTGCCCGCAAAGCAGGACCCAGGATCGACGATGGCGAAAAGCGAGCGCGAGGTGACGTCGAGGCGTGCGAAGGTCCGCCGCATCATCCCCAGAGTTTCGCGAACGAACCAGTTGTCCTGGTGGTTCAATATGAATTCGTCGAGAGCAAGAACCGCATCGGGATTGCCGGCAGTCTTCAGAATCCAGAGACCGAGTTCCAGTTCATTCGTGCGCAGGTTGAGAACGGCGTCATCCAGCTCCCGGGCCATCTGCAGCGGCCACCATGCAGCGCCGGCGGCGCGAGCCTGCTCCACAGCGGTCTCGGTCATGCGTTCAGGGCCGCGCACCGTGATCGTAACCGTGCGTCGCTCTCGATCGAACTGGGCATCCACGTATTCGTAGTGAAGCCCTGCTTCGTCGATGGTGCGTTTGAGCGGCGTCAACATCACACCCTTGGAATCCGCGGGCCGGTCACTCTGCTTCGCCAGTTCCAGGGCGCTCTGCTTCACGAATTCGCCGAACTGCTGCGTCTTGGCCACGTCGTCGACCAGCCGCCATTCTTTTGCCCTCTGGCCGCGCACCCCGTCCGGCGTCGTGGAGAAAATGTCGGCATGGTCCCGGCGGACCTTGCGCTTGTCGGTCAAGCGCGTCAGACCGCCCGTGCCGGGCAATACGCCCAGCAGCGGCACTTCCGGCAGGCTCACGGCGGAAGATCGGTCGTCAACCAGTATGATCTGATCGCACGCCAGCGCCATTTCGTAGCCGCCACCGGCCGTTGTGCCGTTCAGGGCGGCAATGAACTTCAGGCCCGAGTGGGCGCTTGCATCTTCGATTCCGTTTCTGGTCTCGTTTGTAAACTTGCAGAAATTCACTTTCCACGCGTGTGAGGAAAGTCCGAGCATGTAAATGTTGGCGCCGGAGCAGAAGATGCGGCTCTTCGCGCTGGTGATCACCACCGAACGAATTTCCGGATGCTCGAATCGAATGCGTTGCAGTGCATCGTGCAGTTCGATATCAACTCCGAGATCGTAGGAGTTCAGCTTCAGCTTGTACCCCGGCCGCAGCCCGCCGTCCTCCTTCACGTCCATCGTGAGCGTGGCCACCGGGCCGTCGAAGGAGAGCCGCCAATGTTTGTACGCCGATGGTTCCGTCTGGTAGTCCACCCGATCCATCCGGGCTTCCGTCTGATGCGTGATCGCCGCGTTCACACGTCCCTCCTATCGAAGATTCGCCTGCAATACCTGGCGCAACTTGGCGAAACTCTCGTCTGCCGAATCACCCGAAGTATCGAAATGAACGTCCGCTCTCCGGTAGAGCGAATCCCGCGCCTCCAGGATGCGCCGCATGTCTTCCATCGCTTCGTCGTGATCCACCACCGGACGAAAATCACCTTGCGCCAGCACGCGAGACATGTGCTCTTCCGGATGAGCCTTCAGCCATACCGTGTAACAATGCGAGAGCAGGTATTTGTACGTCTCCCTTTCCGACACCACGCCTCCGCCCACGGAAATGATTGCGTGGTCATATTCCTGAATCACCCGTTCTAACGTCCGTTTTTCGATGCGCCGGTAACCCGCCTGTCCATAGAGGGAGAAGATTTCTTCGAGCGGCATCCCGGCGTCTTTCTCGATCTCTCGATCCAGCTCGATAAACGGAATTTTCCATTCGCCTGCCAATTTCGATCCAAGCGTTGACTTGCCCGCCCCGCGAAGGCCGATCAAAGCGATTCGGTGGCGCCGCACTGCTTCTTCGTGGCCAAACTCGCGCTCCAGCCGGGATATCACCGCTTCCAAGTCGCCCTTCGGCAGGCGTTCCAGGTAGCGCCGGATCAGGCGCTGTTCCGCGGACGGCTCGTTTTCATGCGCGAACAAGTCCACGAGAGTCACGTTCAGCGCCGCGGCAATTCGTTGCAGCAGGAGGATCGAGATGTTTCCCGCGCCCGCCTCCAATTGCGCCAGGTGCCTCTCGGAAACGTCCGACTCTTTTGCCACCATCTTCCGCGTCATCCCGCGCCGCGCGCGTATTTCTCGCACGCGCCTTCCGAGCGAAATCAGCAGTTCCTCGTCGGAAACGCCATGGATGCCGAGCTGTCTCGATAAATCCTTGGTTTGAGCCTGACTTGCCACGAGGTCGCCCCCAAATCAGCGATACATGCTATATAATGCATGCCAGGGGGATTCCTGTCAAACGAAAACTCTGCGCTAGCGCCGTAATCGAATCACCGTATACTCCTATGTCCATGGAAATGCGGGCAATAAAAGAATACATCCTCTTGAATAGAAATCAGCGCTGGACAAATCCTGTATATGCAGTATTATGCATGGCGCGTTCGATGACTGAGCTACTTAAGAATCGTCCCTCATGCTGGCTATTTCGGCCTGCTGCCCCTCTGCGCACAGGCTTGAACCTCTGGAGGCAACGTGAAACTTCTGAACTATGTGTCCGGACTCTGGAAGGAAGGCAGCGGGCTGGGAGAACCGCTCGTTGATCCGGTTACAGGCGAGGAACTGGCGCGCGCTTCATCGCACGGGATCGACCTCGGCGGGGCGCTTTCCTTTGCGAGGTCGCAGGGCGGCGTAGCACTGCGAACGCTTAGCTACCAGGAACGGGCGGGAGCGCTCGCCAAAATCGCGGATGTGCTGGCGGCAAACCGCGACGAATATTTTCGAATTTCCCTGCTCAACTCCGGCGCCACACAAGCCGACGCTTCGTTCGACGTGGACGGCGGCATCTATACGGCGAAATTCTACGCCAAGGCTGGCCTGGCGCTGGCCGACGGTAAGATGTTGAAGGAAGGCAGTCAAGCCTCTCTTTCGAAAACGGGCGTATTCGCTGCGCAACACTTTTTGGCGCCGACGCAGGGCGCCGCCGTCTTTATTAATGCCTTCAATTTCCCCGCCTGGGGATTTTGCGAAAAAGCTGCCCCCGCACTGCTATCGGGCGTCCCGATCGTGATCAAGCCGGCGACGCCGACGGCCTGGCTCACGCACAAAATGGTCGAAGACATCGTCAAGGCAGGCGTACTGCCGCCCGGGGCTCTTTCCATCGTTTGCGGATCTGCGCGCGATTTGCTGGATCACGTTCGAGAAGAAGACGTCATCAGCTTCACAGGCTCGGCCGACACGGCAGCGCGAGTTCGATCGCATGCTAATGTCCTGCGGCGGTCCGTGCGCGTAAATATCGAAGCCGACAGCATCAACTCCGCCGTTTTGGGTCCGGACGCCTCTCCCAGATCCGATGTATTCAATTTATTCGTCAAAGAAGTTGTTCGCGAAATGACGCTCAAGGCCGGTCAGAAGTGCACGGCGATTCGGCGCGTCTTTGTCCCTCGCGCGCATCTCCGAGCCTTGGGCGATGCCGTCTCCGAAAAACTCGTCCAAATCAAGGTAGGGAATCCGCGGAACCTGGAAGTAAGGATGGGCCCCGTCGTGAACAAAGCGCAACAATCTTCTTGCTTCGAGGGTTTGGCATCGCTGAAGAACGAATGCTCCGTTGTATTTGGCAACGACAGGCAATTCCAACCGTTGGACGCCGATCCCGAGAAAGCCGCCTTCGTCCAGCCCACGCTTCTCTCCTGCGACAACGGCCTTGCCGCGCATGCCGTCCATGACGTGGAGGTGTTCGGTCCCGCAGCAACGCTCATCGCTTACGATACGCCGAACGATCTGATCGTCCTTCTGCGCCGCGGCCTGGGCTCCCTCGTGGCGTCGATCTTCTCGAGTGATGCGCCGTTCACGCAGCAATTGGTTGTTGCTGTTGCG
>OBLQ010000494.1_pt1 | contig 15037 bp, 13 predicted proteins | sample 1519881 | NCBI WGS metagenome assembly OBLQ01 (sample SAMN01911456, study PRJEB22533) | soil metagenome | biome: Soil | place: Malaysia | collected 2012-04-30 | depth DG_metagenome m | reverse complement strand
TGGAGGGGTTCGTGCTGGCGATCACGCCGTTCAACTTCACGGCGATCGGCGGCAACCTCTCGAGCGCGCCGGCCATGTGCGGGAACGTGGTCGTCTGGAAGCCCAGCACGACGCAGATCTTCAGCGCGCACATGACGATGCAAGTCTTCCAAGAGGCTGGGCTCCCGCCAGGGGTCATCAACCTCATCTATACGCCGGGGGCGGTGACGGGGGACACTGCGTTCAACAGCCCCGACTTTGCGGGCGTCCACTTCACGGGATCGACCGGGACGTTCAACCACATGTGGGGGGTGATGGGCAAGAACATCGCGAACTACAAGACGTATCCGCGCATCGTCGGCGAGACGGGCGGCAAGGACTTCATCATCGCCCACAAGAGCGCGGACCCGAAGGCGGTCGCTACGGCGCTTGTTCGTGGCGCATTTGAATATCAGGGACAGAAGTGCTCCGCCGCGAGCCGCGCGTACATCCCCAGCAACATGGCCGACGAGGTGCGCAACATGCTCGTCGAGACCACCAAGTCGCTGAAGATGGGCACGGTCGAGGACTTCACGAACTTCATCAACGCCGTAATCGACGAGAAGGCTTTCGACAGCATCATGGGGTACGTCGAGGGCGCGAAGAAGGACTCTTCGTGCAAGGTCCTGGTCGGGGGCAAAGGCGACAAATCGAAGGGATACTTCATCGAGCCGACGATCATCGAGAGCAGCGATCCGAGGTCGACGACGATGTGCGAGGAGGTGTTCGGGCCCGTGCTCACGATCCACGTCTACGATGCGGACAAGTTCGAGGACGCGCTCGACATGGTCGACACGACGTCGCCTTATGCACTCACGGGCGCGGTGCTCGCCACAGACCGAAGCGCCGTCGAACTCGCGACGTTGCGACTGCAGAACTGCGCAGGCAACTTCTACATCAACGACAAGTGCACGGGCGCGGTCGTGGGCCAGCAACCGTTCGGCGGGGCGAGGGCCAGCGGCACGAACGACAAGGCAGGATCGCACTTGAACCTGTACCGGTGGCTGAGCGCGCGGACGATCAAGGAGACGTTCGTGCCGCCCACCGACCACAGGTATCCGTTCATGGAGTCACCGTAGGCGACGGGTTGACGACCAACGAGTATCTGATCCAGCAGATGGACTGCCCCACCGAGGAGCAGATCATCCGCAACCGCCTGGCGCGCGTGCAGGGCGTCAAGTCCATGGAGTTCGACCTGCTCGAGCGCCGATTGACTGTCGAGCACGAACTGGAGACGGACCAACCCATCCGCGACGCGCTGAAGTCGGTCGGAATGGATCCGACCGTGCGCGAAGTCGACCAGGCCGCCGTCAACCGCCGGCAGAACCTTGTGCTCGGGACGGCCCTGGCCATCGCGCTCGCGGCAGAAGCCATCACTTGGACCACTTTGGCGACGAGCGCATCGTGGGAGACGGGGCTTGCGGTCGTCGCGATCGCGATGAGCGGCTGGCCGGTGCTGAAGAAGGCGTGGGCCTCTGTCAAGACGTTCACGCTCAACATCAACTTCCTGATGTCGCTGGCGACCGTCGGCGCGGTGGCCCTGGGCGAGTGGTCGGAGGCGTCGATGGTCATCGTCCTCTTCGCCATCGCAGAGGCGGTCGAAGCCCGGTCGCTCGCACACGCGCACGAGGCTGTGCGGTCGCTGATGGTCTATGCACCGCCTACGGCTTTGAAGAGGGGCGAGGACGGCGAGTTCGTGGAGGTCTTGGCAGGAGAGGTCGAGAACGGCGACGTTGTGCGCGTGAAGCCAGGTGAGCGGATCGCGTTCGACGGGGAGATCCTCGCGGGAAGGTCGGACGTCGACCAGGGGCCGATCACCGGTGAGAGCATGCCCGTGACGAAGGCCGAGGGAGACATCCTCTTCGCCGGGTCGCTGAACGGGAGCGGTTCGCTCGACTTCGTCGTCACGCACGCTGCGGGGGACACGATGCTCGACCGCATCGTGGCGACCGTGCAACACGCGCACTCGCAGAGGGCGCCGACGCAGCGTTTCGTCGACAAGTTCGCCAAGGTCTATACGCCCGCGGTCGTCGCGCTGGCGTTGCTGGTCGGGACGGTGCCGCCGATCTTTCTGGGCCACTTCACCGACTGGGCGTTCAAAGCGCTGGTGATGCTCGTGATTGCGTGCCCGTGCGCGTTCGTCATCGCGACGCCGATCACGGTCGTGAGCGCGATCGCCCGGGCGGCCCGGCTCGGCATGGTGATCAAGGGCGGGGCGCACCTGGAGCGGGGCGCGCACTTGACGGACATCGCGTTCGACAAGACTGGGACGCTGACGCGGGGACGGCTGGCAGTCACGGACGTCGAACCGCTGACCGGCATGGGAGAGGAGCACGTCATGCAGATCGCGGTGGCGGTCGAGCAGAGGTCGGAGCACCCGATCGCCAAGGCGGTCATGTCGTGGGGTGACGCCGGTGGCCTGCAGGCGCACGAGTTCCAGTCGTTTGCCGGCCTGGGCGCTTCTGCGGAGGTCGACGGCAAGCGGTACCTCATCGGCAACCACCGATGGATCCACGACAGCGGGTTCTGCTCTGAGGAACTAGAGGCCAAGTTGATGCAGTACGAGGCGGTCGGCAAGACGACCGTCGTGCTGACGGAGGAGGAGACGCCGATCGCGGTGATCGCCGTCTCGGACGTCCTGCGCGAGACTGCGCCGAAGGTGATCGACGAGATCCACGGCCTCGGGCTGCGCACGCACCTCTTCACCGGCGACAACGAGGCGACGGCGAAGATGATCGCCGGGCAGGCGAACGTCGCCGACTATGCCGCTGAACTCCTGCCGGAGGAGAAGTTGGGCCGGATCGCCGAACTGTCTCGCAACGGCGGTGTTGCGATGGTCGGCGACGGAATCAACGACGCGCCTGCGCTGGCTCGAGCCGACATCGGCATCGCGATGGGCTTCGGCGGGAGCGACACGGCGATCGAGACCGCGGACGTCGCGCTGATGAGCGACGACCTGGCATCGATACCGCTGTTCCTGCGTCTCAGCCGGGCCACCACCTCTATCCTCATCCAGAACATCACCGCGGCGATCCTCATCAAGGCGATCTTCATGGTTCTCGACTTCTTTGGGCTGGCGACCATGTGGATGGCGGTTTTCGCGGACATGGGGGTCAGCCTGTTGGTCGTCGCAAACGGCCTGAGGTTGCTCCGTTTTCGGGCGTGAAGTCTGATAAGATCAAGGCTCGTGGACTTTGAACGGCAGGTCTCCAGGCACAAGAACGCGGTCTATCGCCAGATGGTCCGTGCCTGTGGCAATGCCCAAGACGCCGAGGACGTGCTGGTCGAGGCCCTGATCAAGGCGTATCGAGCGGCCGACCAACTGGACGACCCGCGGGCCTTCCGCTCTTGGCTCACGACGATCGGCAAGCGAGTCTGCACGAGACTGAGGCAACGGACGGGCAGGCTCAAGACGGAGAGCCTGGACGCGCTGGCCGACGCCGGGTTCCAAGTTCCGGAGCCGTCGGGCTCCACGCAGGCCGACCTCATGGAGATGAAGGAGATGCACAGGTGCGTCATGGAGGCTTTCGACACCCTGCCGTCCAACTATCGGGACGTGTACAGGCTGAGGGAACTGGAGGGGTTCAGCGTCAAGGAGACGGCAAAGAAACTGGGGCTCACCGAGGCGGGGGTCAAGACGAGGCTGCACAGGGCGAGGGCGACGCTGCGGCAACTCTTGGACAGCTCGATCAGCCCGTGACCGGGACGGTGTAACCTCGCCGCCCTACCCGGGCTCTTTCCCAAGGAGACCCATGAACGCGACAGTCCTCGACCAGCCCCTTACAATCGAGCCGGCCGACCTTGCTAGAAAAATCCAAGAGGGCGAGAATCTCGTCCTCATCGACGTCCGCACGACCGGCGAGTTCCGGTCGGGGCACATCCCCCGTTCGATCAACATCCCGATGGACGAGATCGAGGCGCGGCTCGACGACGTGCCCGAAGGCGGCCAGGTCGTCTTGGTGTGCCACAGCGGCAACAGGGCGGCGATGACCCGCGAGATCCTGTCCGGCGCCATCCCTGACGCGGTCTGTCTCGCTGGAGGGGTCACCAACTGGGCGGACACGAACCACGAAGTGATCCGATCGACCCGGACTCGGCTCTCGCTGCCCAGCCAGGCGATGATCGGGGCGAGCGCCATCATCCTGCTCAGTGTGGCGCTGGGGACGTTCGTTAGTCCAAACTGGTTCTACTTGGCACTCCTTCCTGGATTCGGGCTCTTGACTGCGGGAACCACTGGCTTCTGTCTGATGGGCACGATCCTGGGGACGATGCCCTGGAACAAAACAAGGGCGAAGGCATAGGAGAAGGCGATGGTTCTCAAGAGGTTCTATAACGAAAAACTCGCGCAGGCCAGCTACCTCATCGGATGTAGCGCAACGGGCGAGTCGGTCGTGATCGACCCCAACCGTGACGCAGACCAGTACATCGAAGAGGCACAGCGCGAAGGGCTCCAGATCACGGCGGTGACGGAGACTCACATCCATGCCGACTACCTGAGCGGCACGCGCGAACTGGCGGCGAGGACAGGCGCTACGATGTACCTCAGCGACGAAGGGACGGCCGATTGGAAGTACCTGTTCGCAAACGGGCCCGGTGCGAAACTGGTCAAGGACGGCGACACGATCCGGATCGGGAACGTCCGGCTGGACGTGGTCGCGACGCCGGGGCACACGCCCGAGCACATAAGTTTCATCCTCACCGACGAGCCCGCGAGCGACCAGCCTCTGGGCGTCTTCAGCGGTGACTTCATCTTTGTCGGCGACGTCGGGCGGCCCGACCTGCTCGAGCGTGCAGCGAACATCAAGGGCACGATGGAGGCGGGCGGTCGCCAACTGTACGGTTCGTTGCAGCGGTTTTCGCACCACTCCGACGGGCTCATCATCTGGCCGGGCCACGGCGCGGGTTCAGCCTGCGGCAAGAGCCTCGGCGGCGTGCCTGTCTCTTCGCTCGGCTATGAGAAGGCCGCGAACTGGGCGTTCAAGGTGAAGTCAGAACAGGAGTTTGTCGACGAAGTCCTTACGGGGCAACCAGACCCACCAAAGTACTTCGCCATGATGAAGAAGTTGAACAAGGAGGGGCCCGCCCTCCTCAACGGCATCAAGACGCCCAAGCGGCTTGACGCGGAGGGCGTGATCAAGGCTGTCGGTACTGACGCACAGGTCGTCGACGTCCGAGACGGCGACGTCGCCAGTCTCGGCTTCATTCGCGGCACGATCAATATTCCGCTCAACAAGTACTTCACGACCTATTCCGGTTGGATGCTCAGTTATGAAAGACCGATCATTCTGATCGCAGAAACGCTCGAGGAGGCCGAGCAGGCCACTTACGACCTTGCGATGATCGGGCTCGACAACGTGACCGGTTGGGTGGGCAACGAGGTCTTTTCCTCGTACACGGGCGAACTGGGCACGATCCCCTCGGTTCCGGCTTCCGCGATGGACGGGTTTGACGGTGTGCTGCTGGACGTCCGGTCTGACCGCGAGCGCGCCGAAGGTCACGTGCCGGGATCGATCCACGTTCCCCTGTGGTATTTATCAGAGAGGACGGCCGAAGTGCCGACCGACCGCAAAATTGCCGTCTACTGCGGTAGCGGAGGCAGGTCCCGGGTTGCAGCCACGGTGCTCAACCGGCACGGAATCTGCAACCTATGCAACGTTACAGGCGGCTTTGGCGAATATATGAGTAGGGGCCTGCCGATCCAAGTGGGTAGTGGAGTCGGCGAGCCGGTCGCCAAGTAGAGGTTTTACTTCCTCCTCCCACACACGAAGGCCCCCACCGCTTGCGGTCGGGGGCCGACTAATTTGTGCCGGTATATTTCCTACCTGTGGAAGTCCTGGTCATTGGCGGTTCGAGGTTCGTCGGGCGACACATCGTCGAGTCTGCTGTGGCTCGCGGACATCAGGTCACGCTCTTTAACAGGGGCAAGACCCAGTCTGGCCCTGCGGACGGCACACGGCAGGTTACGGGGGACAGGGAGCACGACCTCGCTCTGTTGGAAGGGCACAGGTGGGACGCCGTGGTCGATACGTGCGGCTATGTGCCGCGGATCGTGGGGCTCTCTTGCGACGCGCTTTCTGGATCATGCGACCAGTACCTCTTTGTTTCGTCAATCTCGGTGTACCGAGATGCGGATGCCGAGGCGCTGAACGAGGCGGACGACGTTCTGAAATTGTCAGATCCGACTACTGAAGAGATCAACGCGGAAACGTACGGAGGGTTGAAGGCAATGTGCGAGGAGCGCGTTCGCAAGACCTTTGCCGAGCGCGCCACCGTCCTCCGGCCGGGTCTAGTTGTCGGACCTTACGACTACACGGACCGATTCACCCATTGGGCCCAGCGGTTTTCTGCGGCGGCAAAGTTTGTCGTGCCGGACTTGACCGACAGTCCGGTGCAGTGGATCGATGCGCGAGACCTTGGAGAGTTTTGCGTCACCCTGCTCGAAAGCCGCAAGGGGGGTACATTCAACGTCGCTGGCCCGTCGCCTGCCATGGGATTTCGCGAATTCGTCGAGAAAGGGACGGCTGGATTTGGAAACGTGGCGACGCCCGTATGGATCGATCCCAAGATCCTTGAAGGCGAGGGGCTCGGGCCCTGGATGGACTTTCCTTTGCTCCCTTCCTTTGACGGATCTGGATGCGGTTACTTGCGCGCTGACAACAGCGCGGCACTTGAGTCCGGCCTGACGCTGAGGGCCCTGGAGGAAACGCTCGCTGACACGGCGGCCTGGTGTGGTGACAAGAAACTCGCCGCCGGTGTGGCCGTCGAGCGCGAGAAGGAGATCATCGCGAGAAAAAGAGCGTCCCGGCCTTGACCGGGACGCCCTTCTCTTCGTGGTGAAGAATCTCTTAGGCTCCGCCGCCTCGGCCGCCGCCACCTCCGCCACCGCGGCCGCCGAAACTGGGCCGGTAGTTAGGGTCGGCCTCGAACTTCGGGCCTTGCATGTCGGCCAGGGACTTCTGCTGCTCCGGGGTCAGGATCTTGTTGATCTCAGTCTTGAGGAGTTCGTCGTTCTTGTGAATCTCGGCCATGAACGCGTCGCGCTCCGCATTGGTGCTGTCTCGCATCTTCATGAAGATCTGTCGGTTCGCGTCCGATTCGTCCTGGATCAGTTTGTTGATATCGATCTTTTGTCGGGCCTTCATACCGAGTTGCTTGCCAATCTCCTCGTCGTCGACGACGATCCGGGGGCCGGCGAGTTGGATGCGGATCTGATCAAGCCGCTTCTTTTGATCCGGAGTCAGGATCGCATCGACCTTGGTTTCAGCCTCCTTCTGCATCTCCTCGATCTTCGACCGGTCGAACGTGCGTCCACTGCGGGTTCCGGACGCGCCGTTGTCGCCTCCGCCGCTCGTGCCACCGCCGTTCGTGCCACCGCCAGCGCCGCTCTGCCCGCTGCTGAACATCGCCCGCATCTGTTCCATCATGTCGTTGCGGACCTTTTCGAGGTCTGTCTTCTGCTGGTCGGAGAGTTTGATGTCCTTTTGGACGTCCGGGCGCCTGAGAAGTGCCGCGTGGCTGTTCATCATGCGGCCCATGTCGAAGCCGCCGCGCCGTTGGCCGTCCTGTCCTCCGCGGAAGCCGCCGCGCTGGGCGAGGGACGTCGAAGCGAGTGCCACCGACGCCACAATGACGAGTACTGTTGAGAGTCTGTTGTTCATTTCTGTCTAGTTGCCACCGGAACCGCCGGTACCGCCGCCTGTCCCTCCGGTGCCGCCCGTCGTACCGCCGGTACCGCCGCCCTTGACCGGCGGCCGGACCTGCTGATAACTCTTCTGGCTATCGGGGGAGAGTTTCTTCAGTTCGTCGTCCTTGAGCTTCCTCGCTTCATCGGGGTCGCGGACTACGTGCGGAGTCAGGAAGACGAGCAGTTCGGTCTTTTCGTTCTGCCTACTCACGGACTTGAAGAGGTTGCCGAGGATCGGAATGTCCCCAAGAAGCGGGACTTTGTTGGTCGTCGCCCGCACCTGGGTGCGCATGATGCCACCGAGGATGATCGTGTCGCCGTCTTTGACGCTGACCGTGGTCTGCGCCTGACGCTGGTTGACGATCGGGGCGTTGAACGTCGTAAAGCCTTGGAGGTCGTTCGCTGTCTGCACGACGTCCAGGGTGACCATGCCGTTTGCCGTGATGCGCGGCGTCACGGTGAGGACGATTCCGACGTCCTGGAACGAGTAGTTGAACGTGAAGTTGCCGTTTGCGTCCTCGCGCTGGCTGACGATGAACGGCACGCTCTGGCTGATGTTGATCTCGGCCTGCACGTTATTGGACGTGAAGATGCGCGGGGTCGAAAGGACTCGGAACTTGTCGTCCGTCTCCAGCGCGTTGAGGAATGCGCCGATATTGCCGCCGGCGATCGTATAGCGGAAGCCCTGTGCGGGCGGGTTGGTCTGGAGGCCGAAGTCGGTGTTGCCGGTCCCGGTGACGCCGGAGTTGTTGAGGAACTTGCCGTTGACGAGGTTCCACTCGACGCCCATCTTGGTGCTCTTGTCAAGAGTCGCCTCGACGATGATCGTCTCAATCATGACCTGCTCGGGGATCTTATCGAGCTGGGCGAGCACGTTGCGGATCATCTCCGCGTTCTCGGGGTCGCCGACGACGATCAGGCTGTTGGTGTTGGGGTCGGGGATGATGGTCACCTGGCCCTGCGCCTGCCTGGTGTTGACGATCTGGCCGCCGGACCCGCGGGCCTGGGTCGTGTTGCCTTGACTGTTCTGCTGCGCTCCGAAGAGTCGGTTGCGGACATTGACCTGTGTGAGGAGGTCGCCGTACTGGTCATCCTGATCCTCGAAGTTCAGCGTAATCGCGTTGGGGTCGTCCTGCGCTGTGTCGCTTTGGACCGGTTGCCCGCCGCCGAACCCACCGCGGTTACCACCACCGCCTCCGATGTTCCCCCGGTTGTTATTGTTGCGGTTGTTCGTATTGTTGCGGTTTGTCGTGTTGCGGTTCGTCGTCGTTCCGTTGCGGTTGGTGGTACCGCCGCGCTGAGTGCCGAACGCTTGATTCAACAGGGTCGCGACGGCGTCGGCACGCGCGTTGTCGAGAGGAAATACGAAGGTCGTGTCGACGGTCTGGACCTCATGGTCGACCTGCTGGATCACCTGCGCGACGATCTGCTGGTTCTGGTCCGTCGCCGTGACGATCAGGGAGTTCGTGCGGTCGTCGGCGACCACCGAGCCGCCGTTGGTCACTCCGCGCTGGAGCCGCGAAATCCTGTCGAAGAAGTTGTTGGTGTTGGACGTCTGCCCGCCACGGCCGGTGGTCTCGTTGGCAGCGAGGACGCTCTGCAGGGTCGGCACGAGATCGTCTGCGAATGCGAACTCGAGGGGGTAGACCTTCGTGACCTGCGGGACGTCGGTCTGCTGGTCGATCTCCTCGATCAGCGCCTCGACCTCAAGTTGCTGGTCGTGGGGCGCGTTGACGATCACGGCGTTGCTGTAATCGTCGGAGGAGGCGCGCACCGACGGGCCCGTGTCCTGGGCGCCCGACGGGAACTGGAAGGAGCCCGCCGACAACTGGAAGCCACCCCTTCCGCGGTTACCTCGGTTACCGCGGTTGAAGCCGCCGAACAGCCGCTGAAACGGGTTGTTCTGCTGCTCCCGTTCCATAAAGACGTCGTTGACGATCTGCGCGACGGAGGACGCGTTCGCGTACTTGATCTTGTAGACGCGGAGTTCGGAGTTCTGGCGGTTGCCCTGGAACATCTGCTGCACCTGGTCCGGCGTCATGTTGCCAAAGCCGCTGTCGCTCCTCTGTTCGCGCGCCTTGATCATCAGGAGCGTATGCGCCTGGTTCGTGTCCAGAGTGAAGTTCATCAGATCGAGTTGTGCGCTCAGGATCTCGAACGCGCTGTCGAGAGAGACCTCGCCGGCACTGATGATCGTGACCTTGTCCTTCAGTTTGGGGTCTTTGACGATCGTGATGCCGGACTGGGACGAGTAGAACTGCACGATCTGGTCGATGCTCGCATCGCGGAAGTTGATGCTGATGCGCTTCTTGGCGTCCAACTTGAAGTACGACCATGGCGTCCTCTGCTGCGTCTGGACGTCGCTGCCGTTACCGAACACCTGCGCGTTGGCGAGCGTTGCTAGGGCCGCAATGGCAACGAAGATGGTTGTTGCTTTGATCATGGTGCCTCGTTGTTCCTCGGGGTCAGTTGTTCGTTGGTGCCTGTCGGCGCGGTTCCTATGGGCCCGGTCAGCGGGCCGGTCACGTTCGGCTTCACTGGGGCGACGGTCGTCGCCGTGTAGGCCACGTCCCCCGGCGAGGGCTTTTCGCGCAGGAGGTCGAGCCTCAACGACTGGCCGTTGATGCCCGCTATTACTATGTACGTCGGGGCGATCTGCGAGATCGTCGCTCCCTTGACGTGTTCGCCAACTTTGAGGAAATAGCCCTCTCCGGTGGTTTGGTTCTCGACCGAGGCGCTGGGTACGTCGTCGACGATGACTGTGCCGGTATAGAGCCAGCCCCTCTCGCCGCCCGTATAGGCGCTCGGGAACTCGTTCGGAGCGAGCCCGCTCCCAGATACACCGACGTCCGCTCTAGCCACTAGCGGCCTAAACGTATTCTTGATGGGTTCGTTCAGTCGGTCGAAGGTGGCCGTGCGGTCCCTTTCGTCGAACTTGTCGTCCTTGGCCGAGGCCCTCGAACCGGACTTTGGTTTGGTGGCGGACAGACCGCTCTTGGTCGAAGGCGAGGACACGAAGACCAGTGCCGCCACGACGACGACGCCCAGGATGCCGTAGATCGTGCCCCGCGACGCTTTAGCCACCCTTGGTCACCTCCTGGTAGGCCACGAGCGCCAGCGTGGCGCGCACGTCGTCCGTCGCCCCGTTCACGCTACCGATCTGGACCATTTTGATGGCCAAATGGCTGTCCTTAGACTCGAACTGCTTGATAAACCTCATTACGTTCAGATATGGGCCTTGGGCAGAGACCAGGTAGTTCAACTGAACCAGGTCCCCTACGTCGACGACGCTCTGGGGCCTAAACGCGCTGATCTTGACAAAGTTCGCCGAGGCCTGCTTAGAGACCCATGCCATCGCCTTGGGGCCGATCTCGTCCCTTCCGACCGTCCAGACGAGGTTATCGTTGGCCGAAACGAGACTGTCCAACTGCCCTTGCTGGGTCTGAGTCTTCTGTCTCATCTGGGCGATGGTCTCGACCTTCCTCGCCGCGCCACTGCCGGGTTTGGGATACAGCAGGTCGAAGGCGAAGGCCAGGACGATGACGGCGATCGCCGCATAGGCTGCAGGGCTGAACAGTTCCTTGTCGAGTTTCATCGCGTTTTTGCCCTCTGTTTTGAGGCGTTTGCGAGCGGGAAGTTGCCGACCACGTGGGCGGTCACCGAGAACTGGATGACCGGCGTGTTCTCGATCTCCGTGTTGTTGGCGAACTGTAGCACCACGTTGCGCAGGCGGTTGTTGAGCGCGAGTTCGGACACGTAGTTGCTGACGGTTTCGCCGCGGATGGCCGTGCCACGGATCTGGATGTCCTTGCCGCGCTCGAAAGTTACTCCGGTGAGCCACGCCCCTTCGGGCAGCGTGTTGGAGACAAGCGTGAGGACGTCCGTGATGGGCTGGGACGGTGCGAAGGCGGTGTCGAGCGAGGCCTTGTTCCCCTCTTGCATCTTGACCTTTGCTGAGACGTCGTTCATCTCCTGCTTCACTTTGTCGCGCTTGGACTGCTGGCTCATGGCGGCAGTCGCATAGGCTTGTGCCATCCCCGCGCGGTCCAGATAGACATAGACGCCGGCCGCGACCGCGACCAGCCACAGGACGACGGCGACGCGTACCTTCATCGCGGCCCTGGCCTTCGCACGGTGGACGATGTCCTCTGGGAGTTCGATATTGAAGTCGCTCAACGGATCGGTCGCCATTGCTTGGAGCGTGCCGTCTTCGACCACCCTCACGTCCCCGCCTAGGTCGGTCCCCTTGACCGCGATGACCGCGGCAGAGTGGAGGCCGTAGGCGGCGAGGGATCTCAGGACCTCGGAGTGGCGCTCTTCGACCGAGCCGCTGTCCACGGTGGACCGGCTGAACACCAGCGAACCGTGCCGGACGACGTCCACGAAGAACTGGCCCGCGACCGATTCGACGACGACGGCGTCGTCGTGTCCCAGTGCCCGGGCGACGGTCACTGCGCCCAGCGACGTCGGTGCGACCCACTCTGCGGAGCAACCTGCCGAGCGAAGTTCTTGCAACGCCTTGCGAAGGATTTCGCTCTTGACGCCGACCACGGTCGCGAGGACGCCGTCTTCGGACCGGTGCGTGCCCTTTACGTAGTCGAAGGCGAGGTCCTCTTCCATCGCTGGGAAGAGGGTCTCCAACCGTATCTTTAGCACCATCCTGCCTTCTTGCTTTCCAACATCTGGGAGGTGCACGTCGCGGATGAGCGAGGCGCGACGGCCCAGGCAGAGCCCGACCGATCTTGGAGAACCGATCTTGCCCAGGACGTCAGAGACGCTCTTGCCGCTGACCGTCTGTCGGCTGAGCGGGTCGTAGCCCCTCACGAGGCTGGGTGACCATTCTATGACTGCGATGTTCGTGTCCATTTCTACTCAGTTGCTCTGTATCAATACTGTCTCAGTCGACGGATCGGTGTCCCAACCCCACTGGGTGATCACGTCGGTGTAAGGGCTCTTCTCGACCTTGACGATGCGGGGGCCCGCGTCATCGACGTCTATCACCGCGCGCAGCGCGTAGGTCGAGCCGCCGAACCTGCCCTGGCAGAGAACGACGAACGCTTGGGAGGACGTCGTTAGGCTGCCCGCGATCTGGCCGAGGAGCGGAAGCGTCAGCCCTGGCACCCCGACGAGGTCACCGAGGCCCTCAAAGGTGCCCTGCCTTGAAAGGATCGCCTGGGTTACGTCGGGGGTCATTCCGGGGAGGAGGTTGAGCGCCTGCTCGGTGGCCGTGTTGACGTTGACGCGCCCCGTGAGGGTCGCCGCGCCGTCGAGGGTGAGCGCGTCGAGCAGCGTACTTGCGTTCTGCATCGTCACGCCAGGCACTTGGAAGATCTGCGTCCAGGAGGTGAACGTACCTTGGAAGTTTCGACGCTGGACGAGCGCCTGGGCGACCTGTTGCGTCAGTCCGGCCTGCACCAACTGCCCGGTGTTCACCGTGTTCACGTTGACCTTGGTCTGTCCAGTCGATGTCACGTTGGCGGCCCGAGAGTCTACGGTCAGAAGGTCGTAAAGCGGTAGTTGCTGTTGCGTCGAGCCCGTCGTGAGGGCAGTTCCGGAGACGTACTGTTGCGGTTGGTAGAGTACGTTGGGAGTGATGCCTTTGACCTGGAGCAGTTCGTCGACCGTGTCGAAGTTGCGCAACTTTGTGTTGTACGGCTGGTCGAGCGAGTTGTAGTACTGGTCCTTTGCGCCGTCGACCCTCGGTTGGAGATCCGGCTCGCGCCAGTCCAGGATGGAGTCGATCTGGTCCGCAGTCAGCGGTAACTGCTGCAACTGCTCCTGGCTCATGTTGTTCAAGTTGACCATGGATCCTGCGTCGAGGACCTGCAGGCGGAACGACCCGCCCCCGACCGTGACCTGTTGCGACCCAGAGTCACCGATCTGGGCCCAAGGATCGTTGAGGGTCACTACCGAGGTGTCCAGGTTCTGCAACTGTGCAAGAACATAGTTGACGCCGCTGCGTGCCATCCTTTCGGCCTTGCGCTGTTCGAGCCGGTGCAACTGCGAGCGTTGCACGATCCTCGTCTCGTTCGCCGCCGAGGCGACGACCATCGTGAGGATCACGACGGCGATCAGCGCCATGATGAACGCGCTTCCTCGGTTCCTCTTCATTGGCCGATCACCTGCTGGATTGGGTTGTCCGGGGTCACGTCGCTGTTCGGAATGCGGAAAGTCAGTGTGCGGTCCTGGTCTTCGCCCTCGAGCCTGAAAGTGACCCTGACTGCGGCGGGCAGACGCCGCTGCCCGGTCAGGGTGTCCCACTCGTCCACCCAGTCCGTGCCGTCGAAGAACTCGAACGTGAAGGACGCGACGCCCTGAAGGAGCGCCGACTCGTTGCCGCCCTGAGTCGGGTCGCCGTCGGGCGGCCGCTGGACGCGAAGGAACAGGGCGTTGTCGACCGGGGCGTCACCCACCGGGATCGTCGAAAGCGATACCTCCGCCAGCCCTCCCTGGGGCCCGAACCGCGAGTTGAGTGTCTCGAAGTCGTCCTGCGACTGCGTAAAGGCCGAGGTCGGCGGGACGCCGAGAGTCGTGAACACAAGGGTGTCGGGAACCGCAAGGTCTCCGCCGCTGGAAAGGGTCATGAAGTAGGAGGTGTCGTCGCCCGTGTCCGTCGTCAGGAACGCGCCCTCGAAGATCCGTCTCAAGTCGTCCTCGAACCGAACGATCCTCTGCACTTCGGCGTCGCGCACTGGGACGTCCTCTTGAAACCGCACGCCGGCGCTGTAGGCGAACGTGACGGAGAGGACGAGGAGGACGCTGACTCCGAGCACGACCATCAGTTCGATCAGGGTCAGACCGCGGCGCGCTCTCACTGGATCACCCCCGGCGTCGTGTTAACGGTCTGTCGGTAGACGAGCCCTTCGGCGACGACTGAGCCGTTGGAGCCAGCGCCGCGCTTGGAGACGGTGACCTTGAGGTACTCGGCTCCGTCGATCGTCGTCGTCTCCGTGTCAGCCGACCAGGAATAGTCTGAATAACGGTCACCTGTGAAGTCGCCGTAAGACGCCGTGACCCAGTCTCCCGTCGCGACGAGTTCGTCGAACTTCTCGTTGGCCAGCCGATCAAGGGCCTCGTTCTCGATGCTCCGTCTGAAGGCAGCGGTCAATGAGCCAAGCCCGCTGCTCAGGGCCGAGACGGCGATTCCGACGAGGACGACGGCCACCATCACTTCGACAAGCGTGAAGCCCTTCTTACGTGCGGCGTTCAATTTCACCCGCCTGCCACTTTGTGGGCTCCGTCGTGTCTTGGATCCTTCCGTCAACCTTCGAGCCCGTCCCATCAAGCCCGCTGACGTTGACGTGGTAGACGATGGCGCCCTCATCGACCTCGATC
>OBLQ010000493.1_pt1 | contig 15042 bp, 9 predicted proteins | sample 1519881 | NCBI WGS metagenome assembly OBLQ01 (sample SAMN01911456, study PRJEB22533) | soil metagenome | biome: Soil | place: Malaysia | collected 2012-04-30 | depth DG_metagenome m | reverse complement strand
CTTTGCAATTGCCTATGGCGCTCCTGAAGTTCCGTATACTGGTTGGCGCCGGCGCTGATCTGCGTCTCGCTCGCTTCGAGCTGACTTTTGCGGTCCACGATCTCCCGTTGCAGCTGCTGGTTTTCAACGGCCAATTTTTGCTTCTCGGATTGGACCTCGAGGGCCATGCGCTCTTGCCCCCCCTGCAGTTCCGCTATCGTTGTTTGGCTCGCGTGGTTTTGCCGCGCGAGCTCGCTGAGTTCGGTTTGCATCTGCGCATTGCGCTCGATCATTTCCTGAGCCCGACCAGCCGACTCACTGAGCCGGTCTTCGGTCATTTGGAGTTTGGTCCCCAGGGTTGCAATAGTCTCTTCGAGCCGCTGGTTGTCGGCAGTGGCGCTCACCCACTGATTCCGCTCGGCCTGGAGCCCCTCTACCGCTTTCCGGCTTTCTTCCAGCCGGCTCGACAGAACGGAAATTTTTTCCAATAATTCTTGGTTTTGAGCGGACGAATGTGAGTCTTGAGCCTCGCCCGATGAATGAAGGCTGCTTTCGCCGCGATTGCGTAGAATTTCTTGGAGCTCGCGACGCTTTTTTTTAAGCTCACGCTCCGAGCCGAGAAGCAGCATTGCCAAAAAGGCGATCGTTCCGCCGGCAAAAAGAAATAACCAGACATACATGTTCTCCATACTGTTCTCCTGTGCCAATTACTTCGCTGTTTGCTTTGCGTATTCCAAGGTGCTCTTGAGAAGTTGAATTTCGCCGCCGGTGCTATCTTCCAAAGCACCGGCGCTCGCTTAAGTGGCGTTTGGCGTAACGCCTCCGCCAAAGCTATGCCAAGTGATTTTGTCGGGTCCGACAGAGCTAAGTGTCCGCTAGAACTTCGCTTTAAGTGTGGAAGCCGCTTATAACATGCAACGACTCAACAAACTTTTGCACAAAATCGTGAATCCCAGCAGAAAAGTGTAAGGCCGCAATTAAGTGCATCTTTCACGACCGGGGGCGCTGACACAAAAAATCTTCGGCAACCGGGCAGTGCCACCTATTCTATCGAAAAACTTGACAACGATTGTAAGATTTAGGGAGAATCGACGAAAACACTCGCCAACGGCGTTGCCGGAACCTGATCGAACCAGGAGCGAACTATCTTATTCCTGTTTGGAGGTTACTCTTGTCGATCAGAGAGCTCCTCCATGACTGAAAGCACGAGCGTAAGAACCGTTTGTGACCCGAATTGCCATGCCAACCCGCGCTGCGGCATCACCGCGCACGTGAAAGAAGGGCGCATTACGCACATCGAGGCGGGCTCGTTTCCCCTCCCCGACTACGATCGCCGAATCTGCGCCATGGGGTTGGCGCGCCTGGAGCAACAGTATCACACCGGTCGCTTGCGCTATCCGCTCAAACGCGCCGGCGCCCGCGGCGAGGGGAAATGGCAGCGAATCGGTTGGGAAGAAGCATTCGATTTTGTTGCTCGGCGGCTTAGTGACATTGCCGCAAAGTTCGGTTCCCGCTCGCTGGCTTTTTTTTCAGGCAGCGGCGCGGCTGGAGTATTGACCAAAGGGGCCGCGCATCGCTTCGCGGCGGCCATCGGCGGCAGCGCCCACCGACCGGGCGGCGTCGATTACGGCGTGCCCAAGGGACTCGAATATGCGTTTGGCGTTCCGGCAGCGACTTATTTCCGACGCGGAGGTCATGAATTCGCCGACGCCGTTAACTCCCGCATGATCGTGCTGTGGGGCGGCAACGGCGCCGATACCCGGCTGGTTGATTTTCATTTTGTTCTGGAGGCGCAGCGCCGCGGCGCCAAGATCGTGTGCATCGATCCCAATTGCACGGCGACGGCCGATCAATCCGATCTGTGGATTTCGCTTCGCCCCGGTACAGACACAGCATTGGCGCTCAGTCTTTTGCACGAGATACTCGAGCATGAATTGCAGGACAACGCTTTCCTGCGCGCCCACACCGACGCGCCTTTCCTGGTGCGCAGCGATACCCTCGCTTTTTTAAGGGAAGCCGATGTTATCCCTGGTGGCAGCGGCTCGCGCATGGTCTGGGACTCTGTATCGCAACGCGTCTGTCCCGGCGGAGTCGGCGGTGTCGCGGCGCTGGACGGCACCTATAGAATAACGCTCACCGGAGGCCATACGGTCAGATGCGCGCCGGCCTTTGAGCGGTTGCGGAATCTCGCCGGCTCCTATCCGGCGGAGCGCGCGGCGGAAATCACCGGCGTGGCGGCGAAAACCATCCGCGAGCTGGCGCGCGAATTCGCCGCGCGCGGGCCGGCTGCCATTCGCATCGGCTATGGCGTCGATCGCTGGTACTATTGCGATCACACGGCGCGGGCTGCCGCCAATCTCGTGATCGTTACGGGCAACATCGGCGTCCCCGGCGCGGGTATCAGCGTCCATGACGGCACCTACCCCACCCCGCTGAATCTGGACGTGCTTCGCGCGCCGGATGGCCGCCAAGCGGCTACGCTCGACGTGGTCTCTCTCATGCAGGCCATCGAGCACGGCGTGCCCTATCCGGTAAAAGCGCTCTGGCTTTCGGCGTCGAATATGTTCAACCAGACGGCTGCAAACCGCGCCCGGGTGATGAGCGCCGTTGTTCCCCGGCTCGAGCTCATCGTCGTGGTCGATCAGTTCATGACCGACACAGCCGAGATCGCCGACATAGTCCTCCCCGCATGCAGCATTTTTGAAAAGACCGATTTGGTGGCGGGCATGTTTCTTCAGCTTCAGCGCCGTGCGGTCGCGCCCGAAGGCGAGAGCAAACCCGACTTCGATATCTTCGCCGGACTGGCGGCGCGCATGGATCTGGGCCGCTACTTCGACCGGCCGGCGGAAGACTATCTGCGGGAAATCTGCGCGACCGATCATCCTCTGCTTCACGGCGTCACCTTTGAGCGGTTGCAGCGTGAGGACGCTGTTTTGCTCAATCGCCCGCGCGAACCCTACGTCGGCTTCAAAGACTTCCAATTCAAGACGCCGTCTGGACGAATCGAGATCTACAAAGAAGAGCTAGTCCGACACGGCGCCGAGTTGCCCTACTACCATGAACCGATTGAAGCTTCGCCGGACCACGCGCTCTACCGGCGTTTTCCGTTGACCTTGCTGTTCTCGCACAGCCGCCACCGCGTCCATTCCAGCTTTGCGAACCTATCAAAAATCAAAAGGCTTGAGCCCGAACCGACGGTTGAATTGCACCCGCTGGACGCACAGTGCCGAAAAATTACCGACAAACAGTTCGTGCGGGTTTGGAACGGCCGCGGCGAAGTGGTCCTTAAATCCCGATTAAATTCTGCTCTCAGGCCCGGTGTCATCGTGATTGCAGAAGGCTTTTGGGTCAAGGACTTTGCCGCCGGCGACCCGTACAGTCTTACGCACGAGCACGTAAGCCCGACGTCGCAGAACTACGCCTTCTTCGATACGTTAGTTGAAGTCGAACCGATTGTGGAATCTACGGCGCCAAGTTCCTGACTAAAGCCGGATTCCGCAGTCGCATCCAGAGGAGAGCGCTCAGTGGAAGCCGAACGCACCGAAAACAATGAAGGGCCTGAGGGGATAGAGATTAGTGACGTCAATAAATGCCCGCCTTTACAAGGTTTGAGACCATCGTTGCCGTGAGTAATATCCGTAGCCTCGGCAACAGACCGCCGAGCACCAAAAAAGACTTTCAACCTGTACAAGTCGGTGGCTTCGCCACTTCAGTCTCACACCTTACTCAGGAAAAACTGCGACTTCAACTACTCGGCTCCGGGATAAACTCCACGAAACCCCATCATTACACTGGGGGTCGCCGCTGTACGCCTTTGCCCATCCTACATTTGGTGTTGAAAGACATCTATATTCGATAGCCGCAGCTCACTGCGAGGTACTTTAATTCCATTTAGGCGATTGACTTTTTCCTTCAACGATATCCGTTACTCGCTGACGGGAAGGCGCTCGCGCCGCGCCAACAAGCGCGCGGAAAAAGTGTAAATATACTGCGTGCCCATATTCACCATCACCACCCGAAAAAGATGAAAGGCTACCACCAGCGGCACGCTGATCTGCAGAGCTTGCGCGGTGATTGTCATCTCGGCCAATCCGCCGGGCGAGGTGGCAATGATCATGGTTGCGACCGGCAGCTCGAAGGCCCACGCCAGAGTGGCGCCCGCCGCGACGGAAGCGATGAGGATGAAAAACGAGTTCAGCAGCGCGAAGGGGATGAACAACTTATAGCGGGCAAAGAACGCGCGTTCGTAGCGCGCGCCGAGCACCAGACCGAACATGAGTTGCGCGAAATCCATCATCCAGCGCGGCACGGCGGAAAGCTCGATGCCGCTCACCGTGAGCGCCGCGCCCAAAAAAATCGGCGTTAAAAGATAGCCATTATGCAGGCGCAGCCGCTCAGAAATTCCGCCGGATACGAAGCCCGCGGCCAGCCATAGCGCCAGCACGCCATAATCGAGCGGGACAACCGGCCGGTAAGCGGAAGCGACGAGGGGAATGCCGCCATAGGTCAGTGCAAAAGGAATTAGAATCACCACCAGGGAGACGCGCAAGCTGTGGGCCACCGCCACCGGCGCGATCTGCGCGCCGTAACGATCCGCCAGCACGGCCATCGCCATGGCGCCCCCCGGAATCGAGGCAAAAAAAGTGGACCTCGCATCCACACCCGAAGCACGGCTCAACGTGAGTGCGCCAAAACCGCCGACCAGGAAGACCGCGATTGTGGCCGCCAAAATAGCGGGCAAGTTCGCTGCCAACGCCACCACCACCGGCGGCGTGAAATATAACGACACGGCGGAACCCAGAATGACCTGCCCCATTTGCCGCGCGTAAGGAGGCGAATGCATACGCACACCCATCAGGTTGAGCGCGGCAACGGCGATCATCGGCCCGATCATCCACGGGATGGGGGTATGGAGGCGGTGAAATAGATAACCTGCCGGGAGTCCGACAACGAGCGCTTTGGTGATCGCGGGCAGCCGCTGCGGGAGATTGGCGAACTCGTTCATCTCGCGATTTTCTCAGCTGCCCCTAGCCCTTCACGACTTCTCGCCCCAGAGCTTGTCAAAGAAACCGCTCTTGGTCATCTCATCCAGAAAACGCCTGTCGATAAAATCCTCCGGCTTGATTTTTTTGGCGCGGGAATCGGTTTGCGCGACGTCGTCCAAAATCGCCTGAAAAGCTTCAGGCCGGATCGTCAGCCTGGGTTCCAGGACTTTGATTTCGACCTTGTAAGCGGCGTCGAGTGTCTTGCGGTCGGTCACACGCAATTGTTTGCTCAGGACCTTGAAGGTGAAATCTTTATCGGTGTGGAGGATTTTTGCGGCTTCGGCCATCGCGCGCATGAAACGCCCGAGTACTTGCGGCCGTTTGGCAAGCGTCGAGCGGCGCGTCATGAAGGCGACCGCCACTTGAGGAATGCGCAGATCGGGTCCGTACACGACGTAGTGAAAGCCCTGCGCGATCGCCTGAGCATCCAAGGGCGGCGCGAGGGTTCCAGCTTCGATCGCGCCGCTGGAGAGCGCCGCCAGCATCTCGGGCGCCCCGCCGGTCTGGATCACCGTGTAGTCTCGTCCCGCTTCCATGCCGATTTTGCGGAAGGCCTCAGTGGCGAAATAGTGGGTCGTGCTGCCGATTCGGGTCACGCCCACCTTCTTGCCGCGCAAATCTTCCAGCCTCTTGATCGCCGGCTTTGCCAGGATGCTTTGCGTCAAAATATTTTTTTGTCCCCCGATGCAGACAAGCTCGCTGTTTCCCTGAACATAAGCGCGCACTATTCCCAGGCCACCATCCATCAAGAGCTCACCATCGCCACCCAGCATCGCCGCGGTCGCGAGGGGCGAAGAGCCGATGTAGACGAGCGGAAACTCAAGATGGTTTTTTTTAAAGAGCCCCGCTTCCTCGGCAATCCAAGGCATCGACTGAGACATAACACGCGCAGAGTGTATACCCAAAAGCCTGTCTGCAGGCAGAGCCCCGTGCGGCACGATAAAAAATCCGAGCCAAATCAAAAGCGCTGCGATTCGCCTCATATGAACCCCCGTAGAAAGTCTAATGCTAAGCCCGCCTCATTGATGGTTCGACAAAATGTCAATTGCCGTCATCGCTCAATCGTGCGTCCCATTACCTTCGAGAGTGATCAATATCAGAAATCCCAAGCCGGAAGCTAGCGGAAACACAGCCGGACATGGGCTGATCGTCCCATCCGTACACCCTGCGCGGAAGCGGCGCTCGCACGTTCCTTGCCCGTCTTCGATGAGAGTATTCACGCCGTTATTTTTCATCTAAGCGAAAAAAAACCGGCGCATTCTCGCATTATTGAAAAAAATAAAAGTGCGTGAAAACACGCAGTGGCATTCTGAACGTTCTTCGCGAGTGATTTATTAGTCAGTTATCCCTGGGGGCCTCAAGTTTCGTTGCCCGCCGTCGTCTTTGGGCTTTGCAACCTTACAGGTCTGCTCAGAATTTTGGCGATCGAGTTCGTGGCATAGCTCGTGCTTCTTTTATGCACAAGAGTCGCTGGAGATCAACGTCGAGCGGTGAAGTGACGGGACAGGGAGCGGTCAAGGAGTTTGGTGCACAGATGTCAGCTCGCTCAAGCGAGGTGGCGAGTATATTGTTTTCCGCGCGATAACGGCGGTTAAAGTGCCCTGCGCGCGCTTACAGTCAGGAGGGGAGCCATGGCAAAGGATAGCATTACTGTGATCGATAACCGCACAGGAAAGAGCTACGAAATACCTATTTCTTACGGGACATACCCTTTAGATGGAGCGGCGGTGCGAGCGTCGGACTTGAGACAAATCAAGGCATCAGAAGACGATTTCGGCCTCATGAGCTACGACCCTGCGTTTATGAATACGGCATCCTGTCACAGCACGATCACCTTCATCGATGGCGATAAAGGAATTCTGCGCTATCGGGGCTACCCGATAGAGGAGCTTGCGGAGAAGAGCACGTATCTTGAAACCGCCTACCTCGTTCTGCACGGGACGCTCCCCAAAAAGGCGCAGCTCGACGCATGGACGCATGACATTACCTGGCACACGATGATCCATGAGAATATCAAGAAGTTCATGGATGGTTTTCACTACGACGCTCATCCCATGGGAATGCTGGTGAGCACGGTTGCGGCGCTTTCCACCTTTTATCCGGATTCTAAGCATATTTTTGACGCCGGGTCTCGAAAATTGCAGAGCTATCGGCTTGTGGCCAAGATGCCGACGCTCGCCGCTTTTGCTTACCGTCACAGCCTCGGCCAGCCATATGCGTATCCCGACAACGATCTCAGTTACACCGGAAACTTCCTCAACATGCTTTTTAAGATGACCGAAGGAAAATACCGACCGAATCCCGTTCTGGAAAAAGCGCTCGATGTGCTTTTCATCCTCCACGCGGATCACGAACAGAACTGCGGCGCCAATGCGATGCGCTGTGTCGGGAGCTCCCAGGTCGATCCGTATTGTTCGGTAGCCGCGGCGGCTGCGGCTCTCTACGGGCCACTTCACGGCGGCGCCAACGAAGCGGTGCTCAGGATGTTGGGTGAAATCGGCTCGAAGGCCAAGGTACCGGAATTCATCAAGAAGGTGAAGGCAGGGGAAGGTAAGCTCATGGGATTTGGTCACAGGGTTTACAAGAACTATGACCCGAGAGCCAAAATCATCAAGCGGATTGCCGACGAGGTGTTCGAGGTTACGGGAAAGAATCCTCTGCTCGATATCGCCATTGAGCTCGAGCGCATTGCTCTCGAAGATGATTATTTCATCAAGAGAAAACTCTATCCCAATGTCGACTTCTATTCCGGCATCATTTATCAGGCTATGGGGTTCCCCGTGGAAATGTTCCCGGTGCTTTTCGCCATTCCGCGCACCTCGGGCTGGTTTGCGCAGTGGGAGGAGATGCTTTTGGATGGCGAGCAGAAGATTTCTCGTCCACGGCAGGTTTATTTAGGAGAAGATAAGCGAAGTTACGTTGCAATGGAGCAAAGGGAAATTCCCGGAAACACCAGACCGGCCGAAAGGGCTGCGTAAGCGCGGTTAAGGACCAAAGATGACTGAGCAAAAGATCGAGCTGACAGAGACCGTCTTGCGCGACGCGCACCAATCGCTGCTGGCGACGCGCATGCGCACCGAGGATATGCTGCCGGCGGCAGATAAGCTGGACCGTGTCGGATTTTGGTCGCTGGAGATGTGGGGCGGGGCGACCTTCGATTCTTGCCTGCGCTATCTCAAAGAGTGCCCATGGGAGCGTTTGCGCTTGTTGCGCAAAGCGATGCCTAAGACTCGCTTTCAAATGCTCGTGCGCGGCCAAAATATTGTCGGTTACCATAACTACCCCGACGATCTGGTGGAGAAGTTCATCGGCAAATCAGCGGAAAATGGCATCGATGTCTTCAGGATCTTCGATGCCATGAACGACGTGCGCAATATGAAAACCGCGATCGCCGCCGCCCTCAAGGCAGGAAAAATCGTGGAGGGAACCATCTGCTACACGATCAGCCCGGTGCACTCGGTCGAATATTTTCTGCGCCTCGGAGAACGTCTGGCTGAGTTGGGAGTTCAGATCATTTGTTTGAAGGATATGGGGGGCTTGCTGGCTCCGTACGCGGCCTATGAAATTATTAAAGGACTCAAATCGCGCATTCCTCTCCCCGTGCATGTTCATTCCCATTCCACTGCCGGCCTGGCGCCAATGAGCTACATGATGGCGATTGAGGCCGGAGCGGATATTCTCGATACCGCGCTCTCCCCATTGTCGCAAGGGACGTCGCAGCCGGCCACGGAAGCGATGGTCGCGGCGCTCCGAGGAACAGCTCACGACACGGGACTCGACTTAAAATTCCTGGCCGAGATTGCGGACTACTTTTATGCGGTGCGAAAAAAGTACGCCGCTTTTGAAAGTCCCGTTAATAATCAGGTAAAAGCGGACATATTGATCTCACAGATTCCGGGCGGCATGCTGTCGAACTTGGTAGCGCAACTGCGCCAGCAAAAAGCCGAAGATAAGCTGGAGGCGATCCTGGCCGAGGTACCCGCAGTGAGAAAGGACCTTGGCTACCCTCCCCTGGTAACGCCTACCAGTCAAATTTGCGGCTCGCAGGCAGCTCTCAATGTCATGACCGGCAAGCGCTACTCTGTCGTCGCCACCGAGACAAAGAACTACGTCATGGGGCTTTATGGCGAGCCGCCCGGACCCATCAGCCAAGAAATAAGGGAGAAAGTGTTGGGGAAAAAACAGCCGATCACGGTTCGCCCCGCCGATCTGCTCGAGCCTGGACTGGAAAAGGCGCGCAAAGAGATCGGCTCCATGGCGCAAAGCGAAGAAGACGTCTTGTCCTACGCGTTATTCCCCGAAGTCGCCAAGGAATTTTTCATTGTTCGCTCCGGCGCGCAGGCCCTTTCGAAAACGGCGGTGGCGTGAATTTCTCGGGGCTCTAAACGGCAAGCCACGGAGCTTGCCGTTTGAGCCCGCGCCGGCGATTCGCTATCGTATTGCCGTTCCGATTTTGCTTTAAACCCTGATTCCGCAGCTGAGATTGAAGCCAAAGTCCGCGCGAGGTGTAAGCCCGGAGCGGCGAAGACATCGAAGCGAATAGTTTCAACCTCTTGTTTGCTGCTTGCCCTGTGGCCGCGCTTTGCCACCACACCTTACCGTATGCACCGAAGCCCAATCGCCGCTACGGGGCACCGGCCGATTGTGTTCGCTGTGGAGGGCTTGTGGCGAGCGCTCCAGGACGTTTCCAACTGCGGAGTCCGGGTTTATGTCAAGTGAGGTTCGCGATGATTTCTTCGTCGCTCGCCGTCAAGTCCACGGGCTTGCCGAAAGGTTGCGGCCAATCCAGGCCGGTCGGCCAGTATATCTCCACCTGGTTACCGTCCGGGTCTTGAAAGTAGATGCCGACAGCATTGCCGTGACTCACGGTGCGAATAATCGGCACCTGGCGTTTCAATAACAGCTGATAAAACTCTTTGGCATCCGCGAGGCTGGCGCAACGGAAAGAGATTTGCTGCAAGATCTTGCCGTCTTCTCGGCCCGGCACGAGAAGCAATTCATGATGCTCCTTCAACCGCCCCTTGGCGGTCATGAATGCGCTCCCGGTCTTGGGATTCTCGTCGCTAATCTCAAGGCCAAGAACGTCGCGATAAAATGCCCTGGAACGGTTAACGTCGCGCACGTAGAGGCCCACATGGCCCAATGACGTGACTCGTGGCATAGATCCTCCTTTTGCGTTTCGCAGACCATTCTCGCCGGCCCATTGGGCGGAGACGATGGCAAAGCACCGATTTCTCCGCTATTCATACTCATCGACTCTATTCGTAACCTTATCGCTCTTTTTTGGCAATTCACAAAAGGAGAGTAGCGGAGAAATGATCGCCGCCGGAGATAGCGTGATCATTCGGCTCGCCCGCGCCGCGAGAGGCTTACCCTTAACCCTTACCGCCGTGCGCGCTCTCTTGGGACCCGTCGTGATCTATCTTGCTCTTCTGGGGCCAAGCGGTTTCGCATTTGGAACATGCTTGACGGTGGCCTTTCTTTCCGATGTGTTCGATGGCATCCTCGCGCGGCGACTGAACGTGGCGACGCCGAGCCTGCGCCGGTTGGATAGCATCGCGGACACAATCTTCTATTTGGGCGTGATCTTCGCCGCATGGCGTCTCTACCCAAGCGCGATTACGGAGCGCGTTGCCCCGCTGCTTGTTCTTGGCGGTTTGGAACTCACTCGCTACGTTTTTGACTTTGCCAAGTTTGGGCGTGAGGCAAGTTATCATATGTGGTCGTCAAAGCTCTGGGGTGTCGCCTTGTTCATCGGATTCTTCTCGCTCCTGGGGCTGGGGACATCGGGGCTACCGGTGTCTGCGGCGATCTATATCGGGATCTTGGCCGACATAGAGGGCCTTGCGATATCCGTCATTCTTCGAGAATGGAAAACCGACGTTCCAACGATCTTTCATGCTTTCAGGCTGCGCTCTGCCGAACGCACCTGAGTGAACTCGCTCGGGAGGCGGTTGCCGCGCTCGCAACCCATGTTTGACCAAGTTGCCGGCCCGTCGTCACACTCCGTCGCTGAAATAATTTGCACCCGTGTAACGGGTGCCCCTGCACGCATAGCGGGCACCGCGGGTGATTCTCAATCCTGCTTTACGCCGAACCGCCTGCCGATGTAGGTGCCGATCAAGGACAGTGAAAGGACGAGAACTAACAGAATAACGCCCATCGCGGAGAGCACAGGGTACTGCCCGTCCTGGTAAAGGTCATAGATGATTACCGACATCAATTTGGTGTCTACGTTTCCCAGCAGGATCGGCATGGAAAGGACTTTGAATGTCAGCGACAGGCTGTAAACGAACGCCACCACCAAGCCGGGGGCCATTAGCGGCATTACCACCGAGCGGAAGGTGCGGCCCCACGAAGCGCCGCTGACCGTCGAGACCTCCTCGAGTTCCACGCTGATCTGATTCAGCGACGCATGGGTCGCGCGCACGGCCACGGTAATATACTTGCCGATGAAAGCCACAATCAAAATCCAGATCGTGGCGTAAATGGGGATGGGTACAACGAGGTAAAGCCACAACAGCGCCAGGGCCATGACGGTGCCAGGTATGGCGATCGGGGAGAAGGATAAGAAATCCAAGAATTTCCTTCCGGGAATGCGGGTGCGAATGACGATCCAGGAAATCGAGGCGGCCATCAGAATGATAATCAATGACGACGCTATGCCAACCAGCATGGTGTTGTAGATCGCTTGCAAGGTATTGGGCAGTCCCATAATTTCCCGATAGTTGTCCAATGTGAAGTGGGATATCTGCGAGAGCGACGGAATCTGGTAAAAGTTCAGGAAAGAAGTCCAGACGAACAAGAAAACAGGCAAGCCTAAACTCAACGTCAACAAAAGTAAGGTGAAAAGACTCACAGGCCAGCGCCAGCTCCCCAGCTGCAAGCGCCGGGGCCGGAACGCTTTGCCGGTCACGGTTACGTAACGCTCGGACATACGGGTGGCGCGGTGATACAGATAGAGCAAAAATAGGCTTATGATCAGGTACCCGACGCCGAAGGCCGAAGCCACGTTGTAATCCTGGGGGACATCCCATACCGCCAAAAACACCTGGGTGGCGAAAACCGGAATGTGGGCCGGCACTCCCAGTACGGCGGGCACGTCGAAGCTCTCGATGGCCCGGACAAAAACGAGTAAGAAAACCGCCAGCACGGCCGGCAATAGCAGCGGTAGGGTTATCTTGCGCATGGTCGTGCTCATGCGGGCGCCGGACACAACGGACGCTTCCTCCAGCGAAGGATCCATGGAACGAAAGGCCGCGGCCATCAGCAGAAAGGGCAACGACACCTGGTCAATCGCCTGTGCCCAAATCATGCCGGCCATGCTGTAGCCGTTGAACAGGGAACCTTGGATACCCAGCAATGAGCGAGCCGCAACGTTGAGAACACCAATTTTGGGATGGAGCACCAGTACCCAGGCGCTGGCCATGAGGACGCCCGGCGCGATTAGGGGGAACAGTGAAACAGCATAAATCAGTGGCCGCAACGGCGTGTCGGTCCGCTCCGTGACCCATGCCAGAAACGTACCGATGGCAAGGCAAACAAGGGCGGCACCGAGAGCGAAAACCAAGGTGTTGCCTATGGTTTCAAACAGCGTCCCCTGGTAGGCCTCGACAAATTTCGAAAGGGTATAGGTGCCGGCCTGACCCGGTTGCCCGTCGCGGAAGGCGCCCCAGATTACAATCGCCATGGGCACCATGATCAACCAGATCAGCAGCAGGGTAAGTGAAACGACAGCGATGGTTTGACCGTTAAGCCGGCGCGCTCGGGCGAGCGGCGACCACAGTGATCGTCTGATCGATATAGAGGCGGCTTGCAAATTCATGGCGAAGGACTGTACTTCACATTTGCTCGCGCCACAAACCCCGCCGATACACCACGATCAGATGAAAAGGGTGGGACTCCCCGACCGGGACCGACTTAGATACGGACGGTCGACGATCGGGGGTCTTTCGTAGGCTTCGGTCTACTTACCCGCTCGGAAAGCCGGGTTGTAGATCTCCTTGATGATCTTGGTGTATTGCTTGTCAAATTTGGCCATCTCGGCGGCGGTCATCAGCGACATTTTTTCCAGGGTTTCCGGGGCGGTCACCTTCTGCAATTCCTTGTACTTGAGCTTGGTGTCCGGGTGCGCCATCACCCGGCCGAATTGCGCCATAATTCTCTGTCCGCCCTCGGGGTCCACATGGAAACGAGCGAAGAGCATAGCCGCATACGGGTGCGGTGCGCGGCTGCTGATCCCGACACCGCTGGCTTCTGTGGACACGAACTCTTTGGGAAAGACCATTTCAACCGGAGCGCCCTTGGCCTTCATCTGCGCCAGCTTGTATGCGTACAGCTCGGCCGATACCGGAAATGCGCCGGCGATAAGCAGGTTCGTCTGGTTGGTGTGGCCCTTGCGGAGCAGGGCCTTCTGGCCTTCAACGAGCTGCTTTTGATATTTGTAGGTCTTCTCAAAGCCCCACTTCTTTAACATGCCGAAGATCCAAGTGTCGGGCGAGTTGTCGATGGAAATCTTGCCCTTCCACTTCGGGTCCAGCAACTCCTCGTAACTCCGGGGAGCCTCGGATGGCTTGACCATATTCGTGTTGTAGGCGATGAGCATGCTCAAAAGGTTCCAGGAGTACCAATCCGGACCCCGGAACTTTTTCGGATAACGAGCGTTGCCCACGAGATCGTGAATCTCGGCAAGCGCCCCGACGTCGTGATACTCTTTCAGGAACGTGCCGATGCTGATGACGTCGAAGGTGCTCCGGCCCGCGCGCGCTTCGGCAATGACGCGGTTGCTGACGTCCTCTTGCTGGCCGCCCATGCCTTTTCCACTAATGCCGGGATACTTCTTCATGAAGCCTTCCATCAGTGCCGCCATTTGCTTGTCCTCGATCGGCGAGGCATAGGTGACGGCACCCTCCTTCTTGGCTCCCTCGTAAAGTACCTGATCAAGCTGACCCGCCGGCAACTTGGCCAGTTTGGCGTAGAGCTCGCTCGGTGTCTTCCAACCGGAGGGCAGCTGGACGGACGATGTTTGGGCCGTCGCGGTGAACGCGGCGCCAAACGTCAGCGCTGATGACGCCAACAAACAGATCAGAATTTTCACCTGTAACCTTAGCATCGTTATCCTCCTTGATTTAGAGTTTGGCCATATCGGATCACGGCCAGTTTGGTATCGGGCTTGCTGGTGTAGAGCCTAGGCGCGACTTTTCTTATGTCAACCCCTCGCCCGGAACTTTTTTGGGTTTGAGCTGGGACGGAGACCTGGGCACCAGACGCTATTTACCTTTCACCACACAGAAGCGGAGCGCTTGGACTCGATCACATGAAGACAGAGGAAGCTACAGTTACGCCGGGGCTGGAATAAGGACCCGGTTATTGAATCCCCGGAAGCGAGCCGGAACCAGCTAAGCTCTGACCGGCGAACGCTCATCTCGCGGCCGCGCCCGCTTGCAGAGTCCGATTGACGGAGATGGCGGCCGCGTCACCACACTTTCAAGCCGGCGGACGAAAGATTGGCGTTTCGAATCAGATCGGCCAGGGGCGGTCCATAGGAAAGCACGATCAAAACAATAGTCCCGATCAGCCATGGCTTCCAGGTGTCGAGCCATTGGGGCGTTTCCTGCGCATCGCGCACGGCTTCCGCGACCGGCATCTCCACCGGTTGCGCCAGCTTGCGCGAGGCGAACACGGTCCCCAGGACGACGACAAAATAAAGCACCAAACTCGCATACAACAAGACGCCGCCGACCGCGGCCACAATCAGCAAGGGATGCCATTCTGGAGAAAGATACGGGGCCGCGCCGAGCATGGTGCGGCGCGGCACGCCAAACCAGAGTCCCAAAATGTGATGACTCGCGGAAAACGGCACCATGCCGGCGATCCAAAGCCAGACTTGAATTCGGGCGATCCGACTGCTCCACAGCTCTTTTCCGCTGAGCTTCGGAATCAACCAGTAACTGATGCCGATAAAGCTCAAAACGGTCGCGGTGGCGAGCGTGAGGTGAAAATGACCGACGATCCACAA
>OBLQ010000492.1_pt1 | contig 15052 bp, 16 predicted proteins | sample 1519881 | NCBI WGS metagenome assembly OBLQ01 (sample SAMN01911456, study PRJEB22533) | soil metagenome | biome: Soil | place: Malaysia | collected 2012-04-30 | depth DG_metagenome m | reverse complement strand
GGTGCAGCGGGCGCTGGCGCCGTCACCGCGAGCGCGCTCGCCGCCAAAAGCGCCGCTTTCAGAGAATGCTTCGGTTTCATGCCTGCTTCGACATACGACCGGGGAGATATGGGCATGAGGCGGCGCCCGGACAAGCTGGCGCTTGCTATCCGCCTGCAATGTAGCGGGGCAGCTCCGCCTCGAATTCCGGAAAATAGCGCGAGATCGCGCTGACATCGAAGCGCGAAAGGATCGCCTCCTTCGGCTCGCGGTCAAGCAGAAAACGGAACGCGGCCTCAACACAGCGCGCCGGCGGAAAGGCGCCGTTCGCAAGCCGCTCATAGTCCGCCCGGGACATCGTGACATTGTGATGCGTCTCTCCAACGCCCTCGCGGACCGCGACCTTGAAAGCGAGCGGATCGGATTGGCCGATTTGCTTTACTTCGATCACGGCTTCCTGCTTCGCCGTCAAACTTCCGGGTCGGCAAGCCCGCGGCGGCGCGCGGCGGCGACGAGCGTATTCCTCAACAGACATGCGATCGTCATCGGACCGACGCCGCCCGGCACCGGCGTGATCGCGCCAGCGCGAATTTTCGCCGCCTCGAAATCAACGTCGCCGACAATCTTTGATGCTGCTCCTTCTCCGATGCGATTGATGCCGACATCGATGACGATGGCGCCTCCCTTCACCCAATCGCCCTTGACCAAAGCGGGTCTTCCGGCGGCGGCGCACAGAATATCGGCGGATCTGCAAACATCGGCGAGGTCTTTCGTGCGCGAATGCGCCATTGTCACGGTGCAGTTCTCGGCAAGGAAAAGGAGCGACAACGGCTTGCCGACCAGAATTGACCGGCCGAGAATGACCGCATGAGCGCCTTCAAGGCGGGGGCGCACGGACTTCGCCAGAATGACGCAGCCCTGCGGCGTGCAAGGAACGAGTCCCTCCTTGCCGAGCAGCAGACGTCCGGCGCTCAGCTCCGTGAGGCCGTCGACGTCCTTCGCTGGATCGATCTCATTGATGACGCGATTGGCGTCGATCCCCGCCGGCAAAGGCAGTTGGACGAGAATGCCGTCGACTGAGTGATCGGCGCTGAGCGCGCGCACCAGCGCGATGACTTCTTCTTGAGACGCGCTCGCGGGAAGACGATGCTCGATCGAGCGCATGCCCGCCTTCTCCGTCGCCTTACCTTTGTTTCGAACATAGACCTGGCTCGCCGGATCGTCGCCGACAAGCACCACGGCGAGGCCCGGCGTCTCCTTGGTCTTCGCCTCAAACGCCGCAACGCTCGCCGCAATACGCGCGCGCAGATCGGCCGCGACCGCCTTTCCGTCGATAATGTCCGCCGTCAAATCATTCACTCCGTCTTCGAACGCATCAAATTTTCGATCTGCGCCGCTATCGCATCTGGATCGCCCTTTACGGCGAGCGTTTTCAAGCGGTCCTTTTCCCCGGCGACCACGGCGACGGCCGATCTTGAAAGGCCGAGCGCCTTCGCAATAAATTTCGCGACGGCCACGTTGGCGCGGCCCTTATCCGGCGGCGCGGTCACGCGAATCGCCAGCCGCTCGTCCCCGTCCGCCCCGCGCCAGAGGCCGCCAATTGACTCGCGCGAGGCGTTCGGCGTCACGCGTATGCGCAATCGGATCTCGCCATCACCGCGCTTGAACGCGCTCGCCAATGCCTACCCTCAAAACCCGTGTCGCATGGCCGGACCGAACACATAATAGTTGAGGCCGTAGCGCAACGCGCTGATCGCAATGAGCAAAATGACCGGCGAGATGTCGATGCCGCCCATATTTGGAAGGGCCCGACGGATCGGCCGCAAAAGCGGCTCGGTCAGCGCAATGCAGGTGCGCCAGATTGCGTCGACAAGCTGGTTGTGCCGGTTGATTACGCTGAAGGCGATGAGCCAGCTCATGATCACGGAGACGAAGACCACGAAGATGTAGAGAGAGATTATCGAGTTGGTGAGATAGGCGATGACGGCCATTCGAATTGCTCGCTCGGGCTTTGTTCCGACTTAAGGCGCGCCGGCCTGCGGCGCAACCGACAGCGAATCATGGCGAGCCGGCGGGCGCCGGCTCATGCGAGCAGAGGAGCGGGGTCGCGAGCGCGCCAATCCGGACGAATCCAACGCCGTCCTTCTCAAAGACAAGGAGCGTCGCCTGCGAGCGCTCGCCGCCGGGATTCGTTGAAAAGCGCGCGTCGTCGGCCGCCCACAGCGCCCGGCCACGCCGACGCTTCGCCTTCACCTGCGACTCCCAGCAGCCGGAATAGGCGCAGATCGAAAGGCCGCCATTCGGATCCGCCGTGATGTCCATCGGCGTGAATTCATCCGACTTCGTCGCCGCGCAACCGTCGGCCGTGCACCAAACTTCAATCTGATTGCGGCAGCGCCAGACCGGATGCGCGGACGCGACCGTGTCGGCGCCGACCATCGCCGCAAGCGCGAGAAACAGCATAAAGCCTCCCTCATTCCGCATCGCCTCGGCATAGTCCCTCAGATTGACAGCCCGCAAGCCCGCCCGTAAGAGGGCGCTCCCAATGAAAATGGGGCTGTAGCTCAGTTGGGAGAGCGCCTCGTTCGCAATGAGGAGGTCAGCGGTTCGATCCCGCTCAGCTCCACCATCCTGCTTCGCGCCTTGACCCCAGCGCCAGCGCCGCCGACAAGGCGCGCGAGTTCCTTATGACCGATCTCATGCGATATGCGGCGGCGCTCGCCGGCGCGGCCGAAGAGAGGCGCTTGCCGCCTGTCGAGCGCTGGGATCCGCCCTATTGCGGCGAGCTTGATCTTGTCATCCGCCGCGACGGCCTGTGGGTGCATGAAGGAACCCCGATCGGCCGCGCGCCGCTGGTCCGGCTCTTCTCGACCGTCCTCAGGAAGGAGGGCGAGCGTTATTTCCTCGTAACGCCCGTCGAGAAACTCGGAATCCGGGTCGAGGATGCGCCTTTCCTCGCGGTCCTGATGCGCGAAGACGAGGCCGGGCGGCTGGTCTTTACGACCAATGTCGGCGATGAAGCGGTCGCAGGGCCGGGAGACGACCTTGTTTTTCGCGAAACGGCGCGCGGCGGCGACTGGGCCCCCTATATTCATGTGCGCAGCGGTCTTTGGGCGCTCGTTGCAAGGCCCTTATTCTACGATCTCGTCGCGCGCGGAGAGACAAGAGCGATCGACGGCGAGGACCAGTTCGGAGTCGCTTCGGGCGAGACGTTCTTTCCTTTCGGGCCCACGGCGTTCGTATTCGATGAAGAGACGTGATGAAAGCGAATGACGACAAGCTGGGCGGCGGGGCGGCGTCGTTTTCGAATTGGCGGGCGCTGATTGAGGCCAATCTCGGCCGCGCCTCCGCGCAGCGCGTGCGCGCGCTCTTTCGCGAAATGAATCCGCATCTTGAGGGTGATAAATCATTCGAGAGCCGTTGGACGAACAATCGCAAGGATGCCGCCGTCCTTGTACCCATCATCGACCGGCCGGAAGAGCCGACTGTCCTGTTGACGGTGCGCTCGCCCGATATGCCTTCCCATGCCGGACAGATCAGTTTTCCAGGCGGCAGGATCCATCCCGACGATAAAGACGCGGTTCACGCCGCGCTTCGCGAAGCGGAAGAAGAAGTCGGCATTCCGCCGGCCGGCGTCGACGTGATCGGGACCTTGGGGCTGCATCTCGGCGGCATCGGTTTTTCAGTGACGCCGGTTGTCGGCGTCGTGGCGCCTTCATCCGAATGGCGGCCCTGCCCGCGCGAGGTTGCGGAGATTTTCGAAGTCCCGCTGTTTTTCTTCGCCGATGAAAATAATCACATTACGGAGGAGCGCGACCTTAACGGCGTCAAATACAATATGTTCGCCGCTCCCTACGGCCGCTATCACATATGGGGGTTGACCGCCGGCATCTTGCGCACGCTGGGCGAAGTCCTGAGGGAAAGCGAATGAGCGACGGCGCGCTTCGCGGAATTACGTCCGAGGAAGCAGCTTGCTTTTCGTGGACGGATCGCCCGCCCGTCAGAAAGATCGTCGCCGCCCTCGAAGCCGCGCGCCCCGGCGGCGCGCGCTTTGTCGGCGGGTGCGTGCGCGACAGTCTTATCGGCGTCGAGCCGAAGGATATCGACATTGCGACGACCTTGACGCCGGATGCTGTCGTCAAAGCGCTAAAGAAAGCAGGGCTCGGGGCCGCCCCGACCGGCGTTGAGCACGGCACGATCACGGGCGTCGCTGACCATGTTGGCGTCGAGATCACGACCTTGCGCGCCGACGTGTCGACGGACGGCCGCCATGCGACCGTCGCCTTCACCGAGGATTGGGCGCGGGACGCCGAGCGCCGCGATTTCCGCCTCAACGCGATTTATCTGACAACGGACAAAAAACTTTACGACCCGGTTGGCGGCGTCGAAGACGCGAAAACCGGCCGCGTGCGTTTCATCGGCGCGCCCGAGGATCGCATTCGCGAAGACTATCTTCGGATCCTGCGCTTTTTCCGTTTTTCGGCGCGCTTTTCAACGACGTTCGACGCCGAAGGCCTCGCCGCCTGCGCGGCGCTGAAAGAAGGAATGGCGCGCCTTTCGCGCGAGCGGGTCGGCGCCGAATTCTCGGCGATCCTCGCTTTGCCGCGCGCGAGCGAGGCGATCGAGGCGATGGCAAAGACGGGTGTGCTCGCCGAGGTCTGGCCCGCCGAAGCGGACCTTGCCGCTTTCGCTGCGTTGAAGTGGCTCGACCCCGATGCGCCGACGGCGCTCGGTCTCGCTGCGCTTTGGGGCAAGAAGGGCGAAGGAATCGACGCGGCGCTAAGGCTTTCAAACGCCGACGCCGCGCGCCGCAAGAAGGCGATCGCCGTTGCGGCGGGCATCGCCAAGACGATGAACGAAAGAGCGGCGCGCGGCGCGCTCTATCGCGCCGGCGTCGAGCGCTGGCGCGACGGACTGCTGCTTGCACGCGCGCGCGACGCCGGTCCTGCAAAAGATTGGGAACTGCTGAGCCGCCTCGCCGAACACTGGCCGGCCCCCATTTTTCCCTTCACCGGCAAGGACGTGATCGCCGAGGGCGTCGAGAAGGGCCCGGCCGTCGCGCGCATCTTAAAGGAAGTCGAAGAGGCGTGGATCGGTGAAGATTTCCCGCCGCGCTCGCGCCTTGATGCGATTCTTAAAGTGAAAGCAGCGGGCGCTCAGTAAGGACTGTCGTTGTTGTCGTCGTCGTCGTTCGACGCCGGCGGCGCCGGCGGCGCATAGGGATCGATCGCCGGTCGCGCCAGCGCTTCGTAGATCGGCTCGACCAGTCGCGTCGCGGCCTTGTCGGCGTCCGTCGCGACGAGTGCGGCGTGATCACGCGCATCGCGATCGCAATAGGGAAAGCGCGCCTGGGCCGAACGAAAGCCGTCGTTGAATTCGCCGATCATCTCATCGCGTAGCGAGGGCGCCGGCGTTTCGAGGTCGATGAGCTTGCGCATGCGGTCGCGCCAGGCCTCCGCTTCCCGATCCGGATCGCACAGGCGCCGAATCGCGTGCAGCTCGCCGAAAGCGCGCGACAACGATTTGAGATCGGCGGCGCGCGCCTCGTAATCGGGGTCCTGCGCGGCGAGCGGCGTCGCCGCGGCGAGGGGAGTCGCGCCCGCCAATATGAGGGCGCAAAGGGCAATACGCTTCGACATGAGGTTGGCCATTAGGCTCCAATTATAGCGCTTTTGCGGCGCGCAGTTCGACAGCACGCCGCACGGCCTGGCGCGTCTTGTCCCATGAAAGCCGCTCCAGCGCGAGATCAATTCCGACAAATTCGGCGGCCGAGGCGTCGTCGCCGGCGCGCGGTTCGCCGGCTTTCCACTCGGCGAAAAAATCGACGAGCAATGTGTGGCGAAGGATTTCGCCGGCGACGCGTTCTCCCGGCAACGCCTCAAAGACGTCGATCAGGCCAAGGATTTCAATCTCAACGCCCGTCTCTTCGCGCACCTCCCGGCGCGCCGCCTCGCGCACGCTCTCGCCGTGGTGAAGCCCGCCTCCCGGTATCGACCATTGCCCGAGAAAAGGCGGCCTGCCGCGTTTGACAAGGAGCACCTCGGCGCCGCGAAAAACGACGGCGCCGACGCCGATGAAGATGTCCGAACGATCCCCTGTCATAGAGCGGCCAACGGTTCTGGAAGCATAATAACGAGCCGCGCGTCAGGGGGCCCTACGCCGCCTTGATGAGGTCGGCGCCCTTCTCGCCGATCATGATCGAAGGCGCATTGGTGTTGCCGCCGACAAGAGTCGGCATCACCGACGCGTCGATGACGCGCAAGCGTTCGACGCCGCGCACGCGAAGCTGCGGGTCGAGCACGGCCTTGTCGTCGCCGCCCATGCGGCAGGTGCCGACCGGGTGATAAATCGTATCGGACCGCGCACGGATATCGGCGGCGAGCGCCGCATCGCCCGGATCCCGCTCGATATAGAGCTGCTCTCCATCGACCGCTTTGAAAGCCGGGGCATCGAGAATGCGGAAAACCATGCGCGCGCCCTTCATCAGTCGGCGAAGATCGTCTTCATCGTCGAGGAAATTCGGGTCGATCGCCGGCGGCGCCATCGGGTCGGGGCTTTGAAGACGAACTGTCCCTTTGCTCTTGGGACGCAAAACGCAAACATGGCAGGAATAGCCGCCGCCGAGATGTTGCTTGCGGCCATGATCGTCGACGAGTCCGGGAATGAAATGGAGTTGCACGTCGGGCTCGGCGAGCGAGGAATCCGTTTTCAGGAAACCGCCGACCTCGGCGAGATTGGATGTCAGGACGCCCTCGCCGCGCTTCTTGAAGGCGAAAAAGGCGCCCGGAAGCCGCATGATCATCGAGGGCGTCATGCCGACCGAATGCGGCGATTTCGTCCGCCGGAGCGCGATATAGTCGAGATGGTCTTGGAGGTTGGCGCCGACATCGGGCGCGTCGGCGACGACATCGACGCCGAACGCTTTCAGATGCGCGGCCGGGCCGACGCCGGACAGCATCAGGACTTGCGGCGATTGAAAGGCGCCGGCCGACAAGATGACCTCACGGCGCGCTTTCACTTGCGCGCTCTTGCCGTCGCGGCGGAACGAGACGCCCGTCGCACGTTTGCCATCGAAGACGACGCGTTCAACCTGCGCATCGGTGATGACTTGCAGATTGGCGCGGGTCTTTGCAGGCTCAAGAAACGCCGCCGCTGATGAGCAGCGCCGGCCGTTGCGCTGCGTCACCTGATAAAAGCCGAGCCCCTCCTGTTTCTCGCCGTTGAAATCGTCATTCATCGGCAGCTGCAATTCGCGCCCAGCTTCCAGAAACGTCTCAGACAGCGGATTTCTGTAGCGGAGATTGGAAACGCATAATGCGCCCGACGCCCCGTGATAGGCGTTTTCTCCTCGCTCCTGATTCTCGCTCTTCTTGAAATAGGCAAGCCGAGCCGCGCCCAGCCGTCATAATCGCTCGGCGTGCCGCGAATATAGATCATCGCATTGATTGACCTCGACCCGCCAAGAACGCGCCCGCGCGGCTGATAGCAGATGCGGTCGTTCAAATGCTTTTGCGGCGTCGTATCGAAACGCCAGTTGACGGGCGCTTTCTTGCCGTGAAAAGCAAAGCCGATCGGCGTGTGGATGAGCGGGCTCGTATCCTGCGGGCCAGCCTCGAAAAGGCAGACTCGCGCTTTCGGGTCTTCGCTCAATCGGTTAGCGAGCACGCAGCCTGCGGACCCCGCGCCGACAATGACATAGTCGAATTCACCGAGCGGGGTCGTTTCTTCCGTCTTGCCGTTCTGCATTGTCAGATGATCTTTCTGATGAAGCCAAGCGCCTGATGGGTTTTCGACGTGAATGGCGGCTGCAATATCTTTCCGCCCGAAAGCTTCGACTGATAGAAGACCGGCTTCATGTGCGAGAAGGTCTCAAAGCCCTTGTCGCCGTGATAGCCGCCCATGCCGCTCTTGCCGACGCCGCCGAAAGGCAGATGCTCCTGAGCGAAATGCATCAGCGTGTCGTTGACGCAGACCCCTCCCGAAACCGTCCGCATCAGGACCCTGTCGCGCGCCGCCGCATCCTCGCCGAACCAATAAAGCGCGAGCGGGCGATCGCCGGCGTTCACGTGATCGATCGCCTCTTCGCTTGAGGCGACGGAAAGGACAGGCAGGATCGGTCCGAAAATCTCTTCCTTCATCATTCTGAGTCCGGCCGGCGGCTCAACGACAATAGTCAGCGGCAATTTCCGCTGCGGGTAGAGTGCGTTCGAGGAGCCGATCTCGACGATCTTGGCGCCCGCAGCGCGCGCTTCTTCGACCATTGCTTTAAGGCGCTCGAAATGCCGGTCGGAAACGATCGACGAATAGTCCGCCGTCGTGTCGATCTCGGGATAAAGATCGCGCGCCGCTTTTGCGATCGTTTCGATCGCCGCATCGCGCTTGTCTTTCGGCGCGAGAATGTAATCGGGGGCGATGCAGGTCTGGCCGGCGTTCAGCATCTTGCCATAGGCGATCGAACGGCCGGCGCGGTCGAGATCGGCGCTCGGATCGAGGATCGCCGGTGATTTGCCGCCGAGCTCGAGCGTCACGGGCGTCAAATTCTTCGCCGCCGCTTCGGCGACTTTGCGGCCGATCGCCGTCGAACCGGTGAACAGGAGATGATCGAATGGAACGCCCGCAAAAGCGGCGCCCGCTTCCGGTCCGCCGACGACGACCGCAAAGACCGCTTCGTCGAATTCCTCGGAAATCATCTTCTTCAGAAGGTCGCTGGTGCGCGGGGTGAACTCGCTCGGCTTCAGCATCACGCGATTGCCGGCGGCAAGCGCGGCGGCGGCGGGCGAAAGCGCCAGCGACACTGGATAGTTCCATGGCGAGACAATGCCGATGACGCCGAGCGGCTGCGGTTCAAGGCGACTTTTCGCCGGCTTTAGATGAAGCGGCGTCGGCACCTTTCGCGGGCGCATCCAGCGCGCGAGACTCTTTTTCGCAAAGCGCGTGGTCGAAATCGACGCCATAATTTCGGCGATGAGACTCTCTTCGTGAGAACGCGCGCCGAAATCGGCGCTGATCGTCTTGACGATGTCGTCCTCGTACCGGTCGAGCAGCCTGAGGAGGGCGTCGAGCCGGGACGTCCGCGCCTCGCGCGAGGGCCACGGGTCTTCGAGAAAGGCGACCCTTTGCAATTCGAAGAGGCGAGTGATCTCATATTCGCCGGCGGCGGGATCCGTCGGACGGGCGGTATCGGGCATGGCGCGCTCCGTTCAAGTCTCGGGGGGCTACGCTAACGATTTGAATTTGCGGCCAAGATCGGCATGAGTCTACAGGCCGGCGCAGCCCGCCTTCGTGCCGCAGCGCAAAAAAGAAGGCGCCGAACCGGCGCCTTCTCAAACTTGGTTTCGTGAGCCTAGCCCAGCCCTAATTCGCCTGGCAGGCAAGGCAACGGGCATAGAGCCCGTTCGGATCGTTGAAGCTCGCCAAGAGATCCGCTGTCGCCTCCGCATCCTTCACAAAGGCCGAAAATGGAAGAATCGTGCGGGCGCTCGCCGCCGCTTTGTCGAGCCCGGCCAAGGCGATGACCTTGGCCTCAGCTTTGTCAAACATTCTCTCGAAGGGCGTTTGGTGTTCGATTTCGTCGACAACGTCATAGGTGTCGAGCTTGGCGAGTTTCGCCGCCGCCGCGATCGCGTCATTGAGGTCGCCGATCTTGTCGACAAGCTTCAAATCCAAAGCTGTCTTGCCGATCCAGACCCGACCCTGCGCGATCGAGTCGACATAGGCAGGCTCAAGGCCGCGGCCCTCGCTCACCACGCCGATGAAACGCCTATAGCCGTCCGCCAGGGATTGTTGGATGACGTCGGCACCGGCGTCCGGGAGCGGTCCGATCCCCGTCGCCAGGAGCGGCGAGAGTTTGGTCGTGCCGACCCCGTCAACGTGAATGCCCGCCCATGCAGCCGTATCTTCGTAGGTGGGGATGAGGCCGAAAATCCCGATCGAGCCGGTAATCGTCGTCGGCTCGGCGAAGATTTCATCGCCCGCAGACGAGATCCAGTAGCCGCCTGACGCAGCAATCGATCCCATAGATACGACTACCGGCTTGCCGGCTTTCTTGAGGGCGAGAACGCCGTCGCGAATGACCTCCGACGCGAACGCTGATCCCCCGGGGCTGTCGACGCGCAGGACGACCGCTTTCACATCCTCGTCGTCAAGCGCCTTTTTGAGATAGCCCGCGATCGTATCACCGCCAGCCGCAACGCCCGGATCGGCTTCTCCGTCAACGATGGCGCCGGCCGCCGTCACAACCGCGATGCGCGGCCCGGCGCCGTCCTTATACTCGTCGCCGAGCGAGGCGAGATAACGCCGAAAACTAACGCGCTTGAAGGATTTGCCCGATTTGTCTTCGCCGAATGTCGTTTTGAGATAGGCGAGCTGCTCCGGGCGTCCTTCAAGCTTGTCGACGAGGCCGAAATCGAGCGCGGCTTTGGCGCCGTCGCCGCCCGATTTCCTGAGAATGTCGCCGAGATCGTCGGCGTAATGCTGGATCGAGCCGGCGGGAAGATGGCGAGCGGCTTCGACGTCATGAGCGTATTCGTCCCACATCACTCCAAGAAAGGCTTGATCCGCCTCCTTCGCTTCCGGCGACATGTCGTCGCGCAGGAAGGGCTCGACCGCCGACTTAAAGGCGCCGACGCGGAAGACGTGCGCCTTGATCTTCAGCTTGTCGAGCAAGGACTTCATGTACACGCCATAAGAGCCGTAGCCGGGCAGAATGATCTCGCCGTAATTGTGCAGAATGATCTCGTCGGCGTGAGCGGCGATGAGATATTGCTCCTGGTCGTAGCCGTCGCCGATGGCGATCACCTTCTTGCCGCTCGTCTTGAAATCGTCGAGCATTTTCGCGATGTCGTGGAGCTTGGTCGCGCTCGTCCAAGCCGCGTCCAATTTCGAAAGGTCGAGCACGATCGCCTTGATGCGGTCATCGGTCTTGGCGTGGCGAATGACCCGCAGGAGATCGCTGATCTGGACTTCCGGCGTATTGTCGTAGCCGTAACGCTGGGCGAAAAGCTGCTTCAGCGGATCGGCCTGGTGCGCCTCTTCGACGAGGTCGCCTTCCGGATCAAGCAGAAGCGCCGAACCCGGCTGGATCGTCGTAATCCCGTCCGCCTTGCCGCCGGCGACATTGTTTGAGACGCTCACGAAAACGCCGACGATCAGGAAGAGCAGCACCAATCCGATCAGTCCCTGTAGCAGCAACAGGATGCCGATCAGGAACTTTCCGAAGCCCTTGATAAATCCCCAGACGGTAAAATTGTGATCTTCGCCAGACACGAGAAACCCCTTCCTGAGACGGCGCCGCCTTGGGCGAGCCGACGCATATCGCCCGAATACCGGGCGCGACATGGTTACAGACCCCTCTTAACGTCGCGATAACCGAGGAAAAGGTCGCGACAGGGGCATGGTAGAGAGAATGGACGCCGGCCGGCAAGAGGCAAGGCCCTTGCGACAATGCGTTCCAAGGCTCCGTCGGGCTGTTGTGATTTGGACCCCGCGTCGTGCTAAGCAAAAAAGCCCGCAATCAGAACCGCTTAGAGTTGGACCCCGCCATGGATGACAGAGACCTCCTTCGCGAATTTGACGATCTTTCCGGAAAATTCGCGGCGGCGCGCGAAGCCCTCGAAGAAGTGATTTTCGGCCAGGAAGAGGTGGTGGCGCTGACCCTTGCGACGCTCGCCGCGGGCGGGCACGCCCTCCTGGTCGGCGCGCCGGGGCTCGCCAAGACATTGCTTGTCGCCTCGATCGGCAATGCGATGGGACTGACCGCCAAGCGCGTCCAGTTCACCCCCGATCTGATGCCGGGCGACATACTCGGCTCGGAAGTGCTAGAAGAATCGGCGAGCGGCCGGCGCGAATTCCGCTTCATCCCCGGGCCGATTTTCTGCCAGCTCCTGATGGCGGACGAAATCAACCGCGCCTCGCCCCGCACGCAGTCGGCGCTCTTGCAGGCGATGCAGGAGCTTCATGTCACGGTGGCCGGCGCCCGCCATGACCTGCCGGCGCCTTTTCACGTGCTCGCAACGCAGAACCCGATTGAACAGGAGGGAACCTATCCCCTGCCTGAGGCGCAGCTCGATCGCTTCCTCCTGCAGATCAATGTCGACTATCCCGATGAAGGCGCCGAGCGACGCATGCTCGCCGCAACGACCGGGGCGGAGACGCGAAAGGTTCGCAAGGCGCTGACTTCGGACGATCTCTTGCGCGCGCAATCGCTGGTCAGACGAATGCCGATCGGCGTGCAGATCGTCGATGTCATTCTCGATCTTGTAAGAAGCGCCCGCCCGACAGCCGATGCTGCCGCGCGCGTCAAATCGCTGGTCGCCTGGGGCCCGGGCCCGCGCGCCAGCCAAGCGCTGTCGCTGTCAGCGCGCGCCCTCGCTTTGCTCGAAGGCCGGCGCGCGCCCTCGCTTGACGACGTCAAGCGCCTCGCAAAGCCGGTGCTGCGCCACCGCATGGCGCTCAATTTCGCAGCGCGTTCCGAAGGGCTCGCCATGGATGATTTTATCGAAGAACTGGTCGCGAAGACATTTGACGCGCAAAGAAGGTCATAGGCGAGGGGCGAAAGTACGAGCGCCAAACTCATGAGCGCAAAATCGACCGGCGCGGCGACAGCCGCCAAATTGAGGCGAGACGCCGAGGAAGCGGCGGCGCATTTCCCCGCCTTGATGATCGAAGCCGAGCGCATCGCGCACACCGTCGCGGCCGGAACGCATGGCAGGCGCCGCGCCGGACCCGGCGAAAGTTTCTGGCAGCACCGCGCTTATGGTTTCGGCGATCCCGTAAGCGCCATCGACTGGCGTCAGTCGGCGCGGGCCGCTGATCGCCTCTATGTCCGTCAGAATGAATGGGAAGCGGCGGCCGCGGTCTGGATCTGGTGCGACTCGTCGGCCTCCCTCGACTACGCCTCGAAACGCGAGACGCCGACGAAGCGTCATCGCGCCGACGTCATCGCAACGGCGCTTGCAATTCTTCTTTCTCAGGCGGGTGAGCGCATTGGCCTCATGGGCGCGCGCGAGCGTCCGTTCCATGGGCGCGCCGCACCGACGCTCTTCCTCGAAGCGCTGATCGCCGCGCCGAACAGCATCGCATCGACGCCGCCCAAGGCGCAGATATCGCCCGGCGCGCGCGTCGTGCTGATCAGCGATTTCTTCGCTGAACCGAAGAAAATCCGCGAAGCCGTCGCGGATTATGCGCGCGCTGGCGCCAAGGGCGCGCTTGTTCAAGTCCTCGATGCCGCCGAAGAGGAGTTTCCTTTCACCGGCCGCACCGACTTTGAGGATACGGAAAGCCGCGATCATCTCATCTTCGGCGAAGCGAGTTCGCTCGGCGACGACTATCGCGCAAAATTCGCAGCCCATCGCGCCTATTTGGAAGATATGGTCCGGCGTTTCGACTGGACGTTCCTCGCCCATCGCACCGATCGACGCCCTGAAAGCGCGCTGCTGGCGCTTTTTACGGCGCTTTCCGATATGAAGGGCCTCAAATGAACAAGCGCTTCTGATGAGTTTCGGCGCCCTTTCTTTCACCTCGCCTTTGATTCTCGCCGCTTTAATCGCGCTGCCGGCGATCTGGCTCCTCTTGCGCGCAACGCCCCCGGCGCCGCAGCGCGTGCGCTTTCCCGCCTTCATCATTCTCCGTGAGCTGACCACGCAAGAAGAAACGCCGGAGAAAACGCCGTGGTGGCTGCTTGTGCTGAGGCTTTCGCTGGCGGCGCTCGTTATCGTCGGGCTCGCGGGGCCGATCCTCAATGCGCCGAAACCCGCGGTGGGCGCTGGGCCGCTCGTCTTTGTCGTCGACAATAGCTGGGCGGCCGCGCCCGCTTGGCGGGAGAGAGCGAATGCGCTCAAGGCGGGCGCCGAGGAAGCGATCGAGTCGAAGCGTCCGATTTTCATCGTCACGACGGCGACGGTCCCCGACAAGGACCCGATCCGGCCGCTGACCGGCGAGGAAGCGCGCAGTCTCATCAACTCGGTTCGCCCCCAACCCTTCCGCGCCGACCGCCGGGCCTGGGCCGACGGTCTTGCCGGATTGGATGACGCGCTCGCCCAACAAAAAGGCGCGCCGGAAATCCGTTGGCTGTCGGACGGCCTTGCAAGCGAGGCTGACGCCGACTTCGCGGCGGCGCTGCAAAAGCGCGGCGCGCTCGCCGTCTACGCCGATGACGCGCCGCCCGCGATCGTCCTGCGCGCGCTCGGCGTCAGCGCAAAAGGCCGGAGATATAGGATCGAGCGGCTCTCCGCCGCGACGCCATGGTCGGGCGCTCTCGTCGCCCTTGCGCGCGACGGACGCGAACTCATTCGTCAAGGCGCAGCGATGAAAGCCGGCCAGCGGTCGGTCGATATTGATCTCGATCTGCCGCTCGCCTTGCGCAATGATCTGCAAAGCGTCGCGATCGACAATGTCGCTTCGGCGGGCGCCGTACAGCTCGCCGATGCGCGCGACCGGCGCGCGCTTGTCGGCCTCATCGCCGGCGCCGACAACGCCGGCAATGCGCTCCTGTCGGGCGACTATTATGTGCGGACAGCCCTCGAGCCTTATGCGGCTTTCCAGACTGATACGCTCGACAATCTCTTGAAGTCAGATGTTTCGACGATCGTGCTCGACGATGTCGGGCGGTTGCGCGTCGGCGATGTCGACACGCTCAAAGCGTGGATCGGGAAAGGCGGCGTTCTCATTCGCTTCGCCGGCCCCAATCTGGCCGCCGCGTCCGAGGAAAGCGCGCCGGCTTTGCTTCCCGTGCCGCTGCGCGGCGGCGGGCGCGCTTTCGGCGGCGCGCTCACCTGGGAGACGCCGCAGCCGCTCGCCTCTTTCTCAAAGGACGGACCCTTCGCCGATCTCGCGCCGCCGAGCGACGTCTTCGTTCGCCAGCAGGTGCTCGCCTCCCCCGGCGGGGAAACGAGCGAAAGGAGCTGGGCGAGCCTCAAGGACGGAACCCCGCTCGTTACGGGCGAGAATATCGGGGAGGGCGTGCTCGCGCTCTTTCATGTGCCGGCGACGCCCGGCTGGTCCGACCTGCCGATATCCTCTGTCTTCGTCGATATGCTCCGTAAGCTGACTTTCCTGTCGGTGCTTGGCCCTGACC
>OBLQ010000491.1_pt1 | contig 15058 bp, 9 predicted proteins | sample 1519881 | NCBI WGS metagenome assembly OBLQ01 (sample SAMN01911456, study PRJEB22533) | soil metagenome | biome: Soil | place: Malaysia | collected 2012-04-30 | depth DG_metagenome m | reverse complement strand
CCTGGGCCGCCGCGATCCTCTCCGTGGCCCGGTTCAGTCCCTTGAGGGCCCGCTCGGGAACGCTCGTCTTGAGACCCTCGAGCGTCGCGAGGGCCTTCGCGGTTCCTTCCTGGATGGCCTGGGCGGCCCGGTCGAGACCGTGCGCCTGCACGGTCTCCGTGCCGCCGGTGTCGCCGCCACCCGTGTCACCCGGGTTGCCGGAGCCCACGTCGCCCTGGTCGCCGCCACCGGTGTCGCCCGGGCTGCCGGCATCCATGTCGTCGCCGGAACCGGTGTCGCCGGGACTCATCCCGCCGTCGGCAGGCGGCGTCGTGCTCCCCGTGTCCGGAGGCTCCACCGCGTCGGGAGGCGTCGGGTGCGTGCCGGCGCTTCCTTCCATGAGGTGGGCCAGTGCCCGGTCGTGGCCCAGCGTGATGGCGGCCATGGCCTTCTGGATGGCGGGCAGAGACTGTGCCGGGAGCTTCGAGGAGAGCTGCGTCAGCACATCGAGGCTCTTCCGAGTGGCCTGATCGACCTTGGCGCGGACCTGATCGGCGGGGGCCTTCTCAGATGCCGCCAGCGCCGGGACTGCCGGCAGCGCGAGAAGAGCCGCCGCCAGAGCTAGGAGAAGTGCGGGTTTGCGAAACATGCGATTCCCTCCTGCGGGGCAGGGTGTTCATCACAGCCCCTTACTGTACGGGACCGACGATGCCGTCGCAACGGGCTCTTTCCGTCGAAATCGCCCCGAGGCGAGCGAAAAGCCCGTGAAGCGGGACGATCGGATCCCAGCGGCCGCTCAGGAGAGCTGCTGCGCGATGGCGGCCATGTCCACCCAGACCTGCTCGGCGGCGATATGGCCATCGCCGCTGAACTGCATGACGTGGAGGAGCCGGAAGCTCAGGGACCTTCCCTTCCCCTCGAAGCCGAAGGGACGGCCCGGCGCCTTGCCCTTCCACATCGACTCGTCGACGAGGAAGCCGTCGCCGTAGAGGCGCCGGATCGTCTTCGTGCTCCCTTCGGAGAGATCGGCGAAGAGCGTCTCGTAGAACCCGCGCGTGCTGGCGCGACCGTGGCTCGGGCCCTTGGGCCAGCCCACGATGTCGTGCCGGACGTCTTCGGCCAGCGTGGCCAGCACGCCCTCGACGTTGTCGGAATGCTCGTATCCGAAGTGTTCGTCCATCTTCCGGTCCATTTCCTCGTGCGTCAGTGCCATCACGGTCTCCCTTCTCATCGATGGGGCGCTTGCCCCGTTCACAAGACTGTGGTATTATCATGAGACTTTAGTCTCATGTCAAGGGGAGATCGTGAAAAACAACCTGACGACGGGACGCGTCAACCAGAAGCTCCGGACCCGGGCTGCCATCCTCGAGGCCGCCGCCGGACTTCTCCGCAACGGGCAGACCCCCGGCGTGGACGAGGCCGCGGAGGCCGCGCGCGTCTCGCGCGCCACCGCCTACCGGTACTTCCCCACGCGCGAGGATCTCCTCAACGAGATGCCCCTCCACGAGATGATGCACACCGCCGACGAGAAGGTGCGAGGCGCCATCGAGAAGGTGGCCGATCCCGAGCGCCGCGCCGACGAGGCCGAGAGGGGGATCCACGACGTGACCTGGGACAACGAGGCGGCCATGAGGCTCCTTCTCCGCACGTCACAGGACAAGTGGCTGGCGCGGCGTGGTTCGAACGACCCCGTTCCCATCCGGCAGGCGCGGAGAAAGAAGTGGTTCGAGGCCGCGCTCGATCCGGTCCGCTCCCGCCTGGGGAAGGAGCGCTTCGAGACGCTCGTGGCCGCGCTGTGCATGCTGACCGGCCCCGAATCCCTCGTCGTCACCAGCGACATCCTCGGTCTCGATCGAGCCCGCGCGCGGAAGGTCAAGAGCTGGGCCGTGAGGGCTCTCGTCAGGGAGGCGCTGCGCTCCGCCCCGGCCGGCGCTCCAAGGCGAGCCCGGAAGAAGTCACGACAGCGTGGCAGGGGTTGATGGCGGATCCGAGGGTCGTCCCCGTCTCATTCCCGCAGCGACCCATCATTCCGGCGGTCGCGGGGCGGGTCAGGCGATCCGCTCGACGCGCAGCGTCACCGATCCCCGGTTGTTCCCGTAGAAGCCCCAGGCGTCGTTCGCGAAGCAGTAGAGGTATCCGGGATTCTTGATCTGCTTCTCGTGTTCCTTCCCGATCCCGAACTGCTCGTGCGTGCCGGTCGTTGACTTCCCTGAGTTGGGCGGGGGGCCGCCGTTCGCGATGGAGCCCACGAGGTAGAACCACTCGTAATCCTCCAATCGTCTCGACCCGCGGAAATCCGCCTCCTCGTTCTTCGTGAGCTTCTTCCACATTTTTTCCAGCTTCCCCCAGGCCTTGCCGGCCAGGTGGACGATCTCGCCGACCCGAAAATCTCCCTTCTCGGGACCTTCGGGGCTGCACGGGATCGATCGATCGAGCCACTGGCCGGAAGCCTCGAACCGGTACTTCGCCCCGGCCTCCAGGTAGAGCCCCGTCTCGTTCCACGGCTGAGCGGCGAAGATCGGAATCTCCACCGACTCGCCGGTATCGAGAACGCGCGTGGGCCGGTAGGGTCCCTGGGTGATGGGAGGGTTGTCGTGCCGTTCCATCACGGAGCGATGGAGGAGCTTGCCGGTGTTCGACTTTGCTATGAGAGGGACGCTGCGGGGCAGCGAGCGCATCAGCTCGAAGAGGCCGGCTCGGGAATCGTGCAGGGTGCCGAGGGAATCCGGCTTGACCTGGCCGGACATCCCCTTGTGGAAGGCGAGCCCGCACGCACGTGCTTCGTCCATCATCCACTCGAGCGCGCCGTCCGAGAGTCCCGTCTCGGGATAGCCACCGCCCACGTCCGAGTGGACACCGGGAAACCAGATCTGCTTCAGGCCCTTGCGGCCCGCCTTGACGTCCCACAGCGTGGGGGCGAAGCTCGCGCGCATCTCGTCGAGCGCGACGGCGTGACGGGCGTTCACGACGCCGTCCCCGAGGGTGGTGTCGAAGAAGGCGTAGGCTTTCGTATTGTCGAGGAGGTTGAGAATCGCCATGTCGTTCGGAATGCCGAGCGCCCCGACGGTGTCCCAAACACCCAGAAAGTGGATCCCGACCGACTTCGGGCTCCCGGTACCGTGGAACTCCCATTTTCCGGCCCACTTCTTGCGCGGCTGCCGGCCCCGGTAGCCCTGCTTGTAGGCCTTATCGACTCGCTTCCAGACCTCGTCGTCGGAAAGGTCCGCGAGCATCAACAGGCCGCAGCGACCCATCATTCCGGCGGCCGCGCGCACCGTGTAGGCGCCGCGGGAGAATCCGAACATGAAGATCCGGTCACCGGGCTGGTAGTGGACGGCCAGCCACTTGTAAGCGCTCATGACGTTCTTGCTCAGGCCGACTCCAGCCGCTCCGCCCGCTATCTTGTCCCACCAGTTGCCTTCGGTTCCGACTCCCGGGTGGTAGTACTTGACCTGCGGCCGTCCTTTGCCGTCCTTTCCGGCAACCGAATTGAAGAGGCGCACGACATTCGTCGGCGTCGGGACACCGTCGTGCTTCTGATCCGGCGTGTTCCACGTGCCATCGCAGCAGACGATCAGATTCCGCATGAGGCTCTCCTTCCGCTTCGTCGATCGCGGGGCCCCATTATTCCCGCCTCCCAATCGACGGGCAATGGACATTCCGTCCCATCAGGGAGATCGCGGCGGGCCGATCCGGAGGGGTGCCGGCTTCAGCGGGAGGCGCCGGCGGGATGATCCTCGGCGAACTTCCTCAGGCGCGCCGCGAGCGTCTCGAACTGATCGTCCGCGACCATCGACACGCAGGCCCGGAGCCCCTCGAGCCGGCAGCTCCCCGCCGCCTCGAGCGTGATCGCGCTGACGCCGTAGGGCAGCAGCGCCTCGATCAGATCGCCGCCGCGCTCGAAGCCCGGGTAGGCGATGGTGAAGTAGAAGCCGTCCGCGAGCGGCTCGCCGAGATCGTTGTCGTAGACGAGGCGGAACCCGGCGTCGAGGAAGTGCTTCTTCATGATTCCCGCCCGCCGGGCGTACTCATGGGCGGGCTTCCACAGCCCGGTGTCCCCGCGGTTGGCGGCTTCGAGGAGCGCCGTGAGTCCCCACTGGGGGCTCTGGGGCACGGAGGCGCAGATCGGATAGAGGACGCCGTGCGTGAGCGCGTGGGCCACGCTGGGCGTTCCCAGGCTGGAGACGAGAGCCGGCTCGTTCCGCGTGGCGAGCTCGGGAGAGATCACGCACAGGGCGATGCGCTGGCCGGCGTAGCTGAACATCTTCGAGCTGCTGATGATGCAGATCCCGTGGCTGGTGTAGCGCATCACGGTGGGCTGGTAGGGAGGCTCGCCCGGCTTGAGGTAGTCCTGCCGCAGGTCCATCCCGAAATAGGCGAGGTCCTCCAGAGCGAGAACTCCGTGCTCGTCGCAGATGCGTCCGAGCCCGCGCAGCTCGTCCTCCTTGAGGACGATCCAGCTCGGGTTGTTGGGGCTGGACCACAGGATCGCGCAGACGTCCCCCTTGCGGACGCGATCCTCGACCGCGCGGATCAGCGTCTCCCCACGGTGGTCGTAGAAGTCGATGCTGGCGACGTCGAGGCCCAGGAGCCTGGCCTGCATCCCGTTCACCGGGAAGCCCGGCTGGAGGAAGATGACCGTCCGCGCCCTCTCCTTCAGGCGCCCGGCCAGAGCCAGTCCGGCGAAGCAGCCCTCCATCGCCCCGACGGAGGGGACGATGCAGGCGGGCGGCACGTCGAGATCCATGAAGAGCTTCACGAACCGCGAAGCCTCGGCTTTCAGCTCCGGGATGCCGTCGAAGGGGGCGTAGACATTCGAGACGCCGGGGCTCTCCAGCGCTCGCGCCTCCGCCTCACGGGCGATCGGGCTCGTCGGAAGACCCGGGATCCCGAACTCCATGCGCACGAAGCGCAGCCCGGTCTCCTTCTCGACGGCGTTGACGACCCGGCTCATCTCGCGGATCGAGGCGGTGCCGACGTCCACGTGGAGGCGCGAGGCGATCCGGCGGACGATGCCGGGGTCCATGGGCAGATCCTCTCGGGTCCTGATCGTCGTCTCTCCTGCTCGGGAGGGCTTCATGAGGGCGGTCCTGCTTGCCGGCGGCCGGCCCGCCGGGAGACCCGGCCGGAAACACGGCGGCGCCCGGCGGATGCGGACGGCCGGAATGATACCAGCCCGCGGCGCGCCCTGCGCGACGGACTCCGGACGGGTCGTCACCCGGCCACAGGCCCCCTACTCTTCTTGCAGATACTGCATCCGGCAACCGCATCTTCGGAGGTCCGACCATGAGAATCACCGTCACCACCCCGACCGGTCACGTCGGCGGCGCCGTCGCGCGCACACTGCTCGACGGCGGAGCCGAGGTGGTGCTGCCCGTACGAAACCCGGAGAAGGTCCGCACCCTCGCCGCGCGCGGCGCGAAAGTGGTCCAGGGGAGCATGGAGGACGGCTCCTTCATGGCGCGCGCGTGCGTCGGGGCCGACGCCCTCTTCTTCGTCACGCCGTCCAACTACAAGGAGGAAGATCTGCGCGCCTCCCAGAACAGGGTCGGCCGCGCGGGCGCGGAGGCGATCCGTGCGAGCGGCGTGCCGCGCGTCGTGAACCTCTCCAGCCTCGGCGCCCAGCACACCTCCGGAATCGGCCCCGTCCTGGGGCTTCGCGAGGTGGAAGGACACCTGAACGACACGAGCGCGGAGGTTCTGCACCTGAGGCCGGCCTTCTTCATGGAGAACTTCCTGCTCTCGCTCGCCTCGATCCGCGAGTCGGGGAGCCTCTTCATGCCCCTGGAGGGAGCCACGCGGCTCGCGATGATCGCCACGAAGGACGTCGCCCGCGAGGCCGCCGCCAGGCTCCTCGATCCGAAGTGGCGCGGCCACCCCGTCGTCGAGCTTCTCGGCCCGGCGGATCCGAGCCTCGACGAGGCGGCCGGAGCGATCTCGGAGGGGCTCGGCCGCAGCGTGAAGTTCGTGACCATCCCGGAGGACGCCGCGCGCGAGGCGCTCCGCGGCCTCGGAGCCAGCCGGAACGCGGCCGACGCCATGATGGAGCTTTATCAGGCCATCGAAGGCGGGCGCCTCGTTCCCGAGGATCCCTCCCGGACACGCAGGACGTCCACCACGCTCATCGCCTTCGCGCGCGAGGTGATGAAGCCCCTGATGGCCTGATGGAATGAAGGCGATCCCCGGCAGGGGGATCGCCGCCGCGGGAAAGGGGTCGACCGCGCCCTTCGGCCGCAATCAGCAAGGAGAATGATTTCACGCTGAGGGACGAGCGCCGTTTCGAGGATCCGAAACCAATCCGTCACATATTCGTCAAAAACGCCCGTCCGGCGAGGCTTTTCCCGGGTCTTGCCAGCGCGGCCCGCCTGCGCTACGGATGGGGGCTGTCAATGGCCAGTGCGCCGCCAACATGGCCCCCCAAGGAGGTTGCGTCATGCGGAAAGTAGCATTGTGCGTTGCCGTCCTATTCCTGGCGACCATCGCCCTGCCGATGGCCGCGGAGCAAGGCGCGCAACACAAGGCCAAGGGTACGACCCACGAGGTGACGGGAAAGATCGTCTCCGTGGACGTTGCGAAGAAGACGGTCACCTTCACGACGGCCGAAGGCGAGCAGCAGACCGCTCCCGTCATGAAGGCCGCCATGGAGCAGCTCAAGAAGGTCAAGGAGGGCGAGGAGGTGGTCTTCACCTGCCTCGACAACGCGAAGGGAGAGCACACCGGCATTACGAAGATCAAGCCGGTGATGAAAGCCAAGAGCTGACCCGGCCGAAAACCGGAAACGAAGGGCGCGGTCCGGTTCGCGGACCGCGCCCTTTCCTTGCGGCCCGCCGGGAGCCCGCTCCTTGACGCTCCTCGCGCACGACGGATAGAGTGGCTGACAGGTCCGCCGCGTCCCGGCTGCCGGAGGCCTCGCCGTGAAATCGGTCAAGAACCTCACCGGATTGCCTCTCAGGATCACCTTGCCGGGAGGCAAGGTGCTGCACCTCGGTCCGCGGAAAACCGCGGGAATCACCGCCGCCGCCGTCGATCACCACACCGTCGTGGAGCTGATCAAGGCGAAGAAGATCGAGATCCTCGACGACGACGAGCATCCCGACGGCCTGGGCCCCGGCGGCTCGAAGCACGCCGACACGCACGGCCACCTCCCCCGCAACAAGTCCCACGGCGGCGGCGACCGCTAGGACTGCCCCTCCCGTTCAGCGCCGGGTCGCGACGGCTGGAGCCTGTCCCGCAACCACGGAGAAGACGACCGGCGGGGCTGCGTCCGACAGGGCCCCCTCGCCCGGCTCCTTCCATGCCACCCGGTAGGTGTACTCGCCGGGGACGAGCTCGATCGTCTGGACCACGCTGGTGATCCCCTCGCAGGGGGCCGCTCCGTCGCTCTCTCCATCGGGAACGCGGAATAGGGGTTGCCCGTCCCGCTCGATGAAGCTCACGAGGCTCCGGGAACGCGGGGTCTCCGGGCCGGAGCAGGCCCAGGAAGAGATCAGCAGCGTCTGACCGCGGAGCACCGGGGCGTCTCCGAGGGGCGCGAAGGTCACCTGCGGCGCGACCACCACCCCCGCCGCGCCATGCTCCTTTCCGTCCCGGGGCGTCAGCTCCGAGCGGTAGACGTTCCTGGCGGGCACCGCGGCCAGGGGGCCGACGAATCCCTCGGTCCCCGGCTTCGGCAGGTCGATGGAGACCTCGGAGCGCCCCGCCTGATCCACGGAGCGGTTCAGGACGAAGGCTCTCAGGGTCCACTCGCCGGGCTGCAGGTCGTCGAAGATGGTCTCGTAAAGGAGGGTTCCACCGGCGGATCCGGCTTCCGCCCGGATCATGGATCCGGTGAGCATCTCCCGGGTGCCGCCGTCCGACTCGCGGACGAGGAGCGCGCCGACGTCGAGACGGGCGGAGGAGTCCTGCCCGGCACGGAGGATCTGGAGCGACCGGACCTGGACGGCCACCTGGGCGGCGACCTTCCACCGGCGCTTTCCCGCCTCGACCGGTACGAGAGCGGCCGTCACCTCCGCGGTTCCGTCGCTCATACCCGCGAGAAGCGCCTGGGCCCGCCTCATCACCTGCTCGGCGTCGCTGACGAACTCGACCTGATAGGACCAGGGCACCCTGCGCCCCGCCGCACGGATGGTCGCCTGGTAGATCCGCCCGCGCGCTCCTTCCGGCGGGCGGAAGGCCACCCGGTACAGGCAGGACGTCTGGCGGCCGGCCTGCTCGAGGAAGTGCGGCGTGTCCGAGGGGCCCCGGCTGTAGTCCCCGCCGCTGAAATCGGCGAGGTTCGAGGTCATCTCGACGGCGTACCTGTCCCTCGGGAGACCGTCGAAGATCGACACGAAGTACTGGTTGTTGCCGGCGTGCACGGGGTAGAGGGCCGCCCGCGCGCGCGTGGCCTCCGCGCCGACCTGCTTGGCCTGGGGCAGGAGGGTCCCGACGTCGAGATCCGGATCGTGCAGCGGGTAGAGACGGGCCGGGTAGACCATCGTGTTCTGCTCGAACAGGAGGACCGCCTTGCGCCCGTCGGTTTCCGAGAGCCAGCTCAGAAAGAGTGCGAGGTGCCGCAGGGCGTCCCGCCCCTGGCGCGTCTCGAGCCGCGCGTTGTCGTAGCAGACCCCGCACTGGTCGGCGCAGTCCCCGGTCTCCGACCCGCCGGGCAGGCCATGGCCGCCGTGCACGGAGATCGTGCTCTTCCTCTCGACACACTCCTTGATGCAGCCTTTGCACTCGCCCACTCTCTGCGAGAAGCGCTCGGGGAAGACGTCGTAGAGAGACCGGTCCGAGAAGGCGGCCTCGACGGCCTTCTCGACGAGGTCCCCGCTCCCGGTCCAGCGCTGGAGGATGCGGACACCGCTCCGCGTCGAGTGGGCGACCACCATCGTCTCGTCGCCGGGGCGGCGAACCTCGCGGAGCCACTGCAGGGCGGCCCGGTGAGCGCGCAGCCGGCCGTCGTTGCCGAGCTCGCTGAAATCGAAGTAGAGGACGAAGCGAAGGGCGACGCTTCGATCCGGCTCCGGCGTGCTGCCGGCGGGCGGTGCCGGCTCAGCGCCTCCGGCGCCGGTGCCGCCCTCTCCTTCGCACAGATCGTCGACCGAGTAGATGGGCCACAGCCGCCCGTCGAGGCGGAGCGTGAAGTCCTTCGTCTTCAGGCCGCGCCGGGGCCTGCCATGCGCGTCGCGAACGTTGACGTCGAGGGCGATGAGCCGGATCGCCTCGTGCTCTACGTAGCCCGGCCTGAGGGGCTTCGGGCCGCCGGATTCCTCCGTCGCGGCGGCTCCCGCGACCCCCGCCGGCAACGCGATGCACGCGATCGTGAAGAGGCACCGTGCGAGGCGAGTGCTCGTACCGTGAGGCCGTCTTGCAGGTTGGTGAGATCCCCCTTCCATTCTCCGCCCTCCCTGCGATGGACGGTTGCCGGCGACTCCCGCGTCGCTCGGGGCGGGAGCCGGCGGGGGACCCGAGCGCCACTCCCTCGCTCCGGAGGTCCCGAAATCGATGGACACGCGCGAGGCAGGAAGGGAACACAGCCGGAAGAACAGCCCCTGCGGGCGATCGCGACGGCCACGGATTCGCAAGGCGTGCCGAGGTGAGCCGGATCAGACGCGCGTGCGCGCTTCCGTTCCATCGGAAGTTCCGTTTCTCAGCTTTTTTCGGAGGACGCTGGGTCCACGAACTGTGACCTGGTTCATGCTCTGCGCAGGACGTGCACGGAGCCTGCCAGGATCGCCATCTCGAGTGCGGCAATCGCGCGAAATCTCTGAATTTCCTGTGGCTTCCGCGGACATGGGGCGTATAATGCGTGACCGAGAGGTTGACTGGGGAGCTCGGGGTAGAGGAAGTGGACCGGACTCATTTATTCGGTCGAATGAGCCGATCCCGGGCATCGAACCGTGCCGTCACGCACGGTCACCCCAGCCAGTCGGAGCACCACCCTGCCTGCTCCGAAAGCCCCCGGGAGACAAGTGACCCTGACGGTCTCTTCCCGCCGCTACCGTCATGTGGAGGATCTGATGCGCACGATTCGGGGATGGTGTCTCAACCTCATGAATGATTCGCCAGCCGGAGTGGGAGGCACTCCCCGGGCTCGCCGGATCGCCCCCTTAGCCCTCGCCGCGGCGCTGGCGCTCCTGCTCGCCGGTGGGAGCGCCGCCTTCGCCCAGTGCGTCGACCACGACGGCGACGGCTACCAGCCCAACTCGGCTTCCGATCCCAATTGCCCGCTCCCGAAGGGCGACTGCAACGACGACGCTCCGTCGATCCACCCCGGCGCGCCCGAGCTGTGCGGGGATCTGATCGACAACAACTGCAACGGCATGGTCGACGAGGGGTTCGTCATCGGGACCGAGTCGGGCGTCCCGCCGACCCCCGGCGATCCGAACAGCACCTACGACTGCAACGACGGCATCGACAACGACGGCGACGGCCTGACGGACCTCGACGACCCCGACTGCCAGGCCGCCCAGTGCGTTCTGTCGGATCCTCAGAACTGCTGCGCGGGGCTCGACGAGCCCCCGGGCCAGGGCTGCACTGGCATGGATCCCAACGGCTGCTGCCTCACGATCGCCTTCTACCAGTGCGATCCCTCCGACAGGACGAAGACCTTCTGCGCGGAGCCCACGGGCGGCATTCTCATGCAGGCGCCCGAAGGGCCGGCGCCGGATCCCTCGTGCAGCGACTCCGAGGACAACAACTGCAACGGCCTGATCGACGTCGCCGAGCCCTCCTGCCAGGTCCCCGAGACCTGCAACGGGATCGATGACGACGGCTCCGGCCGCGAGAGCGCCGCGTCGACGGCCTACGACTGCAACGACGGCATCGACAACGACGGCGACGGTTTGACGGACATCCTCGATCCCGGCTGCGCCGCGGGCATCGATGACACCTTCCCGACCCTCGGCGACAGCTGCACGGTGGGAACCGGCGCCTGCGAGGCGACGGGCTCGGTCATCTGCGACGGGCCGAACTCCACGAAGTGCAGCATCTCGCCCGGGGCGCCGCAGATGGAGGGTCCCTTCGGCTCGGCGAGCTGCTCGGACGGGATCGACAACAACTGCGACGGCCTGACCGACTTCCCGGCGGACCCGAACTGCACCGAGGCGGAGATCTGCGACGGTCTGGACAACAACGGCGACGGGATGACGGACGAGGGCTTCCCGTCGCTCGGCGATGCCTGCGAGGTGGGAACGGGCGCCTGCTACAACACGGGCACCCTCGTCTGCAACGGCGCCGGCACGGGCACCGTCTGTGACGCCGCCCCCGGGGTGGCCTCCCAGGAGGGACCGACGGGACCGACCTGCAGCGACGGCATCGACAACGACTGCGACGGGCTCACCGACAGCGACGATCCGGGCTGCGGCTCCGCGCAGCTGGCGGTCACCTGCGCGATGCTCCCGGTCCGCGGACAGAAGGGAGCGGACTGCGGCGAGTGGCGGACGCTGCACTACGACGTGCAGGGCGTCCAGGATCCGAACAACCTGCAGATCGACGCCGAGCTTCTGGCCATCGACGAGAACGGCATGGTGATGGCGTCGCTTCCCGTCGACAACGGCGACCTCGCCCACCTCAAGAGCACCACGGACCCGGACAGCTGGAAGTGGGTGGAGAGGGATCCTCCTCCGGGGCTCACGAAGCACCAGAACAGGACCAGCAAGGGCAATCGCTTCGGATGGGGACACCGCTGGGGCAAGAGCGGAGGAACCAAGGGGGACAACTGGAAGGACCTCGAGATGTTCGCCCCGATCCCCCTCTTCCGGGTGCAGGTCCACGACGGCATGAACGAGGCGGTCGCCTACTGCTCGCACATGCCCTACCTCGACGTCACCCGGCCCACCGGGCAGGTGATCAGCGGCACCCAGGGCACCACCCCGGTGGTGGCTGCGATCCCGAGGGTCGATCCGTCCTCGCTGTCGCTCGGAGTGGACGGCGTCGACATCATCTCCGGCCTGGGCGTCGATCCCCTGACCTGCACGCGGGCGACTCCCTGCTCAGGAACCCTCGCGATCGGGAGCTCGAACGTCGGCATCACGGATCTCATCATCGACTCGGCGCCGCTGAGCGAGCTCAGCTCCAACACGGTGACGATGAACGTCACGGGGCTGGGGTGCGGCGACCACGTCTTCCTCGTGGACGGCCAGGCGAGGCCGGGCGTGCTCAACAGCCCGCTCAGCCCGCTGTGCTACGTGGACGATCTCTCCGACCGGGGGGACTCCTCGACCTTCGCGGTCAACATCACCTCCCCGGTGGCCCAGAGCGTGAACAACCCCGTCCCGACGCCGGTCACGGGAGACGCGTGTCACGGCCGTGAGATCACCTCCCTGAGAATCAACGGCGAGGAGCTGGACACGAGCGCCCAGACCGTCACCGTTCTCGACCAGGGCACGCCCTACGAGCGGAAGGTGGTGGATCTGCCGATCAACACGACCATCGGCCAGACGGATCTCGCGAGGGACATCGAGTTCGGCGACACGCCTCTGGGAACCTTCGACCAGGGCTCGAACCGGCTGATCGCGGACGCCCAGGACGACGTGGGCACGCGCGTCTTCGACACGTTGATCTTCGCCACCGGAACGGTGGCGAACCCCGGGATCCCGGCCACGTCGAGCGTGCCCGGGGCTCCGGCCACGGTGAACCAGATAGTCCAGCGGGAGCTCAAGAGGGCCTACCGCGGCGACCTGCAGAAGTTCGCCAAGTCCTTCCTGAAGGACGCCTTCGCCTCGAACGGGACCATCGGCGTGGAGGTGCCCAACGCCTTCGTCGTGGGCATCAAGTCGGCGCCGATCGAGAAGGTCTTCCAGGCGAAGTGCGCCCGGGCGGGCCAGCAGTTCGCCGACAAGGTGCGCAGCAAGCTGCTGAGCAAGCCGCCGACGACCAAGAAGGTCAGCGTTCCCTGCTCCTGCGACCCGACGATCACGATCCAGACGACGGACGTCCAGGTGGACCCGAACGACTTCACATGCCCGATCAGCTTCAGTCAGGGCAAGTTCAACGTGACGGTGAACCTTCCCGACGTGCGGATATTCACGACCGTTTCGGGCCGGTGCAAGACGACCTTCCTGGGAATCTGCATCGCCAAGACGACCGTCTCCGGCTACGTGGAGACGCGCTTCAACAACGTCGTGGTCTCGTTCGACGTCACCGAGGATCAGCTCAAGGGCAACCCCAATCCCAACAAGCCGAGCTTCAGCATCGATGACCCGCCGCTGACCCTCGACGCCAATGCCAGCGTGGACATCTCCTGCATCGGAGGCGACATCTGCGAGGCGCTCGTCACGGTCTTCACCTTCGGGACCGTGGACGTCAGCCCCGACATCGACGTCTCCAAGGACGTCCAGTTCGACAAGGACGTCGGCGCCAGCGAGCCGGATCCCATCTCGCTGGACGCCGTGCAGATCGACCAGCCGACGCTCAAGCAGTACGACCAGGAGGCGGACAGCAAGCTGGACTCCGTGTCGATCACGCCCGACGGCATCGTCGCCGGGCTGTCGGCGAAGTTCAAGACCAGCATGCTCGATCCGTCGGTCACGCCCACGCCGGGCTCGGTGATCACGGCGAACAACACGCTGCCCACGCCCAACGCGCCGGGAACGGGAGACACCTACCTGGCCATCTCGGACGACGTCTTCAACCAGCTCTTCGCGAGCATGCGGCTGGCAGGCAAGCTGAACAGCGGCTGCAAACCGTCCAGCAAGACGGTCGGCGACCTGATACCGCTCAACTGCGAGAATCTGACGACGGCGTCCGACGGGGCGACGGCGGCGGCGCGCGGCCTGTGCTACGGCGTCCGCGGCGACGACTGCGAGACCATCGAGGGGCCGACGCTGCTCCTCACTCCGGTCGAGCAGGGCATCTGCCACGGCACGCAGGGCGATTCGTGCACGGGCATACCGGTCGGCCCCAGCGGGATCGTGTGGCCATCCGACTGCGAGTCGCTGAGCTTCCAGCTCGATCCCAACCAGGACCCGAACGCCGCGACGGATCCCTCGCTGGCCACGGCCGTCATCCAGGGCATCTGCTACGCGGAGCACGGGGCAAACTGCGAGACGCTCACGAGCACGACCGATCAGCTCACGGCGACGAAGCAGGGGGCCTGCCACGGAGAGGCCGGTGACGCCTGTCAGAACATCGCGACCGTCCTGGCAACGGCCGCCCGGGAGAAGGGCACCTGTGAGGGCGTGTCGGGCACGACCTGCTCGTCGCTCGGCCTCGCCCAGACTGTCTTCTGCATCGCACCGAAGCTGACCACAGACGTCCTGACGAACCTGCTGACGGTGGCCGAGCAGAACACGTGCGACGCCACGCCGGCACGCAACGTGAACGTCGCGGCGGCTGATCCGCTGCTCTTCTGCGCGACCACGGACATGCCGCCGCGCCTGCTCATCCACGACGACAAGGTGACCACTCCGGACGCCGTCGAGACGGCGATCCGCCTGAACGACCTGTCCGTGGCGATGCTGGTGGACCGCAACGCAGCCACCTCGCCCGGGCTCGACGGGCCGCTTTCCGCCACGCCCGGCTGCTTCGATCCGGGGGCGCCGACGACGGGCGACTGCCTGCTCTACGGGGTCTGCCTGGACCTCAACTTCAACACGACGATGAGCTTCGACAACAGCGTCTGCGCGGCCGGCAAGCCGGGCCTCAAGACGAAGGTGGACAGCGTTCAGACGCTGATCCGGCAGCAGGGCGTCGTCTGCAACGCGGCGACGGCGACCGCGGATCCGCTCCTGACCGCGGCCGGAGCGTCGAACGACACGATCAGCGAGCTCATGAACCACGTGGACATGTTCACGCCGCCGTCGTGCGCCGACGGGTTCGGCCTGAGCGAGAACCTCCAGTACGGCCCGTCCACGTTCAAGCTGGTCTCGATCGACACCGATCCGAACAGCGATCCCGGCAACACGCTGCAGGAGTACATCGCGATCACCGGACTGATCGCGCCGTAGGAGACTCTTCCGGCGGGAAGAAGGCTCGCGCCTCCTTCCCGCCGGCACACGATCCGCCGCCTACCCGGGGCGGCGGCCGGGCCGCGCGGACCGGCGCGGCCGGAAATGGAGCTCGGGGCGGGGCGGGGCTCCGGACCCACCAGGGTCCC
>OBLQ010000490.1_pt1 | contig 15059 bp, 11 predicted proteins | sample 1519881 | NCBI WGS metagenome assembly OBLQ01 (sample SAMN01911456, study PRJEB22533) | soil metagenome | biome: Soil | place: Malaysia | collected 2012-04-30 | depth DG_metagenome m | reverse complement strand
GGAGGGAGGCTCCGTCGGCGAGCCCTGGCCGCCCGAGGCGGGCGGCATCTTCGCGACGGACGACTACCGGGGCTGTCTCGTCGACTCGTCGTCCCTCCCCGGAGAGCTCTTCACCGCCCACGACGGGTTCTGGGCCGAGGTGCTCGCCCGCGTCGTCCTCTCCCGGGCGGAGAGGGAGCGGTGGCGCGCGCTGAAGCTGCCCGCACCGAGGCGCCTCGAGTGGCTGCTCGGGCGCGTCGCGGCGAAGGAGGCGGCACGCCGCCTCCTCGAGGATCGATGGGGCCTGCGGCCGCCGCCGGCGGAGATCGAGATCCGCAAGGATCCGGAAGGCCGTCCCTTCCTCCAGGGGAGATGGATCTCCCGCGTGGACGCTCCCCTGACGCTGTCGCTCTCCCACTCGGGAGGGCTCGCGGTCGCCGTCGCGGGGATCGCCGCGGGCAGGGAGGCGCCCGTCGCGTCGGCGCACGGGATCGGCGTCGACGTCGAGACGATCGGCCGCACGAACGGCGAGTTCGCCGGCGCGGCCTTCTCTCCCGAGGAGCAGAGCCTCTTCGCGGACCTGGGAGAGCGCGAGCGCGAGGAGTGGGCGCTGAGGTGCTGGTGCGCCAAGGAGGCGGTGGCCAAGGCGCTCGGGAGCGGCTTCATGGGCAATCCGCGGAACCTCGTTGCGCAGCGGCTCGATCGCGCCACGGGAGGCGTTCTCGTGGGGATGGCGCCGAAAATGGCCGAGGCCTTCCCGGACCTCCGCGGAGCCGTCATCGCGGCCGCGACGTGGCGCGACAGGAACAGGATCTACGGAGCATCGACCTGCCGGAGGAGCGCGTGATGATTCAGGGGGGCCCGGAGGGCGGCGTCACCAGGGAGGCCATCGTGGCCGATCTGGTCGCGCTGATCTCCGACATGACGCAGGACTGGGATCTCGGCTTCTCGGGCGGCATCCACGAGGAGACGGGCCTTGTGTCGGACCTGGGATTCCAGTCGATCGACGTCGTGATGCTGGTGGGCGAGATACACAAGCACTACGGGCAGCGCAACCTCCCCTTCGAGAAGGTACTCCTCGTGGACGGAAGGTACGCCGAGGAGATCCGCGTCTCCGACCTGGCGGACTTCCTCCACGTCCAGCTCAACGTCAACGGCTCGGGCGCCCCCACGATGCCCGCGGGCGGCCCCGGAGGAACGAGCGGATGAGCGGACTGAGCCGCACGATCCTCATCGGGCTGGACGGCGCGACCTTCACCGTCCTCGATCCGCTCATGCGCGAGGGCGTCATGCCGCGCCTCGCGGCCTTCACGGCCGCCGGGGCACGGGCGGAGCTCCTCTCGACCCCGAACCCGCTCACCCCGCCCGCGTGGACCTCTCTCGTGACCGGCCGGACTCCGGGCCACCACGGGATCTTCGACTTCGTCCGCGCGTCGGAGACCGGCGGCGGGCTCTACTTCACGCTCAACGCCTCCTACGACGTCCGCTGCGAGACGATCTGGTCGGTGGTGAGCCGCGCGGGCGGGCGCGTCGCGGCCCTCAACTTCCCCGTCTCCGCGCCGCCGGCCGAGGTGAACGGCGTCATCGTCCCGGGGTTCGTTCCGTGGCGCCACCTGCGGCGCTCGGTCCATCCGCCCTCCTTCTACGACGAGATGAAGTCGCTGCCGGGATTCGAGGCGCGCGAGCTGGCGATGGACATGGTCGAGGAGCTGAAGTCCATCCAGTGGATCCCCGACGAGGAGTACGAGGGCTGGATCAAGCAGCACACGCGCCGCGAGGGACAGTGGGCGCGGCTGGCGCTCCACCTGCTGGCGCGCGGCGACGTGGATCTCATGGCGGTCCTCTTCGACGGCGCGGACAAGCTCCAGCATCTCTGCTGGCGATGGGTCGATCCCGGCCTGCGGGGCGGCGGGGAGGCACGGGACGCCGCCATCGAGGGCTGGTGCCTGGACTACTTCCGCGCCCTCGACCGGCACATCGGCGACATCATCGACGCGGCGGGACCGGAGGCCCGGATCTACTTCGCCTCCGATCACGGCTTCGGCCCCTCGAGCGAGATCTTCTACGCGAACGTCTGGCTCGAGCGGGAAGGGTACCTGCGCTGGAGCCCGGAGGCCCCGATCGACGACGGCACGCGCGTGGCGCGCGACCGGATCAAGAGCCACGTCGAGGGGATCGACTGGACCGCCACGACCGCCTTCGCCCTGACGCCCAGCAGCAACGGAATCTTCATACGCCGCGCGCCGGAGCCGGGCGCGCCCGGCGTCCCCGCCGGAGACTACGAGAGCTTCCGCGCCGGGCTGACCGCGCGGCTCCTCGGTGTGCGCCACCCCCGGACGGGCCGGCCGCTGATCCGCAAGGTGATGACGCGCGAGGAGGCCTTCCCCGGGGAGGCCTCGGGGCGCGCCCCGGATCTCACCCTGGTCCTGCACGACCACGGCTTCATCTCGGTGCTTCGCGCCGACGCGCTCGTGCGCGAGCGCCCGGAGCCTGCCGGCACCCACTGCCCCGAGGGGATCTTCCTCGCGGGCGGGCCGGGGATCGCCCCGGGACGCCGGCTGGATCCTCTCTCGATCGTCGACGTCGCGCCGGCTCTGGCGCACAGCCTGGGGCTGCCCGTTCCGCGCGACTGGGAGGGGAGAGTTCCGATCGAATCGTGCGAGCCGGCGTGGGCCGGCCGCCATCCAGTCCGGACGGGAGAGGCCACCCTGCCCCCCGGCCGTCCGGGAGCCGGCGGGAATGCCGGCGACATGAACGAGGAGGACGAGGCCGCGGTCATGGCGAGGCTGCAGGCGCTCGGATATCTGGAATGAGGCGGGGGCGGGGACGATGAGCAAGCACAAGATCAACGGCTTTTCGATGAACTACACGGTCCGCGGGGAGGGTCCCGACCTGATCCTCGTCCACGGCCTCAGCGGGGATCTCGCCTCGTGGCACCCCTCGGTCGTGGGGCGCCTCGCGGAGAGCCACCGGGTCACGGTGCCGGACCTCAGGGGGCACGGCCGAAGCGGCATGCCGGCCAGCGGGTACACGACGCGCGATCTGGCCTCCGACCTGACGGGGCTGATGGACCACCTCGGCGTGCACAAGGCCCACCTCGTGGGCCACAGCTTCGGCGGCGCGGTGGCGTTGCACACGGCGGTGCTCCATCCCGAGCGCGTGGCCGGCCTGGTCGTCGCGGACGCCCGGATCCGATCGCTGCAGAAGGGCCAGGGAGTGGAGCAGTGGGCCCACTGGCAGCGGGTGCGCGAGTGGCTGGGCCGCCACGGCGTCGAGCTTCCGGAGCACAGTGCGGATCCCGACCTGGGGCTCCTGCGTAGCCTCGCGGAGGCGAGGATGGCGGGACGGCTCGACGGGCTGACGGCCGAGCCCTTCTTCATCCCCTTCTCGAGGGGCGGCGCGGGGAGGGCCGAGCGGTGGCTGCGCCTCGTCGATAAGACCACGGCCGCCGAGGACTACAAGGCGGTCTCGGGTCTGACGCCGGAGGTCATCCGTCACGTCGCGAGCCCGGTGCTCGCGCTGTACGGCGGACTCTCCCACTGCCTGCCCACGCAGTCCGAGCTGGCGGAGGTGCTGCCGGACTGCACGACCGCAACGATCAAGGGCGTGGGCCACTTCCACCCCCTCGCGGCGCCGGACGCTTTCGTGGAGCACGTCGCCGGCTTTCTCCGGCGCGTATCGAGGCGGCCCGAGGCGAAGCCCATCCGGGCTCCGTCCGAGCCGCTGCCGGGCGGGGAGGAGAGACCCCGCCCGAGGGTGGCCGATCTGTGAGCGAATCGCAGGCGCCTGCCGCGCCGGCCGTCGTGCCGGAGGGCGGGCTGAAGCGCGGGGACTTCCGGGCCATCGCCGTCGGCGGGTGGGGGGACGGGCTCAACTCCTACGCCCATTCGATGGCCTGGTTCCAGGACCGCCTCTACGTCGGATCCGCGCGCGCGAACCTCCACCTCGGGAGCACGCGGGAGCCGCCCCTGCAGTGGCCCTTCTACCCCGTGAAGTGCCCGGAGAACCTCCTCGACATCGACGCGAGGGCCCGCATCCGCCGCTGGGATCCCCGCGACGGGACGTGGACGGAGGTCTACTGCGCCGATCTCGTCGAGGGGCTCGGCGGCGTGCGCATCCCCGCCGAGATCGGCTACCGGGGGATGGCGGTCTTCCAGGGGCCGAGCGACGACGCTCCCGTGCTCTACGTCAGCTCCTACAGCGGGTACGCCAAGTACCGCGACGACTCGCGCGGGCAGGGCCCGCGCGTCTTCCGCTCCGAGGACGGCACGAAGTTCCAGGTCGTCTCGGCCGCGGGCCTCGGCCGGCACGGGATCTCGGCCTTCCGCTCTCTCATCAACTACAAGGGCAAGCTCTACACCTCGCCGGTGGGCACGGCCAAGCACACCCCCAACATGTCCCCCTACCCGGTCGTCTTCGAGAGCGTCGATCCGGCGCGCGGCGAATGGCGGCCGGTCAGCGAGCCGGGCTTCGGCGATCCCCGCAACGTGGCCGTCTTCGAGATGGCCGAGTTCAACGGCTACCTCTACGCGGGAACGGGAAACGTCGTGGCCGGCTTCGAGCTGTGGAAGACGGACGCACGGGGCGACCCACCCTACCGGTGGAAGCGCATCCTCAGGCTCGGGGCCTTCCGGGGCAACCTCAGCGAGGGCGCCATCAGCCTCTGCGTCTTCAAGGACGCGCTCTACGTCGGCACGGCCATCCAGGACGGCGGCTACGACCGCGAGTACGAGATCGGGCCCTCGCCCGGCGAGGTGATCCGCGTCTTTCCCGACGACACGTGGGAGATCGTGGCGGGCAGCCCGCGGCTGACTCCCGAAGGCGTGCGGACGCCGCTGAGCGGGCTGCGACCGGGATTCAACAACTTCTTCAACGGCTACATCTGGAGGATGTGCGTCCACGACGGATGGCTCTACGTGGGCACCTTCGACTGGAGCACCTATCTCCGGTACTTCGACGTCAACAACTGGCCGGGCCAGGTGCGGGACTTCGTCCTCCAGCTCGGGATCGAGGAGACGATCGAGACCGAGGGAGGCTGCGACCTCGTCCGGACCTTCGACGGTCAGCGCTGGTTCTGCGTGACGCGCACCGGCTTCGACAACCCCTACAACACGGGCATCCGGACGATGGTCTCGACGCCCCACGGCCTCGCCGTCGGAACGGTGAATCCGTTCGGGCCCGAGGTGGCCGTCCGCCGGGGAGGGGAGTGGGGGTACGTCGACAACGCCCGCGGCGGCCTCGAGGTCTGGCTCGGCCTCGCGGGGACGGCGCCCGCGACCGAGGAGCCCGTCGACGACGAGATCATCGGCTACGGGATGCAGGGCATCGACGACACCGGCAAGACGCCCACCAAGCGCCGGGTCTCCGAGAAGGATCCGAAGGAGTTCGAGTACACGCACCAGCAGCTCCGCGCGATGGCCAAGCGGATCGACGTCCGGGCCGTCCGCGCGGACCTGATCTCGTTCGTCTACAAGTTCCACCACCTCACCACGGAGGGGGAGGGGCATCTCCCCGAGTCGGGTCCCTTCCTCATCGCGAGCAACCACGTCGGCGCGCCCGTCATCGCCGGGACCTCGATGACCTCCGAGGACGCCCTCGTCTTCGCCCATGTCCTGCTCGGCCGGACGGGCCGCGCGGCGCGCTTCATGGCCGATCTGGGATTCTGGGACACGGATCTCGCCGCGCGCATGTGCGGCGAGACCTGCGACCAGCTCGGCTTCGTTCCGATCACGCTCGGCAACGGGATCCGGCTCCTCGAGAACGGCGACATCGTGGTCATCTACCCGGAGGGCCGCTTCTCGAGCCCCGACTACAGGCTCAGGCCCTTCTTCTGGGGCTTCGCGAAGATGGCGCTCGCGACGGGAGTCCCCGTGATCCCGTCCGTGCTCGTGGGGCCGCACGAGAGCCGGCAGAGGATCGAGGTGGACGACCGGATCGTCTTCCTCAACTCCTACCAGCCGGAGCCCGCTGACTACAAGTTCATCTTCCTTCCGCCCGTCGACGTCCGCGAGCACGTCCCGGACCCGGGCGACAAGGAGGCGCTCAAGGCCGTCTGCGAGCTGGTCCGGGGGCAGATGCAGGAGGTCCTGGACCGGGAGCTGGCCACGAGGGACACGCTGGGACAGGTCCGAGGGCTTCAGGAGATATACGGTGACTGAGCGCCCGGTCCGATTCGGCCCGCCGCTGGCGGCATCGCGGCCCGGGCGGCCCGCGTATGGAACGGACGGGTTGCCGTTGTTAGGATGCGCCTGGAACTCCGACACACACATCGTTTCCGGATCGCGCCACCGGGAGGTATCCGCCTTGAGAATGAGATCCGCAGCCGGGTCGCTGGGTGCCATCTTCATGTGCAGCTCCGTCTTCATGCAGTGCGCCGCCGCCGCCGACAAGCCCGTCCAGTCGCGGCCCGCCGAGAAGCAGCCCGCCGCCAGCCGGGGAATCCGCCAGCCGACGCAGCCGGCGAAAGGGCCCGGCTCGAGCGACTACCCCTGCGGGCGGGTGGACAAGAGCCTGAAGGGGGAGGGCGAGAACGGGTACTGGCTCTTCCAGCCATCGGACCCGGTGCCCAAGGAGGCGCCGGTGATCCTCTTCATCCACGGCACGCGCGCGGCGAACCCCTACGACTACGGGGGCTGGATCGAGCACCTCGTGCGCCGCTGCAACATCGTGATCTACCCGATCTTCGAGCCCCAGAGCCCCTGGCAGGAGAAGCGGGAGGGCAACGAGATCGAGCTGAGGAGGGCGCTCCAGGCCACCCGGACCGCCATCGAGTACCTGAAGAAGTCCGGCGACATCAAGCCGCGCCTCGACGAGTTCGCGATCACGGGCCACTCCTTCGGCGGCGGTCTGACGGGCCAGGTCGCCGCGCTCGCGAAGGAGTCCGGGCTTCCCGATCCGAAGGCGGTCATGCCCGTGGAGCCGGGCTGGAAGGGAAAGGAGAAGATGCCCTTCGACGTTCTCGCGAAGGTCCCCGCCTCGGCGCTCGTCCTCATCGTGGAGGGGGATCAGGATCAGTTCGCCGACTCGCGGAAGGGCCCCGAGATGCTCGAGGCGATGACGGGCGTGCCCGCCAATCACAAGGCCTTCGTCCGGCTGATCTCCGACTCGCACGGTGACAAGCCGCTCGTCTCCGATCACGCGGCGCCCCTGGCGCCGGATCCGACCTACGGAGCGCCCCTCACGCCGAAGAACCTCCGGCGCCGCAGGCTGGCCGCCGCCCTCACCGGGATGCGGGACGGCGAGACGGACGCCCTCGACTACCTCGGCTACTGGAAGCTCTTCGACGAGCTGTGCACGACGGCCTTCTCGGGCGGGACCATCGATCAGGTGGTCGGCACGGGAAGCACCCTCGAGATCGGGAAATGGTCCGACGGGCGGGAGATCGCTCCCGCGAAGGTGATGCGCAAGCCATGAGCGCCGCGCCGGGAAAGGGGCCTGGACTGCGACTCAAGCCGGTGGCGGCCGGGGTCGCGGCGCGCCTCCTGACCGGAAACCTCCTCGCCGACCAGGGGGAGTACGTGCAGGCGCTGAGGGACCTGCAGGCCGTCTCGCGGGACGCGCCCGAGCGGCTCGAAGGCGCGCTCAGCGAGGGGGAGATCCACTTCGCGCGGCGGGACTACGCGAAGGCCCGGGAGTCCTTCGAGTCGGTCCTTCGGGAGATCCCGGGCAACGCGGAGGCTCGCGCGGATCTGGGGCTCCTGCACTTCGTGGAGGAGCGTCCGGACGAGGCGATCCGCGAGCTCGAGGAGGCGGTCCGGCTGGATCGGGAGAACCCGCTGCGCCACCTGATGCTCGGACACGTCTACCTGACCGAGGAGGTCTTCATCGGCGCCGAGAGGGCTTTCCGGGCGGCCATCGCGCTGGATCCCGAGCTCGCGCTGGCCCACTACGAGCTGGGCGAGGCCTTCCGGCTGCAGGGCGACGCGGCGAAGGCGCGCGAGGCCTACCGCGACGCGCTCAGGGTCTTCCCGCGGATGGCGATCGCCCATCTCCGTCTCGGGGACCTCAACCTCGTTGAGAAGGGTCCCGAGGCCGCCATCCACGCCTACGAGATGGCCCTGACCGCCAACCCGATCCTGAAGGAGGGACGCTGGAAGCTCGGGCGGGTCTTCGCCCTGCAGGGCCGCTACGACGAGGCCGTCCGCGAGTACGAAGCCGAGATGCCGCTGAGCCGCGGGAGCGCGAAGCTCCACTACGATCTCGCGATCGCCCTGCGCGCCGCGGGCAAGCCCCTGAAGGCGCTGGCCGCCTACCGCGAAGCGATCGGAATCGAGGCCCCTTCGGGACGGGAGCTCCAGGAGGAGGAGCGGTGGGTGATCCTGCCCTCCGAGGAGGCGGTCGCGCCGCTCGGGAAGGGGGCGCTCCCCGTGGATCTGCGCCCCGAGAGGAGGCGCGGCGAGAGACGCGGCGGATTCAACTGGAGCTCGCTGCCGTCGGAGTCCGGGGGCGAGCGCCGGCGGGGTGCCGACAGGCGCGAGAGGGATTTCGTGACGGACGGGCGCTTCTCGCTCGTCCTGGAAGGCCTGCCCGCGGCCGGCTGAGGGGCGCGCGGCGAAGGGGACGCAGCGGCCCTCCGCGCGATGGCCGCGGTCAGGAAGACTGACGAGGAGGCGGTGTGCAAGGCGAGATCTTCTCACGGCCCGCCACGGGCGAGATCGGCACGCTCGTGCGGGGACACGGCGGGCTCGGCATCCTGGATCTCCCCATGGACGAGGTCCGGGCGCACTTCCGGGAGACCGGAGTCCTCCTCTTCCGTGATTTCGACCTGGACATGGAGCGCTTCCGCAGGCTGACGGAGCGCCTCTCCGGCGGCTTCATCTCGTACGACGGCGGCGCCGCGGCGCGCAACTACGTCGACGGTGATCCGACCCTGATGACCGTCTCGGAGCCCACGCACAGCTACCCCGTGCCCCTGCACGGGGAGATGTACTATGTCGAGAACAAGCCCCTCATCCTGTGGTTCTACTGCGTGAAGCCGGTCGCCGACGGCGGACAGACGACCGTCGGCGACGGCGTCTGGATCCACGATCATCTCAGCGAAGGCACGCGCCGGCTCTTCGAGGAGAACCGGATACGCTACGTCATGATCTTCGCGGAGGGCAGGTGGCAGAAGATCTTCCACACCGAGGATCTCGAGAAGGTCCGCCGGCACTGCGAGGAGAACCACTACTCGATGCGGCGCGAGGAGAGCGACGGCTCGATTGTCGCCGAGTACGTTTCCGACGCCATCCGGAAGACCCACTGGGGAGGCGAATCGGCCTTCGTCAACAACGTGTTCGCGATCACCCGCTGGGAGTGGGCCGGGGTGCCCTACAGGAAGGTGCGCCTGGAGGACGGCAGCCGGCTGCCCGAGAAGGTGATCGAGGAGCTGTGGGAGATCGAGAGGCAGGCGACCCGCGAGATCGCGTGGCAGCCCGGGGACGTCGTGATGGTGGACAACAGCCGGATGCTGCACGGCCGCAGGGAGTTCAAGGACATGACGAGGGAGATCTACGTCCGGCTGGCGACCCGCCCCGCTCCCTGACGTCGCGGCCGGCGGGTGACGCCCGCCCCTTCCGGCCGTTCAGCTCCGGGGAGGAGGGACGCCCCGGGAATCGGAGATCAGCTCGCGCATGAGGACGCTCCATTCATGGCGATAGCGACGCGGATCGGTTCGGATCGACCGCACCTGCCTCGCGGCCTCGGCGGGAATGACGCGCAGCTCCCGGCCGGTGGCCATGGCGCGGAGCTGGATGTCGCAGGTCCGCTCCAGCTCGTACATGTCGATGACCGCGTGGGCGACGTCGGGTCCGCAGGTGACGAGGCCGTGGTTGACCAGGATGGCGGCGCGGCGGGAGCCCAGCGCGGCGGCGATGGCTTCGCCCTCGGAGCGCTCCGCGACGACGCCGCTGTAGTCGGAATGGACCGCGTGATCCTCGAAGAAGACGCAGCCGACCTGGTCGATGGGAAGGAGCGGGAGGCCGAGCGCCGCGAAGGCGCAGCCCGCCGCCGGATGCGTGTGAGCGACGCAGTTGACGTCCGCACGGGCCCTGTGGATCGCCGAGTGGATGAAGAAGGCCGCGAAGTTCACCGCGCGCGCCTCTCCCTGCACGATCTGGCCGCCGCTGCCGAGAAGGATCAGATCGCCGGCGGTGACGTCGCGAAAGCGCTTCGCGAGGGAGTTCACCCAGAAGTAGCCGGGCGCCCCGGGCACGCGGAGCGTGAGGTGGCCGTAGAGGCCCTGGTAGAGGCCGTCGACGACGCCCATCCGGACGAGGATACGGAAGGCGGCCACGAGATCCGCGCGGGCCGCCTCGGCCTCCGGCGAGGAGGCGAGCTCGAGGACGCGCCGCCTCTCCTGCTCGTCGATCGGTGCCGGCGTCCAGCGGGCGCCGCCGTCTCCGGACGGATTCATCGGATCCTCCATTCCCGCTCCGGCAGCATCCTACGCGGGCCCGCGAGACGATTCAACCCGCGACGGAGCGCGCCATGAGCCGCCGGCTGCCCGCTCTGAGGAGGGATCTCGAGCTCGTCTCGCGACAGGAGCGCGGCAAGCCGGTGACGCGCTTCCTGGCCGACCGGGGCGGCGAGGGGAAGGTCTTCGAGCTGGGGCCCAGGGAGCACTTCCTCTGCCACCTGATGGATGGCGAGACGACCGAGCAGGAGGCCCTCGATCGCTACGAGGAGGCCTTCGGCGAGCCCCTCGACTCCGGAGATCTCGAGGCTTTTCTGACGCAGCTCGAGGGAGAGGGGTTCCTCGAGGGGATCGCCGCGCGCAAGACCACCTTCCCCGAGGCGATCGCCGCCGGGGAGTTCGTTCCCTACGGGCGCGTCCGCCTCGGACGCGGTGACCGGCTGGTCGAGTGGCTGAGCCAGCGACTGGGATGGGCCTTCACCGTCCCGGCGCGGATCCTGGTCATCGGCGTCGTGCTCCTGGGGATCAACACCCTCGTGAGGGAGTGGGGGCCCTTCTGGACCTCTCTCCGGTTCCACTGGGGCTTTCTCTTCGTCGTCACGATCGTCCTGAGCACGGCGGTCCTCGTTCACGCTCCCCGCAACCTCATCCAGGCGGTGGCCTGCAAGCGCGGAGGCGGGTACGTCTCCGAGATCGGGATCACCTTTCCCTACTACGTCATCCCGGGCTTCTACTGCGAGTACACCGACACGAAGTGGATTGACGACAAGAACCGCCTCATGAAGACCATCGCGACCGGCATCTACTATCAGATAATGGTCTGGGCCGCGGCGATGATCGGATGGGGCGTCGCGTCGCCCGGCTCGCTGATGCGGAGCCTCTGGCTCGCGCTCGCCTTCGGCGCCGGCGCGGGGCTCTTCCTCATCGTCGCGAATCCCCTCATGGCCGCCGACGGCTACCGGCTGCTGACCACCTGGCTCGAGATGCCGCAGCTCAGGGAGCGGTCGCTCGCCACCTTCGGCTCGTGGATCCTCGCGCGCAAGCAGCCGGAGCCGCTCACCTCGAAGGAGAAGCGCTGGTTCCTCATCTTCGGCGTCGCCGTCCTTCTCTTCACCGTGGGCTACCTCGTCTTCATCGTGGTCATGACGGGCAAGGGGCTCACGGGCGCCTTCGAGGCGGGCGGCGCGGTGGCCGCGGTGGGCGTCGGGATCTTCCTCTTCTCCAAGCCGGCGGGCAACGTCGCCTCGGGGATGGACTCCTTCCAGACCCTTAGCCAGGCGGCGCACCGGCTGGGGGGCCGCCTCAACTGGAAGTTCTGGTCGCTGGTGGGGGTGACGCTGCTGCTCTTCGCGCCCTATCCCTACGAGACGGGCGGCCCGTTCACGATCCTCCCGGCGCGGCAGGCCGAGGTCCACTGCGAGATCGACGGGGGGCCCCTGGCCAAGGTCTTCGTCCAGGAAGGGGACTTCGTGAAGGAGGGGCAGCCCATCGGCCAGATCGATCAGCGCGAGTACAAGAAGAACCTGGAGGTCACCCAGGCTTCCCTCGACGAGACGACCGCGCGCCTCGATTACCTCCGCAAGCAGCTCGCGATGCTCGAGAATCCCCCCGACATCGAGACGATCATCGCCCTCGAGGCCGACGAGCGCCGTCTCAAGACGCTCCTGACCGACTACACCGAGGAGCTCCGGCTGACCACGCTGCTCTCGCCGATGGACGGGAGAGTGGTGACCCCCGACATCGAGCAGAGCATCGGGCGCTATCTGAGAAAGGGGGATCTCTTCGCGACGGTGGAGCAGGCCGACCCCGTCCGCGTGGAGATCCGGGTCCCGGAGGCCGACGCCCCGCAGGTGGAGATGGGCGCCCGGGTCAAGGTGGTCTCCTGGGACTTCCCGAACGAGACGCGCTACGGGAAGGTGGAGCGCATCGCCCCGATCGCCTCCGCCAATCCGACGGTTCTCGACATCACTCCCGACAACTCCGTCCGCGTCATCGCGGCCCTTCCGAACCCGGACCTCCGGCTCAAGTCCCGGACGACGGGATTCGCCAAGATCAAGACGGACTGGATCCCGGTCTGGTTCGTCCTGGGGAGGCTGATCCTCCGGTGGTTCGAGGTTCAGGTCTGGTACTGGATCCCATGATCTTCAGAAGACTCGTCTGCGCGCTCCTCGTTCTCCTGCCTCCGGCGGCCGCCTTCGCTGCCGATACGGAGCTGAAGCTCAGCGTCGAGGACGCCGTGCGCACGGCGCTCAAGAAGAACCTGGATCTCGAGATCGAGAAGGTGAGTCCCCCGATCGCCACCGACCAGATCACGCAGGCGCGCTCCGAGTTCCACCCGCTCTTCGACTACAACCTCACCTACGCGAGGCAGAACCGTTTCCTGAACAACGTCCTGGAGATCCGCGCCGAGGACGGGCTGGTGCGCGAGACGCGCGTCACGCCCGAGGCCGAGCTGAAGGGGCTCCTGACGAGCGGCACCGACTACAAGCTCTCGGCGGGTCTCATGACCCTCAAGAGCGACAATCCACTGAGGCTCTTCGACGTCTCCTACGCGCCGACGGTCGGCATCGGCTTCACCCAGCATTTGCTGCGCGGGTTCGGCCGGACGGTGAATCTCGTCAAGGTGCACCAGGCCCAGCAGCTCGAGAAGCAGGCCCTCCTCCAGGTCAAGGCGAAGATGCTCGACGTGATCCAGGAGGTCGAGACCAAGTACTGGATCCTGACCTACGCGCAGCAGCACCTCGATATCTCCAAGGACAACCTGAAGGTCGGCGAGGAGCTCATCGAGAGGCTCAAGCGGATGCGCGAGGCCGGGATCTCCACGGACCTCGACGTCTCCAAGGCGAGCCTGGCGGCCGAGGAGCGCCGCGCAGACGTGGCGCGCGCCGAGGCCGACCTCAAGATCGCGCAGGCGCGGCTCCGCAGCGCGATGGATCCCGATCTTCCGGTGACGACGAAGGTGATCGCCCTGGAGACCCCCCAGGACGAGGGCCCGCCGAAGGATCTGCAGAAGATGATCGACCGGGCGATCGAGGCGCGGCCGGAGGTCGAGTACCAGGAGTCCGTCATCGAGAACCTCTCCCTCCAGGAGAAGACGGCACGGAGCGACGCACGCTGGAAGCTCGACGCGACCGGCGGCGCGACCTACGCGGGCCTCGGCGGCAAGGACGTCAACCCGAACCTGGATCCCAACGTGCTCTTCCCCATGTTCCCGAACCTGGCGCCCAACCTGCGCCCGCTGCCGGGCGGGCTCGAGGATCGCAGCGATCCGTTATCCTCGTTCAAGAACGGGAACTACAGCTGGAGCCTCGGCCTGAGCCTGGAGATTCCGCTGGGCAGCAGGGTCTCGCTGGCCCAGGTGCTGCCCACGCGGCTGCACAAGACCCAGGAGGAGCTGAGGCTGCAGCAGGTCAAGCAGCAGATCCAGCTGGATCTCGAGGTGGCGTTCCACAATATGGACGCGGAGTGGTCGCAGCTCAACAGCGCGCGGGAGGCGGTCCGCCTCGCGCAGCTCCAGGTCAACGCGGAGGAGCGGAACCTCGAGGTCGGCCTGAACACGGTCTGGGACGTGGTGGAGGCGCAGGACCGGCTCGCGACGGCGCTCGACGCCGAGGGGAAATCGATGGCCCTCTACGCCGGTTCGAGATCCCGCCTGCACGCGGAGCAGGCCGAATCCTTCGAGGACTACAACCTGGTGGTCGAGCCATGAGAGCGAAGTGGATCGCGGGATGGAGCGTGGCGGCGATCCTGGCCGCGGGCGTCTACCCGGCGCGGGCGGAGAGCGTGGATGCCGAGGGGATCGTCCGCTCCGAGTCGCGGGTGGAGATCAAGTCGAAGACCGTCGCCCCGATCGCGAAGATCGCCGTCGTCGAGGGGCAGACCGTCGACAAGGGCGACCTCCTGGTGGAGATGGTCAACGACGTGGAGGGAGCCGAGGTCGAGGCGGCGAAGGCCGAGGTCGAGCGGGCGCGCTCGGCCCTGGCGGACGCCGAGCTGAAGAAGAAGACGGCCGACCGCGAGCTGGAGCGCAACGAGAGCGTTCACGATCTCATCACGGAGAGGGACCTGGAGCTGTCGCGCGACGCCGCGGATCAGGCCGCGACCACCTACGACATGCGGCAGAAAGAGCTGACGAAGGCCGAGGCCCATCTGGCGCTCTCCAAGGCCGTCTACGACGGGACCTTCATCAGGGCTCCCTTTCGCGGCCAGGTCTCCCGGATCTACACGTCGGTGGGGACGATGCCCAAGCCGGCCGACACCGAGCTGATGGACCTGGTGGAGCTGGACAAGCTCTACGTGGAGGTCGCCGTGCCGCTCGAGTACCTCGGCCTGCTGAAGACCGGGATGCCCGTGAGTCTCGTCGTCGAGAAGGGCAACCCCGCCAACGAGACCAAGGTCAAGGGCGCGATCCAGTTCATCTACCCGGAGATCGACCCGACCATACGGATGGTCCGTCTGAAGGTGACCATGCCGAGCAAGGGGACGCGGATCCTCCCGGGCATGTTCGCGAAGGCGACCATCGAGCTTCCTGCCTCCCCCCACGCCCCCGCGGCCCACTGACCCCGGGCCGCTGACTCGCTTTCCCTCCGGGCGCCGGGTGGCCGGTGTCCTTGCGCGGGGCGGGTGCGAGGCGGCGGATTGCCCTGCGCTCCACCTTCCAGATCGGAAGAGCACACGTCTGAACTCC
>OBLQ010000489.1_pt1 | contig 15059 bp, 14 predicted proteins | sample 1519881 | NCBI WGS metagenome assembly OBLQ01 (sample SAMN01911456, study PRJEB22533) | soil metagenome | biome: Soil | place: Malaysia | collected 2012-04-30 | depth DG_metagenome m | reverse complement strand
GCCGCCGCGCCGGCGTAGAGCGCGCCCGCCACCGTGTATGCGGCGACGACGTGCGTCCGCACGCGCAGGCCGGCCATCCAGGCGGCTCTCCGGTTGGCGCCGACTGCCTGGAAGCGTCGGCCGACCGCCGTGTAGCGGAGGACGAGCGCGACCAGAACGACGATCGCCGCGCCGGTCCAGAAGACGGTGCTGATCCCGAGCGGCTTGTGCCTCGCCCAGGTCGAGAGCCCGAACGGCACGTTCGGCTGGTTCGTGACGACGTCGCGCGAGTACTTGCTGCTCCACGCGAGGACGATCTGCCCCACTGCGAGCGTGACGATCAGCGGGTTCAGCCGCAGCAGGCCGACGAGGATCCCGTTCGCCAGCCCGACCGCGACGCCGACACCGAGGGCGGCGAGGATCGCGACCGGGATGTTGTGATTAGAGCCCGCGCCGACGCCGGCGATGAGGTTGCCGCCGAAGGAGATCACCGCCGGTGTCGAAAGGTCGATGCCGCCGTGCATGACGACGAGCATCTGGCCGACCGCGGCGATGGCGAGCACGGTCGTGAGGGGGAGCACGTACGACCAGGAGGTGTTGCCGAGCGTGGCGGGCGCGACGATCTCGGCGACGACGAAGAGCGCCCCGGTGGCGAACCAGACCGGGAGGAAGCGGGCCGCAACGGTGGCGCTGGTGACGAACGCTCGGCGGGAGGCGCCGGCCGACCCTACGAGTCGGGGCGGCGGTGAGGGGCTGGCCTCGGCCACGCGTCATTCTGATCAGGTGTGACGAACAGTGTCAATGATGGCTGAACGATTTGCCATGACGGACTCGACGCGTGGTGCGGGGAAATATCTCTCAACCAGGGGCTCGTCGTTGACGCCGACGGCCGCAACCGTTTATGGTCGCTGTACATGCGGCGGCGCGCGCGCACAGGATCGGCTGCCGAGGGAGGCGCAAGCGTGCCGTCGCAACGGTCCCTGTCCGGCAAGGCAAGGAGTGAGGCATGAGCTCGCAGCGGCTGTTGTTCCGCAACGGCTTCGTCGTCTCGATGGATCCCGAGATCGGTGACATCGCGCGCGGAGACGTCCTCGTCGAGGACGGCAAGATCGTCGACGTCGGGCGTGACCTCGGGGTCTCGGATGCGGAGCAGATCGACGCGACCGGGATGATCGTGATGCCGGGGTTCGTCGACACGCACCGGCACACCTGGCAGACGCCGGTCCGCGGTGTCCTTCCGTCGTGCACGCTCGACCACTACTTCGCGGTCATGCTCGGCCAGGTCGGCGGCTTCTACCGCCCCGAGGACGTCCACATCGGCGACTACGCCGGGGCCCTCGAGGCGTTGAACGCCGGCGTCACGACGCTCCTCGACTGGTCGCACATCAACAACACGCCGGACCACGCGGACGCTGCGATCCAGGGGCTGAAGGACGCCGGGATCCGGGCCGTCTACGCCCACGGCGTCCCGACGGGCGGCGAGTGGTGGTCGTTCAGCGACCTCGAACACCCTGCCGACATCCGCCGCATTCGCGACACCTACTTCTCGTCCGACGACGGTTTGCTCACGCTCGCGATGGCGGCGCGGCAGCCCGGGAACTCGAACTACGACGTGGCGAAGGCCGACTGGGCGCTCGCGCGCGAGCTCGGGATCCCGATCAGCGTGCACGTCGGCATGCGGCTGCACAACCTTCACTACCAGCCGGTGAAGGACATGCACGACCTCGGGCTGATGGGCCCCGACATCTGCTACATCCACATGACCGACCTGACCGACGAGGAGCTCGACTGGATCGCGGAGACGGGCGGCAAGGCGTCGGTCGCGCCCTACGTCGAGATGATCATGGGCCACGGGCCGCCGCCGATCGGCAAGCTCCTCGCGCGCGGCGTGCGCTCCTCGCTCAGCGTCGACGTCGTCTCGACCGTCCCCGGCGAGATGTTCACCCAGATGCGGACGGCGCTCGCCTACGACCGGATCCTCGAGTTCACCGACACGCCGGACATCGCGTTCGCGCCGAAACTCACGCACACGGACGTGCTCCAGTTCGCGACGATCGACGGCGCCGCGGCGATCATGCTCGAGGACCGGGTCGGCTCGCTCACGCCGGGCAAGCAGGCGGACATCGTCCTGCTGCAGACGCGGGCGATCAACACGATGCCGGTGCTCGATCCGCACGGGACGATCGTCACCTTCTCGGACACGTCGAACGTCGACTCCGTGTTCGTCGCCGGGCGCGCGCTGAAGCGCAACGGCAAGCTCGTCGACGCCGATCTCGACAGCGCCTTCCGGAAGCTCGAGGAGTCGCGCAATCACATCCTCGGCCAGGGTGGGCTGCTGCCGGACTGGGCGTCGGAGTCGTAACCGGCCGCCAACTGTCTGCCACAGAGGCCGCCGAGGGCGGAAAGGAGAACAACGGGATGGCAAGCGGAAGCGTCGTCGTCGTCGGCGGCACTAGGGGCCTGGGGCGGGAGCTCGCGCAGTTCTACGCCGACCAGGGGCGGGACGTCGTCGTCACGGGTCGCGACCAGACGGCCGCGGAGGCGTGCGCCGCGGAGATCGGCGGCTCGACTCGCGGTATCGGCTTCGATCTCTCGGAGCCGCATGGGATCGCGGACCGCCTCGCCGACGTCGGCGACGTCGAGCACCTGGTCCTCGCCGCGATCGACCGCGACACCAACTCCGTGCGCGAGTACGACATCGACGCCGCGGTGCGCCTCGTGACGCTCAAGCTCGTCGGCTACACCGAGGTCGTGCACGCGCTTCTACCCCGGTTCTCCGAAGACGGGTCGATCCTCATCTTCGGCGGCCTCGCCCGCGACCGGCCCTACCCGGGATCGACGACGGTCACGACCGTCAACGGCGGCGTCACCAGCATGGTGCGCGCGCTCGTGATCGAGCTGGCGCCGAGGCGCGTCAATGCCATCCATCCGGCGATCGTCGGGGACAGCCCGCAGTGGCGCGACATGCCGCCCGAGCGCTTCGAAGCGCTCGTGAACCGGACCCCGACCGGCCGCCTCGTGACGATGGCCCAGGCCGTGGACGCGTGTCGGTTCCTGCTCGAGAACGGGGCGATCAACGGGATCAACCTCGCGGTCGACGGCGGGTGGCTCTGCACCTGACGGCGCGCGCCTTCGTCTAGTCCGCGCCGTCGCCATCCGCACGCTGGCGTGCGTCGTGGCGGCGGCCCGCGCGGAGGAAGAACCAGGCGAGCAGGACGACGACGACCGGGGGCACGACCGCGGAGGCGAGTAGCACGCCGTTCAGGACTCCGTTACCGCCGCCGACGACCACGCCGCGGATCGTACGCGCCGAACGTAGCTCGAGCCGCCGAGACTAGACTGGTCTCGTGGCCAGCAAGGACGACGTCCTGGAGGTTCTCCGCCAGGTCGAGGATCCCGAGCTCGGGATGGACATCGTCGACCTCGGGCTCCTGTACGACGTCGAGGTCGACCACTCGACGGTGAGGGTGACCTACAGCCTCACCTCGATGGGCTGTCCCGCCGGCCCGCTGATTGCCCAGGACATCGACCGGGCCGCGCGGGAGGTTCCGGGCGTCGAGGACGTCGAGCTCGAGCTGACCTTCGACCCGCCGTGGACGCCCGACCGGATGTCGGACGACGCAAAGTTCATTTTGGGATTTGGTTGAGTCAACGCGTGGAGGTCTTCGCAACCGGCCGCAGCTGGTCACGACTTCCGAATTACCATGGGCTCTCGGGCTGTTGCGAACGTTGCTCAGCCGTTGCTGAAGCTCGTGTCTGAGCGATCTAGTCGGCAGTCGGGTTGCGACGGGTTGCCACCCGTTGCGTCCCTCGGCTCCACAAGTGCCCCAATCTGAGGGCTCACGGGGCGAGAGCCGACCGGCACGAAGGCGTCGCCGCGCGAACTCGCTCCGGTCTAGGCTTGGCGGCTGGCGCGGAGACAGCAGTTTGGGGAGGGCGACCCGCGGGCTACTCGCCCTTGACAGCCCCGGAGACGAGGCCGCGCACGAAGAAGCGCTGACCGGAGACGTAAAGCGTCACGATCGGGAGGGTCGCGAGCGTCAGCCCGGCCATGATCACTGGCACATTGAGGCTGTAACGGCTCTGGAAGCCGGTGATGCCGACCATCAGCGTCTTCTTCGAGTCGTCCTGGAGGAACACGAGTGCAATCAGCAGCTCGTTCCAGACCCAGAGGAGATTGACCACCGCGAGCGTCACGAGCGGCGCCGCCGACAGCGGCAGGACGATCCGGCGGAAGACGGACCAGGAGGAAGCGCCGTCGACCACCGCCGCCTCGATCAGGCTGCGGGGGATCGTGCGGAAGAAGTTCGTGAGCATGTAGATCGAGAAGGGCAGCATCAGCCCGACATAGATGAGGATCACGAGCCGGAACGTGGAGATCCAGCCGATCCGCACGCCGAAGACGAAGAGCGGCACGAGCAGGACGACGGGTGGGACCACCATCAGCGAGACGAGCACCCCGAGCAGCGTGTCCCGGCCGCGGAACTCCCAGCGCGCGAAGCCCCAGCCTGCGAGCGAGGCGATCGCGAGCGTCGCCGCGACCGACCCGCTGGTGAGGATCGCGCTGTTCGCGAACCAGGTCGGGAACTGATCCGAGAGCGCGGCGCGGAAGCCGTGCAGCGTCGGGCGGAGCGGCAGGGCCCACGGGTGGTCGAGGAAGCCCGCCTGGGTCTTGAACGACGCCGTCACCATCACATAGACCGGCGCGAGCGCGAGCAGGGTCGCGAAGATCAGAACGGCATGCTTCGACAGGCGTCCCGCGATACTTGTCATCACTCGTTCCCCGCCAGGCCGATCCGCCGCTGGACGCGGAAGAAGAGGACGATCAAGACGAGTGTCGCACCGAAGAGGATCGTCGCTGCGGCGGCCGCGATCTCGGGTGCCGAGTACTGGAAGGCCGTTTGGTAGATGTAGAGCTCGCTAACGATGGTCGCATCGCCGGGGCCGCCCTGGCCGTTCGTCATCACATAGACGTAGTTGAAGACCCAGGAGACCATCGTGATCGCCTCGACGACGACGTAGAACGCGATGACGTTCGTGATTTGCGGCAGCGTCACGAAGCGGTGGAGGCGGAAAAAGCGTGCGCCGTCAATCCGCGCCGCCTCGAACGTCTCGGCAGGTAGTGAGAGCAGGCGCGCGAGGAAGAGGACGACTCCGAAGCCGACTTCTTTCCAGATGATCACTCCGGTCATCGTCCAGAGCGCCCACTTCGGCTGGCCGAGCCAGTCGACCGCGAAGAAGCCGAGCCCAGCGGAGCGGAGCGTGCTGTTCAGCAGCCCGTTGAGCTCGAGCACCTGGCCGAAGATGACGCCGATCACGGGGATCGGCAGCACGTAGGGCAGGAAGATCGTGGCGCGGTGCAGTCTCCAGCCGCGCAGACTCTCGAAGAGCAGCAGCGAGAGCAGGAGCGCCAGCACGACGAGCACCGGCACCGCGATCAAGAGTCGGGCGTTGTGCAGCAGCGCCGTGCGGAACTCCGGATCCTGGAGGACGGCGCGGAAGTTCGCGAGACCCGCCCATTTGCCCTCGTAGGTGAGCGCCGTCCGGACGAGTTCGACCATTGCGTAGCCGAACACGAACAGCATCACCGCGAGCGCGGGTGTGATCCAGACGAGCGGCTCGAGACGGCCCAGCCGCAGCGAACGCCGCCGCGGCCGGACCGCCTCGGCGGCCTCGGCGGCGCTCATTCGAGTGCCACCGAGGCCGGGGTCGACGGAGATGGGGCTACTTGTACGAGTTCCCCCATGTCTTGAAGTCGGCGATCGTCGAGCGTTGGGTCAGCCGGATCCGCTGGGCGAACTGCTCGGTTGCCTGAGCGGCCTTCTGCCAGTCGATCGAGCCGCCGAGCAGGAGCTGCGCCTCGCCGAAGTTCGCCTTCGAGTCGAGCTCGGTCGGGATGAAGTTCTCCAGATAGGGCGCCGGGTGCTGCAGCAATGCGAACAGCGCCTTCTGTTGCGGCAGGGTAATCAGCTTCGTGTTGAAGCGGCTGTCCGCGGGGAAGGCGCCGGTGATCTTGAACCACGACGCCATCCGCTCGGGCGTGTGCATGAACATGATGAAGTCCGCGTCGACCTCCGGATACTTCGTCCACGCAGTGATGCCGAGGGTCTGGGAGGTCGCTCCGAGCTTGCCGGCGTACGGCCCGTGTGCCCACGTCGGCATCGGCATCACGCCGACTTTCGAGACCCCTACCTGCTGCACGAACTTCTTCACGTCGGAGCCGGCTGTGATCGTCATCGCGGCCTTGCCCTGGGCCCACTCCTGCTGGCCCTGGTAGAGCTGCTGGGAGTTGATGTCGTTGTTCCAGCACTTGTGGTCGCGCATGTCCTGCAGCTTCTGCCACCAGAGGGCGAACTCGGGATCGGTGAACTTCTTCTGCCCGCCGACGGCGGCGAGCAGGTCGCTGAGTGAGCGGAGGTTCTGTCCTGCGAGCAGCGAGTAGAGCCAGCCGCCGAACCATCCGTCCTTGATCCCTCCGGCCATCGGGATGATCCCCTGCGAGCTGAGTTTCGTGCAGGCGGCCATCAGCTGCGTCCAGGTTGTCGGCGGCTTGATGCCCGCCTTCGCGAGCACGTCCTTCCGGTAGAGGACCGGGAACGACGGCTGGACGTACCACGGCGCTGTCCACACCTTCCCCTGGTATGTGTCCTCTCGGATGTTCAGGTAGTGCTTGAGCTCGGACATCGGGATGTAGTCCGAGACCGGCTTGGTGTTCCCGGCCCAGGCGTCGCCGAGCGCCCAGATGCCGCCCCAGAAATACTCGATGTCGGGCCCCTTCTTCGCCGCGGCCGCAGCCTTGAAGGAGGGAATCAGCCCGTCGGTCGTCTCGAGGACCGTCGAGATCGTGACGTTCGGGTGCTTCTTCTCGTAGAGCTTGATCGTCTGGGCAAGCCATTTCTTCGCGCCGGCCGCTTCCTGCTCTCCCCACCACCACATCGTCAGGTGAACGGGGCCGGTCGGGAATGCCCTCGCCGACGCCGGCTGTGCGTGACCGCTTTGGACGCCGACGAACGCCGCCGTGCCGATCGCAGCGGCAAGTGCGAGCGCGCCACCGAACCGCTTCCTGCTCATTCGACTCCTCCCTCCTTCGTGGACTTTGCTTCGCCTCACAGTTCGAGCTCGTGACGGGACAAGACGTCGCAGCCGTCGTCGGTGACGACGGCGACGTATTCGCAACGGACACCGCACCCGCCGCCGTAGCACGCGGGTTCCAACGCGACGACCATGCCGGGTTCAAGCACCGTGCTGCTCCCGGCGACGATCCTCGGCTCCTCGTGGAAGTCGCCGCCGATGCCGTGACCGGTGTGGTGCGGGTAGTCGAGGGCGCCGCGAACGAGCGCGTCAAGATCATGACCGCTGATGCCCGGCCGGATCGCATCGAGTCCGCGCGCGAGCGCCTCGCGCGAGGCTGCCCACTGGCGACGCGCCATCTCCTTCGGCTCGCCGACCGCGATCGTTGCGCACGAGTCGCCCCAGTAGCCGTCAACGCGCGGAACGAGATCGCAGATGACGAGGTCGCCCTCCTCGAGAATCCGTCTGCTGGGCGGCCCGCCGACGTGCTCGGTCCGCGGGCCAGTGACGAGGTCCGCCAGTGCTGGGATCCGCTCACCCGCGGCCAGTTCCAGCGCGACGCGGATCGCCCCCCAGAGCTCGAGTTCGCTGACACCGGGCCGGGCGTGCTCTCGCGCGGCCCGCTGGCCTGCGTCGCAGACAGCGATCGCGGTGCGGATCCTGTCCAGCTCGTCCTCGTCTTTGATTGTTCGGGCGCGGACGACGTCGTCGGTTACGTCCGCGACCTCGTGCCCCTCTGCGAGCGCTGCCGGGAGCCACCCGGGTTCGCTGGCGACGCGGCGGCCAGCGACTGCCTTCCTGAGCGCGCGCCGCGTGTTGCCGACCGGGTCAAGTGCGTCGATCGTGAAGCCCGGGAAGGAGACGACACGACAGCCGAGCTCCTCGAAGGCGGGAGCATCGTCTTCGCTCGCGATCGCGACGAGGCTGCCGTCCGGCTCGAGCAGAACGAGTGGCGAGAGCGCGTAGGGGCTCGGGCCTGTCTCGATGTCGACCGGGTATCCCGACAGCCAGGTCACGCTCGAGGGGCGGGCGGCGAGGAAGACGTCGGCACCTGCGGCCGTGGTGAGCTCGCGGGCGCGGTCGAGGCGGCTGCTCACGCTACTCCTCCGATCGAGACGAGCACCTTCGTGTAGCGCTCTGGCTCCTCGACGAGGCGGCGAAAGCCCTCGGCCCCCTGGTCGAATGGCACGACGCTGACCCAGCCGTCGAGCGGAGGCGGTGAGCTCGCGAGCAACGTGAGTGCGGCCTCGAAGTCCTTCGGCGAGTAGGCGAAGTGGCCCCGGACGGTGATACCGCGGCGGACGAGGTCGGCGACGGGCATGGCGCCCTCGACCTGGCCGAGCCCGACGATGCAGACCGAGCCGCCCGGGCGAACGATGTCGATGCCGGCGCGCCAGGTCGCCTCGATCCCGACGGCGTCAACGACCGCGTCGGCGCTGCCCTTCTCAAGTTCGCCCGGGTCAAGGACGGTCTCAGCGGCGCCCAGGCGGTCCGCCAGTTCGCGTCGGTGCTCGACCGGCTCGGCCGCGAGTACGTTCACGCCCGCCTCCGTCGCCACGTACACGGTCAGCAGCCCGATGGGGCCCCCGCCGATGACCGCGAGTGTCGAGCCGGAGTCGACCCCCTCCAGACGCAGCGCGGAGATCGCGGTCGCGAGCGGCTCGGTCAGCACCGCCGCCTCGTCCGGGACGCTGTCGGGCACGGGTACGAGCGCGGAGGGGTCGACTGCGACACGCTCTGCGAAGACCCCCTGGCGGTCCATGCCGACGAGGCCGCGTTGCTCGCAAAGCTGGGGCTCGCCTCGTCGGCACGAGCGGCACTTGCCGCAGGCGACGAGCGGGTTGAGGACGAAGCGGCCATCGCGGCCGTCGACTCGTCCGACGGCCTCGTGGCCGAGCACGAGCGGTGGCACACGCGGGCCGGCGTGACCGCGGTACGGGTGCAAGTCTGAGCCACAGATCCCAGTCAGGCCAACGTCGAGGACGACCTGGTCATCTCGAAGCTCGGGCTCCGGCAGCTCCTCGAGCTCGAGCCGGTCGCCTCCGTGCCAGACGAGAGCCTTCATCGACTGTCTGGCGCGCTATTCCGTATTTTGGAATCTCGTTCCAACGAGGTTACGATCTTGGCGTGAGCGCCGCGTCGAGTCAACCCGCCGTTCTCAGGCCGACGAGTGCGGATCGCGTGCTCGCTGCGCTTCGATGCCTTGCTGAACACCCGAAGGGCGTCGCGCTCGACCAGCTCGCGCGCGAGCTCGAGTTGCCGAAGTCGAGTGCGCACCGGGCACTCGCCACGCTCTGTCGCAACGGCTTTGCCGATCACGACGAAGGGGGCGACTACCGGCTCGGGCTCGAGTTGGTGCGGCTCGTCTTCGCCTTTCACCGTCAGCTCGACCGGCCGCGTCTCGTGGAACCCGTGCTCGCCGCGCTTGCGGAGCGGTTCGGCGAGACCGCCCACTACGCCGAGCTCGACGGGGCGGAGGTCGTGTACCTCGCGAAGGTGACGCCCGGCACGGGCGGGGTGCAGATGACCTCGCAGGTCGGCGGCCGCAACCCGGCCCATTGCACGGGGGTCGGCAAGGCGCTGCTCGCGGCGGTGCTCCAGGATCGCGAGGCTGTCGACGCTTTCGTCGCGGACTGCGGTCCGCTTGTTCGCCGCACCGAGCGAACGATCGTCGACGCTGCAGCCCTCGATGCGGAGCTCGAGACGACCCGTGCCCGCGGCTACGCGCTGGACGACGAGGAGAGCGAACCCGGAATCAACTGCCTCGCGTTCGCCCTCTACCTCGACGAGCCGGGCCGGCCGGCGGGCGCCGTCAGCGTCGCTGCCGTCGCTCAGCGAACGCCTCTCGCCGATCTCGTCGCGGCCGCCGAGGACGTCCGCCAGCTGATCGAGGCAAGGCTCGGAACGGTGACGCGATGAAGATCACGGCGGTCGAGCCGCTTGTGCTGCGGATGGACCGGGTAGACGTGAGCCGCGCGGACGGGACACAGGACGCGTTCTTGCTGCGACTCCATACGGACGAGGGACTCGTCGGTATCGGCGAGGCGGACACCTCGCCCTATCTCGCGCGGACGATGATCGATATGCCGTCCTCGCACGCGGTCGCGCGCGGGCTGGCGGAGGTGCTCGTCGGGGAGGACGCCACGCAGATCGAGCGGCTCTGGGATCTCCTCTACCGCGCGACCTACCACTACGGGCGCGGTGGTGTCGCTCTGCACGTGATCAGCGCGATCGACATGGCGCTCTGGGATCTCGCCGGCAAGGCTGCTGGCGAGCCCGTGTGCGAGCTCCTCGGCGGCAGGAACGTCGACCGCGTCCCCGTCTATGCCAGCGAGGTGATGCCCGAGACTGCCGACGAGGTGCAGCGCCTCGCCGAGAAAGCGGTCGCCGGTGGCTACCGGGCTCTCAAGCTCGGCTGGGGTCCGCTCGGCTCCGACCTGGCACGCGATGTCGAGCTGGCGACGGCCGCGCGCGAGGTGCTCGGGCCGGAGCGGGAGCTGATGCTCGACGGCGGGATGGCGTACACAGTCGAGAGTGCGCTCGATCTGCTCGAGCGCCTCGCTGAGGTCGGGCTCTACTGGCTCGAGGAGCCGCTTGCCGCCGACGACTATGATGGCTATCAGAGGCTGGCCGACGCGACGGAGGTTCGAATCGCCGCCGGGGAGGCGGATTCCGGCCTTGCGGCCTACCGCCGGCTCGTCGAGGAGGGGCACGTCGACGTGCTCCAGCCCGATCTCGCGCGTTGCGGCGGCTTCACGGTCGGGCGCGGCATCCGGCAACTCAATGCGGAGCGGGGCGTCGAGGCCGTGCCGCACTGCTTCTCGACCGGCGTGCTCGTGGCGGCATCGCTCCACTTCGTTGCCTCCCTCGAGCGGCCGACGTGGTCGGAGTATTCGGTCGCCGATTCTCCCTTCGTCAGCGGTGTGCTGACGGAGCCGTTCGCAATGGTTGACGGCGCGCTCGCGGTGCCGACCGGACTGGGACTCGGGATCGACCTGGACGAGGATCTGCTACAAGCGATGAAGGTGGAGTGAATGGCTGCGATCGAGCTGGACAGCGTGACGAAGGACTTCCCGGATGGGACGCGTGCGGTCGATGACGTCGATCTGGCGGTGGCGGACGGGGAGTTCATGATCCTGGTCGGCCCGTCGGGGTGCGGGAAGACGACGGCGTTGCGGATGGTGGCAGGGCTGGAGTCGGTCAGCTCGGGAGAGATCCGGATCGGCGGGAGCGTGGTCAACGATCTGGACCCGGTGGATCGGGATGTCGCGATGGTGTTTCAGAACTATGCGCTGTATCCGCACATGAGCGTGCGGGACAACATCGGCTTTCCGTTGCGGATGCAGCGGCTGGGCAAGAAGGAGCGCAGCGAGCGGGTGACCGACGCGGCACGGATGCTGGGGATCGAGGATCTGCTGCACCGGAAGCCGCGGGAGTTGTCGGGCGGGCAACGGCAGCGGGTGGCGATGGGGCGGGCGGTGGTACGGCATCCCCAGGCGTTTCTGATGGACGAACCGCTGTCGAACCTGGATGCGAAGCTTCGGGTGCAGATGCGGGCGGAGCTCGTGAAGCTGCACGCGCGCCTTGGCGTCACCACCATCTACGTGACGCACGATCAAACCGAGGCGATGACTCTGGGACAGCGGGTGGCGGTGCTGTCGAAGGGAGTGGTGCAGCAGGTCGATACGCCTCAGCGGCTGTACACCCATCCCGCGAACACGTTCGTGGCGAGCTTCATCGGTAGCCCGGCGATGAACTTCCTGCCGGGGAAGCTGCGGCGCGGCGGGCTGGAGCTGGATGGGATACGGCTGGAGCTGCCGGATGGGATCAGAGCCCGGCTGGAGGGTGATGCGCAGGACGTGCTGATCGGGTTGCGGCCGGAGGCCTTCGACGATGCCAGGCTGGAGGGCGACCAGGTGCACTCGAGGCTCCGGGCCGACGTGGAGATCACCGAGCAGCTAGGCCCTGAGACGATCGCCTACGTCCGTGTGGAGGGTCTGCAGACGGTCGAACTGGGTGAGCGGCCGGTCGAGCTCGCCGGTGCGCTCGCGGTACGTCTCGATCCGCGCACCGACGCCCGGCCCGGCGCAGCAGTGGAACTCGGAGTCGACCTGGGCCAGGTACACCTGTTCGACGCCCGCTCCGGCCTGTCGCTGCTGCGCTGAGCTTCGTCGGCCGGATTCCTACCCGTCGGCTCCCCCGGCCGGCAATGTCTCGAGGATGTACCAGTTCGCGGTCAGGCCGCAGTCGACGCGAAGGTCGGTGCCGGTGATCCCGGATGCTTCGTCGGAGGCGAGGAAGAGGAACGCGTTCGCGACCTCGTCCGTCGTTACGAGCCTGCGCATCGGCACGCGGTCGAAGCTGCCGTTGAGATACTCCATCATCGTCGGGCCGACCGCCCGCTCGGTCATCTCCGTTTGCGTGAACCCGGGGCTGACGCAGTTCGAGCGGATGCCGTACTGCGCGAGCTCGAACGCCATCGTCCGCGAGAGGCCGAGCAGCCCTGCCTTCGCCGCGTTGTAGGCGACGTGGGGACCGTCTCCACCGGACGCGTCGATCGAGGCGGTGTGAAGGATCACGCCGCCCCCGGAGTCCGACATCGTCCGCGCGACCGTCTGCGCGAAGACGAAGGCGGCCGTCAGGTTGACCGCGATCACCTGCCGCCACCGGTCGCGGTCGACCTCGAGAAACGGCGTGTCATCGTCGATGCCGGCGTTGTTGACCAGCACGTGGATCCGGCCCCACCGCTCGACTGCGCGCGTGACGACCTCCTCGATCCGTGCATCGTCGGAGACATCGCAGATCTCGTACGACCCGTTGCCACCCTCCTGCTCGATCAGCCCTACGGTCTCCTGCAGGTCGACCGCGCTGCGCGCGACGACGAGCACCTGTGCACCTTTCCGCGCGAACGCGCGCGCGGTAGCCCGGCCGATTCCCCGCCCACCACCGGTGACGATCACGCTTCTGCCTTCGAACCGACCGCTCATGGAAACCTCCCTGGTCAGTGTGTGTGCCGATTCGCCGCGCCCGGTCCTGCGGGAGGATCTGAAGCAAGCCCGATCGTGCGCACGAGCAGCACGAGCAGCACGAGCATCCTCTCGGTTGAAGACCCGGCTCCGCCGAGAAGGCGTTAGCCAGCCGGGATCGACGTCAGCGCGCCGTCGATCGTGTGGACGGCGCCGGTGATGTACGAGGCGTCATCCGAGCAGAGGAAGACGACGAGCTTCCCGACCTCCTCCGGTAGTCCGAGGCGGTGCATCGGGACGACATCGAGGTAGAGCTGCTCGTCGATCGCGCCGCGCGCGACGTCCGCGTCCCACATCGGCGTCCGCAGCACGCCCGGGGCGATCGCGTTCACGCGCACGCCGTGCGGCGCCCATTCGCCCGCGGCGACGCGCGTCATCATGATCACCGCGGCCTTGGGTGTGCTGTACGTGATTCGTCCGGGATTCGGCGAGAAGCCCCGGATCGACGAGATGTTGATCACGGAGCCGGTGCCGCGGGGGATCATGATGCGACCGGCGGCGCGCATGCAGTAGAAGACGCCGGTCTGCATGACGGCGATCGACTCGTGCCAGTCCTCGTCTGTGACGTCCTCGGTGTGGGGGCCGACGCGGCTGATGCCGGCGTTGTTGACCGCGATGTCGAGTCGGCCGAACTCCTTGTCGACCACGGCGAATGCCTTGTCTACCTGCTCGCGCTTCGAGACGTCGACTTGATACGCCTGTGAGCGGACGCCGGTCTTCTCCAGTTCCGCCGCCGCACGCGGACCCGTCTCGGGGTCGATCTCGAGGACGGCGACGTCGGCGCCTGCGGCGGCCAGTTCGCGTGCGATGCCGAGGCCGAGGCCCGTTCCTGCGCCTGTGACGATTGCGACCTTGCCGTCGAGGGCACCCATCCCGCCGCAGGATCCTGACGCAGCGCCAGGCCGAAGTCAAGATAGTGAGGCTACGTATCAGATAGTGATAACGGTGGATCAGGCGGCCGGTCGGCCGACCCCGATCGTCGCGGCTTGCGCCGCTTCCCGCAGGCTCTCGACGAGCTGATCCCGCGATTGCCGGAAACGCTCCGCCGGCGCCGAGACGGCGTACGTCGCGACGACGTGCGCGTTGTCGAGCACAGGCACGGCTGCGCACGCGACACCCTCGCGGAACTCCTCCTCGTCGATGGCGAAGCCGCGCTGGCGCGTGCGCTCGAGCTCGTGCTGGAACTGGTCCGGCTCGACGATCGTGCGCTTGGTCACCCGCACGAGCGGGTGCGCGCGAAGGTATGCGGTCCGGAGGGTCTCGGGCGCGAAGGCGAGCAGCACCTTGCCGGATGCGCGCGCGTGCACGTCGTCGGCGATTCCGAGGTGAACACCGGAGACACGGACGGCGTTTCGGCCCTCGACGGAGGCCAGCACTGCGATTCGGTCGTCGCGCCAGCTGGCGAGGTAGGCGGTCTCTCCCGTGGTGGTGGCGAGCTCGTGTAGCGGCGCGACGAGAAATTCGGGGGGAGTGAGTTGGCGAACGTACGCGTTGGCGATTGTCCCCAGCGTCGGGCCGAGCTGGTAGCGCCGCCGGGCGTCTTTCGCGAGCAGCCCCTCGGAGACGAGCGTGCCGAGCAGGTGGTACGCCGTCGGCAACGGCAGCTCGAGCGCCTCCGCGATCTCCCTGGCGGTTGCGCCGCTCGGCTGCGTTGCGACGCGCACGAGGATGCGCGAGACGCGTGCGGCGGAGCGGATGTATGTCATGTCTACATCCTTACATCCGCGGTGGCGGAACCGGCCGAGAGTCGGGAGGGCCGGACGTGGCCGTCTACCAGACGCCGCCGTTGAGGACGAATACCTCCCCGGTGACGTAGTCGGCGTGTGTGGAGCAGAGGAACGAAACGGCACCAGCGACGTCGTCCGGCTCGCCGAGTCGCCCGACCGGGATGTCGGGCAGGAGTTCGTTCTCGAGTCCGGCGATCATCGGCGTTCGGATCGTCCGCGGCGCCACGCAGTTGACGTTCACGCCCTCGCGGGCGAC